>Ga0272446_1002092_pt1 | contig 27940 bp, 25 predicted proteins | sample YNPCB0061_FD_194587 | JGI IMG/M metagenome (GOLD analysis project Ga0272446, IMG submission 194587) | Hot spring microbial mat communities from Yellowstone National Park, WY, United States - YNP-CB-006-1 | ecosystem: Environmental > Aquatic > Thermal springs > Hot (42-90C) > Sediment | place...
CCCGGCCGCACAACCGTGTCCGCCGCCTGTTGATGCATTCCGCCTCCGTTTCTCAGCCGCTTGGTTATTCGTACTCGGGTTTTCGTTTTTCGGGCGCGGGCCGGCTACAAGCTGTTGTTCTCGTCGATCCGGCAAGCCGGCCCGCCACGTCGCGCGCCGCATCGCGTCCCGCCGCCTTCCGTGCCCTCTCTGCGGCGCCGGTGGCAGCGCGCGGCGGGCACAAGATGTTGCGTCTCGCTGGCCATCCTGCACAACGTCTAGTGCCACCGCATCATAGGCAATGTTTTTTGCAAACTCAACAGGAAAAACGCAAGCGGGGCGTTGCGCGCGGTGCGCGCGCTGCGCGACGTCGGCGAAGCGGCGACGAACGCCCGTCAGCCGCGCGCGTGCGGCGGCAGCAACGCGGAATCGAGGCTGGCGAGCTGCGCGTAGCGCAGCCAGTCGAAGAACGGACCGGGGTCGGTCTTCCTTCCGCACGCGATGTCGGCGTGCCCGCGTATCGCGCGCAACGGAAAGGCGGCGCGCAGCGCCCGCGTCAGCGACGCGAGCGTGGCGTACTGCGCGGCCTCGAAGGGAGCGAAGTCGGTGCCCTCGAGCTCGATGCCGATCGAATAGTCGTTGCAGCGCGGGCGTCCTTCGAACTCGGACGCGCCCGCGTGCCATGCCCGGTCCAGGCACGAGACGAACTGCGTCAGCGCGCCGTCGCGTTCGATCAGGAAGTGGGCGGAAACCCGCAGACCGGCCAGCGTCGCGAAAAACGGATGCGCGGCGACGTCGAGCCGATTCGTGAACAGCCGCGCGATGTCGCCCGATCCGAAGGCGCCCGGCGGAAGACTGACATTGTGAATGACCAGCAGTTCGATCGTGCTGCCCGGCGGGCGCGCATCGAAGTGAGGCGACGGATCCCGGCGCGCGCCGTTGACCCACCCGTCGGACGCCACGCCGAGCAGCGGCGCGCCGGTTCCGGACTGCGCCTTCACTTCAATCCGAGCCGCTGCATCCGGTAACGCAATTGCCGGAAGGTGATGCCGAGCAGTTGCGCGGCGGCAGTGCGGTTGTGGCGCGTCTTCAGCAGCGCTGCGCGGATCGCCTGGCGTTCCAGCGCATCCAGGTAGGCGGGCAGGCGGTTCGGCACGCCGTCGTTGATTTCGTAGCCCGCGCCTTCGCCCGGGCCGGCGTCGCCCGCGGCAACAGCGTCGGACGGCGAATCGCTCTCCGGTTCGAGCAGCAGGTCGACTTCGTCCTGCGGAAGCATCAGATCGAGCGGCTGGAGCTCGCCGCCACCGGCGAGCGCGACCGCGCGCTCGAGCACGTTCTCCAACTCTCGCACGTTGCCAGGAAACGGGTGCCGCTTCAGGGCTTGGATCGCCGCAGCCGACAGTGTGGCGCGCGGCTCCGATCCGCGCGCCGCGAGCCGCGCGAGGATCGCCTCGGCCAGCAGCGGAATGTCGTCGCGGCGTTCGCGCAGGCTCGGAACGTGCAGTTCGATGACGTTGAGCCTGTAATACAGATCCTGGCGGAAGCGTCCGGCAGCGACCAGCTTCGACAGATCCTGGTGCGTGGCGCTGAGGATGCGAACGTCGACCGGTTCTTCGGCGGTCGCGCCGACCTTGCGCACGCGTCGCTCCTGGATTGCCCGCAGCAGCTTGACCTGCATCGCGAGCGGCAGCTCGGCGACTTCGTCGAGAAAGAGCGTGCCGCCGGAAGCGGCATGGAAGAAGCCGTCGCGATCGCGATCCGCCCCGGTAAACGCGCCTTTGCGGTAGCCGAAGAACTCGGCCTCCATCAACGTTTCGGGGATCGCGCCGCAGTTGACCGCGACGAACGGCAGCGCGCGCCGGGCCGAGGCATCGTGAATCGCTCGTGCGACCAGTTCCTTGCCGCTGCCCGACTCGCCAAGGATCGCCACCGGCGCCATGCTGCGCGCCACGCGCTCGATCATCGCGCGCAGCTGCCGCATGGCCGGCGTTTCGCCAAGCAGGCGCGCGACCGCGCCTTCGGACCCGCCGGCGGCGGGTTGCCGCGCCATGATCTGCGGCTCCTCGCGCAAGGCGGAGCGCACGAGCAGCCGAAGCTGCTCCAGGTCGACGGGCTTGGTGAGGTAGTCGAAGGCGCCTGCCTTCAGCGCGGCCACCGCGTTCTCGGCGCTGCCGAAGGCCGTGATCACCGCGATCGGCGGCCCGTTGTCGTGAGCGACCTCGCGCACCAGGTCGAGGCCCGAGCCGTCGGGCAGCCGCATGTCGGTGAGACACAGGGCATAGCGACCTTGCGCGAGCCGCTCGCGCGCCTGGCCCAACGAGTCGGCGGTATCCACGTCGAGTCCCAGACGCACCAGCGTCAGCGCGAGCAGCTCGCGCAAATCGGCCTCGTCGTCGACGACGAGCACGGCCGGCAGCCGGCGCGCCTGCACCTCGCCGGCGGCCGGTCGCTCCTCACCGCGCGGATTCGCCCGTTGATTCATCGTACCGGCATCGTATCCAAGAACCCGTGTTCGTCGGCTCCGACCGTTCCGGTCCGGGCAAACCGCAAGAGAAAGCCCTCGCGCGAACTGCCGTCCAGCTCGCGGCGCGCGCCGTAGACCAGATCGGAGCGGTTGGCGAGACAGAACTCACGTGCGATGTACAGACCCAGCCCGGTGCCGCGAGCGTGCGTCGTATAGAAGGGTTCGAACAGCGCGTTACGCGCCTCGGCCGCGATCCCGGGGCCATCGTCGAACACCCACAGACGGACGCGCCCGCCGTCGTCGGGCGCGCGCTCGGCGATCAGCTCGACGCTGCGCGGCCGCCCAGATGCATAGCGCAGCGCGTTGTCCACGAGGTTGTACAGGATCTGGCGCAGATGGGACTGCTCGAACTTCACGTCGAGTCCGGGTTCCACCTGCAGCGAGATCAGGCCGGGCGCGATCGCGCGATCGCGGATGAACTCGGCGAGCCACTGTCCGGCAAACGCCCCGAGGTCGATGTCGTCGCCCAGCGGCGGTTCGCGCCGAGCTACGCGCAGCACGTCCTCGACCAGCCGGTTCAGCCGCGCCGTGTTCTCGCGCACGATGTTGGTCAGCCGCTGCTGCAGTGGCGCCTGCGCTTCTTCGGCCAATAGTTGGCCGGCGTGGCTGATCGCCGCCAGCGGGTTGCGGATCTCGTGCGCGATCGACGCCGTGAGCCGTCCCATCGCGGCGAGCTTGAGCTGTTGTGCGCGCTCCTCGACCGCGCGCACGTCTTCCAGAAAGATGACGAACTCGCCGCCGCCGTCCGACGGCGGACGTGCGAAACGCGCCCGCAACTGCAGATCGCCGACGGCTTGCGCGCCGTCGTTGCGCGCCACCGGCTGGATCACGCTGTTGGACCAGACGCCGGCGGCGCGCTCCGCCTCGAGCCAGCGTGCGAAGGCTTCGGTCAACGGCCGCAGCGAAGGAAAGTCGCGCAGACGCCGACCGGTCAGCTGCACGTTCGGATTCATGCCGAGCAGCGCGCGCGCGGCGCGATTGTTGGCACGCACGCGCGTGTCGGCATCGACCACGATCACGCCCTGCTCCATCTGCGCGATCACGAGCCGGTTGATTTCGAGCTGACTTTCCAGATCGCGACCACGCAACTGCGCCAGCCGCTCCTGTGCGGCGAGCCGCGCCGACAGCAGCCGCAGCAGCCCCGTGATCGCGAACAGCGCCGCACCGTACAGACCGGCCTGGAACACGAGCGCGTCGGCGCCCGTTCCCTGCAGCTGCCGCAGGAGGGTATCCGCGAGCAGCACGATCACCGCGATCGAACAGACGAAGAAAGCCGCAACCGTCGGCAGCAGCAGCGATGCACCCGCCAGCGGCAGCAGGTACAGGATCATCACGCCGCTGCGCAGGCCGCCGCCCGCCACCAGCATCGCCGAGATCACGGCGAGGTCGACGGCCAGTTGCCCGGCGACCTGCAGCACGAAGCGGCGGCGCACGAAGAACGCCACCAGCGCCAGCCCGGCAGCGAGCACGAAGTACGCGAGGCTGCCGGCCAGGACACGCGAGCCGTCGATCTCCGGCGCGCCGCGTGCCACCAGCGGCGCACCGAACGCCGCAACCGACAGCACCAGTGCGCTCGCCACCAGCACGCGCGCCAGCGCGAAATACTCGAGCGTCCGCCACGCGGGCTCGACGGCCGGCTCGGAACCGAACAGATGCACGCCCATCGCAGCTGTGCCGGCGCTCAGCCGCCGGTGGCGTGCCGGCGATGGACTTCGCTGCAGTACCAGCGGTCGCCGGCAGCCAACGCCTCCGACTGCGGCACGTTCAGGCCGCATACGTCGCAGCGGACCATCGCTTCGCTGCGCGACCTTGCAGCCGTGTCGGTACGCCGCTCGCCGATCCGCTGCGAAACGCGCCACCAGCGATAGGCAACGTACGCAGCGATGCCGAGGAGAACGAAGAACAGGATCCGTCCCATCAGACCCTCTGCAGGATCACCTCGAGCACGAAGCGGCTGCCAACGTAGGCCAGCAGCAGCATCAGGAACCCGGCCAGCGTCCAGCGCAGGGCCGTTCGCCCGCGCCAGCCGAAGACGAACCGGCCGGCAAGCAGCCCGGCGAACACCAGCCACGAAGCGATCGTGAAAACGGACTTGTGATCGAACCGAAGCGGCTTGCCGAAAAGCGACTCGGTAAAGAAAACGCCGGAGACGACCGTCGCCGTCAGAAGCACGAATCCGGCGCCGATCAGGCGAAACAGCAGTCGCTCCATCGCAAGCAGCGGCGGCACCTCGCGCAGAATCCGGCCGAAGGTCCCCCTTCCGTCGCTCGTGCTGCCGTGCAGGTAGCGGTCGATCGAAGCCATCAGCAGGCCGTGCATCGCGGCGATCGTCAGCAGGCTGTACGCGGCGATCGCCACCAGCAGATGCACGCGCAAGGCGAGCGTGTCGCTCGCCGCAGCCACCGGCGCGCCATGGAATGCGGCGGGTAATACGGCCGACAGCGCGGCCACCGGAAGCACGAAAAGCTGCAGACCGCGCATCGGAACGAAGAACCCTTCCGCCCAGACGATCAACACCGCGAGCAACAGCGTCGCGGACAGCGCGTAAGCGAAGCCGAACCGGAACGCGCCGTCGCCGAAGATCGCCTCGCCCAGCAGCGCCGCGTGCAAGAGCGCGACCAGCGGCAGCGCGGCAGCCGACCAATCGGCCGATGCCGGCGCGGTGACGTCGCCCTGCAGCGAACGCCATGCGCGCAGCGCCAGCAGCAGGTACAGCGCGCCGACGACGGCGTGAGCGACGACGTAGAATGCGCCAGACCGCATATGGCCCCTATATACCACGCGCAAACGGCCCGTTTTGCGCCGAGTCCCCCCCGATGCTGGACCAATTGACCGACAAGCTCGCGCGCATCGCCAAGACGATGCGCGGCCAGGCGCGCCTGACCGAGGCAAACATGCAGGACATGCTGCGCGAGATCCGCGTGGCGCTGCTCGAAGCCGACGTCGCACTGCCAGTCGTGCGCGAGTTCATCGCACGCGTCAAGGACAAGGCGCTCGGCGAGGAGGTCGCCGGCAGTCTCACCCCCGGCCAAGCGCTGGTCGGCGTGGTCCACCGGGAGCTTGCGCAGCTGATGGGCGCCGACCTCGATGCCCGAGAGCGGGCGCTGAACCTCGCAACGCAGCCGCCCGCGGTGATCCTGCTCGCCGGCTTGCAGGGCGCCGGCAAGACGACCACCGCCGCCAAGCTGGCGAAGTGGCTGATCGACGAGCGCAAGAAGAAGGTACTGACGGTTTCGACAGACGTTTACCGCCCCGCCGCGATCGAGCAGCTGAAGACCGTGAGCCAGCAGGCCGGCGCCGAGTTCTTTCCGAGTACGACGAGCGACGCGCCGATCGCAATCGCGCAGCGCGCGCTCGACCACGCGCGCCGGCACTTTTTCGACGTGTTGATCGTCGACACCGCAGGCCGGCTCGCGATCGACGAGGCGATGATGCAGGAAGTCGCCGCGCTCGAAGCGGCGGTCAAGCCGATCGAGACCTTGTTCGTCGTCGATGCGATGCTGGGACAGGACGCGGTCAACACCGCAAGGGCGTTCGCCGAACGGCTCCCGTTGACGGGCGTGATCCTGACCAAGCTCGACGGCGACGCGCGCGGCGGCGCGGCGCTGTCGGTGCGCTACGTGACCGGCAAGCCGATCAAGTTCGTCGGTGTCGCCGAAAAAGTGACCGGCCTCGAACCCTTCGACCCGGAAAGGATGGCCGGGCGCGTGCTCGGCATGGGCGATATCGTCGCGCTGGTCGAGGACGTCAAGCGTTCGATCGACGTTCAGGCCGCCGAGAAGCTCGCCAAGCGGATGCAGGCGGGCGAGCGCTTCGACCTGAACGATTTCAAGGAACAGATCGCGCAGATGCGCAAGATGGGCGGCCTGGGCGGGCTGCTCGACAAGCTGCCCGCGCAATTCCAGCAGGCGGCGGGGAAAATCAACGAGCAGGACACCGACCGGCAGATCCGCCGGCTCGAAGGCATTATCAATTCGATGACGCCGGCCGAGCGCGCGAAGCCCGATCTGATCAAGGCCTCGCGCAAACGCCGGATCGCCGCCGGCAGCGGCGTGCCGGTTCAGGAAGTCAACCGCCTGCTCAACCAGTTCGAGCAGATGCAGGCGATGATGAAACAGATGAAGAAGGGCGGGCTCGCGAAAATGCTGCGAGGGTTGGGCGGAGCAAAGGGCAACTTCGGGTTGCCCGGCCTGCCCAAACGCTGAGTGCCTGCCGGGCCTGCTACGCGCGCGGCCGCGCCTTTGGAACGTAGCTCCAGTGCCTCTGCCAGGCGGCAAGCACCGCGTTCGGATACTCGGGTCGACCGAGGCTGCCGTTGTAGCGGCCGAGCGCACGGAACAGATCCCCCCGCTCGATGTCGAGGTAATGGCGCAGGATCACGCACCCGTAGCGCAAATTGGTGCGCATGTCGAAGAGTTTGCGCGCGTCGCCATCGCCGATCAGTTTGGTCCAGAACGGCATGACCTGCATGTAGCCGCGCGCACCTGCCGGCGAAATCGCGTACTTGCGGAAATTGCTTTCGACCTGGATCAGCCCGAGCACCATCTGGCGATCGAGCCCGGCGCGCACGCACTCGTAGTCGAGCGTACGCAGGAATTCCATGCGGGTCTGGTAGTCGCTCTTTTTCGGCTTCAGCCGCTCCGACATCGCGCCGAGCCATTCGATGAATGCGACGCGCTCGTCGACATCGTCGAAGCTTCGCACGGGCGGACGCGGATCGGCGATCGCTGCCGCAAGCGCGCTGCGCACCGCATCGGCAAGCGGCTCATATTGCTGCGCACCGGCGCGGACCACGCGCGGGACCACCCCGAGCACGGGCACCGCCGCGGCGGCAAAGACCACGCGCCGCCGCGCCCCGACGGCGCGCTCAGACGGCGAGCCGGCTCCGAACGAACGCAAGCGCATCGCCCACTCCGATCATCGTCGGCTGCAGGCTGCGCCGGTCAACGTATTCGAGCTTGCCTTCCTTCAGGCCACGCTCGCCGACAGTGATCCGGTGCGGCACACCGATCAGTTCCCAGTCGGCAAACATCGCGCCGGGACGCTCGCCGCGATCGTCGAGGATCACGTCCACGCCGGCAGCCTGCAATTCGGCGTGGACCTGATCGGCGACCTGCCGCACCTGCTCGGACTGCCGGTAGTTGACCGGACAGATCACGACGGTGAACGGCGCGATCGCATCGGGCCAGATGATTCCGCGCTCGTCGTGGTTCTGCTCGATCGCCGCGCCGAGCAGGCGGGTGATCCCGATGCCGTAACAGCCCATCACCATCGGCCGGCTCTGGCCCTTTTCGTCGACGTACGACAGGCGCATCGTCTGCGCATACGGCAGACCGGCGAACACATGGCCGACCTCGATACCGCGCTGGATCGCGAGCATGCCGCGACCGTCGGGCGAAGGATCGCCGGCGACGACGTTGCGGATGTCGGCGACGAGATCGGGCTCCGGCAGGTCACGGCCCCAGTTCGCGCCCGTGTAGTGGAAATCTTCCTCGTTGGCGCCGCAAACGAAGTCGCTCATGTTCGCGACCGTTCGGTCGGCGACGATGCGCACCGGCTTGCGCGTGCCGATCGGACCCAGATAGCCCGGCTTGCAGCCGAAATATTCGCGTATCTCCGTATCCGTGGCGAAGCGGAAGCCATCGGACAGGCCCGGCAGCTTGCCGGCCTTGACCTCGTTCAGTTCGTGATCGCCGCGAACGAGAAGCAGCCAGATCTCGGTCGACGCCGCGCCGCGCTCGTCGGCCCGGTCGACCGCGAGCACGATGGCCTTGACGGTCCGCGCAAGCGGCAGCCCGAGCAACTCGGCGACGTCCTCGCATTTCTCCTTGCCGGGTGTCGGCATCTTCTTCAGAGGCTCCGTCGGGGCCGCGCGCCGCTCGATCGCCGGCAGCGCCTCCGCCATCTCGACGTTCGCCGCGTAGTCGGACTCCGTGCTGTACGCGATCGCGTCCTCACCCGTGTCGGCGATGACCTGGAACTCCTGGCTCGCGGTGCCGCCGATCTTGCCCGTGTCGGCCGCAACCGCCCGGAACTTCAGCCCCATCCGGGTGAAGATGCGGACATACGCGTCGAACATCGCCTGGTAGCTCTTCATGCAGCCGGCGTCGTCGCGGTCGAACGAGTACGCATCTTTCATGGTGAACTCGCGGCCGCGCATTAACCCGAACCGCGGGCGCCGTTCGTCGCGAAACTTCGTCTGAATGTGATAGAAGTTGACCGGCAACTGCTTGTAGCTGGTCACCAGCGCGCGGACGATGTCGGCGACCACTTCTTCCGACGTCGGCTGCAGGACGAAGTCGCGATCGTGGCGGTCCTTCAGTCGCAACAGCTCGGGGCCCATCTTGTACCAGCGCCCCGACTCCATCCACAGTTCGCCCGGCTGAACAACAGGCATCAGCAACTCAACCGCACCGGCCCGGTTCATTTCCTCGCGGACGATATTCTCGATCTTGCGGATCGAGCGCAGCCCCATCGGCAGGTAGTTGTAGATGCCGGCGGCAAGCTTGCGGATCATGCCGGCGCGTGTCATCAGTTTGTGGCTGACGACCTCGGCGTCGGCCGGGGCCTCCTTCAGCGTCGAGATGAAAAAGGCGGAAGCGCGCATCGCGTGAATGTGCCGCGCTGCCTCAAGCAAACGCGGTCCTATAATGGGTCGCAGATGATAAAGCTTCAGGTAACGGCATGCTGGACAAGGACGGGTACCGCCCGAATGTCGGCATCATCCTGCTCAACCATCGCAACGAGGTCTTCTGGGGTAAGCGCGTAAGGCAGCACTCGTGGCAGTTCCCGCAAGGCGGGATCAAGCACGGCGAGTCTCCCGAACAGGCGATGTATCGCGAGCTGTACGAGGAGGTCGGCTTGAAGCCCGAGCACGTCAAGGTCATCGCCCGCACGCGCGAGTGGCTGCGTTACGACGTACCCGAGCAGTGGGTCCGACGCGATCTACGGGGCAATTACCGCGGGCAGAAGCAGATCTGGTTCCTGCTGCGCCTGCTCGCACGCGACTGCGATGTCTGCCTGCGCCGCAGTGAGAAGCCGGAATTCGATGCCTGGCGCTGGCACGACTACTGGGTGCCGCTCGATGCGGTGATCGAGTTCAAGCGCGATGTGTACAAGCAAGCGCTGACCGAGCTATCGCGTTTCGTGTTCCGCGGCGGGCGGCCTTCGGAAGCGCGACACCCGGTCGCCGAAGAGCACGTCGACGATGGTGCCGAGCCGGCACCGACAACGAGACCACCCGGCACCTAGCGCGCTTCGGTACGACCTCGCCGGGCTTCGACCCCGCGCGATCAAAAGCCGCTTCGCGGCCGTTGTGTCTGCGGCCGGCGGCTGCGCCGCCTTAACCTGCCTGCGGCAGGTTAGCCTCCGACGCAACCTAGTGCTGAGCTTTCAGCTCAGCACCTTCGTATCGCGCTTCGCGCTCGTTGTGTCTACGGCCGGCGGCTGCGCCGCCTTAACCTGCCTGCGGCAGGTTAGCCTCCGACGCAACCTAGTGCTGAGCTTTCAGCTCAGCACCTTCGTATCGCGCTTCGCGCTCGTTGTGTCTACGGCCGGCGGCTGCGCCGCCTTAACCTGCCTGCGGCAGGTTAGCCTCCGACGCAACCTAGTGCTGAGCTTTCAGCTCAGCACTAGGTTGTCGCGGTGGATGAGCTCGGGTTCCTCGATGAAGCCGAGGATCGATTCGATTTCGCTGGTGGGCTTGCGCGCGATCAGGCGCGCTTCGTTGCTGGCGTAATTGACCAGACCGCGCGCGATCTCGCGGCCGCCGCGGTCGACGCAAGCGATCACGTCGCCGCGCGCGAACTCGCCCTGAACCTCGATCACGCCGATCGGCAGCAGACTCTTGCCGCCCGCGCGCAGCGCGCGCGCCGCACCGTCGTCGACGACGACGCGTCCCTTCAACTGCAGGTGATCGGCAAGCCACTGCTTGCGGGCAGTGAGCACCGGCATCGACGCGGTGAGCTGCGTGCCGATGCGTTCGCCGCGCGCCAGCCGAGCCAGCACATCGGGTTCGCGTCCCGACGCGATCACGGTGTGAGCGCCGCTGCGCGCGGCGCGCTTGGCCGCAAGGATCTTGGTGATCATGCCGCCGCGAGCGATCCCGCTGCCCACGCCGCCCGCGACGGTTTCCAAGTACGGATCGCCGGCCCGGGCCTCCGCGATCAGAGTGGCGGTCGGATCGCGTCGCGGGTCGGCGCTGAACACGCCCGCCTGGTCAGTCAGGATCACGAGCGCGTCGGCTTCGACGAGGTTCGTGACGAGGGCACCCAGCGTGTCGTTGTCGCCGAACTTGATTTCGTCGGTGACGACCGTGTCGTTTTCGTTGATCACCGGAACGACGGCGAGCTCGAGCAGCGTGAACAGCGTCGAGCGGGCATTCAGATACCGGACGCGGTCGGCCAGGTCGGCATGGGTCAGCAGTACCTGCGCCGTGCGCAGACCCAGCGCCCTAAAACGGGTCTCGTAAGCCTGCGCCAGACCCATCTGCCCCACGGCAGCCGCCGCCTGCAGTTCGTGAATCTGCTGAGGGCGCCGCTTCCAGCCAAGCCGCTGCATGCCTTCGGCGATCGCGCCGCTGGACACGAGCAGCACCTGCTTGCCGAGCGCATGGATGGCGGCGATCTGCTCGGCCCAGCGGGTGATGGCCTCGATGTCGAGGCCGCGCCCTTCATTGGTGACGAGGCTGCTTCCAACTTTGACGACGACGCGGCGCGCCGAGGCGATCACCGATGGCGCGGTCATCGCAGCGGCGCTCCGGCGGCGAAGCGGGGATCATTGGTCGCTTCCGCGGCGCGCTTCCCTTCGAACAGGAACCGTTGCACCGCCCACATCAGCTCGCGGCACCCCTCGCCGGTGGCAGCCGAGATCGCGAACACCGGCGCCTTGGTGCGAAGCCGCCGCCGGATCGCTGCGACGCGTTCGGCCCGTTCGTCGGGTGGAACCAGGTCGATCTTGTTCAGCACCAGCCACCGCGGCTTGCGGTGCAGCGTCGGGTCGTACTTCCTGAGTTCGGCGACGATGGCACGCGCATCGGCCACGGGATCGGCATCGGGATCCGTCGGCGCGACGTCGACGACGTGCAAGAGCAGCCGGGTACGGCTGAGGTGGCGCAGGAACCGGTGTCCGAGCCCGGCACCCTCGGCCGCGCCTTCGATGAGCCCGGGCACGTCGGCGATGACGAAGCCATGTTCGGCTTCCAGCCGGACGACGCCCAGATGCGGGTTGAGCGTCGTGAACGGATAGTCGGCGATCTTCGGACGCGCATTCGACACGGCAGCGATCAGCGTCGACTTGCCCGCATTGGGCATCCCCAGCAATCCAACGTCGGCGAGCACCCGCAGTTCCAGGCGCAGCAATCGGCGCTCGCCGGGTTCACCTTTGGTGAATTGCCGCGGGGCGCGGTTGGTACTCGATTTGAAATGCAGGTTGCCCAGTCCGCCGGCTCCGCCCCTGGCGAGCAGCGCACGCTGGCCGTCAGACGCCAGATCCGCGATCACGGCGCCGGTTTCCTCGTCGAAGATCACGGTCCCGACGGGTACACGCAGCTCGATGTCCTGCCCTGCCGCGCCGTAGCAATCCGAGCCTCGACCGGGCTCGCCGTCTTGCGCCTCGAACCTGCGCGTGTAACGGTAGTCGATCAGCGTGTTGATGTTGCGATCGGCAATCGCCCAGACGCTGCCGCCGCGGCCACCATCGCCGCCATCGGGACCGCCCTTCGGAATGAATTTTTCGCGGCGAAACGATGCGCTGCCATCGCCGCCGCGTCCGGCAACGACCTCGATGCGCGCTTCGTCGATGAACTTCATATGATGTGCTCGAAACGAAAAAGCCCTGCCGGATCGCGGCAGGGCTTTTTCGGATCAATCCTCAGCGTCTGCCGGCGGCCTCATCCGGCCTGCGGGACCACCGTAACGGTCTGCCGATCGTTCGGGCCACGAACCGCAAAACTCACCGTACCGTCGACGAGCGCGAACAGCGTGTGATCGCGCCCGATACCGACGTTTTCGCCAGGATGGAATTTCGTGCCGCGCTGGCGCACGATGATCGCGCCGGCCGAGATCGCCTCCCCGCCGAACACCTTGACCCCGAGTCGCTTCGATTGCGAGTCGCGCCCGTTGCGCGAGGACCCGCCCGCCTTCTTGTGTGCCATGGTCTGACCTCTGTGTCGCTGCGATCCGGCCGGCTTCAGGCACCGATCGAATCGATGCGCAGTTCGGTGAAATTCTGCCGGTGTCCTGCGTGTTTCTGAAAATGCTTGCGCCGGCGCAACTTGAAGATCTTTACCTTTGGATGGCGACCGTGCGCCAGCACCGTTGCGGTGACGGCCACGCCCTGTACGAGCGGCGTACCGACGCGCACGCCGTCGCTGCCGCCGACTGCCAGCACCTGGTCGAGCGTGACCGTCTGCCCCGTTTCGACGGGCAGAGCTTCGACCTTCAATCTGTCACCGGGGGCGACGCGATACTGCTTGCCACCCGTCTTGATCACCGCGAACATGTCTGCACTCCTGAGCCTCGGTGCATCGCGCTGGCCGGGCTCCGCCATTCGGAAAGCCGCGCATTATCTCAGTGCATACGCGGTTCAGTCAAACGGCGGAGGGCTTTGCCCGCGACCGCCCGTTCCCGGGCGCCCCCGACAACCCGCCTCCTATAATCCGCGCCGCCCGCTGGACGATTCCCCCTCCGCACTTGCCGCAAGCGTCAGTCATGCCACCTCCGCCAACGGGCGCCGCCGAACTGGCCCGGATCCTCGCACCGATCGCCGACGATATGCGGGCTGTCGACGACGTGATCCGCGAACGCCTGCGGTCGGACATCGCCCTGATCGGGACGATCGGCGAGTACATCATCGGCGGCGGAGGCAAGCGTCTGCGCCCGGCCGTCCTGCTGCTGATCGCCCGCGCGCAGGGCTACCGTGGCACCGCGCACACGCAGCTGGCCGCGGTGATCGAGTTCATCCATACGGCCACGTTGTTGCACGACGACGTGGTGGACGAGTCGGAGCTGCGCCGCGGGCGCCCCACGTCCAACTCGATGTTCGGCAACGCAGCGAGCGTTCTCGTCGGAGACTTCCTGTACTCGCGCTCTTTCCAGATGATGGTCGACGCCGGGAGCATGCGAGTGATGCGAATCCTGGCGGACGCGACCAATCGCATCGCCGAAGGTGAAGTGCTGCAACTGATGAACGTTCACGATCCGTCCGTGGACGAAGCCCGTTATTTGATGGTCGTCGAGCGCAAGACGGCCACACTGTTCGAGGCGGCCGCCCGCATCGGCGCCGTGCTCGGCGGCGCGGACGCGGCGACCGAATCCGCCTGCGCGCGCTACGGCGCCAGCCTCGGCACCGCGTTCCAGATCATCGACGACGTGCTCGATTACTCGGGCAACGCCGAGGACATCGGCAAGCGTCTCGGCGACGATCTGCGCGAAGGCAAGGCTACCCTGCCTCTGATCCACGCGCTGCGCTCGTCGACGCCGGCCCAACGCGCGCTCGTCGAGCGCGCGATCCGGGAAGGCGGCGGCGATTTCGCCGAGATCGCGCAGATCGTGACAGACAACGGCTCGCTTGATTACGCGCGCCGCCGTGCGGAGCAGGAGTCGAACCTCGCGTTCGAAGCCGTCACGGGGCTCGCCGACTCGGAGTTCAAGCGCTCTTTGTTAGAATTGAACGCGTTCGCGATGCGGCGAGACCGCTAGGGACGCAAGCGGTCGGCGACGCGTCGACCGGCATCGGGGTGTAGCTCAGTCTGGTAGAGTACTGCGTTCGGGACGCAGGAGTCGGAGGTTCGAATCCTCTCACCCCGACCATCGCCCTTTCTTCGGGCGACTTCGGCAATCGCGGTCAGGCTTGGCCGTTTCCAAAGGAGCGAAAATCCGATCGGCGCTTGCCTGCGCCCGCGCCGCGCGGCCGCGCGCGCAGGACCGATCGCAGCCGCCGGCCCCTTCTTCGGCATCGCGCTTGCGCCTGATGCCTGTGCCGTCTTCGGCTGCGGCGGCGGGATGCCGCAGGCCGCGCCGTACGTCGCAACCGCGATGACCGACGAATCCGGATCGGCGCGCCGGCCGATCGCGCAACGCTCCCCGCGGCTTTCGGCCCACGCACCGATGCCGCTCGACTTAGACGGTCGGCGCGCCGGACCCGGTGGCGGCACGTCGACCGCGGATGATGCCCCCTTTGAGGGACTTAGCTTTACAAATTAGGGGCTTATCGGCAGTATCTTCGAGCTTCGGCGCGCACCTCGGACGCTATAAAAGGCCGCTCGCCCTTCCCTTTGTATCGATGTCAGCCGTCACCCAAGGTCCAGCCGCGGCCGCAGGCGCTTTGACCGGTCTCGCCCGCGCGCTCGTGCAGCAGGGCAAGCTCAGGCCGGACCGTGCCGAAACGCTGGCGCGCAAGGCGGTATCGAGCAACACGCAGTTCATCGACGAGTTGACCGCGATCGCCGACCAGGTCGGCATGTCGGCATCGCAGATCGCGAAGTTCGCCGCCGACACCTTCGGCCATCCGTTGCTCGATCTGTCGGCTTTCGACACCGATCAGCTTCCGAAGGACATTATCGATCGCAAGCTCGTCGCGTCGCTGCGGATTCTGGCGCTGCGCAAGCGCGGCAATCGGTTGGCGGTGGCGGTTTCCGATCCGACCAACTTCCAGGCACTCGATCAGGTCAAGTTCCAGACTCAGCTCGCGCTCGACGTCGTCGTGGTCGAGCACGACAAGCTGGTCAAGCTCATCGAGTCGACGTCGCAATCGGTCGCGCAATCGCTCGACGCGATCGTCGGCGACGAGGTCGACTTCGAGGATCTGCTCCAGGAGTCCCCGGAACAGGCGAAGGACGAGTCGACCGTCGAGGTCGACGACGCGCCCGTCGTCCGCTTCCTGCAGAAGCTGCTGCTGGATGCGATTACCGAGGGCGCGTCGGACCTGCACTTCGAGCCGTACGAGAAGTTCTACCGGATCCGTTTCCGCGTCGACGGCGTGCTGCGTGAAGTCGCGCAGCCGCCGCTCGCCATCCGCGAACGGCTGGTGACCCGCATCAAGGTCATTTCGAAGCTCGATATCTCCGAGAAGCGCGTGCCGCAGGACGGACGCATGAAGCTCGCGCTGTCCGGCCAGCGCGCGATCGACTTCCGCGTCAGCACGCTGCCGACGCTGTACGGCGAGAAGGTCGTGATGCGTATCCTCGACCCGTCGCAGGCCAAGATGGGGATCGACGCGCTCGGCTACGAACCCGAGCAGAAGCAGGCGCTGCTGGACGCGATCATGCGTCCCTACGGCATGGTGCTCGTCACCGGCCCGACCGGCAGCGGGAAGACGGTATCGCTGTATACGTGCCTGAACATCCTGAACCAGCCCGGCGTCAACATCTCGACGGCGGAAGATCCGGCCGAGATCCAGTTGCCCGGCATCAATCAGGTCAACGTCAACGAAAAGGCGGGCCTGACTTTCGCCGCCGCGATGCGCGCGTTTCTGCGGCAGGACCCGGACATCATCATGGTCGGCGAGATCCGCGACCTGGAAACCGCCGACATCGCGATCAAGGCGGCTCAGACCGGTCACATGGTCATGTCGACGCTGCACACGAACGACGCGCCGTCGACGCTGACGCGCCTCGCCAACATGGGCGTTCCGGCGTTCAACATCGTGTCGTCGGTCATCCTGATCACCGCGCAACGGCTCGCGCGCCGCCTGTGCTCGTGCAAGCAGCCTGCGGACCTTTCCAAGGATGCGCTGCTCGCGGCCGGCTACTCGGAGGCCGATCTCGACGGCAGCTGGGTTCCGTATAAACCGGTAGGCTGCGATCGCTGCAAGGGCACCGGCTACAAGGGGCGCGTCGGCATCTACGAAGTAATGCCGATCACCGAGGAGATCCAGCGCATCATCCTCAGGGGCGGCAGTTCGCTCGAAATCGCGCAGCAGGCGCAGCGCGAAGGCGTCAAGAATCTCAGGCAGTCGGGGCTGTTGAAGGCGCGCCAGGGCGTGACTTCGGTCGAAGAAGTGCTCGGCTGCACCAACGACTGATCCGGATCCAGCAAAGCGAGTAGGCGGAGACAAGTATGGCCACGGGTGCAATCGCCAAACCGCGCGAAGTCGTACGCGAGTCGGTCTTCCATTGGGAAGGGCGCGACAAGACAGGCAGGGTCGTCAAGGGCGAGATGCGCGCCGGCGGCGAATCGGTCGTCGCGGCGGCACTGCGCCGGCGCGGCATCATGGTGTCGAAGATCAAGAAGCAGAGCTTCGCGCGTGGCCGCAAGATCTCCGAGAAAGACCTGGCGATTTTCACGCGCCAGCTTTCGACGATGCTGCGCGCCGGCGTGCCGCTGCTGCAGTGTTTCGACATCGTCGCGCGCGGCCACGCGAATCCGTCGATGTCGCGGCTGCTGAACGACATCCGGATGGACATCGAGACGGGTACCAGTCTGAACCAGGCGTTCCGCAAGTACCCGATCTACTTCGATCCGCTGTTCTGCAACCTGGTCGCGGCCGGTGAGCAGGCCGGCATTCTCGAGACGCTGCTCGATCGTCTCGCGACCTACAAGGAAAAGACCCTTGCGCTGAAGGGAAAGATCAAGAAGGCGATGTTCTACCCGCTGATGATCATCCTGGTCGCGATCCTGATCACGTCGATCATCATGATCTTCGTGATCCCGTCGTTCAAGAGCGTCTTCACCAGCTTCGGCGCCGACCTGCCCGCGCCGACGCTGATGGTCATCGCGATGTCCGACTTCTTCGTCGAATACTGGTACGTGCTGCTGTTCGGTCTGGTCGGCACGATCTACTTCCTGATTCAGGCGTGGAAGCGTTCGCCGAGAGTCCAGATGATGATCGATCGGCTGATCCTGAAGCCGCCGGTCATCGGCGAACTGATGCAGAAGGCCTCGATCGCGCGCTGGAGCCGAACGCTGTCGACGACCTTCGCTGCCGGTGTGCCGCTCGTCGAGGCGCTCGACTCGGTCGGCCCGGCGGCAGGCAACGCCGTCTACAAGGAAGCGACCAAGCAGATCCAGAGCGAGGTCAACATCGGCACGAGCCTTGCGCAGGCGATGCAGAATTCGGGCGTGTTCCCCAACATGGCGGTGCAGATGACCGGCATCGGCGAAGAATCGGGTTCGCTCGACTCGATGCTGTCGAAGGTCGCCGACTACTACGAGCGCGAGGTCGACGAGACCGTCGACGCGCTGGCCAGCCTGATCGAGCCGATCATCATGGTCGTCCTGGGTGTAATCATCGGCGGCATCGTCATCGCGATCTACCTGCCGATCTTCAAGCTCGGGCAGGTCGTCTAGGAACCCGGAGACGGCCGGCACCGCTCTCGGCGTTGCCGGCCACCGCTGCTTCTTGTCCCCCGACACGCTCTTCCTGATCGCCGCGCCCATCGTCGGGTTGGCGATCGGTTCATTTCTGAACGTCGTCATCCATCGCCTGCCACGGATGATGGAGGCGGAGTGGCGCGCGCAGTGCGCCGAGCTTGAAGGCCGCGAACCGCCGAAGGCCGAGGGCTACAACCTGCTCGTACCGCGTTCGCACTGCCCCGCGTGCGGCAAGCCGCTGCGCGCGATCGACAACATCCCGGTGGTTTCGTACCTGCTGCTGCGCGGCAAGTGCGCGTTCTGCGGCGCGCGCATCTCGCCGCGCTATCCGATCGTCGAAGCGCTGACCGCCGTACTGTCGACGCTGGTCGCGTGGCGCTTCGGATGGGGCGCGGCCGGCGGGCTCGCGCTCGTGCTGGTGTGGACCCTGATCGCGCTCACCTTCATCGACGCGGACACGACCTTCCTGCCGGACGATTTGACGCTGCCACTGCTGTGGGTCGGATTGATCGCGAACGTGTGGAACACATTCGCTCCGCTGCAGGATGCCGTGATCGGCGCGGCCGCCGGCTATCTGATCCTATGGTCGATCTACTGGCTGTTCAAGCTCGCGACGGGCAAGGAGGGCATGGGATACGGCGACTTCAAGCTGCTCGCCGCGCTCGGCGCGTGGCTCGGCTGGAAGATGCTGCTTCCGATCATCCTGCTGTCTTCGATCGTCGGTGCGGTGGTCGGCATCGTGCTGATCGCGCTGGCGCGGCGCGGCCGTGACATTCCGATCCCCTTCGGTCCTTACCTCGCTGCTGCGGGGTTCATCGTGCTGCTGTATGGCCATGCCATCGCCAGCCGCCTTCTCCCCTCCTGATCTCGCGTACTTCAGCGTCGGGCTGACCGGCGGCATCGGCAGCGGCAAGTCGACGGTCGCCGATCGATTCGCGGAGCTGGGCGCAGCCATCGTCGACACGGACGCGATCGCGCATGCGATCACCGCAGCCGGCGGTGCGGCCATCGCCGCGTTGCGCGAGCGTTTCGGCGACGAGTACGTCACGCCGAACGGCGCGCTCGATCGCGCCCGTATGCGCGAGCTCGTGTTCGCCGACCCGGATGCGAAGCGCGCGCTCGAGTCGATCCTGCACCCGCTGATCCGCGCGCAAGCCGAGGAGGCCGCGCGACGGGCTGCCGAAAATGCACCGTACGTGATGTTCGTCGTTCCCTTGCTCGTCGAGTCCGGCTCCTGGCAAGCACGTGTCGCCCGTATCCTGGTCGTCGACTGCCCCGTCGACGTGCAGATCGAGCGCGTCGTGCGGCGCAGCCGCATCGACGCCGCTGCGGTGCAGGCGATCGTCGCGCAGCAGGCAAGCAGGGACCAGCGGCTCGCGGCCGCCGACGACGTGCTCTACAACGGCGGCGCATTGGACCAGCTCACCGCACGCGTCGCGCGGCTGCACGCGCTGTATTGCCGGCTCGCGGCACCGCACCGCGAGTCCGCAGGCTAGCGCTGCCCCGTGATATCGTCGGCCCGGCGTCAGGCACTCCGCGCATGCAGAGCAACGAACCCCGCCAGATCCTCTACGAGTATCCGTTCAACGAGCGGGTGCGTACCTTGCTCAGGCTCGAGGATCTGTTCGAGAAACTCGCATACTTCTGCTCGCAGACGCATCCGTTCTGCCATCACACGGCGCTGCTGACGCTGTTCGAGATCCTCGAGGTCACCTCTCGCGCGGATCTCAAAGGCGATCTGCTGCAGGAGCTCGAGCGGCACAAGCAGTCGCTGCTCGCGCTGCGTAACAACCCGCAGGTCTCCGAATCCGCGCTCGCGGCAGTGCTCGCGGAAATCGACCAGGCGCAGCAGGCGCTGAACGCCACGCCCGGCAAAGCCGGCCAGCATCTGCGCGACAACGATTGGCTGACCAGTATCCGCAGCCGCGCCAGCATTCCCGGCGGCACGTGCGAATTCGACTTGCCTTCGTACCATGCGTGGCTGATGCGCGACGCGTCCGCGCGGAAACAGGACCTGCAAGGGTGGGTCCGGCCGTTGTCGCAGTTCAACCAGGGGCTCGCGATCGTTCTGAAGCTGCTGCGCGAGACCGCGCACCGCAGCCGCCAGACCGCGGTGCAGGGTTCGTTCCAACAGACCCTGCAGGGACGAACGTATGCGCTGCTTCAGGTGCGGGTGCCCGCCGATGTGGGCGCCATCCCGGAGATCAGCGCCAACAAGTACATGCTTTGGATCCGCTTTACCGCGGCGGACCGGGATCCGAAGCCGCGCGCGGTCGATCGCGACGTCGAATTCGATCTTTCGCTTTGCGCGTTCTAGATGGCCGTGGTCGTCAAATGCCCGACCTGTGGGCGCGACGTCGAATGGGCCGAGTCCTCGCCCTATCGGCCCTTCTGCTCCGAGCGCTGCAAGCTGATCGACCTCGGCGCGTGGGCTGCGGAAAAGTACGCGATCCCCGGTACCCCCGCCGAGCAGTCCGAGGACACACCGCCCTCGGAACCGCCGCCGAAGCACTGACGCCGGCCGTTCACCAGGCCGAAGAAAGCGCCGCCACGCCGTGTGCGCCGTGCGCGATGGCGTTCGGTACGAGCGCCTCGCGCATCCCGCCGATCGCATACACGGGCAGCGGCGCATCGCGAATCAACCTCGCGAACGCCGCCCAGCCGAGCGTGGGATGCCCCGGGTGGCTGGTCGTCGGCAGCACCGGACCGACCGCGACGAAATCCAGATTGAGTGCCGCAGCGCGCTCGATCTCCGCTCGCGTGTGCGCCGATGCCGCGACGAGCGGCAGCGCCGGCCGGCGATCGAGCGCCAGCAACTGCGCCGCGGTGAAGTGCACGCCGCCTGCGCGCTCCCACAGCGCCGCGTCGTGCCGGCCGCTGACGAGCAATTGCGCGTCGTATGCGCTCGTTCTGGCGAGCACTTCGTCGAACAGTTGCCGCACGCGCGACGCGTCGAGCGCGGGTTCGCGAAGCTGGACGAGGCGCAGACCGCGCGCCAGCGCGCGCTCCAGTCGCGCGAGAAACGCATCGACGCCGAGCGCGGCCGCGTTGGTCAGCGCATAGACGGGGGGCAGGTCGAGCCAGCGCATCACCGGCTGCGTCGCCGGAAGCAGCGGCCCGTCGGGCAGTCGCGCGGTCGTGAAGAACCCGAAACGCTGACCCTCGCGCGCGTGCGCCTCGCCGTGCCAGTCAAATACGCGCCGAAAGTGCAGCCGAACGCGTGCGTGCGGATAATCGAAAAGGCGCGTAACCCACGGATGTGCGGCGCCGATTTCGATGCCCAGTTCCTCGTGCAGTTCACGTGCGAGGGCGCCGGCGATCGATTCGCCGGATTCGATCTTGCCGCCCGGGAACTCCCAGTAGCCCGCGTAAGGTTTTCCTTCGGGCCGGCTCGCGAGAAGAAAGCTCCCGTCGGGACGAACGAGCACGCCGACCGCGACGTCAACCGGCGTGCGCTCGCTCATGCGCGCCGGACCGCGAGCCCGTGCCGGCCCGCGAAGTCGCGCGCGAACTGCAGCGCCACACGCCCCGACCGCGAGCCGCGCTGCAGCGCGAACTGCAGCGCCTCGGCGCGGGCCGCATCGATCAGCGCACGGTCGGCGCCGAGCCGTCCGAGCCAGTGCGCGACGATGTCCAGATAGTCGTCCTGTCGGAACGGATAGAACGACAGCCACAGGCCGAAGCGCTCAGACAGCGAGATCTTCTCCTCGACCGTTTCGGCGGGATGGATCTCTCCGTCGGCCTCGTATTTCGTGTCGAGGTTCTCGCGCATGTACTCCGGCATCAGGTGGCGCCGGTTCGACGTCGCATAAATCAGCACGTTGTCGGACGGGGCCGCGACCGAGCCGTCGAGCTGGGCCTTCAATGCCTTGTACGAGCTTTCGCCCTCCTCGAACGACAGGTCATCGCAGAAAACGACGAAGCGCTCCGGACGGTCGGCCACCTGTGCGACGATGTCCGGAAGGTCGACCAGATCGCGCTTGTCGACCTCGATCAGGCGCAGCCCGCGGTCGAAGAAGCGCACCAGGCAGGCACGAATCAGCGACGACTTGCCGGTGCCGCGCGCGCCCGTCAACAGCACGTTGTTTGCCGGCAGCCCCGCCACGAACTGCTCGGTATTGCGCAGGATCTGTTCCTTCTGCGCGTCGACGTGTTGCAGGTCGTCGGCGTCAATGCGCGCGATGCGGTGCACGGGCTCGAGATACCCCAGCTCGACGCCGAGATAGCGACGCCGCCGCCAGCGGTACGCCGGTGCGCTCCAGTCGATGTTCGGCGGCGGCGGCAGCAGCGGTTCGAGCCGCGCCAGTACCGTGTCGAGTCGCCGCGCGAGCGCGTCGGCGGTCTTGCTCGATGTCATGTGCGGTAGTCGGCGTTGATCGACACGTAGTCGTGCGACAGATCGCAGGTCCACACGGTGGTCCGCGCGTCGCCACGGCCGAGCACGACGCGCACCAGGATCTCCGCACCATTCATCACACGCCGGCCGTCCTCCTCCCGGTAGGCGGGGTGACGGCCTCCGTTGTGCGCAACCCAGACGTCGTTCAGGTAGAGCTGGACGCGGCCGGCGTCAAGATCGTCGATCCCGGCGTTGCCGACCGCGGCGAGGATGCGGCCGAGGTTCGGGTCCGACGCGAAAAACGCCGTCTTGACGAGCGGCGAATGCGCGATCGAATACGCGACGCGCGCGGCTTCGTCTCCGCTTGCCGCGCCTTCGACGACGATCTCGATGAACTTGGTTGCCCCCTCGCCGTCGCGCACGATCGCCTGCGCGAGCCGGCGCGCGACGGTGGCGACCGCGTCCGTGAGTCCGATCAGCCGCGGGTCGTTCAGCGATTCGATTCGACGTGCGGCACTCTTGCCCGTGGCGATCACCACGAACGAGTCGTTGGTCGACGTGTCGCCGTCGACCGTGATGCGGTTGAACGAGCAGTCGGCCGCCTGCCGCGCGAGCCGCGGCAGCAGCGCCGGGTCGATTCCCGCGTCGGTCGCGACGAACCCGAGCATCGTCGCCATGTTGGGCCGGATCATGCCGGCGCCCTTCGCGATGCCGGTGACCGTCACGCGGTGCCCGCCGAGGTCCACGCGGTGCGACGCGGCCTTGGGCACCGTGTCCGTGGTCATGATCGCCTCGGCCGCCTGCAGCCAGTGGTCGGGGGCCAGCGTGCCGACGGCCTGCGGTAGACCCGCGATCAGCCGCTCGACCGGCAGCGGCTCCATGATCACGCCGGTCGAAAACGGCAGCACCTGCGTCGGATCGCAGCCGATCAGTTTCGCGGTTTCGACACAGGTCCGGTGCGCGTCGGCCAGCCCCGCTTCGCCGGTGCCCGCGTTCGCGTTGCCCGTGTTCACCACCAGCGCGCGCACCCCGCGGCCCACGTTCAGGTGGGCGCGGCAGACCTGCACCGGCGCGGCGCAAAAACGGTTCTGCGTGAATACGCCCGCCACGCTCGCACCCTCGGCGATCCGCATGACGACCAGATCCTTGCGGTTCGCCTTGCGGATCCCGGCTTCGGCCCAGCCGAGTTCGACGCCGGCGACCGGCGCGATCGATGCCGGGTCAGGCGCGGTCAGGTTGACCGGCATGTGGGCACTCCGCGATCGACAACCTGCGCCGGCGCACTACGCCAGCTTGCCGTGGCACTGCTTGTACTTGCGGCCGCTGCCACAGGGGCACGGATCGTTTCGGCCGATCTTGCCGCCGAAACGCTTGAACGGCTGCGGCTTGGCCTCCTCGCGCTCGGGCAGCGTCAGCGTCTCGACGTCCGCCGCTTCCTCGGCGACGGCGGTGCCGAACTCCGAGTGCTGCGCGCGCGCCTGCTCGATGCGGCGCTCGGTTTCCGCCTCGATCTTTTGCTCCGCGGCTTCGATCTCCTCCTGCGACTGGATTCGCACGTTCATCAGGATTCGGATCACGTCCGCGCGCACGCGGTCGATCAGCGTGCCGAAGAGTTCGAACGCTTCGCGCTTGTACTCCTGCTTGGGGTTCTTCTGCGCATAACCGCGCAGGTGGATGCCCTGGCGCAGGTGGTCGAGCGCGGCAAGGTGTTCGCGCCAGTGCTGATCGAGCACCTGCAGCAGAATCGAGCGCTCGAACCCCGCGAACGCCTCGGCGCCGACCTGCGAGACTTTCGCAGCGTACGCCTCGTCGGCCGCCGCCAGCACGCGCGACAGGATGTCCGTGTCGGTGATTCTCTCTTCGGTCTCGAGCCACCGCTTGATCGGAAGGTTGATCTGCCAGTCGTCGGCGAGCGTCTTCGCGAGCCCCTCGACATCCCACTGCTCCTCGACCGATTCGGCAGGTACGTACGCGCGGAACAGGTCCGTGAAGAAGCCGTGCCGCAGGTTCGTCACCATCTCGGGAACGTTGTTCGCCTCGAGGATCTCGTTGCGCAGCCGGTAGATTTCGCGCCGCTGGTCGTTGGCGACGTCGTCGTACTCGAGAAGCTGTTTGCGGATGTCGAAGTTGCGCGCCTCGACCTTGCGCTGCGCCGTTTCGATCGAGCGCGACACCATGCCCGCCTCGATCGCCTCGCCCTCCGGCAGCTTCAGCCGGTCCATGATCGCCTTCATGCGTTCGCCGGCGAAAATGCGCAGCAGCGGGTCCTCCATCGACAGATAGAAGCGCGACGCACCTGGGTCGCCCTGCCGGCCGGCGCGGCCGCGCAACTGGTTGTCGATGCGGCGCGACTCGTGTCGCTCGGAACCGATGATCTTCAGCCCGCCGGCGGCAACGACCTGATCGTGCAACGACTGCCACTCGCTGCGCAGTTTGGCGATCCTGGCTTCCTTCTCCTGCTCGGAAAGGCTCGGGTCGGCGCGGACGAGGTCGATCTGTTTCTCGACGTTGCCGCCGAGCACGATGTCGGTGCCGCGGCCGGCCATGTTGGTCGCGATCGTGATCATCTTCGGCCGTCCGGCCTGCGCGACGATCTCGGCCTCTTTCGCATGCTGCTTGGCGTTGAGGACCTGATGCGGCAGGCCCTCCTGCTTCAGAAGATTCGACAGGATTTCCGAATTCTCGATCGACGTCGTACCGACCAGAACCGGCTGGCCGCGCGCGTAGCAGTCCTTGATGTCCGCGAGGATCGCGGCGTACTTCTCGCGGACCGTGCGGTAGATCTTGTCCTGCTCGTCGATGCGGATCATCGGCTTGTGGGTCGGGATGACCACCACCTCGAGCCGGTAAATCTCCTGGAACTCGTACGCCTCGGTGTCCGCGGTGCCGGTCATGCCCGCGAGCTTCTCGTACATCCGGAAGTAGTTCTGGAAAGTGATCGACGCCAGCGTCTGGTTTTCCTGCTGGATCGGCACGCCTTCCTTCGCCTCGACCGCCTGGTGCAGCCCTTCGGACCAGCGCCGCCCCGGCATCAGGCGCCCCGTGAACTCGTCGACGATAATCACTTCGCCGTTCTGCACGACGTAGTGCTGGTCGCGATGGAACAGGTGATGCGCGCGCAGCGCAGCGTTCAGGTGGTGCATCAGGACGATGTTCTGCGGCGCGTACAGACTCTCGCCTTCGGCGAGCAGTCCCATCTTGGTCAGGATCTGCTCGACCTTCTCGTGGCCCTGCTCCGAGATGTGGATCTGATGCTGCTTCTCGTCGACCCAGAAGTCGCCTTCGCCCTTTTCGTCCTTCTGTCGCGTCAGCAGCTTCGGCACTTCGTTCATGCGCCGGTACAGCTCGGTGTGGTCCTCGGCCGGACCCGAGATGATCAGCGGCGTGCGCGCCTCGTCGATCAGGATCGAGTCGACCTCGTCGACGATCGCGTAGTACAGCCCGCGCTGGCGCCTGTCCTCGACGCGGTACTCCATGTTGTCGCGCAGATAGTCGAAACCGAACTCGTTGTTCGTTCCGTACGTGATGTCGGCCGCGTAGGCGGCGCGCTTGTCCTCGGTCGACTGCTGCGACAGGATGACGCCGACCGACATGCCGAGGAACCGGTAAACCTTGCCCATCCACTCGGCGTCGCGGCTGGCCAGGTAATCGTTGACCGTGACGACATGCACGCCCTTTCCGGTCAACGCGTTCAGATAGACGGCGAGCGTGGCGGTCAACGTCTTGCCCTCGCCGGTGCGCATCTCGGCGATCTTGCCGTCGTGCAAGACCATGCCGCCGATCAACTGCACGTCGAAGTGGCGCATGCCGAGCGTGCGCTTGGCGGCCTCGCGCACGACCGCGAACGCCTCCGGCAGCAGCGAGTCGAGCGTCTCACCCTTCGCGTAGCGCTCGCGAAAAACGTCCGTCTTCGCGCGCAGCTGCGCATCGGTCAGTGCCGCGATCTCGGGCTCGAGCGCGTTGATCCGCTCGACCGTGCGCTGGTAGTGCTTGAGGAGTCGCTGGTTGCGGCTGCCGAAAATGCGGGTCAGGATTCCAGAAATCATCGCGAGGCGCGGTACGTGATCGAGCGGGCGTGCTGTGCGAGCGCGCAGACGCCGCGCGGCTCGTGCGCGGTGCGCAAAGCGCGGATTATCTCACAGGGGGTCGGTCGGCCTGCGCCGCGCAGACGCGTCTAGCGCTGGGCAGCGGCGCGGGCAAGACCCTTGATGTCGATCGGGCGGCCGCGCGAATCGGCGACGGCGAGCGGAGCAAACGGCGACCCCGCCTTCTGCGCGAGCAGGAATTTCGCCGGGTTCTGCGGCACGCCGTTGACGTGCACCTCGAAGTGCAGATGCGGTCCGGTCGAACGCCCGGTCGAGCCCACTTCGGCGATCTTCTGGCCGCGCTTGACGATGTCACCGGCCTTCACGGCCAGCTTGCTCGCGTGCGCGTACAACGTCGAGAGGCCGTTACCGTGGTCGATCGTGACCGTGTTGCCGTAAACGGGGTTCGCCTCGGCCGAAGCGACGACGCCGCCCGCCGCAGCGTAGATCGGCGTGCCGATCGGCGCCGCGAAATCGACGCCCGCGTGCATCGCGACCTGTCCGGTGAACGGGTCGGTCCGCATGCCGTAGCCCGACCCGACGAATCCTTCGCTGATCGGCGTGTTCTGAGGCAGCAGCGCGCGGCGCACCTGCGCCGATACCAGTTCCGACTCGATCACGTCCATGTAGTCGGCGCGATGCTCGACGCCGCGCGAGATCCGATCCAGCTCGCTCTGCAGCTCGGCGAGCGTCATTGCACGTGCGCCGGCCGCGGGCTCGGCACCGCCTCGGCCCGGCGGCTCCTTGAAGCTGAATTCCTCGGGGCGGATCCCCGACATCTTGGCAACGCGTTCGCCGAGCGCGTCGAGCCGCATCAATTGCGCCTGCATTTCGCCCAGCTTGCGGGCCATCGCGGTCACGTTGTCGCGCACGAACTGCTCGTTGCGCGCGACCTCGTCACGCATGATGAACGTCACGATGTCGTGTACCACCGGAATGCGGATATCCGCCGCCACGCGGAAAGTGATCGCGTACAGCCCGATCACGGCGAGCAGCACTGCCGACAACAAGCCCGAGCCGACAATCAGCACCACGCGCTTGTCGACCGTAAACGTACGGGCCCGCGACAGACGTCGATCTACGAATATGATCTGCACCGTTGCCCTCCACCTTGCGCGACCCCTGACCGCATGGAGGGGACGCACAAGTCCTTCCTGCTACTGCCGTCCGACCGCAGGCCCGCTTGCCGATGACCCGCAGCGCGAAGACCCTCGCCGATGCGCTGGCCGAGATGCCGGCCGTCGCTCAGCTCCTGGCTCGCCTGCAGACCTCGCAGTCCGTCGCCCGGATCCTTGCCGCGGCCTCTCCCCCGATCGGCGGGGGATTCGACCCGCTTCGCCCGGGAGCCTGTGAACTGCGCGGCGGGCTCCTCGTTCTTACCGCAGTTTCTTCGGCGCAAGCCGCCAAATTGCGGCAGGAATTCCCGCGACTGAAGAAACTCTTGAAGCGGCAGGGGCTCGAACTTAACGAAATCAGAGTTCGCATTCAACCCGCGTACTTGCCTTACTGCGAACAGGTGAGCGATGGCGCTCAAGTTTCGGCGGGCGATGAAGTCGCGTCTACCTCGCCCCGTCGACCCCGCAGTTTCGAGGCCCCACTTCGCTTTGCAGATGAGCTTGCACTTACTTTGAGCGACTCGCCCCTGCGCGATGCCATCCAACGGCTCCGCGCCACGCTGCGAGCGGACCTCACAAGAAACCGCTAG
>Ga0272446_1002093_pt1 | contig 27938 bp, 25 predicted proteins | sample YNPCB0061_FD_194587 | JGI IMG/M metagenome (GOLD analysis project Ga0272446, IMG submission 194587) | Hot spring microbial mat communities from Yellowstone National Park, WY, United States - YNP-CB-006-1 | ecosystem: Environmental > Aquatic > Thermal springs > Hot (42-90C) > Sediment | place...
GCCGTTCTTCCACCGGTTGGTGGCCGTGCTGGCCGACACGATGGGCGAGGTGTTTCCCGAGATTCGGGCCAAGCAAAAACACGTCGAGGAAGTCATCCGCGTCGAGGAAGAAGCCTTCAACAAGACGCTGGACCGGGGCATCGAGTTGTTCGAGGAGGAAGTGGCGCGGCTGGGGGGGGAAGCCCGCGCGCCTCACGTGCGCCAGGAGGCGGGGAGCGCACGCGCCTCGCTGGAAGCTGCGGGGAGCGCACGCGCCTCGCGTGCCGCCGTCGGCGCCCCCGCCGACGGCACAACCGGTCCCCGCTATGCGCGCTGTCGCCTGCCGCACTTCGAGCGCCCGTGGGCCAAATACTGGGTCACTTTCTCGACGCACCAGCGCCGCTGCCTGGCTCCCGGCGAACGGGACGTGGTGCTGCAAAGCATCCTCCACGCCCACACCCACCGCCAGTATCAGCTCTACGCCGCGTGCGTGATGCCCGACCACGTGCATCTGCTCTTTGAGCCGCAGGTCAAGAGCCAGGACCCGCAGGGCCGGCCGGTGTTCTGGTCGCTCTCGGAAATTCTTCAAGGCATCAAGTCCTCCACAGCTCACCGCATCAACCGCGCGACCGGGCGTCAGGGTGAACCCCTTTGGGAGAAAGAATCGTTCGACCGGCTCATTCGCTCCCAAGCAGACTTGGAGGAAAAATTCCATTACATCTGCCGCAATCCCTGGGACAGCGGAGTGGCCGGACCGACGGAGGAGTATCCCTGGCTCTGGACCCCGGACATGCCCGCCGGAAAGACCGAGCACCCCGCGACGGCGGCAGGGACGCCGGCGGGAGCAGGAGAGGCGCGGGCGCTCCCTGAAGGTTCCGGCGCGGCGCCGGAACCGGCACGCGAGGGCGCGTGCGCTCCCCGCCTCTCCGGGGAGTTTGCTTTCAAGCTCTACGACACCTACGGCTTTCCCCTCGACCTCACCGAACTGATGGCCCGCGAGCGCGGCCTGACCGTGGACGTGGAGGGTTTCCACCGCCTCATGGAAGAACAGCGCGCCCGCGCCCGCGCCGCCCAAAAGAAAACCGTCGTCGAGCTGTCGCAAATCGAGACCGCCACCCCCACCGTCTTCGTCGGCTACGAGCAGCTCGAAACCCCGGCCCGCGTGCTGGAGGTGGTCCGGCTCCGCGACCAGACCGCCGTCATCCTCGACACCAGCGCCTGCTACGCCGAGATGGGCGGGCAGGTGGGCGACACCGGCGAACTGCGCCTGGGCGACCGGCTCTGGCGCATCGCCAACACCCAGAAAAGTGGCGAGACCTGGCTGCATTTGCTCGAGCCGTCTGATCCGTCCGATCCGTCGAATCAGCCCCCTGTCCCGGGCACCACCCTCACCCTGAGCGTGGACCGTCCGCGCCGCGCGGCCATCCAGCGCCACCACACCGTCACGCACCTGCTTCACTGGGCGCTGCACGAGGTCGTCAGCCCCGAGGCCACCCAAAAAGGCTCCTTCGTCGGCCCGGACAAGCTGACCTTCGACTTCAACGCCCCGCCGCTCAGCCCGCAGCAGTTGGCCGACGTGGAGCGGCTGGTCAACGAGCGCATCCTGGAAAACGCCGGCGTCTCCTGGACCGAGGTCAAGTACGCCCACATCCGCGACCGGCGCGACATCATGCAGTTCTTCGGCGAGAAATACGGCGAGTGGGTGCGCGTGGTGCAAATCGGCGGCACCCCCGCCGGCCTGGACGGCTACTCGATGGAACTGTGCGGCGGCACCCATTGCCGCGCCACGGGCGAAATCGGCCTCTTCCGCATCGTCTCCGAAACGGCCGTCGCCGCCGGCGTGCGGCGCATCGAAGCCGTGGCCGGCCTGGAAGCCTGGCGGCGCGTGGGCGAAGAACTGGCCCTGCTCAAATCCGTGGCCGGCCGCCTGGCCACGCCCGTGCCGGACCTGGACAAAAAGATCGAAAACCTCCTGGCCCACCAGCGCGAACTGGAAAAACAGCTCCGCGCCCTGCAACAGGCCCGCGCCGCCGCCCAGGCCCAGAGCCTGCTCGCCCGCGCGCAAACCCTCGGCGGGGTGCCGGCCATCATCGAGCGCGTGGACGCCGACGGCGACACGCTCCAGGGCCTGGTCAACGAACTCAAGGGCCGTTTCGAGGGCGTCATCGTGCTGGGCGGCGTGGCCAATGGCGCGGTCGCGCTCGTGGCCGCGGTTTCCCCCGCCTTCACCGGCCGCATCCAGGCCGGGAAGATTCTCCAGACCATCGCCCCGCTGGTGGGCGGCAAAGGCAGCGGCCGGCCGGACCACGCCCGCGGCGGCGGCAAAGACGTGGCCGGGCTCGACGAAGCGCTGGCCCGGGCGCGGAGCTTGCTGGGCTGAGGCCGCCGCGCGATGCTGCCGCCATGTTGCCGGACGAAAAACCTGATCCGAGGCAGATCGAAATTTACCGCCGGATGCCCCCGGAAAAGCGGTGGGAGCTGGCGGAGCAACTGTACTGGACGGCCCGGGAACTCAAAGCCAGCGCCCTGCGCGCCGAACATCCGGACTGGACCGAAGCCCAGGTGGCTGCGGAAGTCCGCCGCCTCTTCCTCCATGCCCGCACCTGACCTGGCGCTCCTGTTTGTGCGGCCGCTGAACCTACTGGGCGTGCGCTACATGGTCAGCGGTAGCTTTGCCGCGATGCTGTACGGCGAGCCGCGCTTAACGCATGACGTGGACATCATCCTGCATTTGCGGCCGGCCGATGTCCCGCGTCTGGCGCCGGCGTTCCCCGCCCCGGATTTTTACCTTCCCCCCGCCGAGGTCATCGCCCTGGAAATGAGCCGCTCGCAACGCGGGCACTTCAACGTCATCCATGTGGAAACCGGCTTTAAAGCCGATTTTTACCTGTGCGGTCGCGACGCCTTGCACCTCTGGGCCTTGGAACGAACCCGGCCCATGACCTACCAGGGCGAGCCCGTGCGGGTGGCGCCGCCCGAATACGTCATTGTTCGGAAGCTCGAGTACTTCCGCGAGGGCGGCTCGGAAAAACACCTGCGCGACATTCAAACAATGCTGGCGGTCTCGGGGGAACGGCTCGATCTAGCCTTGGTGCAAGAATGGGTTCAGCGGCTTGGGCTGGAACACCAATGGCAGCAATGCCAGGCCAGCCCTGAGCCCGGACAGTGAACACCCGCGCCATCCCATCCGGACGAAAGCACCCGCTCCGTCCCAATGTCGGCCGCCCCGCTCGCGGGTGAGAGATTAACTTTCCCATGCCCACCCTTACCTACCGCTTCGGCAACGACCTGGACCTGGACGCGGTGATTGACCTGTACCGGGACTCGACCCTGGGCGCGCGCCGCCCCGTGCAGGACCGCGCCCGCATGGCCGCCATGCTCGCCCACGCCAACCTGGTCGTCTCGGCCTGGGACGGCCCGCGCCTGGTCGGCCTGGCCCGCAGCCTGAGCGACTTCGCCTTTTGCACGTACCTTTCCGACCTGGTCGTGCGCGCCAGCTACCAACGCCGCGGCATCGGCCGGGAGCTCCTGCGCCGCACCCAGCGGGCCGGCGCGCCGGCGCAGATCATCCTGCTGGCGGCGCCGCAGGCGGTGGACTACTACCCGCGCGTGGGGTTCACGCATCACCCGCAGGCCTGGGTGCTCGGGCCGGACGAGCCGGTGCGCTGAAACGCGTCAGGGCCGCGCGGCTGCCGTCCCGCCCGGGCGGCGCGCGCGTCCTTTGCGTTCGTGACTTTCCCGGCCGCCCGGTCAGACTGGGGCTCCGATGAGTCAGAAACCGTTCACCGAACTCGGCCTTGCCCCGGAACTGCTCCGGGCGCTCGAGCGCATGGGCTTCGAGCAGGCCACGCCCGTCCAGGCCGAGGCCATCCCGCCCCTGCTGGCCGGACGCGACCTGGTGGGCCAGTCGCAAACCGGCTCCGGCAAGACCGTGGCCTTCGGCGCGCCCGCGGTGCAGCTCGCCGACCCGCACCAGTACGCGGTGCAGGTGCTGGTGCTCTGCCCCACGCGCGAGCTGGCCACGCAAGTGGCGGAGGAAATCGCCAAGCTGGCCCATTTCAAGCGCGGCGTGCGCGAGCTGCCCATCTACGGCGGCCAGAGTTACGACCGCCAGTTCCGCGGATTGCAGGCCGGGCCGCAAATTGTCATCGGCACCCCCGGCCGCGTGATGGACCACCTCGAGCGCGGCACCCTGCGCCTGGACGCCGTGCGGCTGGTGGTGTTGGACGAGGCGGACCGGATGCTCGACATGGGGTTCCGCGAGGACCTCGAGCGCATCCTCGCCGCCGTGCCCGCCACGCGCCAGACCGTCCTGTTCTCCGCCACGCTGCCCCCGCCCATCCGCCGGTTGGTGACGCAATTCACGCGCGACCCGGTGCAGGTGCGCATCACCCCGGGCCAGGTCACCGTGCCGAGCATCGAGCAGTTTTACGTGGAAGTGGACTGGCGCTCGAAGACCGAGGTGCTCGCCCGGTTGATTGATCTGCATGACGTGCGGTACGGCCTGATCTTCGGCGCGACCAAGCTCCAGGTGGATGAGTTGCACGAGGCTCTGCTGGCCCGCGGCTACAACGCCGACAAGCTCCACGGCGACATGCCCCAGACCCTGCGCGAGCGCGTGATGCGCCGCTTCCGCGAGCGCCAAATCGAACTGCTCGTGGCCACGGACGTCGCCGCCCGCGGCCTGGACGTGGACGACCTGGAGGTGGTCTTCAACTACGAACTGCCGCACGACCCCGAGGACTACGTCCACCGCATCGGCCGCACCGGCCGGGCCGGCAAGAGTGGCCGCGCCATCAGCCTGGTCAGCGGCCGCGAGTTTGGCCGGCTGGTCCAAATCCAACGCTTCACCGGCGTGCGCCTCCAGCCGCAACCGGTGCCGCGGGTCGAGGAGCTCGAAGAAAAATCCACCGGCCGGCTGGTCGAAACCCTCCGACGCACGCTCGAGGCGGGCGCCTTCAAAAGCCAGGAGGCCCTCTACAACGAGCTGCTCCAGGCCGGCCACGCGCCCGGCGCCATTGTCTCGGCGCTCATCCACCTGCTCCAGGCCGAGAGCGGGCGGACGCCCGAGCGCATCCTCGAGGACGAGCCGCGCGCTGCACGGCCGGCGGGCCGGCCCGTCCCGCCCCGCGAACTCCCCGGGCGGACCCCGTTTGTGCCGCGCGCCTACGAGCGCCCCGGCGCGGGCGGGGACACCGTGTGGCTCAAGTTCAACCTCGGCGCCAACGCGGGCGTGCAGCCCGGGGATTTTGTCGGCTGCATCGCCGGCGAGACCGGCCTGCCGCGCGAGGTGGTGGGCGCCATTCGCGTGCTGCCGGCCGTGACGCTGGTGGAAGTGGCGCGGGCGCACGCGCCGCAGATTCTCGACGCGGTCAACCGCACGCGTCTCAAAGGCCGCCGCGTGCAGGCCCTGCCCGGCGCGCCGCCCGTCGCGCCCGGACCGCGGCCGTTCCGTCCCGGCCCGCCGTGGCGGCGGCGCTGAGGCGCCGGGCGTGGGACGATCTGCGTCCCTTCCGGGCAGCCTCGCCGCCGGACAGCGCGGCCGAAAAAGCGCCCGGCTTACCGGGTCCCGGCCGGGAGGATCAGTTGGCGCTCCAGCGAGTAGGTCTGGTCGGCCACGGTCCACTCGACGCGGATGCGCCAGAGGCCGGGGGCCAGGTCGCGGGTGTCCAGTTCCTGGCGGCCTTCGGCGTCCGGTGTGAGCGCGACCCGGCGGTCCGCGCTGGCGGCGGCGGGGCGGTAGAGGTGGATGGCGCCCGCGGGCCGCAAGGCCGCGTGGCGCAGGGGCAGGGTCACGCGAATGCGGCGGGCGGTTTCATCGAGGGTGACCGCAGCTTCCGCGCCCAGGGCTGCGGTGCGGGCGCGGCTGTCGTAGGTCTGCTGGTAGCGCAGCTCCTGCTCGTAGTAGTCGGCGGTGACCAGTTCCGGGCGGTGGAACGCGGCCAGCACGATCAGTCCCGCGGTGCCGGCGATGAACAGGACAAAGGCCGCCACGATGCCGTAGGGCCAGAGGTTGCGGCCCGGGACGCGGGGCTCGGCGGCGGGGGCTTTAGCGGGCGCGGTCATTGCGGGGGCCGATGAAGCCGGTTTTGACCCGGTCCAGTTGGCGGCCGTGGGAGTAGAGGGACACCACGACCTCGCGCCGGCCGCGGGCGACCTCGGGCTCGAGCTCGATGAGGACCGAGCTTTGGAGGAGCCGGCCGGCGGGCACGGTCAGGGGCGCGCCGGCCACGGTAAGCCGGCCCGGGGGTGCTTCCAGGCGGAGTTCGACGGGCAGGTCGTGGTTGGCCTTGTTGACGAGTTTGAGGATGTACAGGTTGCTGATGCGGCCTTCCGGGGTTTGCTGGAACAGGGCCCCGGGCGCGCGCAGCAGCGTGGCGTCCAACTCGGAACGGGTGAAGAGGACGGCGGTGAGCAGGCCGCCCAGCAGGAGCAGGACGGCCACGTAACCCAGGATGCGCGGGGTCACGCGCAGGGGCTGGCCCTTTTCGATGCCGTTGAGGGAGGCGTAGCGGATGAGGCCGCGCGGCCGGCCGATCCGGGTCATGATCTCGTCGCAGGCGTCCATGCAGGCGGTGCAGTGGACGCATTCCATCTGGGTGCCGTTGCGAATGTCTATGCCGGTGGGGCAGACGGCCACGCACTGGCGGCAGTCAATGCAATCGCCCGCGCCGCGGGCCGCGCGGGCGGCGAAGGTTTCGCCGCGGTGGAGGTGGTCGCGCTTTTCGCCCCGCTTGTAATCGTAGGCGACCACGATGGTGTTTTCGTCAATGAGCGTGGACTGGAAGCGGCCGTAGGGGCAGATGAAGGTGCAGGCCTGTTCGCGGAACCGGGCGAAGATGAGGTAAAAGACCAGCGTGAACAGGAGCATGAAAGTGAGCCCGGTCAGGTGGTTGGCCGGGGAGTCGGTGATGAGGCGCACGAGCGCGTCCGAGCCGATGATGTAGGCCAGGAGGGTGTTGCCGATGACGAAGGACAGCCCGAAGAACAGGCCGTGCTTGAGCAGTTTTTTGCCGAGCTTGCGGGCGGTCCACGGCGCGGCGGCCAGGGCGCGTTGGGCGGCCACGTCGCCTTCGATCCAGTACTCGAGGCGGCGGAAGACCATTTCCATGAGCACGGTCTGGGGGCAGGTCCAGCCGCACCACAGGCGGCCAAAGGCGGCGGTGAAGACGGCGATGCCGGTGATGAACAAAAGCAGGCTCAGCGCCAGCACGAAGCCGTCCTGCGGCCAGAAGACCTGGCCGAGCACGGAGAACTTGCGCTCGACCACGTTGACCAGCAGCAGCGGATTGCCCTGGATGCGGATGAACGGGCCCGCGAACAGGAGGGCCAGCAGGACGTAGCTGACCCATTTGCGCGCGGTGTAATAGCGGCCGCGCGGTTGCTTGGCGTAAATCCACAGGCGCCGCCCCTCCTTGTCCGCCGTGGCCAGGTGGTCGCGGAAATCCTGCCAGTCCACCTCGCGGACGGGGCCGCCGGGCGGTGGCTGGGTGGCGGGAGGAGGCGCGGCGCTCACAGTTTCTGGGAGTCCACGGAGCCGCCGGCCGGCCGCCGGTTACACGGGCCGGACCGGACCGGGGCTGTGTACATCACTCGTATTCGCTGGGCCCGGTGGCGGCGGGGGCCTGGTCCTCGCGCGGCTTGGGGTTGGGCGGGTTGGTGCCGCGCAGGGTGTAGATGTAGCTGCCCACGGCGTGGATTTCGGCGGGCTTGAGCAGGGTCTTCCAGGTCACCATGCCCTTTTCGGGCACGCCGTTGTAGATGGTGCGGAGGTTGTCTTTGAACTCGGCGCCGTGAATCCAGTAGTCATCGGTGAGGTTGGGCCCCACCAGCCCGCCGCCGTCGGCGCGGTGGCAGGGGGCGCACATCTGCTCGAAGATGCGCTTGCCCTCGGCCAGCACGGCGGGGTCCTGCGACGGGGTGAGGGTTTCCATCTCCTTCTCGAAGCGGGCCAGCGCGGCGGCCTTGATGGCCTCGCCGATGGCCATTTCGCGCTCGTATTCGTAGAGCATCTGGCCCTTGGCGGCGAGGTCGCCCCGGGCCAGGACGTGGTAGTAACCCAGGTAGAGGACGCCGAAGATGTTGCAGCCCCAGAACAGCCACACCCACCAGCGGGGGAGTTTGTTGTCCAGCTCGCGGATGCCGTCGGCGTCGTGGTCCAGCAACAAGGGGTCTTGCGGTTCATTCATGGCGGGTCTCCTCGGGGGAAGTTGCGGGGGAATCGGGTTCGAGCGGCTTGGCAGCCATGCGGTGGAGGTAGGGTTTCTTGAGCAGAAACGCCCAGACCAGCATGCCCGCGTAACAGGCAAAGAAGATCAGGATCGAGAGAATCCCGTAGCGTTCGATGCCGCCGATGTGTTCGAGGACGTTGCGGATCATGGCGTCACGGGCCGGCCAGTTTGGGGGCCGTGCTGGCGGGGCTGCCTTTGATGTCGGTGCCCAGGCGCTGGAGGTAGGCGATCAGGGCGATGATCTCGCGGTCGGGATCGGCCTCGACCATGCCGACCTTGAGGTTTTGCACGATGCGCAGTTGCTGGGCGGCCATGTTTTCGTAGGCCTTGGCGATGTCCTCGTCGGTGTAGGGCACGCCCAGTCGGCGCAGGGTTTTCATGCGGACCTGGACGACGTTGGTGTCGAGCTTGCGGGTGAGCAACCAGGGATACCGGGGCATGATTGAGCGGGGCGAGGTGTTCACCGGGTTTTCCATGTGGTTGTAGTGCCAGGCGTCGGGGTACTTGCCGCCCACGCGGTGGAGGTCCGGCCCGGTGCGCTTGGAGCCCCAGAGGAACGGGTGGTCATAGACGTACTCGCCCACCTTCGAGTACTCGCCGTAACGCTCGGTCTCGGAGCGGAAGGGCCGGACCATCTGGGAATGGCAGGCTACACAGCCCTCGCGGATGTAGAGGTCCCGCCCGAGCAGTTCGAGGGGCGTGTAGGGCTTGACCGCGGCGATGGTCGGCACGTTGCTTTTGATCAGGTACATCGGGATGATCTCGACCAGACCGCCGATGAGGATGGCGATGGTGACCAGCACGGTGAAGGTGACCGGCAGGCCCTCGAGCCAGCGGTGCCCGTGCCAGCCGCCGACCTTCTTTTCGGGCGCCGCGGGCCGGGCGCTCAGCGCGGGCGCCTGGGCCTCGGTCTCGGGCACGAACTGCCCGCTCTTGGCGGTCTTGTAGAGGTTCACCCACATCAAGACGATGCCCACCACGTAGAGCGTGCCGCCCACCGCCCGGAGCATGTGCATGGGGATGATGCGGATGGTGGTCTCGAGGAAGTTCCCGTACTGCAGGAAACCGTCCGCGGTGAACTGCTTCCACATCAGGCCCTGGGTGACGCCGCTCACGTAGATGGGCACCACGTAGAACATCATCCCCAGCAGCCCGATCCAGAAGTGGTAATTCGCCAGCTTGGTGGACCAGAGCCGGGTGTTGTACAGGCGCGGGAACAGCCAGTAGAGCATGCCGAAGGTCAGAAACCCGTTCCATCCCAGCGCGCCGGTGTGGACGTGGGCGATGGTCCAGTCCGTGTAGTGCGAGAGCGCGTTGACGCTCTTGATCGCCAGCGTGGGCCCTTCGAGCGTGGCCATGCCGTAGGCGGTGACGGCCACGACCAGGAACTTGAGCACCGGCTCCTGCCGCACCTTGTCCCAGGCCCCGCGCAGGGTCAGCAGCCCGTTCAACATCCCGCCCCAGCTCGGCGCCACGAGCATGACGCTGAAGACCATGCCCAGCGACTGCGCCCAGTCCGGCAGCGCGGTGTACAAGAGGTGATGCGGCCCGGCCCAGATGTACACGAAGATCAGCGCCCAGAAGTGAATGATGGAGAGCCGGTAGCTGAACACCGGCCGTTCCGAGGCCTTGGGCAGGAAGTAATACATCAGGCCCAGGTAGGGCGTGGTCAGGAAGAACGCCACGGCGTTGTGCCCGTACCACCACTGCACCAGCGCGTCCTGCACTCCGGCGTAAATCGAGTAGCTCTTGAACGCCCCGGCCGGCAACTCGAGCGAGTTGAAGATGTGCAGCACCGCCACCGTGATGGCCGTGGCGATGTAGAACCAGATCGCCACGTACATGTGCTTTTCCCGCCGGCGGAGGATGGTGCCCAGCAGGTTCACCGTGAACACCACCCAGACCACGGCAATGGCGATGTCAATGGGCCACTCCAACTCCGCGTACTCCTTCGAGGTGGTCAGCCCCAGCGGCAGGGTCACGGCCGCGGCCACGATGATGGCGTTCCAGCCCCAGAAATTGATCCAGCTCAGCGTGTCGCTGAACATGCGCGCCTTGCACAGCCGCTGCAGCGAGTAGTAGATGCCGGTGAACATGCCGTTGCCCACGAAGGCGAAGATCACCGCGTTGGTGTGCAAGGGCCGGATGCGCCCGAACGTGGTGAAGGGCGTGTTCAGGTTCAGGTCCGGCCAGAACAACTGGCAGGCGGCCAGCAGCCCGGCCAACGTGCCCACCAGGCCCCAGAAAATGGTGGCCAGCGCAAAGGCCCGGACGATGCGGTTGTCGTAGCGGAAGGTCTCGATGTTCATACGCGATGCGTGCCGCGGTCGCGGAGCACAGCCTGCCGCGGCAAGGCCGGCGGCGCCTTGTCCTCGGTCAAAATCCGCAGCGCCGGAGTCCGGCCGTCCTCGAACTGGCCGGAGCGCACCGCCCACAGGAAGCCCAGCAGGAAAGCCCCCGCCAGGCCCAGGCTGGCCAGGATGAGAATCAAGATGACGGCCATGTTCGTTCCGCGGTTGTCCTAATCCTGCAGGCCGGCGGCGCCAAGCCCGATTCTGGGCCGCGCCCCGCAACCGCCGCCAGTCTCCGCCCCGCGCCGGCGGGCCGACTACGCCGCCATTTCGACGGGCTTGACCGCAATTTCGGCCCCCAGCCGGCGCCGGTACTCGGTGGGCGAGCACCCGAAGCGCCGCCGGAACGCGCGGTTGAAGTACGGGATCGAGTCGAACCCCGCCTCGAAGGCCACGTCCGTGATGCGCCGGCCCGGCTCGCGCAGCAACTCGGCCGCGCGGTCCAGCCGCAGGCGGTTGCGGTAGGCCGTGAAGGTCAGCCCGGTCTGGCGCTTGAACACCGCGCAGAAATGGCAGGGGCTCAGGTGCACCCGCGCGGCCACTTCCCGCAACGCCACGCGGCGGTCCGCGTTCTCGCGCAGGAACGCCTCGATCTTTTCCAGCAAGGGCGCGCGCGCCGGCGCCGGCCGCGCGGCCAGGAGTTCCCGTCCCAGCCCCTCGAGGTACCGGGCGAACATGCTCAGCAAGGTGGCCACGGCCCGGCCCTTTGCCGCGCTCAGCCGCGGCGTGTACCGCCAGGTGGTTTCCAGCTCCGGCTGGCGGTCCCCCAGCCCCGCGCCGGACAACCGCGTCATCAGCTCCGCCAGGCGCCGCCGGTTCAACGCGCGCAACGTGAACGGCCCGGCCAGCAGGTTGGCCACATGCCGCCCCTCGACAAACACCGGCACCAGGATTTTGAGCAGCCCGGACGGGCAACTGTACTGCACCGGCGCCACGTGCCGGACGGCCCGCGCCTCCGCGCGCAGCAAGGTGCGCCGGCACAACCCGCCGCTGGGTTCGCCCAGACACCCCTTGACGCAGTACGCGCCCGCGAACGGCCCGTCATCGGCCCGGGCGCTGGGCGGGAGCAACGTCAACGGCAGGCCGGTGGCGCAGGTAAAGGCCACCTGTTGTTCACGCACCTGCGGCGCGTTCACCAGCCGCGGCCACACCGCGGCGTCTGCGCCCGTGGTCTCGGCCGGAAGGACCGGGCCGTGCGAGGGCTGCGATTTTTCCGCCGGGGCAATGGCCAAAGACATGGTTGCGTTCAACCCGCGGCCGATTCTAGGTCGGGACCGCCCGCCCGCAAGGGGGACAACCCGCCCAGGCCCAGCCGTTCCGCGGCGCGCGCGGTCAACCCGCTGGCCAGCGTGACCACCGTCACCGAACTCAGCGGCATGAGCACGGCGCAGATCACCGGCGAAAGCACCCCCGCGGCGGCGATGCTCACGCCCACCGCGTTGTAGAGGGCCGAGACCGCGAAATTGAGCTGCACCACCCGCTCCACCCGCCGGGCCAGCGCCAGCACCCGGCCCAGGCGCGGCACCTCCGCCGCCGCCGCGATCAGGTCGCTAGCCGGCGCGAACATGCCCACCTCCTCGACCACCGCCACGCCCACGTCCGCCTCGCGCAACGCCCCGGCGTCGTTGAGCCCGTCGCCCACCATCAGCACCCGCCGCCCGGCTGCGCGCAGCCCGGCCACGAAATCGAGTTTGTCCAGCGGCGACTGGTTGAAATGCATCTCGACCCCCGGGCCGAACAGCGCGGCAAACACCGCCCGCTCCTGGTCGTTGTCGCCGCTCAACAGATACAGCCGCGCCGCCGGGCGCAATTCCGCGATCAACGCCTCGGCGCCCGGCCGCACCGCGCTCGCCAGCACAAAGGCGCCGCGGTACGCGCCCGCCACGGCCAGATGCACGGCGCTGCCGGCGGGCAGTTCCAAGGACGGCACCACCACGCCCTCGCCCGCCAGCCACGCGCGCGCCCCCAGCCGGTACTCGCGCCCGGCCACGCGCCCGCGCAGGCCGCCGCCGGGGATTTCCTCGAAGGCCGCCACGGCCGGCAGCGCCGCGCCGTCCGTGCCGCGCCCGGCCGTGTCGTTCTCGAGGAATTGCCGCAATCGCACCGCGTACGGGTGCGTGGACTGCGCGACCAGCGCGCGCACCGCGGCCTGGTCTGCGGGCGAGAGCCCGGCCGCGTCCAGGCCCACCCACCGCACCCCGCCGCCGCCGGCCAGGGTCAAGGTGCCGGTTTTGTCCAACACCACCGTGTCCACGCGAGCGAGGCGCTCGAGCACCTGGGGGTTTTTCAGGAAGAAACCGCGCCGCCCCAGCAGGCGGTGGGCGGTGCCCAGGCTGAAAGGCGCCGCCAGGGCCAGCGCGCACGGGCAGGCCACAATGAGCACCGCGGTGAAGGCCTTCAGCGCGCGGGCGCCCTGGCCCGCAGCCAGCCAGCCCGCCAGCGCGGCCAGGGCAATGCCCACGACCACCGGCGTGAACCGGCGGCTGTACCGGTTGGTCCACGTGTCGCGCGGGTCGCGATGGTCCTTGGCGAAGGTCGCGTGGTTCCACAGCGAGGTCAGGTAGCTCTGGGAAACGGGCTTCATCGTCTCCACCACCACACTGCCGCCCACCACCCGGCCGCCGGCGTAGAGACGGTCACCCGCCCGACAGGGCACCGGCTCGGCCTCGCCGGTCACGAAGCTGTAATCCACCGCCCCCGCGCCCTCGAGCAGGCGCGCGTCTGCCGGGATCAATTCCCCGTGCCGCACCCGCAACCGGTCGCCCACGCGTAACGCCCCCAGCGCCACGGTTTCCTCGCCGGTCCCGGTCAGGCGCGTCACCGCCAGCGGGAAGAACGACCGGTAATCCGCATCGAAGGCCAGGCGGGCGTAGGTCCTGGCCTGGAAGATTTTCCCGCCCAGCAGAAAGAAGACGAGTCCGGCCAGCGAGTCCAGGTACCCCGGGCCGTGGCCGGAGAGGATTTCGTACGCGCTCCACCCGTAAAGCGCCACCAGGCCGGCGGCGATGGGCACGTCGAGGGTCAACAACCGCTGCCGCACGCTGAGCCAGGCGGACCGGAAGTAATCCGCCGCGCTGAACACCAGCACCGGCAGCGCCAGCAGCAGGCTCAAGCCCCCGAACCAGGCGCGAAACAACGGCCCGCTCAGGCTGTCCAGCCCCAGGTACAATGGCAGGCTGAAGAGCATGATGTTGCCAAAGGCAAACCCCGCCACGCCCACCTGCAGATGCAGCCGCCGCCGCGCCGGGTCCGGCCCGGGCCGCTTGTCCAGCTCGCCCGGCGTCAACACCGGCTCGTAACCGATCGAGACCAGCAGCGCCACCAGTTCGCTGAGTTTGATCCGCTCCGGTGAAAACCAGATGGCCACCTCGCGGCGGGTGAAGTCCACCACCGAGCGGCCCACGCCGGGATGGAGGCGGAACAGGTTTTCCAGGAGCCACACGCACGCCACGCAGTGAATGGCCGGCACGCGGAAGGTGACCCGGCTGGTGCGGCCGTCGGTGAAATCCAGCAGTTGCGCCTGCAACGCCGGCTCGTCCAGGTAGGCAAATCGCTCCGCGGCGGCCCGTCCTGCGGCGCGGCGGCCGGGATGCCGGTTCAACTCGTAGAACTGTTCAAGCCCGTTCTCGGCCAGCAGCTCATAGACGGTCAGGCAACCCTGGCAGCAAAACACCTTGTCCGCGTGCCGGGGCGGGTGCGGCGGACACGCCAGGCCGCAGTGGTAGCACACCGCGTCCGGCCCGGCCTCGGCGGGCTGGCCCGCCGCCGCAGACAGCGGCCGGGGCGGCGCGGCGGTGTCCTCCAGCAGCACCGTTGTGTCTGAAACTGAGCGGTCCGGCATCGGTTCCCGCGGGCCGAGCGCACTGGCCCGCAGCCGTCAAAGGTGCGTCTCCGGTGCGCGCCACGCCAGCGCAAAGCGGCCGCGCGCGGGAAAGGCCACGGCCAATTCACGAAGGGGGATGGAGGCCGACGCGGCGGGCTTGGAGGCCGCGGAAATACCTCCAGCCGCGCATGGCCCGACCACCGGCTCACCGGGCGGCTGTTTCCACCGGCCAACCCGCAGCCACCAGGGCCTTGTAGCCGCCGATGAGCGAGTACACGCGCCGGTAGCCCAGCTTTTGTGCCGCGTCGCAACACAGCGCGCTGCGATAGCCGCCGCCACAGTACAGGATGAGCTCCGTGTCCGGGTCCGGGTACAACCGCTCGAGGTCGCGCTCGAGGATGCCCTTGCCCAGGTGCACCGCGCCGACCACGTGGCCGGCCTGCCATTCGTGGTCCTCGCGCACGTCCAGCAGCACGGCCCGCGGGTTTTGCCGCAACCGCTCCTGCGCCTCTTCCGGACTGAGCTCCCGGATGCGCGTGCGGGCGTCTTCCACCAGCTTGAGGAAACCGGGTGAGTGTTGCATGGCCGGCACGCTAGGCCGGGCGGGCGGGCGGTCAACCTTTTGATTTGAACCGGCCCGCGGCCCGGGGCAACGTGCGCCGATGGAAGTCCACCACCTGGCCGAGGTTCCCGCCTTCATCACCCTGGACGGCTCGGAGATTCGTGAGTTGCTCGCCCCGCGCAACTCCGCCCTGCGGCACCAGAGCCTGGCCGAGGCGCGGCTGCCGGTAGGCGGCGCCACCCGCGAGCATTACCACCGGCGCACCGAGGAGATTTACTACATCACCCACGGCACGGGCCGGATGCGGATCGAAGGCGAGGAACGCGACGTGCGGCCCGGCGACGCCATTGCCATCCCGCCGGGGCAGCGGCACAAGCTCTGGAACACCGGCCCCGAGCCGCTGCGGCTCCTGTGCTGCTGCGCGCCGGCTTACGAACACGAAGACACGGTGCTGACGGAGCCCTGAGCCGGACGCTGCGGTTGGTTCCGGGTGGCACGGCCAATCTGGCCGTGGTCGGTCGGCCGGCAGGCAAGCGGCCACCTGCGCCGACTCCGGGTCCCCAAGCCGCCTCGCCACGAGGGGCACGCGAACCGGCTTCCTGGCGACGGGCTGGGTGCCCATCGCCACGCGCCAGTGGCCCGTTCCACCCCTGCCCGACGGCCTCGTTTCGGGTGAGCGGAGCGCGCGGAGCCGCGTCCACTGCGCGGCGAGGACTTGGAACCGCGGCGAGCCTTTGACGGCGCACCTGCGTTGGACCATTTTCCGCCGCGCGCATGAAACCCCAACGCATCCGCCTCTTCGTCAAAACCTGGTGTCCCTGGTGCCGCGAGGCCGAGGACTGGCTCAAGGCTCGCGGCCTCGCCTATGAGCGCCTGGACGTGTTCGCCGATCCGCGCCACTACAACGAAATGGTCCGGCTCTCCGGCCAGACCCTCGCGCCGGTGCTCGAGGCCGATGGCCGCGTGCTCGCCGACTTCGGCGCCGACGAACTCGAGACCTGGTGGCAGGCGCAGGGCTGGAGTTGATCCGCCCCGCTCCGCGATTGCCCGGCCCGCCCGGGCCGTTTAGCCTGCCGGCGTGGCAAACGAACCGGTCACCCCTGCCGAAACTTCCCTCCCCGGCGCCGCCGCTGCGCCGCCCGCCGACGCCGGCACCCGGCCCGACGGCCGGGCGGCCGACCAGTTGCGCCCGGTGCGCTTCGACAACCACATCGCCCCGCACGCCGCGGGCTCCACGCTCATCGGCTGGGGCCACACCCGCGTCATCTGCGCCGTCACCGTCGAGGAAGCCGTCCCGCGCTGGATGAAGGAGCAAAACGTCCCCGGCGGCTGGGTCACCGCCGAGTACTCGATGCTCCCGTACTCGACCCCCGAGCGCAAAGCGCGCGACATCGCCAAGGGCCGTCTCGACGGCCGCTCGCAGGAAATCCAGCGCCTCATCGGCCGCGCCATGCGCGCCGCCGTGGACCTACAGAAGCTGGGCCCGCGCACGCTCTGGGTGGATTGCGACGTCCTCCAGGCCGACGGCGGCACGCGCACCGCCGCCATCACCGGCGCCTACGTGGCGCTGGCGCTGGCCGTGCGCCGCCTCCGCGCCGAGGGCAAACTGTCCGAAGACCCCCTCGTGACCGCCGTGGCGGCCGTCAGCGTGGGCCGCGTCAACGGCCGGGCGGTCCTGGACCTCAACTACACCGAGGACGCCGGGGCCGAGGTGGACCTGAATCTGGTGATGACCGCGCAGGGCGCGTTTGTCGAGGTCCAGGGCACCGGCGAAAAGGGCACGTTCACCGACGCCCAGCTCGCCGAACTGCTGGCGCTGGGCCGGCGCGGCATCGAGCAATTGCTGGCCAAGCAGGCCGCCGCGCTCGCCGCCTGAGCGGCCGCGTCCCGCTGCCCGCCCGGCCATGAACCGCCCCGCCCCCACGCGCCTTTACCTCATGCGCCACGGCGAGGTCGAAGCACGCTACCAGCGCGTCTTCGGCGGCCGGTTGGACATGGACCTTTCCCCGCGCGGCCGCCAGCAGGCCGAGGCCCTGGCCGCGTACCTGCGCGAGACGCATTTCGACGCCGTGTATGCCAGCCCGATGCTCCGCGCCCGCCGCACGCTCGAGCCGCTGGCGGCCACCAACGGCTACCAACCCGTCTTCTGCGAGGGCCTGCGCGAGGTGGACTTCGGCGCCTGGACCGGCTTCACCTGGGAAGAAGTCCGCGCGCGCTTCGGCAAAAGCGCCTACGACTGGCTCCACGAACTGGAGGCCGGCGGCATCCCCGGCGCCGAACCCGTCCCGGTCTGGCGGCAACGCGTGGCCGCGTGTCTCGAACAAATCCTCGCGCAGCACCCGGGCGGCGCGGTCGCGGTGGTCTGCCACGGCGGCGTCATCCGCGTGGCGCTGGCGCATCTGTTGGACCTGCCGCTGCCCAAGCTGGCGCACTTCGAGGTGGATTACGCCAGCCTGACCCTCGTGGACCACCGCCCCGGCCGGAGCGTGGTGCGGTTGCTCAATTTCACCCCGTGGTCCCGCCCCGCCTGAACCCCGGCGACCTGCTCAAGGTCTCCGTCACCGTGCCGGTCGAGGCCGAGGAACCGGTGGCCGCCCTGCTCGAACGGCTCTTCGGCCAGGCCCCGGCCCTGTACACCGACGAGGAAACCTTGCAGACCGAAGCGAGCGTGTTCCTCGAGGCCGCCCGCCCATTCAGCGCCCGCCGCCACGCGCGCCTGTGCCGCGCCCTCGCGCGCCTGCACGCCGCGGGTTGGCTGCCCCGCCGCGCCCGGGTGCGCCTGCGCCGGGTGCCGCAGCGCAACTGGGCCGAGGCGTGGAAGCGCCACTTCCGCCCGCTCGAAATCGCGCGCCGCCTGCTCGTGGTGCCCACCTGGAGCCGCCGCCGGGCCCGCCCCGGGCAGATCGAGGTGCGGCTGGACCCTGGACTGAGCTTCGGCACCGGGCAACATCCCACCACCGCCTTCTGCCTTGAACAGATTGTCCGCCTCGCGCCCGGTCCCCGGGGCGGGCCGCCGCGCTCGTTGCTGGACATCGGCACCGGCTCGGGCGTGCTGGCCCTGGCCGCGGCCAGACTCGGCTACGCGCCGGTCGAGGCGTTCGACTTCGACCCCGCGGCCGTGCGGGCCGCGCGCGCCAACGCCGCGCTCAACGGCCTGGCGGGCCGGCTACGGATCGCCCGGCGCGACCTGCGTCGGCTGCCGCTCCGGCCGGACCGGCAATTCGACGTGGTTTGCGCGAATCTCCTGGCCGACCTGTTGCTCGCCGAGCGCGACCGCCTCACCGCGCGCGTGGCGCCGGGTGGCACGCTGGTGTTGGCGGGCATCCTGGCGGCGGAGTTCCGCGGGGTGCGCGCGGCGTATGCGGCGGCCGGTTGGCGGGTGGTCCGCGCCCGCACCGCAGGCGAGTGGCGCTCGGGCGCGTTTCAGCGCAGGACCTGGGCACCGGGGCGCCCCACGGAATAGCCGCAGCGGGCCGCCGTTTTTCTGTCCCGGTGGGACGGCTTGCCCGACACTTCCCGGCGGCCACCGACCACCGGCATTTGGGGCCCCGCTTCTGACTTCTCGCTTCTGAATTCTGATCGGGCAGGGCGTCGCTGCGTCGGCACCGCCCACGCGGCCGCGGCGCAGCGCGGTCCTACCGCCAGCACCAGCAAGCCAACCTCCGCATTCTGACTTCTGACTTCTGACTCCTGACTCCTGACTCCTGACTCCTACCCCGGCGCGTCGTTAGCCGCCGCTTTTCTGTCCCAGCAACTGGCGGAAGCGGGCTTCGTCAATGACGGGCACGCCCAGGGCGCGTGCCTTGTCGAGCTTCGAACCGGGGTTTTCGCCGGCCAGGACGTAGTCAGTGTTTTTGCTCACCGAGCCGCTCACGGTGCCGCCGGCCTGGCGGATTAGTTCGGAGGCTTCGTCGCGCGAGAGCGTGGGCAGGGTGCCGGTGAGCACAAAGGTCTTGCCGGCCAGGGGTCCCGCCGCGGTGGCGGCCCGGGGCGCGGCGGCGGCGGCGGCGGGCGCGGGCCGGATGCCCAGCTCGCGCAGGCGGCGCAACACGCGCTGTCCGGTGGGGGAGGCGAAGTAGTTCAGCACGGCGTTGGCCACGACGGGGCCGACCTCGGTAAGGTGGGCGCGCGCGCCGCTGCGTTCGAGGCGTTCTTCGATCCGGGCGATTTCGGCGCCGAGTCGTTGGTATTCCCGGGTGCGGGCCTCGAGTTCGGCAGGGGTCTTGGGCGGGTTTTTGCGGGAGCGCGGCGAGATGGCGTCGCGCTCGGCCTTGAGGGCGGCCAGGTCGCGCAGGTCGCGCAGGATGGGGGAATTGGCCAGTTCCTCGAGCGAGGCGTGGACCTGGGCGAGTTGCCAGGCGGTTTGTTCGCCGACTTCGGGGATGGCCAGGGCGAGCAGCCAGCGGTGCAGCGGGAGGGTGCGGGCGCGTTCGAGGGCTTCGCGGACCTTGGCGGCGTTTTTGGCGCCGAAGACGCGCGGCTGTTCGTCCGTGCCGAGGTTCAGGGCGGCCAGTTTTTCCTCGGGCAGGGTGAACAGGTCGAGGGGCTCGCGCACCAGGCCGCGTTCGACGAGTTTTTCGGCCACGATGCCGCCGAGGGCCTCGAGGTCGAGGGCCTTGCGGTGGGCGAAGAATTCGAGCCGGCGGGTCAACTGGGCGGGGCAGCCGGCCACGTTGGGGCAGCGCCAGGCGACTTCTTCGCCCGTGCCGCCGGCGATTTTTTCGCGCACCACCGGGGTGCCGCAGGCCGGGCATTTGCCGCCGATGTGGGCGAGCAGGTCGAAGGGCCGGGTGCCGGGCGGGCGTTTGGCTTTCACCACCTCGACCACCTCGGGGATCACCATGCCGGCCTTGCGGATGACCACGGTATCGCCGATGCGGATGTCCTTGCGGCGAATCTCCTCCTCGTTGTGGAGCGTGGCGCGGGCGATGGTTGAGCCCTGCACGAAGACCGGCTCGAGTTCGGCCACGGGGGTGAGCACGCCGGTGCGGCCGACCTGGACGGTGATGCCGCGCAGCACGGTCTCGGCGGGGGTGATCCAGGGCACGGGCTTGTGGACGATGGCGTAGCCGGGGGCGCGGGCCTTGGCGGGGATGCGGGCCCAATCGGCCAGGCGGTTGACCTTGAGGACCACGCCGTCAATGTCGTAGGGCAGGCGGGTGCGCAGGTCGCGGGATTCGTCGTAGTGGCAGACGACCTCCTCGCGGTACACGCGCAGCACCTCTTCGATGTCCCGGCACAACCACCAGTGCGGCTGGGTGGGCAGGCCAAAGCGGGCGAGGTCCCGGAGCAGCTCGGCCTGGGTCTCCCACGCGATGCCCTCGCACGCGCCCACGGCGTAGAAGACCGCGCGGACGGGCCGCCGGGCCACCAGGCGCGGGTCCAGTTGTTTGAGGGTGCCGGCCGTGGCGTTGCGGGCGTTGGGGAAGGGTTTCTCGCCGGCGGCCTCGAGCCGGGCGTTGAGGGCCTCGAAGTCCGGCGTGGCGATGTACGCCTCGCCGCGCACCTCCAGCCACGGGGGCGGGTCCCGGAGGTCGAGCACCAGCGGGATCGAGCGCACGGTGCGGAGGTTGGCCGTGATGTCATCGCCGTACTGGCCGTCGCCCCGGGTGACGCCGAGGACCAGTTTGCCGCGCTCGTAATGCACGCCGATCGAGACGCCGTCCACCTTGGGTTCGAGGACGTATTCGATGCGGTCCCGGCCCAGGAGCTTGCGGAGGTTGCGGTCGTACTCGAGCAACCGGGGCAGGGTGTGCTCGTCCTGGAGCCGGCTGCGGCGGGCGCGGTCCGGCTCTTCGGCGGCGGTGGGGTGCTCGGCGGCCTCGATTTTTTCGAGCGAGAGCATCGGCACGCGGTGTTTGACGCGGGCGAACCCCTCGCTGGGCGCGCCGCCCACGCGCTGGGAGGGGGAATCGGGCGTGGCCAATTCCGGGAATTGCTTTTCGAGGTCGAGCAGCTCCTGGAAGAGCCGGTCGTACTCGTAATCGCTGAGGATGGGCCGGGCCAGCACGTAATAGGCGTGGTCGTGCCGGCGGATTTCCGCGGCCAGTTGGGCGTGGCGCTGGCGGGCCTGGGCGAGAGTCATGGCGGGGTGGCAGGAGGTCCGTTGCGAAACAACCGGCGCCACAGGGGCGGCGCCGGATAAAGCAGGAGAGAGCGCAGCAGCAGGGCGCGCACCTGGCGGCGGCTGATTTTGACGCGCTGGTGCGGGTCCAGGACGTTCGCGGCGCGGAGCCGGTCGAGGGTGCCGGCGCCGATGAGGATGGGCCAGGCGCAGGCCAGCCGCAGGCGGGCCAGCCGCCAGGGCAACACGTTGGTGTAGGTCCAGCCCTCGGCCAGGTGGGCCCGGGCCTGGTCGAGGTAGCGCGAGTACAGCGGCCGGAAGCGCTCCATGGCGGCCGGGTCCAGCAGGTCGCCCGGCGCCAGGCCGTGCGCGGCCAGGGCCTGGCGCGGCACATAGCAGCGGCCCTGGCGCAGGTCGGCCGGCAGGTCGCGGAGGATGTTGACCAGTTGCAGGCCCTGGCCGTAGCGGACGCCGCGTTGCACCAGCGCGCGGAAGTCCAGCCAGACCCGCGGAAACAGGAGGTTCCGACACAGCACGGTCCAGAACTGGCCCACGCTGCCGGCCACGCGCCAGGTGTAGTCCTCGAGGTCGGCCTCGCTGTCGAGGGCACACAGCGCGCCCGGGCCCGCGGCGCCGAAGCGCGCCAGGTCCAGGAGCTGGCCGCTGAGGATGGTGGCCAGCACGCCGCGGATCAGGTCGCGGATTTCCGGTTCGGTGTGTTCGAGCCGGTCAATCAAGGCCTCGAAACGGCCCAGCAACTCGCGCTCGGCCGGCACCGTCTGCGCGGCGGCCACGCTGTCCAGGTCCAGCGGAGCGGCGTGGAGCGAGGCGATGCGCTCGCCCATGTGCTCGAGAATCTCCCGGCGGCGCTCCACCGGCAGGGTGCTGGTGTCGGCCACGCTGTCGGTGCTGCGCGCCAGCAGGTAGGCCATCGCGACGGGCAAGCGCACCGGCGGCGGCAGCACGCGCACGGTGAGGTAAAACGAGCGGGAGACCCGGGCCAGCAGGGAAAGCATCTCGCGCGCGTGCATGGCCGGATTCTGCCAACACGGCCGGCGGCGGGGAAGCCGGTTTCCCGGTGCCCGCGCCCCCGGGGCGCGCGACCGGCGCTTACGGCCGCAAGGGCTCGAGGGTGAGCGGGTCGCGCAGGGGCACGTCCACCACCCGGCCGCCGGCCAGGTCGGGCAGGCGCACCGGATGGTCGGGGTGGCCAAGGAGGATTTCGTCTTTCTGCCCCACCACCAGGATGACCACGCGCTCGGGGGTGAGGAGTTTGCGGGCCACGCGCAACACGTCCTCGCGGGTCACCGCAGCCACGCGCGCGCGGTAGTGCTTCCAGTAGTCGGGGTCGGCAGCGAAGCGGCCGGTGAACTCGTCCTCGGCAAAGCGCGCGGCCACCTGGGCCTTGGTGGTGAACGCCCGCGGGAGGGTCTCGATCAACGAGCGTTTCTCGGTCTCGAGTTCCTCCTCGCTCACCGGCTCGCGGGCGATGCGTTGCATCTCCTCGAGCACGATCGCCGCCGCCCGGGCCACGGTGCGGGATTTGGACTGGAAGCTGGCGACGAACATCAGCGGGTAATACACCCCGCCGGGGAGGGCCGACGAGGCCGCGTAGGCCAGGCCCTCGTCCGAGCGCACGCGGTTCATGATGCGCGAGGTGAAGCCGCCGCCGCCCAGGATGCGGTTCATGACGGTGAGGGCGAAGAAGTCCGGGTCGTCGCGCCGCACGCCGGGCAACAGGAGGCTCACGCGGCCCTGGTTCACGTCCTTGTTCACCAGGTACACGCCCGGCGCGGCGAAGGTGGTGTTGGTGGGGATGGGCGGGGGGATTTCCCCGGCGAAGGGCCAGTCGGCGAAGAGGCGTTCGAGCCGGGCCACCATGGCGGCGCGGTCGAAGTCGCCGCTGGCGGCGACCACGAAATTGGCCGGGTGAAACCAGCGGCGGTGAAAGGCCACGAGGTCCTCGCGTTGAATGGCGTTGACGGTGGCGGCGGTGGGCAGGCGGTTGGCCCAGAACGACTCGCCGAAAACCAGGAAGTCCCGCTCGCGCGCCTCGATGTCGGCGGCGTCATCGTTGCGCTGGCGCATGGCCTGGAGCATTTGCTGGCGGTAGAGCTGGAGCTTGTCCTCCTGGAAGCGCGGGGCGGTGAGCACTTCGCGCAGCAGGGCCAGGCCGGCATCGAGGTCTTTGGCCAGGAGGTTCAGGCTCACGGTGCCCTGGGTTTCGCCGATGCTCGAGCCCAGTTGGGCGGCCAAAAAGTCCAGTTCCTCCTCGAGCTCTTCGGCGGTCTTCGAGGCTGTGCCGCCGCGTGCCAGCAGGTGGCCGGTCATGTCCGCCAGGCCGAGCTTGTCGGCGGGTTCGAGGTACTGGCCCACGCGCACGTAGAGGACCAGGTTGACCAGCGGCAGGGTGCGGTCCGGCACCACGTACGCCACCGGGCCGGCCTGCAACGGCACGCGGTAATCCGCCGGGTGCGGCGGCTCGTACTGGAGCGGCGGGAAGCGCAGTTTCTCCGGGCGATCGGGGATCGCCGCGCCCGCCGCCGGGGCCGTGGCCGCAGGCGGGGGACTTGAAACGGCGGGCGGCGGCGGGGTGCGACGGGCACAACCCGCGGCCAGCAGCAGGGCCAGCAGGAAAAAGAGTCCGCCGACCGGCCGGTGCGGGCCGGGGCAGCGGGACCGGCCCGGTCGGAAGGTGCGCGGGAGCAGGGCGGGCGGGCAAAAGATCGGGCGCATGGGGGGAAGGCTCAGTGGGCAGTGGCCGGGCTCAGTTCGGCGAGGCGGGCCTGGAGTTTTTTCCGGAGCAATTCGAGCAGGGGTTTGGCCTCGGCGGGCGCGCGGGCCAGGTTTTCGTCGAGCCGTTCGAGCGCGGCGCGGAGCTTGGCAGGATCGCTCTCGGCCTGCCACTGGGTCAGTTGCTGTTGGACCCGGGCACGCTGGGCGGCGGGCAGGGCGGCCAGTTCGGGGTCTGCCGCGGCGGGGCCGGGCTTGCGGGTGTAAATGGCCACGGCGCGGTTTTCGCGGGTGAAGTACTTCCGGGCCACGCGCTGAATGTCCTCGGCGGTGACGGCCTGGATTTTCGGGCCGGCGGCGTTGATCTCGCGCCAGTCGCCCAGGCCCTCGTTGAAAATGAGCTGGAAGAGGATGGCGTTGTTCGAGGTGAGCTTCCGGTACTCGGCGGCGGCGAAGTTGTTTTTGACCTTCTGCAGCTCGCGCTCCGGGACCGGTGTTTCCTTGAGCCGGTCCAGCTCCTCGTAGATGGCCTGCTCGACCTCCTCCGGGCGGCGGCCTTCACGGGCTTCGCCGCCGGCGTTGAACAGGCCGGCCCAGCGGCGGGACTCCTGCCGGGCAAAGACCTCCGTGGCCACCTCGCGCCCGAGCACCAGGCCCTTGTAGAGCCGGCCGGTGCGCGTGGAGAGCAGCCGGGCCAGCACCTCGAGCGCGTAAGCGTCCCGATGGCCAAACGGCACGGTGTGCCAGAGGATGTCCACCTGCGGGTTGGCCTCGGCCTCGGCGTAGAAACGTTTCTCGGCCGGCTGCGGCGGTTCCCAGGTCACCACCTCCGGCGGGTCGGTCCGCCCGCGGGGGATGCGGCCGAAGTACTTTTCCGCGCCGGCGCGGGCGGCCTCGGGGTCGAAGTCGCCCACCAGGATCAGCGTGATGTTCTGGGGCGCGTAGTAGGTGGCGTAGAACTCGTCGGCGTCGCGCTTGCTGATGGCCGGGATGTCGCTGGGCCAGCCGATGACCGGCCAGTGATACGGGTGGGCGTCCCAAAACACGCTGTTGAAGGACTCCTCGAACTTGCCCAGAGGCGTGGACTCGATGCGCATCCGGCGTTCCTCGAAGACCACGTCGCGCTCGGCGTAGAACTCGCGGAAGACCGGGCGGAGCAGGCGCTCGCTCTCCATCCACAACCACAACTCCAGCTTGTTCGCCGGCACGGTGATGAAATACGCCGTCAGGTCGTAGTGGGTGAAGGCGTTCATGCCCGAGGCGCCCTGACTGGTGTAGATGCGGTCGAACTCGTTCTTCACCAGAATCGCCCGCTGGGCCTCGATGAGCTGCTGGAACTGCGCCTCCAGCGCCCGGAGCCGCTCGGGCTTGTTCTCGGGCTTGTGCGGGTCGTCAATCTCGCCCCGCCGCCAGGCCGCCCGCAGCTTGCGCTCCTCCGCGCGGATCAGTTCGCGCACCCGCTCCTGCTCGGCGATGATCTCGAGGTCGCGCCGGGCGTCGCGCGTGCCGATGGTGGGCGTGCCCTTGAACATCATGTGCTCGAAGAGGTGAGCGATGCCGGTGATGCCCGGGCGTTCGTGCGCACTGCCCACGTGCACCACGAAGGCCCCGGCGATGGTCGGCTCCTCGTGCCGCTCGACCAGGAGCAGCTTCATGCCGTTGGACAGGGTGTGTTCCAGGACCGGCACCTGCTGGGCCGACGCGCCCAAGACCGCCAGCCCCAGCGCCAAGGCCCGACCCGGCCGGAAAAAGTGTCGCCAACGCATGGCGGGGAAGCTGCCGCAAACCGGCGCGGCGTCAATGCCGCGCTGCCGGCCTGCCGGGTGCATTTCATTTTTTGAACCACCCGCAACATTCCCGCAATTTTCGCCGGTCAGCGCCGCGGCAATATCGAGGGAGAACGGCTGTAGGTGCGGCTTTCTGACGTCGGCGCTCAAAAACTGAAATGCGCCCCGGCCTGCCGCCGCGGGCGCGCTCCGGCGTTGGCACGGCCGCCGGTTGCGACTACCTTGGGGCGAACCACCACTGGACCCCATGAAAACCGCCACTCAATTAGCCATCTTCCTGGCCAACCAACCCGGCGCCCTGGCCCGCGTCTGCACCGCCCTGGCCGAGGCCGGCATCAACATCCTGGCCCTGACCACCAGCGACACGGTGGACCACTCCGTCGTGCGCATGGTGGTGAGCGAGCCGCGCAAGGCCATTTTCCTGCTCGAGGAGCGCGGCCTGCTCGTGGTGGAGAGCGAGGTCTTGCTGCTGACCGGCGCCAATCAACCCGGCGCGCTGGCCGAGATCAGCAACCGCCTGGCGCGGGCCAAGGTGAACATTGACTACCTCTACTGCGCCAGCAGCCCGGACGCGCCGGTGGGCCTGCTGGTGTTGCGCGTCAACAACCTGCGCCGGGCGCGGCAGGCCCTGAAGGGCGTCTCCGCGGCTCAGTAGCGCTTGACGAACCGCTTGCCGCTGCCGCCTTCCTCGGTCCTGGGCGGCTCGGGCGCCGGCGAGGGCGGCGCGCCGGACGCGGCCGCGGGGGACCCGGACGCGGGCGATGCGGACGCCGCGTCGGCGGCCCCGGGCGGCGGGGCCGGTTGATTGGCCGCCTGCACGAAGGTCAGACGCAGGCGGGTGAGTGTCTCGGACAACAACCGCGACTCCTCCGGCGTCAGGTTGCCGCGGGTCTTCACCTCGAGCATCTCCAGCGTGTCAATGAACAGGCTGGCGGCGTCGAGGTTGACTTCGAGGCGGCCGGTCTCGGGATTGGGCGCCTCGCCCAGAAACGCGGAGGCCAGACCGGCCTGTTGCAGGATCAGCCCGGTGAAAAGCGCCTGGTGGCGCTCCGCAATGCCGGGGGCATTCGCCGGGGAGGACTCGGACGCGGGGTTCATGCTCAAAAGTCTGCGGCGGCCGGTTCGTCCTGGAGAAACCGGACCAGAAAGCGCAGGCGGTCTTCCAGGCGCGGGGTCTCCAGGATGAGCTGGCGTTGACGCGGGTCGCGCAGGAGCGTGGCCGACACCAGGTCGGTCAACTGCTCGGCGTCATCCAGCTCGGCCAGTTGTTCGAGGGCCTGCTCGAAGGCCTCGAGGTTCAGGGGCGCGGTGCCCGAGCCGTCGGGCTGCGGTTGGGCGAAGTGAAACTGGCCCTGCTGCAAGCGGGCCTTGGCCAGCTCGAGCACCCGGCAACTGAGCGCCTGCACCACCAGGGTGCTCTGGCCGGCTGGCGGCAACGGATGAATCTCGTGCAGCCGATAGGGCCGGTAGCGCACCGCCCGGCCCAGGCGCACCCGCGCCAGGCCCTGCAAAATGAGGTGCGCCGTGCCGTCCGGGCGGGTCACACACGCCCGCACCAGCCCCAGACCGGCCACGTGCGCCGGCGTGTCCCGGCGGCCCTGGCCGCGCCGCAGGGCCACGGCAAAGAGGCGTCCGCCCGCCAACACGTCGGCCAGCATCCGCCGGTAGCGGGGCTCGAAAATGTACAGGGGCAGCATGGACTGCGGGAAAAGGATGGCGTTGCCCAACGTCATCACCGGAACCACCGAAGGCACCTGCATGGAAGGCAGTTTAGACGTCGCGCCGGGCCCCGCAAGTGCGGCGCGGGCGCCGGCGGAGCGCGCCGGGTGCATTTCAGCTTTTGAACCACCCGCAACATTCCCGCGATTTTCGCCGGTCAGAGCCGCAGCAACATGAGGGAGAACGGCTGTGGGTGGGGCTTGCTGACGTCGGTGCTCAAAAACTGAAATGCGCCCTTTCGGGTGAGGGCGGGGGGCGCACCTGCGCGGGACGCCAGAGGTCCGTTCCCCCATGCAAATTGGCGCTTCCCGGCCAAAGGGGTTTCGCGCGTGTCGGCGCTGTCCGCAAATCCGGCGCCGGTCCGGACGGCGGCAAAATTGCTTGCGTCCGGAGCGAGGGCGCGTAGTTTGCGTACACTCTTATGGGCGTGATCACGCCTTGGTCTGTGGTGCTGATCCCCGCCGTGGGACTGCTTCCACGGACGGCTCGCCGGATAGTCCCTCCGCGTTTCTCCACGGCCCCGCGGCGCGTTTTCGGTGCTGCCCTCTGTCCTCCAAGCCCGGCGCGCGGGAGCCCGTGCGACTCTCCTGGCCCGGCCCCGAGACCGGCACTGGCGCGTCCCGCCGCGCTGCCCAACCAGTTTTACCGCCTGTGCAAACCCTAAAACCGCAGACGGTTTCCCGAACCGA
>Ga0272446_1002095_pt1 | contig 27929 bp, 25 predicted proteins | sample YNPCB0061_FD_194587 | JGI IMG/M metagenome (GOLD analysis project Ga0272446, IMG submission 194587) | Hot spring microbial mat communities from Yellowstone National Park, WY, United States - YNP-CB-006-1 | ecosystem: Environmental > Aquatic > Thermal springs > Hot (42-90C) > Sediment | place...
CGCGCAGGCCGGCGTGGACATCACCGGCCTCGACCGCTCGGCACCCATGCTGGCCCAGGCCAGGCAGCGCGTCGCGGCGCTATCGCCAGAGACGCGCCGGCGCATCCGCCTGATCCAGGGCGACATGCGCGACTTTGCGATACGCCGGCGCTTCAAACTGGTCACCATTCCCTATCGCGCCTTTCAGCATCTGTTGACGCCGGCGGATCAGGCGCAGGCGCTGCTGTGCATCCGCGATCACCTGGCAAAACGCGGCCGGCTGGTGTTCAACCTCTATGACCCAAGCCGCGAGTTTGCGCTGGGGCGCGCCACGCGCGCCATGCAACGGGACGACGACTTCACCCACCCCGCCACCGGCAACCGGGTCGTGACGTGGTATCGCCGCCAGCACGACCCGGTTGAACAGATCATGGTTCAGGAGTTTCTATTCGAAGAGGTGGATGCCGGCGGCGCGGCGCTCAACCGCATCTACAAAACGCTGACCATGCGCTACACCTTTCGCTGCGAGATGCAGTACCTGCTGGAGATGTGCGGCTACACCATCGAGGCGCTGCACGGCGACTTCCACGGCGGGCCGTATCGCGGCGCAGAGCAGGTGTGGGTGGCGCGGCCGGCTTGACGCGGGCCGCGCCCCACAACCTTTCGACAAACCTGCGCTCCAGGCTCGCGTCTACGCGATTGGGAAGCCGATCACGATTGCGAGACCGGCTTTCAACCGCGGCCGGCCGCGGCCTGCGCTTCAGCCTCATCTTTCTTGAACCACACCCGCCGGATCCACAACGCCACGTACACCAGCGCGATCAACACCGGCACCTCGATCAGCGGGCCGATCACCGTCGCCAGCGCCTCCTGCGAGGCGATCCCGAAGGTCGCTACCGCCACTGCAATGGCCAGGTCGAAATTGTTGCTGGCGGCGGTGAAAGACTGGGTGGCCGCCAGATGATAGGGGAACTTGCGCCACAGCGAAATGGCGAACGAAGCAAAGAACATCAGCACAAAGTAGACCGCCAGCGGAACCGCGACACGCAGCACATCCAGCGGCGCGGCCAGGATGCGGTCGCCCTGCATCGAGAACATCACCACAATGGTGAACAGCAGGCCGACCAGCGCCGTTGGGCCGAGGCGCGGCATGAAGCGGGTATCGTACCAATCTTTGCCCCGGCTGCGGATCAGCGCAAAGCGGGTGATGACGCCGGCCGCCAGCGGTATGCCCAGGAAAATCAGCACGCTCTGCGCAATATCCCACATGCTGATGTCGAGCGCCGTGCCTTGCACGCCAAACCAGCCCGGCACGACCACCAGGAATAGATAGGCCAGCGGGCTGTACATGATGATCTGGAACACACTGTTCAGCGCCACCAGCACGGCGCAATACTCGCTGTCGCCGCCGGCCAGCATGTTCCAGATCAGCACCATGGCGATACAGCGCGCCAGCCCGACGATGATGAGGCCGGTGCGAAAGGCCGGCTGGTCGGCCAGGAAGATCCACGCCAGCGCGAACATGATCACCGGCCCGATCAGCCAGTTCAACACCAGCGACACGCCGAACTGCTCCCACGCTTTGCCGACCTTGCCCAACTCCTCATACTTGACCTTGGCCAGCACGGGGTACATCATCCACAGCAGTCCGATCGCAATAGGCAGCGACACGGAGCCGATCGACAGCGCGCTAAACGCTTCCTTGACGCCCGGCCACACCGAGCCAAGCGCCAGACCCAGCGCCATGGCCGCAAAGATCCACAAGGGAAGAAAACGATCCAGCAACGACAGTTGCTGCGCCACACCGCGCGAGGCGGTTTTGGAAGGGGAAGTGCTTGCGGTTGTCGTCATGATATGAATCGAGAATCAGCGCTTGTATGCCTCGACGCGCACGCTCCAGGTGTTCACGTCGCTGCCGGCCACCGGCGAGAAGAGGCTGCGATCGACTACGCGCACGTCGTCAAAGCCGGCCGCCCGGATCGCCGCAATGTAGTCAGACTCGACCATGGCGCCGCTGACGCAGGCCGCCAGGCTGTCCATATCGGCTTTGGCAAATTCTGGCATCGGCTTGTCCGACACCACATCGGAAACGGCGAACTTGCCGCCGGCGCGCAGCACCCGATAAGCCTCGCGGAAGACGGCCGGTTTGTCGGGCGACAGGTTGATGACGCAGTTGGAGAGGATGACATCGATGGAATCGCTCTCCACCGGCAACTGCTCGATGTGGCCGTAGCGAAACTCGACGTTGCGCAGGCCCAGCTTCGCCACGTTCTTCCACGCCAGCGAGAGCATCTCCGGCGTCATATCCACGCCGATGACCCAGCCGGCCTCGCCCACGCGCTGGGCGGCAAAGATGCAGTCCAATCCGCCGCCAGAGCCGAGATCGAGCACGCGCTGACCCGGCTGCAGGGCGGCCAGGCTGATCGGGTCGCCGCAGCCCCACGATGCCTGCGCGATATCAGCCGGCAGACCGCTGATGTCTGTCGTCGAATAGCAGTCGCAGGCCGCGCTGCAACACGCGCCGTCCAGCCGGCCTTCGCTCACACGCCGGGCATTCTCGGCGTATCTGTCGCGCACACTATCATGAATCTCGTCAATCGCAATCATCGCGCTTTCTGCCATGTCCCTTTCCTCCTTGCCGCTCAAGCGGCCGCAGGGTCGCTCAACCCCTGCTGTTGAATAAAGTCGCGGAATCGCTCGATCAAGCCGTCGCGCACCGATCGGAACGCGCCCAGTTTCGCCTCTTCGCCCTCGACAGCGGCCGGATCGGGAAAACTCCAGTGGATGCGTTGCGCCCGGCCCGGAAAAGCCGGGCAGGTCTCAGCGGCGTTGTCGCACACCGTGATCACGAAGTCGAAGGGCTGATGAATGAACTCCATCAGCGACTTTGAGCGATGGCCGCTGATATCCACGCCGATCTCGGCCATGGCGCGGATCGCCATCGGGTTCACGACGCTCGGTTTGCTGCCGGCGCTGAACACCTCGACCCGCTCGCCGGCCAGATGACGCAGCAGGCCCTCAGCCATCTGCGAGCGCGCCGAGTTGGCCGTGCACAAGATCAAGACGCGCAGTTTTCCAGTGTCTGTCACGCAGACGCCTCCCTTTCTCTCAACTCCTGAATGCGCAACCCGCGCGAGATTTGCGGCAACTGCACCCAGGTGCGAATGCGCATGGACAATTCACGCGCCACTTTCACGAACGCCTGATATTGTTCCTGCTCCGAGCCTTCCACCGCAGCCGGATCATCATAGAACCAGTTGATGCGCTCGGGGTCGCCGGGGAAATAGGGGCATGCCTCGGCCGCCCGGTTGCAGACCGCGATGATGTAATGGAACTTCTGACTGACAAATTGCTCGATGGGCTTTGGATGCTGGCCTTGAGCAGCCATGTCAATGCCGTACTTTTCCAGCATCACCCGCTGGGCCATTGGGTGAATCTGGGCGCGCGGCTGGCTGCCGGCGCTGAAGACGTCGATCTTGCCGCCAGACAACAAGCGGAGCATGGCCTCAGCCATCTGCGAGCGCGCCGAGTTCCCCGTGCAGATGAACAACACGCGCAACCTTTCATCACTCATGTCAATCTCCTATTATCGTTAAAATATCAACAGTCGTTGATGCAAACAGGCAAATAAAAAGCGATCGCGCGCGTCAACACGCGCGCAGGTCGTCTTTCACATACTCCGGGTTGAACAACCGGCACAGGGCCGGATAGACCTGGCTGAGGGTGGTTTTGTCAACCGCGTAGTACACCCACTGGCCTGCGCGCCGGGCGCGGATGAAGCCGGCCTCGCGCAACACGCCCAGGTGATGCGATACCAGGTTCTGCGGCAAGCCGATCGCGTTTTCAATGTCGCACACGCACAGCTCGCCCTGCGTCAGGAGCGAGAAGATGCGCAGCCGGTTCGGCTCGCCCATCACCTTCAGCAACGGGCGAACTGCCTCGGCGTCCTGCGCCGCCTGGCGCGGCGCGCGCCTGGCCGTAGAACACGCTTTGCCCATATCAACAGGCGTTGATATTAGCAGACGCCGGCTGAACTGTCAATGGGTCAGCGCAAGACCAGCGCCGTGAGGAGGAGGTTGCACACCGTAGCCGAAATCAGACTCGGCCAGATGCTGCCGGTGCGCGCAGCCGCCCAGCCGCCGACAACGCCGATGGCCAGCCAGGAGTAGACGACCACATACAGCGCGCCCTGCAGCGGCGGCATGAGCAGCGTGGCAATCGCCTGCGGCAGCGCAAAGCAGGCAGCCTGCGCAACAATAGCCCACGCCGGCCGCATGCGGCGCAACAAGGCCTGCAAGAGCCAGCCGCGAAAAAACAACTCCTCGGCAAAGAGCGTGACCAGACCGCTGTACAGCAGCATCCCGACCCAGCCGGCTGCGCCATCAAAACGAACCAGCCAGCCGAAGGTGGTGTCGGGATGTGGCGCGGACACCGCCGACCGCGCCAACAACCGGTATACGCCCGACCACGGCTCGAAGATCGCCATGAGCGCCAGCAAGACGCCGAGATTGATGGCCGTATAGCGCGCAAGATCACGCGCCGCGACCGGCCGGAAGCCGGCGCGCTCTGGCGCGCGCGAACGCGCCACCGCAACGAGCGGTGCGATGAGCCAGATGGCGGAGAAGACAGGCGCGGCCCCGTCCAGCAAAGCCATGACCGGGAAAAGCGCCAGCAACGCCAGCCCAGTCCACAGAAAAAACGGCCACAGCCATCGCCGGGAGGATGCGTCAGAGGTCAAGTCCTGGTTTTCTCCAGCTTGTCATGCAGGGCGCGCGCCTGGGCGCGCGCCCATCTGCCGGCCCGTTCGAGTTCGCCATCTTGCAGCGGACCGGTCTTGCTGGTCACAAAAAAGCTTTCCGCCGGCGCAACAAGCCGGGCGCCCAACTGCGCCATCCGTTTGCTGATGCCCCGCGCGGCCGAGCCGCTGAGGAAGCGCGGCCAGTGGAAGCGGGTATCGAAGGCTACCGCAGAGACCTCCGGCCATACATCAGCAGGGACGTGCGCCAGCAGGGATTGCATAGATCGCGTTGGCCGCCAGCCCTGCGTGGGGCATCCGAGAATGACCACGTCTGCGCTGCGCAACTTGTCAGCGTCCGCACGGTCGGCGCGGATGGCGCGCGCCTGACCATACTCTTCGAGGGCGTTGACGATGGCTTGGGCGATGAGTTCCGTGTTCCGGCTGACTGGCTCCCCAGCTCCGGTCGGTGAGCTTGTCGAACCGGAGCTTGTCGAACCGGAGCTTGTCGAACCGGAGCTTGTCGAACCAACCCTCCTTCTATGCGTTGCGCTCTGCCCGCTCTTTGATGCCCAACAGCATCTTGCGCTGCATCACAAACGCGCCCGGCTCCATGAAAGCGCGGAAGTAGACCTGATTGACGAAGGTCGGGTTGTAATCCGCGCTGAAGCGCTCGACCAGCCGCGTGGCGCGCTCATCCACCCAGTAGAGATGCCAGCCCCACGTAACAGCCATGTAGTCACCAGGCTTGAGCCACTGCACATCGTCGCCCTCCTGGCGGGTATCGCCATGAACCACTAACGCGCGATTCGGCTCGACAACCACGATGGGCACGCCGAAGCCGCCCTGCGCCAGCGGCAGCCGGTCTCCCACCCTGGGGTTCTGAAACTCCGGCAGGATGCGATCCGCATTGTGAATGTCCGCGCCCATGGCGTTCTCGATGAACTCGTAGGAGTAGAAGCCGCCGCGCCCCTGTCCGATCTGCGCCACCCAGGGCCACACCTTGTCCACCGGCGCCTGGATGGTCACCGCATGAGTCACTTTGACGCGGGGCGAGGGGAGGAGGTCGTCGCCGGGCAGCGCGCGCCACCTCGTCATCGGTTGCGCCCCAGCGCATGTGCCACGGGCACCCGAAGCACACATACGTTGCGACGCCGGCTGCGCCCAACGCCACGACACCTTGAACCGCCTGGAACAAGCAGGATTTGCGAGCCATAAATCACGATTTACCTTTCGACTGGTTGAGTTTCTCGGCGCGCTCCTTGATGCCCAGCATCATGCGGCGCTCCAGGATGAACTCAATCGGTTCGATCAACAACCCCAGCGCAAATGCCAGGGGCGACTTGAACACATTGATGCGCGCCCGCCATCGGACAACGAGCTGGGTATGTTCGGCGTCGATCGGCCGCAACAGAAACAGCCAGGTTGTCTCACCACTTGCCGCTTGCAGCCCCTGCCCGACAACGCCCTGCGGCGCGCCTTTCGCCAGCAACAGCAGATACTCGTTTGGCTTCATGTCGATGACGGTGTAGCCGCTGCCGCCTGGCTCAATCGCAATCACATCACCCACTTTCAGGTTCTGCAACTCCGGCACGATGCGATCGGTGCTGCGCACATCCAGGCGCAGCAAATTCTCCAACACATCGTAGGAGTACATTCCGCCGCGACCCTGGCCCATCTGCACGAGCCACGGCCAGATATGCTCTGGCCGGGCGCGTATGGTGATGGCGCGCGTGGAATTGAAGGTCGGCCGTTGCACCTGCTCGTCACCTGGCAGGGCCGAGGCCGCATCCTCATCCGTCGCCCCCCATTTCACATGCCAGGGGCTAACGGCCACCCAATACGCCACGATGGCGCCGGTGAAAATGCCCAACACGCCGCCGATGAGCTTGAGCGCGTTCCACAGCTTTGTCATGGCTTGCCTCCGCTTGCATGCGCGCGATCTGGTGTGTCTGGCCTGGCCAGGCCACACCGGCTACCAGTGTAGCCGAGACGACGCTCACATCAGCGCCGCCGGCATGGCCTGCGCCCGCGCGGTCCGCGTCCGCGCAGCCTGCGCGCCGACACGCCCCAGAGAATACACAAACTGCCAGGGCGGAAGACTGGCAACCATTCCCATCACATCCAGGGGCGACGCCGTCTCGTCCAGGAAGCGGAAGACGCGATGGATGATCGGGTTTTTGGCGAACATGGCGGTGAAGATGGGCTTGATCTCGTCGCCGCGCCGCAGCATGATGTCGAGCAGCACCGAATCGCCCAGGCGGAACAGCCGGGCGCCATGGGACACATCAAACGGATGCCCACACTTCAGCAGCGACTGGACAATGGCCGCCGAGTCCTGCTGCACCCGCATGAATGAATACCCCGTGCTCGGCTTCAACTGGCCGCCTTTTGCGCCGATCGCCATGATGCGCCGGCCGGTTCGCCGCGCAAACGGATAGTCGGTGATCGGCACGCACCCGTTTTCTTCGAACACGATCTGGTAGTCCTGGATGCCGCGCACCGACTCGATATGCTCGCGCAGGGCGCGCTCGTAGTGGTCCTGGCGCAGCACATCGGGCGAGAACAGCACGTACTCGACCAGGGCGCGGCGCGATGTGAACGGCATGACGTAGAAGAAACGCATGGCGCGCACTTCGGACGGCCGGCCCGCCGGCGTCCGAAAATCGAACAGCGTGGCAGCGTTGGGATTGAACACATCGTCACTGGTCTCGATCTCCCAACCCTTGAAGTGCATCTTGAGGAAACGATACGGGCCGGACTGGCGTTTGAGCGCGCCGGCGCGCATGATGCTGTCGAACACCCAGCGCCCGTGATATTCCCGCCCATTTACCACCACGCGCGCCTCATCGTTCGCGCCGGCTGCATCCTCCACTCGTTCGACAACGCCGCGCGCGAAGGTTACGCGGACAGGGTCCGCGTTGCTGCGCGCGCGCAGTGTGTCCAGCGCATAGCGGTAGAAGTCCGCGCCCCGAATGAGCTTGTACTGGTAGTCTTCGAGGTCGAATGTCCGCTCGAACCCCTCTCCCACCACATGCAGTTGCCGCCAGGCCCGGCTGACTGTCGCGTCGAATAGCGTAGGCTGGTTGGTCCAGAAGCCCCAGTTGCGGTTGATCTGGTCGTCGTCATCTTTGTCCACGATGAGGATCGAGCAGTCGCGCAGGGGACTGTTGATGAGGTGGCAGGCCAGGCTGAGGCCTGCTGCGCCGCCGCCGGCGATGATGAAATCAAAAGGGGAACCCATGCGAATACTGCTCCTGTTCTACGCGGACCATCGCTGCCAGTGTGCAGCAAACAGACTGCGCGGTACTCTGGCGCAGGATGGAGCTTTGGAGCGGTCGAAAGTCGGACTTACAGCAGCGCCAGGATTTTACGGGCGGCCTGCGGCGCGCCATCAAGCGTGGTCGGATGACGACGGGGCAGGGCCAGCAGCTCCGGCAGACGCGCCAGCCAGGCGCCGGAGTCAAATTCCTCTGCGCTGAAGCGCACAGCCGGCATATGCTGATCGATGAAGGCGGCGATGACTTCGGACTCGGGGAAACCGGGGCGCATGACATAGCCAAACGGGACGCCAGCGGCATAGACTTCAGCCGTCGTGCTGTAGCCGTTCTTGCCCACCACGGCATCGCACGCATGCGCCAGATCGGGGTGATACACCTGATCGGTCTGCGACACCATCAGCACATTGGCCGCCGCGCGCGTCGTGACGCCGCTGGTCGGGATGACAAAGAATGTCCCCGTCCATTCACCGAGGCGTGACAGGAAGGCATAGTCATGGGCAATACCGCCCATCGTCAGCAGGACCAAACGCGCATCGGCCGGCGCGCCAAGCCGCTCACGCACATCCTGCGCAGCCAGGCGCGGCTGCCGGCTGATCGGCGGAATGACGACCGCTGCGCCGGAGCGCGCGCACACTGGCTCGGTTTGAATATGCACATCGGCGCGCGCGTATTCGGCGCGCAACAGATCGATGAACGGCTGCAAACGCGGCTCGCGCTCCACATAGCCGGCATAGATCCAATCCCAGGTGAAGTTCTCCAGCAGCAGGCTGGGCAGGCCGGCCTGCCGCGCCACTGCGATGCCCAATGCAGCGACATCGCACACCACCAGGCGGCAGCCCAGCTCCAGCGCACGGTCAGCCAGCGATTCGACCAGCGCCGGACGAAAGGGCAACAGGTCGCGCAGGCGCGCCACGGTTTGATCGAGGTCTTCGCGCAGGGATGTGCGCTGCGCCAGACCGACATCGGTGAGCAGATCGTGATGGGTAAAGACATCGGTCGGCAGGGTCTGCGCGAATAACCAGGCCGGCGCGCGAGTGAAGAGATGAAAATGTGTGGCAGGGTCGAATTCGCGCAATGCGGCCATCACCGCCGCCGCGCGCGTGGCGTGACCAAAACCGTGCGGGGTGATGAACCAGGCGATGTGTCGCAGCCGGTCAGATTGAACGCTCATCTTACGCATGCATTATCACGCTGCGCCCGCACTGCGCTTTGCAGGCGACTCATCAGCGCAACCAGCGGTCGCGGCGCTCGGCCACGAATGCGTCGTCGTTGAGGTGCGGATAGGCGCGATAGACGCGCTCGATCTCTTCGCTTTGCCCCGGCGACAGACACTCGGCCGGGTCGATGCACCACACGCCTTCCAGCAGGCCCTGCCGGCGCAGCACTTCGTGCAGGCCGGCGATGCACCCGTGATAGGCGTTGGCCGCGTCGAAGAAGGCGGCGTTGCAGTCGGTGATCTGCCAGGCCAGCGCCAGCACGTCGGGCGGGATGGGCGCATTGTCAGCCGCCAGGGCGCGCACCCGGGCAAAGATCTGCGCGACCGTGCGCGTCCAAACAGCCCAGTGCCCCAGCAGACCGCCCACAAAGCGCGCCTGCGTCAGCCGGCCCTGCGCGTCGGGCAGATGAAACGGGGTCAACAGGTCGGACAGGATGGCGTCGTCGTTGCCGGTGTACAGCGCGATGTCGTCCTGCCGGCCGGCCTCGATCACCGCGCGCGCCACGTCCAGCGTGGCGTAGCGATTGAACGGCGCCACCTTGATGGCAACCACGGCTTCGATCCCGGCAAAGCGCCGCCAGAAGGGGCGCGGCAAGGGGATGCCGCCGACAGCCGGTTGCAGATAGAACCCCATCAGCGGCAGCGCCTCGGCCACAGCCCGGCAATGCGCCAGCAGTTGCGACGCGCTCCACTCCCCCAGGCCGGCCAGGCTGAGCAACACCGCGTCGTAGCCGGTCTGGGCGGCCAACTCCGCCTCGGCCACAGCCTGGCGTGTTGGCCCGATCACCCCGGCGATCAAGACCGGTCGCGGTGTGTACTCGCGGGCCGTCTCGGCGGCCAGTTGCAGCACCGGCGCGTACAGCCCCACATCGGGCCGGCGGACGGCGAACTGGGTAGTGTGCACGCCGACGGCCAGCCCGCCGCTCCCGGCCTCGATGTAATAGCGCGACAGGGCGCGCTGCCGTCGCTCGTCCAGCCTGCGCGCCGCATTCAGCGCCAGCGGGTGCGCAGGGATGACCAGGCCATCCAGCAAGCGCCGGCGCAAGGTTGCCTGATCGAGCGGGTGCGCCTGATTCATCATTGTCATGCTCCACAGGTCGGCGCGGGGTCACGCGGGGTCAGTATTTGCCATCGCGGGTCTCGAAGTGCGTGGGCTTGCCGAGCGAGCGCCCGCCCTGCTGCACCCAGCCGGCGGTCCACTCGATCATCTGCGTCAACGTGACGCGCGGGTAGCCGAACAACCGGCAGCATTCCGCCGCGTTCGACAGCAGCGCGTCGGGGCCTTCCTGTCCAACGAACACCGGCGCGCGACCAAACAACGCGCCGAATTGCTCGGCCAGCCAGCGCACCGATACCGTCTCCGGGCCGGTCACGTTGAGAATGCGCGCCGGGCTGGCGCACAGGGGCAGGCATTGCAGGATGACATTGTTGGCGTCACCCTGCCAGATCACGTTGACCGCGCCCATGCTGAGATCGACCGGCTCGCCGGCCAGCACGCGCTCGGCGATGTCGCGCAACACGCCATAGCGCAGATCGTTGGCATAGTTCAGGCGGATGAGGGTGACGCGCGCGCCCCAGGCCAGCGCGGCGTGCTGGAACATGCGCTCGCGGGCGAGGCACGACATGGCGTATTCGCCGCGCGGAGCCGGCGGGGTCTGCTCGGTTGCCCCGCCGCTGATCACGGGGACAAACGGGTACACGTTGCCGGTGGAGAGCGCCACCACGCGCGCGTGGGCGAAGCGGCGCGCCACCAGCCCCGGCAGAAACGCGTTCAGCATCCAGGTGAGCGGCTCGGCGCCGGTGCTGCCGAACTTCATGCCGGCCAGGTAGATGACGTTGGGGGCGTCGGGCAGCGCCTCGAGCGCGCCGGGGGCCAGCAGGTCGGCGGCGATCACCTCCACCCCGGCGGCGCGCAGTTGATCGGCTGTCAGCGGTGCGCTGAAGCGTGACACGCACACGACGCGATGCGGCAGGCCGGCTGCTTGCAGGGAGCGCCGGGCCAGCACCGCCAGGCTCGGCCCCATCTTGCCGCCGGCGCCCAGGATCAGCAGGTCGCCGCCAAACGCGCGCGCCGCGCTCACGGTGGCGCCGGTTGGCTCGGTGAGGCGCTGCTCCAGTTGGGTTTCATCTTGGGGAATATCGACCATCACTCACTCTCCACGAATCCATGGATCGCGCCTGTGTTTACGCTCATCCTCATCGATCCAAAATCACAAGACGCTCAGCGGGTCCACATCGACCACCAGGCCCGGCGTGGCGCGCATGACCTCGGCCAGCCCTTCCAGCAGCCGGCGCGGAGACGCTGTGCGCGCCAGCACCTGCCAGCGATAGCGATTGTTGCGCCGCGCAAAATACGCCTGCGCCGGCCCGATCACATCCTCCGGCTGCGCCGCCCGCCGGCGCAACTGCCGGGCCAGCATCTCGCAGGCCAGGCGCGCCTTCGCGTTGTCTTCGTCGCTCACCTCGAAACGCACCAGCCGCGTGAAGGGCGGCAGGTTCAACATCCGGCGCTGCGCCAGCTCATAGCGCGCAAAACCGGCCACATCGTGCCGCGCCGCATAGGCAATGGCCGGATGCTCCGGGTTATACGTCTGCACGATCACCCGGCCGGCCAACAGCCCGCGCCCGGCCCGGCCAGCCACCTGCTCGATCACATCGAATACGCGCTCCGAGGCGCGGAAGTCGGGCAGAAACAACCCCACATCCGCCAGCACCACCCCCACCAGCGTCACCAGCGGCAAGTCCAGCCCCTTGGCGATCATCTGCGTGCCGATCAGCACATCGGCCTGCCGGTTGACAAAGCGCTGCAACATCTGGTCGGCGCCGGAAGGCCCTGCCGCCCCGGCCGCGTCACGGTCCCAGCGCACCACCCGCGCCTGTGGAAACTGCTCGATGATCGCCGACTCGACCCTCTGCGTGCCAATGCCCACATAGCGAATGCGCGGACTGCCGCACGACGGGCATACCGCCGGCGCCGGCTCCGTGTGGTCGCACTGGTGACACTTCAGGATTGACGATGCGGACAGGGTCCGCTGAGCGCTGGGCTGGTGAAAGGTGAGCGGGGTATCGTCATGCAGGCAGCGCATGGCATGGCCGCAGTCCCGGCAGATCACGCACGACGCGGCGCCGCGCCGGTTCAAAAACAAGATGGCCTGCTCGCCGCGCTGCAAGGTTTCGCCCAGCGCCACCTGCAACGCCCCGCTGAACATGCTCATGTTGCCGGCCCGCAACTCCGCGCGCATGTCCACCACCTGCACATCCGGCAAGGGCTGATACAGCACTGCGTCTGTCTCGCGGCGGGCGGTTGTCGTCACGCCCAGCCGGGCCTGCTGATCCCCCACCCGGTTGGCGTGCCCGCGCACGCGGTTGGGCAACTCCAGCAAACGCACCGGGATGGGCGCCGCATCGTGCGCCGCATCATGCGCCGCATCATGCGCCGGCTCAAACGGCCGCGCGGATGGCATCGCGGACGCGGACCCTGTCCGCAGGGTCCGCCACAGCGCCGCGCGCCACATCTCCAGCGACGGCGTGGCGCTGCCCATGATGAGCGTGGCCCCGGCGATCCGCGCATATTCCATCGCCACATCGCGCGTGTGATAGTACGGCGACGCGCCTTGCTTGTACGAGGGATCGTGCTCCTCGTCGATGACGATGACGCCGACATCCGGCAATGGCGCGAACAGCGCCGAGCGCGCCCCCACCACCACCGGCAACTCGCCGGCCCAGATGCGCCGCCACGTGTCGTAGCGTTCACCAGCCTTCAGCCGGCTGTGAACCAGCGCCACCCGCCCCGGAAAACGCTCCAGAAAACGCCGCGCCGTCTGCGGCGTCAGGCTGATCTCCGGCACGAGCACGATCGCTCCCCGGCCTTGCGCCAGCGCCAGTTCCACCGCCCGCATGTAAATCTCCGTCTTGCCTGAGCCGGTGACGCCGCGCAGCAGGAAGACCGGCGGTTCGACACGCTCACCGAGCGGAGGGGGAGAGAGCGGGAGCGGAGGAGCGGAGGAGCCAGGGAGCGAGGCAGTAGAGGCAAGCATGGCGGTGCGAATCGCATCCCAGGCGCGCTGTTGATCATCGGTCAACGGCGGCGGCGACTTGACCACATAGTCGATGTCGGCCAGCGGATCACGCCAACGCTCCGCATCCCCCAACAGCACATAGTTGCGCCCGGCCAGCCACACCAGATCGGCCCGATTCGCGCCCGTCTCCGCACTGATCCAGTCCGCCCAGGCAAAGCCGTTGCGCTCCAACAGATAGCGCAGCGCATCGGCACGCCGACGCAGCGCATCGGCCCGCCGGGGCTGGCGCGCCGCATCGGCCTCCAGATTGGCCAGCACGATCTCCAGCGTTTCCGGCGAGACCGCGAGCTGCGCCATGGCGGTGCGCGTCGGGCGGCCGGCCCCCGGCTGCAATGTCGCCACATCCTGCGCCACCACTCTGCCCGATGCCACCAGTCGCTTCAGCGCCAAGCGCCATGCACGTTGCGGCCCCTGTCCGCGCTCAAGGACGCCGGGCTGCGTGTGGCGCATGGCAGCGCGCATGGCAGCGCGCACAGCCGCGCGCAATTTCGACGCCGGCAGGGGGCCGCGTCGCCGCAACACCGCCACGATTTGGCCGGCCAGATCGGGAACAGTCCCATCGCTATGAGTCGATTCCGCGTCAACCGGCGCAGACGCGCCGGCGGACGAAGTCCGCGCTAGCACCTGCTCGGCCAGCGCGTATACTGTGGCCGATTTGGGCGTCAGGCCGGGCGGCACCATCAGCGCAAAACAACGCCCCAACGCCGCGTGATACTCGGCGCTCATCCACCTGGCCAACTGCATTTGCGCCGGGTTCAGCGCCGGCCTGTCGCTGCGGACCCTGTCCGCGTGGCCGGCATGTCTCGCATTGCCAACCGGCGCCACGGCGTGCAGATCGCGCAACGCATATCCCGCCGGCGCATCGCCGGACGTGGAGACTGCGACCACCACCCCGGCCGCCAGACGCTTGCGCAAGGGGGCCACCACCACTGCGCCTGGCATCACCTGCTCGCGCAACGCTTCCGGCACACGGTAGGTCAATGCGCCCGGCAGCGCATCATTGAACAGCGCCACCTCGGCAATCAGGCGGGATGGATGCGCGGATTGCGTCTGTGTGGATGCCGATGATTCAGGCGACATGCGCCCCACTATAAACCGGACGTGTCCACATCAACGACCAGCATCGCCATATCGTCGAACTGCTCACCCTCTCCGCGATAGCGCAAAAGCAGATCGAACACGCTGGCGCAAAACGCATCCGGCTCATCGGCATGGCGCTCCGCCAACAACGCCATCAGCCGCTCACGCCCTGGCGCGATGCCATCCGGGCTGAACGTGTCCGGCTCATGCCGGCGTCTTTACTTGCGCCTGGCCTTTCAGGCGCGTCATGCTGCGTCCAGCGCCAGCACCCAATCCGGCCCGCCCAGCGGCGAGGTAAACGCAACCACGCCCGCGCCCGCCGCATACACGCCGGCGGCATGTGTATCGCCGGTGCGCGGGTCATACCAGCCCGCGCGGATGGGCGCTTGCAGCCGGCTCAGGTCTACCTGCAACGTCTGGCCGGCAAGCGGGAAATACACCAGCGCATAGCGCCCTTCACTGTCGCGCGTCGCCATGGGGTGCGCTGCGCGGGCCGGGTTCAGGTGATCGTTCGCATCAACGTCGAGCGAGACTCGCGGAACATCGGGCAACATCTCCGGCGCGGGGATGCGGGTCAGATACGGGCGCGACAGCATCAGATTTTTCAGGTGAATTATCTGCCGCGCGCCGGGGCCATAGATGGCTTCATCCCAGGCCGGCGTGGCAAACGTCACCGGCTCGCGTCCGCGCGCATACATCTGCCAGACAGAATGGCTGCCATAGGTGTGGCCACAGGCGCCGGCAAACACCGCCCGATACGCCTGCTTGCGCACATCGTAATCGGTGAAGCGGCCATACTCCGGCTTCCACGCGCGCAGGTAAGGGTCGATGGGGTGATGCTCATAGTTCGGCTCGCCGTCAAGCACCGGCCTGGCCGGCGCGCGCTCGTAGTCGGCGCGGATCATCTCCCAGTTCGGCGCGTCGATCAGGCAGTGGCCCGACTGCATCATGTTCATGTCCAGCCAGTCCGCATCGTGCAACCACGCCGATGAACTGGCCCCGCCGCGCGGGTGATAGGTGAAGAACGGCCTGTAGCCCAGCCCCTCGATGATGCCGGCGGCCATCGCAGCCCACACCGCTTCATAGCCCTCGGCCGGCCGGTCTCCGCCCAGAATCCAAAGGATATTCGTATCCGCGCGATACCGTTCGCCCAGGAACCGGCCATAGATGCGCGCGTTCTCAGCGTTGAAAATGACCGGCCCGATGCCCCACAGCCCACCATGCACCTTGTCACCCCAGGTGGGGAGCAGGCCGATGTAGATGCCCTTTTCAGCCGCCAGCCGAACGATGCTGTCCACGTGGCGGAAGTAGAACTCGTTGGGCCGGGTTGGGTCATCGCCCAGCAACGGCACGTGGCCGTTTGCGTTCGGCGTGCGCAGGCCATCCAGCTCGGCCAGCACAACGGCCTGAACGACGTTGAAGCCCTGTTGCCGGCGCGTCTCCAGGTAATGCCCGGCTTCGGCCAGGGTCAGGCGATGAAACAACTCCCAGGCCGTGTCGCCCAGCCAAAAGAACGGATCACCCTCAGCGGTCACAAGAAATCGACGATTGGAACTGACTTGAATGCGGGGAAGGCTCATGGGATTTTGGATTTTGGATTTTGGATTGACGATTGACGATTGACGATTGACGGCATCGCGCAATACGCAGTACGCAACACGCCCCACTAGGCGCGGATCACGATACCCCGGCCCTGGATCACATCGCCCACCACCCAGGCGCGCGCGCCCTGCGCCTGACAGCCGGCGATGAACCCATCAACTGCGCCGGGGTCGAGCGCAACCAGCAAGCCGCCGCTGGTCTGCGGATCGAACAACAACATGCGCTGCCAGTCCATCAGCGCCGGATCGAACACGACGGATGGCTGGTAAGCGCGCTCGTTGGTTTCGGCGCCGCCGGCGAAGATCCAGCGTTGGGCATAGTCGAACGCGCCGGCCATGAACGGGAGCGCCGGCCAGTCGAAACGAAACGCGGCGCCGCTTTGCTCGGCCATTTCCAGCGCATGGCCGATCAATCCATAGCCGGTGATGTCAGTGGCGGCGTGAGCGCCAGCCTCGCGCGCGCACCGGCTGGCGGCGCGATTGAGCGCGCTCATCACATCGATGGCCTGCGCGACGTGGGCCGGGTCGGCCTGTTCGCGTTTCAGGGCGGTGGTGATGACGCCGCTGCCCAACGGCTTGGTCAACACCACTGCGTCGCCGGGCCGGGCGCCGCCTTTGGTCAGCAGACGGGCGGGATGGACAAAGCCGGTGACACACAGACCATACTTCGGCTCTTTGTCGCGCACGGAGTGGCCGCCGGCGATGGCTGCGCCGGCTTCCAGCACCTTGTCTGCGCCGCCGCGCAAGATGTCACCGATGATCTCCTCCGGCAGGTTTTCCGGGAAGGCGCACAAATTGAGCGCAAAGGCCACTTCGCCTCCCATGGCATACACATCACTCATGGCGTTGGCGGCGGCAATGGCGCCAAAATGATAGGCGTCGTCCACGACGGGCGGAAAGAAATCGACCGTCTGCACCACAGCCTGCTCGTCCGACAGCCGGTACACGGCTGCGTCGTCCGGGCGCCCCAGTCCCACGATCAGGTTGGGGAACAGGCCAGGGGTGAATCGTTCCTGAAGCGGTCGCAACACGTGCGCCAGGGCGTCAGGGCCAAGCTTGCTCGCTCAACCCGCGCACGAGGCCAGCGAAGTCAACCGTATTTGTCTGCCGGTGGTCACAGGACGATTATACGATTTTGGATTTTGGATTGAGGATTGCGATTGCGCCACAGATGGCAGTCGCGCCAGGAGGTCAAACTTGAGGGCTGCGGATGGTAGAATCATCTGTTAGCAAAGTGAAACGTGGTTTGCCTGGACTGGCGAGGCCAGCGGGCATATCCAGATACGTAAGGAGTCAGCAGAGATGAGCGACATCAAGCAAAACGGCGCCGGGAATGGCACAGCAGGCGCAGCCCATGGCGCCGGCATCAACGGCCGGGGCGCGACCACACACGGGCGGCGAGTCGGCACCGACGAACTCAAGCGCGGGTTGGCGCAGATGTTGAAGGGCGGCGTCATCATGGATGTGGTGACGCCCGAACATGCGGCCATCGCCGAAGAAGCCGGCGCCTGCTCAGTCATGGCGCTGGAGCGCGTGCCGGCCGACATCCGCAAACAGGGCGGCGTGGCCCGCATGAGCGACCCGGCGCTGATTCTGAGCATCATGGAGCGCGTCACCATCCCGGTGATGGCCAAGTGCCGCATCGGCCACTTTGCCGAGGCGCGCATTCTCGAAGCCATCGGCATCGACTACATCGACGAAAGCGAAGTCTTGACGCCGGCGGACGAAGAGCATCATGTGGACAAGCGCGATTTCGCCGTGCCGTTTGTGTGCGGCGCGCGCAACCTGGGCGAGGCGCTGCGGCGCATCTCCGAAGGCGCGGCCATGATCCGCTCCAAAGGCGAAGCCGGCACCGGCGATGTGGTGGAGGCCGTGCGCCACGCCCGCGCCATCCTCGGCGAGATCCGCCGGTTGAAGACCATGCGGCGCGACGAGATGTTCACCTACGCCAAAGAGATTCAGGCGCCCTATGCGCTGGTGGAAGAGACCGCCGACCTGGGCCGGCTGCCGGTTGTGTTGTTCGCCGCCGGCGGCATCGCCACGCCGGCCGACGCCGCCCTGATGATGCATATCGGCGTCGATGGCGTCTTCGTCGGCAGCGGCATCTTCAAGAGCGGCGACCCGGCTGCCCGCGCCAAAGCCATCGTCGAAGCCACCACCCACTACAACGACTGGAAGATCGTTGCAGAGGTGAGCAAGAATCTGGGCGAGCCTATGGTCGGCATCAACGTGAGCGCCATGCCCGAGGCCGAGCGCATTGCCGGGCGGGGCTGGTAGGGCGAAATCAGTGCAGAGTGCAGAGTGCAGAGTGCAGAGTGACGAGTTGCGAGTTCACCACTGAGCACTCAGCACTCAGCACCCACCACTGCCATGAGGATCGGCGTACTGGCGCTGCAGGGCGACTTTATCGAACATGAGCAGATGTTGGCGCGGCTGGGCGCACAGCCAGTGGAGGTGCGCCTGCCGCGCGACCTGGAGGCGCTGGACGGATTGATTATGCCGGGTGGCGAAAGCACCACTTTCGGCAAGCTGGCGGAACGGTTTGGACTGGTCGAGCCATTGCGCGCATTCGCGCAGAGCGGACGGCCCACCTGGGGCACGTGCGCCGGCCTGATCTTTCTGGCTAGAGATGTGGGCCGCGATCAGGTGACGCTGGGACTGATGGATGTGAAGGTCAAGCGCAATGCGTTTGGCCGGCAGATCGATTCCTTTACCTGCGACCTGAACATCGCCGGCCTGCCCGACGGACCGTTTCCCGGCGTGTTCATCCGCGCGCCCATCATCGAAAGCGTTGGCCAAGCGGTGGAAGTGCTGTGCACGCTCGACGATGGGACGATCGTTGCCGCCCGGCAGGACAACCTGCTTGCGACTTCGTTTCATCCCGAATTGACCGACGATCCGCGCGTGCATGCGCTGTTTCTGAATGCCTGCAAACCCTGACTTCCGATTTCCATACCTGGTATTTCGTGTCCCGTGTTCTGTGCTTTGCACCCAGCACTCAGCACTTGGCACTCTGTGTTCTGACTCCTGACCATGGTTCGCCAGTTCGATATTCGCGATGTCAGCGTTGTGCAGCGGCTCAGCCCGCTTGGACGCGCACTCGCATATGAGCTGGCCGCTGTCGACGGGCTCTCTCCGCTGCGTGAGGCGCTGCGCGCATATGCATCTGGGAGCGGTGACAATCGCGTTGTTCTGGTGCGGCGCAGCCACGACCATGCCGCAGAAGCATTCGGCCTGGTGCAACTGATGAGCGACCCTGCAGATACCATCCGCGACGATGGCGCGGCCAACGAATCGCGGAACGGGGTCAGGTCTCGTTATGCGGCGCTGGTGTACATGGCCCCTGTCCCGCGCACCGAGGATATGGCTGCTGCCTGGGCCGATCTGGCGCAGGCCCTGGTCAGTTACGCAGCCGAACGCGGCGCCGTGCACGTCATCGCCGAGGCGCCAGACAATGGCAGCTCGGACGGAATCCGCGAGGCCGACGCGCTGTACAGCGCCGGCTTCAGCCCGCTCATCCACCAGGACGTGCTGAAGCTGCCGCGCGTGTCCGAAGCATGTGACGCGCCGGCTGAAGAAGTGCCCGGACTGCGGCCGCAACAAGACAGCGACGAGCCGCTGATCCGACTGCTGACGATGCGCACGGTGCCGAAACTGATGCAACGGGCAGAGACCACGTCTGACCTCACCCGGCTGACCCATCGCATCGACTGCGGGTTCAGCCTGTTCAACAAAGGCGAGTTGACCGGCAATGTGGCGATCCGGCGCGGACGCCGGGGCTACGGCCTGCAAATGCTGTTTCACGCATCCGCAGAAGACCAGGCTGAAGCGGCGCTGCGCTATGCGCTGAGCCACTTGTGCGGGCGAACCGGCAACCGGCCGATTTACTGCACCGTGCCGAGCTACCAGAGCTGGTTGCTGCCGGCGCTGGGCCGGCTGGGATTCGTCCACGTCACGTCAAACGTCTTGATGATCAAGCACACCACCGCTACCGTGAAGCAGCCCGTGTGGAGCCTGGACGCAAAAGCCGCGACGGGCGGGGTGGCCCACGGCAAGCCAAACGCGCATCAAGCGGACGCAATCCGCGCACCTGTATGCAAGAAATCCGAATAACCGACAACCTGGACGCCCTGTTCGACGTGCTGCCGCCGTCGATTGTGGCTTCGCTGAAACGAATCGAGCAGTTCAACGAACTGATCGAAATCGTGATGGATCTGGGGCGCCCGCCCGAATCACGCTATGCGGGCGACCACGCCGGGGAGCAGATTCTGCGCAACGACGAGGTCGGCGCGGCAGACATCGACTATGTGCTGAGCCGGATCAGCGAGTTCGACGCCGACAACCGGGCCGGCATCGCGCGCACACTGCACCGCATATCAGCCATCAAAAACCGTCGCAGCGCAGTGGTTGGGCTGACGTGCCGCGTCGGCCGCGCAGTCTACGGCACGCTGGGCATCATCGAGGACATCATCACCTCCGGCAAGAGCATTTTGTTGCTCGGCCGGCCCGGCATCGGCAAAACAACCATGCTGCGCGAAGCAGCGCGGGTTCTGGCCGAGAGCCGGCGCGTGGTCATCGTGGACACCTCCAACGAGATCGGCGGCGACGGCGACATCCCGCACCCGGCGGTAGGCCGGGCGCGCCGGATGCAGGTCGCCCAACCCAGCCTGCAACATGAAGTGATGATCGAGGCGGTCGAGAACCACAATCCTCAAGTCATCGTCATCGATGAGATCGGCCGCGCCGCCGAAGCCGAGGCTGCCCGCACCATCGCCGAGCGCGGCGTTCAACTGATCGGCACCGCGCACGGACAGACGCTGGAGAACCTGATGGCCAACCCCACCCTCAGCGATCTCATCGGCGGCATCGAAAGCGTCACCCTCTCCGACGAAGAGGCGCGCCGGCGCGGCACGCAAAAAACCGTGCTCGAGCGCCGCGCCCCGCCCACGTTCGACATCCTGATCGAGATTCAGGACCGGAACAGGCTGCTGGTGCATCCCGATGTCGGGCAGGCGGTGGATTCGCTGCTGCGCGGCAAGCCGCCGATGGCCGAATTGCGCTACTACGACGGCGGGGAAATCAAGATCGAAAAGGTGCGGGTGACCCGGGCAGAGACCACGTCCGAGGCGCAGCGGATGCAATCCACAGCCTCGCGCTCGCCGCAGCGACCGTTCGCCCAGGCTGCCCGGACAGAGTATGGCGCGCCGGCTGCCCCCACGCCAATCACAGCGCCGGCAGACACCATCCGCCAGGACAAGTCGGAGTCAGACACGGAATTGCCGGGCCGGCTGCGCGGCAAAACAATGCAGTTGTACGCCTTCGGCATCCCGCGCAATCGGCTGGCCCAGTCGGTGCGGCAACTGGGCGTGCCGGCCGAGATCGTGGACAGTCTGGAAGACGCCGACGTGCTGATCACGGCCAAGGCCTACTATCGCCAGCGCCCCAAGATCATCTCTGAGGCGGAGCATCTGAACATCCCGATCTACGTGCTGCGCTCGAATTCACTCACCCAGATGGAGAACTGTCTGGCCGACCTGTTCAGCCTGAGTTCCACAGAATCGACGCCGTATGAGGACGCGATTGAAGAGTCGGAGAGCGCCGTCAGGCGGGTGCTGGCCGGCGAGCGCATGGTCGACTTGACGCCACAGAACGCCTTCATCCGCCGGCAACAACATGAGATGGCGCGCTCGGCCAATCTGGTCTCGCACTCCTACGGCAAAGAACCCTATCGGCGCGTGCGCATCTTTCGAGATTGACAATTGAGAAATGGACGATTGAGGATTTCCAGGCGCCGGCCATCTCAAGCGTCAATCAACAAGCGTCAATCGCAAATGCAGCGATGTTCATCACCTTTGAAGGCCCGGACGGCAGCGGCAAGACAACCCAGGCCCGGCGCATCGCGGAATGGCTTGGGTCGCTTGGTCGCAACGTGCTGGCCATCCGCGAACCCGGCGGAACAGATATCGGCGATCGTGTGCGCGCCATCTTGATGGACCGCGCCAACACACGCCTCGACCCGCGCGCCGAGACGCTCTTGTTTTGCGCGTCGCGGGCGCAGATGATGGCGGAAAAAGTGCGGCCGCATCTGGCGCGCGGCGGCATCGTGATCTGCGACCGCTTCGCCGACAGCACGCTGGCCTATCAGGGCTATGGGCGCGGGCTGGACCTCGGCATTCTGCGCGTCGTGCTCGACTTCGCCACCTTCGGCGTCAGGCCTGATCTCACGCTGTGTCTGGATGTCGATCCACACACCGGCCTGCAACGCCGGGCCAGGGATCGCGGCGGGATGAACCGGCTGGATGCAGAGCCAATCGCATTCCACGAGCGGGTGCGGGCCGGCTACCTGGCGCTGGCGGCAGAGGAGCCGCAACGCTGGGTGGTCATCGACGCCGGCGCGCCGCCCGACGTCATCGAGCGCCGCCTGAGAGACGTGATCAGGGCGCGTCTGGCTGCGCCGGCAAGGGCTGAATGAGGGCTGAATAATTGTGTTGAATCCGCGCCGCGCCGAAATTGTGTTGCTCGCAGCGGCGCTGGCTTTTCACGCGATCGGCGCGCTGTCTCTGTTGACGCTCGGATACACCCCGCAAGTCCTGTTGCCTGCAACGGCCATATTGAGTGTGTGCGCAACCAGCGGGCATTGGTGGCTGAACCGGGTTGCGCCGGCGCGCGATCCGCTGCTGTTTCCGGCGGCCGTGCTGCTGGCCGGCTGGGGGCTGCTGGTGGTGGGCCGAGTGGCGCCGAATTTCCTGGGCCGGCAGACTGTCTGGCTGGCCGTCGCCGCAATCGCCATGCTCGCAGTCGCCTCCAGCCGCGATCGCCTGCGCTGGCTGCGGCGCTTCAAGTACACCTGGCTCATTCTGGCTCTCGGCCTGCTGGGCGCCACGTTGTTCCTCGGCGTCAATCCAGCCGGCGAGGGCGCGCGCCTGTGGTTGAGCCTGGCCGGCCTGTTTGTGCAGCCGTCCGAAATCCTGCGCCTGTTCATGATTGCGTTCCTCGCGGCGTTCTTCAGCGAGCGCACGTTTGCCGCCACCGTTGGCGCAGTGCCGGCGCAAAGTGGCGATCGGCAGACTGCATCCGCGCGGATTGCATCCATTGCGCCCTCTGTTCTGATGTGGTTGATCGCAATTGTGCTGCTGGGCACACAACAAGACCTGGGGGCCGCCGCCTTGTTGCTGATCACGTTCGCGTCGATGTTGTATCTGGCAACTGGGCGAGCCGCCCTGCCCATGCTGGGCATGGTTGCGCTGCTGGCAGCCGGCATCGCCGGCTATGCGCTGTCGTCGCGGGTGGCGCAACGGGTGGACATCTGGCTGAACCCATGGGCCGATCCGCAAAATCGCTCGTTCCAGATCGTGCAGTCGCTGATCGCCGTCGCCAGCGGGTCGGTGTTCGGCGAGGGCATCGGGCAGGGCCGGCCCGACTATGTGCCGGCAGTGCATACGGATTTCCCGTTCGCCGCCATCGGCGAGGAAATGGGATTGTTGGGCGCAATCGGCCTGTTCGTCGTATTCGGCGTGTTGATTCTGCGCGGCTGGCGGGCGGCGCAACACGCCGGCGCGAGCTACGGCATGCTGCTTGCCGGCGGTCTGTCCGCCTCGTTGACGGCGCAGGTGTTTGTCATCATCGGCGGCAATCTCGGCCTGTTGCCGCTCACCGGCGTGACGCTGCCCTTCATCAGCTATGGGGGCAGTTCGCTGCTGGTCAGCTTCATCTCAGTCGGCTTATTGATGCGGATTGGCGCGGATGCGGCGCGCGCAGACGGCATTCGCATGAGCGACGCCTTTCGCCCGTCGCCGGCCCAACACACGGCGACCCGGCGCGCCATGCAACTATGCGCCGCGCTGATCGCCTTGTTGAGCGCCGCAGCCGGCTACTGGGGCGTCGCCCGATCAGCGGAACTGACTGCGCGCAGCGACAATCCGAGGCTTGTCGATGCTGAGCGCGCCATCCAGCGCGGACCGATTCTGGCGCGAGATGGGACTGTGCTGGCCCGCTCCGAGCCGATCCAGCCTGCCGTGTATGCGCGCCGCTATCCGCGCCCCGCAGCCGCGCCGGCGGTCGGCTATGCGAGCTGGCGGCATGGAACCGGCGGACTGGAAACCTACGCCGACCCCATTCTGCGCGGCAATCTGACTGCATTCGACCGGCTGCTGCATCGGCCGCAGATCGGCGCAGCTTTCACGACCACCCTCGATATCGAACTGCAAGAGAAGCTGCACCGCGCGCTGGCCGGCGCAACAACGAGCGCAAGCCGTGGGGCCGGCATCATCCTCGACTGGCAAACCGGCGAAGTGCTGGCGCTGGCCAGCGCGCCGTCATTTGACCCCAACCGGCTCGACGAGGACTGGGACACCCTGCGCACAGCCGAACAAGCGCCCTTGCTCAACCGCGCGACTCAGGGCCTGTATCAGCCGGGCCCGCTGTTGCGCTGGCTCTACCAGCTCGAGGCGCAAGCCGCGCCATCTCAGATTTCATCGGCGCGCGCGCCGAATGCCATGCGCAGCGGCTCGGATTTCATCCGCTGGGACTGGGACGCCGGCGATCGATTCAGGCTGGGGCAACCGGTTCCGTTTGAGCTGGATAATGCGCACACGCCCTACCCGGCTGCTGCCACGTATAGCGAGACGATTGGCCAGGGCGCTTTGCGCGTCACGCCGCTGCGGGTGGCCGTAACGGTGGGAGGGCTGATCGCCGGCCGACCGATCACCCCCACCCTGACCTGGATCCCTGACAGGATGCGCGGCGGCGGCGCGCGCCTCGATCTGCGCAAGCCGGCTGTTCACTTTGCCCAGGCCGGCAGGAATCAATACGTCGGGTGGCTGGTCATGCAGTTGCCCGATTCAACCACGCGAGGCGGTTTCAAATCGCCCCTCCTCGTGATTGCGCTGGAGCAACCACACGCCAGCGCAAGCCCGCTGCGCCAGATCGCCCGTCAGTTTGAGTAGAATCGCGCCATGCAGCGACCAGAACACCATCTGCAGCGGTTCGAGAATCAGGTCGCCGTCATCACCGGCGGCGCGCAGGGACTGGGTGAAGCGTTCGCCCGCCGCTTTGCTTACGAGGGCGCCTGCGTGGTCATCATCGATCTTCAGTGCGACAAGTGCGAACAGGTAGCCACCCGCCTGCACGATGAGTTTTGCGTGCAGACGCTGGCCGTCGACGCCAGCGTGTCTGATCGTGACGCGATCAAGGAGGCGGTCGGGCATATTCTGGATGAGTTTGGCCACATCGACATCTGGGTGAACAACGCCGGCGTCTATCGCGGCACGGCGATGGAAGACCTGACCATGCAGGAGTGGCAGTTCATGCTCGATGTGAATTACACCGGCGTGTTCGTGTGCACCCAGGCTGTTGCGCCAGTGATGAAGCGCCAGCGCAGCGGGCGGATCATCAACATGAGCAGCATTGCCGGGCGCACCGGCTTCAAGAACAGCCTGGCCTATTGCAGCACCAAATCGGCTGTCATCGGGCTGACGCGCGCCAGCGCCATGGACCTGGCCCCTTACAACGTCACGGTCAATGCAGTCTGTCCCGGCACCATCATGACCGACATGGTGTTGAAGGTCGATCATGACATCTGCGCCAATGAGGGCTGGCCGCCGGGAACGCACCTTAAACACAAGGCCGAATCCATCCCGATGAAGCGGCTGGGGACGGTCGAGGAGGTGGCCGGCGTGGTCGCCTTCCTTGCCTCGGAAGACGCCAGCTTCGTCACCGGTCAGGCCATTGAAGTGGACGGCGGCGAGCTGTTGATCTGAGTCGTCAGTCGTCAGTAGCCAGTCGTCAGAAGCTGAGAGCGACGCCGCGCCCAAATCCAAAATCCAAAATCCAAAATGATCTACACCGGCTACGCAGACTTCTGGTTTCAAGACGTGTCGTTGCCCGAGCGGGTGGCGCGTTTTGCCGCGCTGGATATTCGGGCGATTGATGTGTGGATGTGGCGCTCGAAAGGCGCGCAGATGGACGAACTGGCCAACGCCTGCCGGCAGGCCGGCAGCGTCATCAACTCCACCTTCGACGAACAGGCCGGCTCGCTGACCGACGCCGACGATCACGCGCATTGCCTGGACGCCTGGGCTGAGTCGCTGGAGCGCGCCCAAAACTGGGGGGTGCGCCATCTGTTCATGTTCAGCGAGCAGATCGACGCCGATAGCTGGGTGCGCCGGCCCTCGCGCGATTACACCCCGGAGCAAAAGTACGCCAACCTGCTGGACGGGGTCGCGCGGGTGATGGAACTGGTCGAAAAGACGCCGATCGTGGTATGGTTCGAGGCGCTCAACACCTATCACCTGCACGGGCCAATCACGGTGCACACACACGCACTGGCCGCCGATGTCGTGCGCCGCATCAACCACCCGCAATTGCGCATGACGTTCGACTGTTTTCATCAACAGCGCACGGCCGGCAATCTGATCCAGGGTCTGCGCGATCACGCCGGCCTGTACGCCAGCGTCCACATCGGCGACGTGCCGACCCGCCAGGAGCCAGGCACCGGCGAGATCAACTTCGCCAACATCGCCCGCGTCCTGCGCGAATTGAACTACGACGCCGATGGCAAAGGGCTGATTGGCCTGGAGTTTTACCCCTCCACCACAGAGCGCGAAGCGCTGGACAGGGTGAAACAGATCTTTGAAAACCTCGCGGCGATTTGAGGCGACTCAGGTGTCGGACGCCTTGAAGGCGTCCGACACCCGGCCAGCCTGTCGAACTGACATTAAACAACGATGAAGCTGGCCTGCGCGGCTGCCTCCTGGCTGCCGCCCACGCCAACCTTAAATTCGCCCGGCTCGATCACCCACTGCTCACGGTCGTTCACCATCGCAAGCTGGTCGGGCAGCACGATAAACGACACCGTTCTGGTTTCACGCGGCTGAAGCGTGACGCGCTCGAAGCCGGCCAGGAAGCGAAGCGGGCGCGGCGTTGAAGCGGCCACGTCGGTCAGATAGAGCTGCGCCACTTCATCACCGGCGCGCGCGCCGGTGTTGGTGACATCGACCCAAACGGTCAGCGGCTCGCCGGCCCGGATGGTGTCGGCGCTCAGCCGCAAATTGCTGTAGGCGAAGGTGGTGTAGCTGAGGCCGTGGCCGAAGGCGTATAACGGCTGGCCGGTGAAGTAGCGATATGTGCGGCCCTCCATGCGATAGTCCTCAAACGGGGGCAGGTCGGCCACAGATTTGTAGAACGTCACCGGCAGGCGGCCAGCGGGGTTGTAATCGCCAAACAACGTCTCGGCGATGGCTGTGCCGCCGGCCTGTCCTGGATACCAGGCTTCGAGAATGGCCGGCACATGCTGATCGGCCCAGTTCACCGCAATGGCGCTGCCGTTCAACAACACAAGCACAACCGGCGTGCCGGTGGCATGCACCGCTTTGAGCAACGCCTCCTGCGCGCCGGGCAGGTCCATGTCCTGACGGTCTCCGAGACTGCGCGCGCCGCCTTCCACACCCTCATCCTGTCCTTCTTCCCCCTCCATCTGTTGCGACAGGCCCAGGCACACCACGGCCAGATCGGCATTGCGCGCCAGTTCCACCGCTTCGGCAAAGCCGGCTGTGGACTGGCCGGCGATCGTGCAGCCTTTGGCATATTCGACTTGGGCGTGCGGCAACGCCTGGCGAATGCCCTCGAACGGCGTGACAGACGCGGAAGGCGTGCCGTTGTAGTTGCCCAGCAGCACAAGCGGGTCATGGGCGTTGGGGCCAATCACCGCCACGCGCTTGAGTTTCGTTTTGTCCAGCGGCAGGAACCCTTCGGCATTCTTGAGCAACACCATCGACTGGCGCGCCGCTTCGAGCGCCAGTTGCTTGTGCGCCGCGCAATCGTTGACCTCGATGTGAATGGCGGCGTAGGGCACGCGCTCCGGCGGATCGAACATGCCCAGTTTCATGCGCGCGGTGAACAGCCGGCGCAGCGAGCGATCCAGGTCGGCCTCCGTCAACAAGCCCTGCTTCACCGCATTCG
>Ga0272446_1002096_pt1 | contig 27927 bp, 25 predicted proteins | sample YNPCB0061_FD_194587 | JGI IMG/M metagenome (GOLD analysis project Ga0272446, IMG submission 194587) | Hot spring microbial mat communities from Yellowstone National Park, WY, United States - YNP-CB-006-1 | ecosystem: Environmental > Aquatic > Thermal springs > Hot (42-90C) > Sediment | place...
TTCCCCTCGACCCTTCCCTCACCATCGAGCAACAGCAGCAAATTTTTCCACCCTGGCTGGTTTTCCTGGTGCGCATCAACCCCCTCACCTACGCCATCGATACCTTACGTGGGGTTAGCATCGGCTTCCAGCAGTTTGATCCCATAGCAGGTTGGCTGGTGCTCAGCCTGGGCACGGCGCTGCTGGTGGGCTGGGCCTACTACGAGTTCAACCGGCGATGAAGCCCTGGAGAAACCCCTATCGCGCCAGCCTGTGGACCCTACTGGTGGGGCTGGCTTTGCTGCTGCTGGCCCGCCAGCTCCCACCCGATCTCTCTTTGGCCGTGGTGCAGCAAGCAGGGGCGCTGAAAGTCTGTCATCCACCCAGTCTACCCCCCTTGGTCGTGCCCGGAGGCGAGGGCTCGGAGGTCGAGCTGGCAAGGCGGATTGCCAGGGCTTTGGGGGTTGAGGCGCAGTTCAATCTTCAAGCCGGCTGGGGCCAGGGCCAGGACCCCGTAGACTGGGGCCTGCGGCCTGAGTCCTGCGACCTGCTCATCGGCGGTATACTGGCAGGACAGGAGACCCGCCTGCTGCTAACACCCCTCCCCTATCAACAAGGCCACTGGGGGCTTTTGGGAGAAGGCCCCAGGGTCGGCTTGCTGGCTCCTTTCTGGGGTGCCGACCGGCTGACCCTTACGGAGTGGCTGGAGGAGCAGGGCTACGAGGTCAACTACTTCGATAGCCCCACCGAAGCCCGGGCTGCCTTGAAGCGGGGCCAGGTCACCGGGGTGCTCACCCTGGATGTGCTCAAACCCACCCTGCCCGAGTTGCCCTGGAGGGCGATCCAAAGGCTAGGGGAGGCTTCGCTTTCGGTAGGCGTATGGAAAGGCCGTACCACCCTCAAGCGCGCCGTGGCGGGCGCTCTGAAACAAGTCGGGCAAAGCCCAGGGCCGCTAGCTCCTGCAACACCCACAAAGCCAGACTCAACACGCTGAAAAACAGCAGATGTTCAATACTGAAGTACAGTGCATAAAAGCGAAACTCGGCCCCCAGGCCGGTCTTGCGCGAGAAAAGTTCACCCAGCAAAACCAACAGCAACCCCAGACGAAAGCCCCGCTGCACCAGCGCGGCTCGGGTCTGATCGGGTAGTTTGCGTCGCCCGATGGCCGCAGACAGGTAGATTGTCTGTACCAAAGCCACCAGGAAGAAAAGCACCCGCTCATCTAGGCCCAGGTAGGGAATGATGTTCACTGCCGGGATGATCAGCAACCAGGGCAGGGCCAGCAGGCTCAGCAGCCAGGGTGTGAGCCAGGCCTCGAGGCCCCCATAGCGGCGCATAGCCCATCCCAGGCTGTAGCCCAGCCCACTTCCCAACAACATCGGGGGTAGCCAGCGGCTGAGGCTAAAACCCAGGTGCTCGAGCCCCTTTCCCCAATTGGCCATCAAAAAGTCTCGACCCAGCCAGGCTAGAAGGCCCAGGGGCAGAATGACCCACAGCATCCACCTCATTGGCCTTCCTCCAGACGCCGCACCAATCCCCGGGCAAACCGCCAGAGCTCGGGGGCCTCCAGACTGCGGGGGCGTGGGAAAGGTACCTCGAGCTCGGCCAAAACCCGCGCCGGTGAGCGGGAAAGCAGCAAAACGCGGTCGGCCAGGTAAGCGGCTTCCAGGGGGTTATGGGTCACCAGGATCACGGTAGCGGCACTCTGGGTCAGCCAGTCTTGCAGTTCGGTGCGCATCTGCTGGGCGGTCAACTCGTCCAAGCTGGAAAAGGGTTCGTCCAAAAGCAGCAAGCCCGGCTCTATCAGCAAGGCCCGGGCCACCCCCGCCCGCTGTTGCATACCCACCGAGACCTGGTGCGGGTAGTAGCGGCCATACCCTTCGAGTCCGACGCGCTTTAGCCAGCAGTGTACTCGGGTCATATCGGGCCGTGGCAGCACGAAGGCTAGATTGCGTTCCAGGGTTAGCCAGGGCAGAAGCCTTGGCTCCTGAAAAACATAGCCTACCCGAGGCTTGGGGAGCAGCTCGAGCTGGCCTTGGTAATCCTCCAGTCCGGCCAGAATGTTGAGCAGCGTGGTCTTTCCACACCCTGATGGCCCCAGAACGGCCAGAAACTGACCTGGCTCCAGGCAAAAACCGACTTCCTGCAGTACAGGCTTTTCCTCGAGACCACGAACATAGCTTTTGCTCAGGGCCTTGAGTTTCACTTGAGTCATGCCATAGCCTCCCGGCCCCGCCAGCGCCCCGCGCGTTGCGCTCCCAACAAAAGTAAAGCGTCCAGCAGTACCAGAGCCAGAGTGATGGCCAGACCATAGGCCAGGATACCGCGCATTTCGAACATCTGAAAATAGAAGGCAATCTGATACCCCACCCCACTGGTGCGGCCCAGGAGCTCGGCAAATACGATCATTTTCCAACACAGCGACAGCGTAGCCCTGGCCGTTCCCCACACAAAAGGAGCCAACTGCGGCCAGATCACAAAGTAGGCCACCTCGAGGGGCCCTTTACCGAAAACCTGGCTCATTTGCAAAAGCCGGGGCTCTAAGGCCCGCACTCCCTCCCGCACCTGCACAATTACGGTAGGCAAAACAATCAGAAAAACCGAGAGCACCGCAGCCAGCTCGTTGAGTCCTAACACCACATAAGCTACTACGATGGGCAAGATACGGGGGATCGCCAACCCCAGGGCCACCCAACCCTCCAACAACTGTTCGAACCTGGGCGAACGTCCAGCCCAAAAGCCCAGGGCCAGGCCCACCCCCATCGCCAGGGCAAAGGCCAGTAGAACCCGTTGCAGGGTGACGCCCACCTGGGGTAGAAGCACTCCTCGCTCCAGCTCCCGCACCAGAAAAGTCCAGGTCTCCAGAGGCCCCGGCATCAGCTTCGCCCCCAGCCAGCTCGACAATGCCAGCCAAACCAGCAGTATCGAAGCGAAGGAAATCGCACGGAAAAACCAGGGACTCCTGACGATTTTGAACCAGAGGCTCATTGCAAAGCCATGGCAGTGAACTGGATGCTGAAAGCGCGTGGGTCGAAGCGCTCAATGCCCACCAACTCGGGCCCGGCCACGGCCAGCAGACGTTCCACCAACAAACGCAGGGAAACCAGCGACCCAGAGTCCCAGCGTTGCGGTATTCCACTCTCCCAGCGCTTGCGCAGCGCCGGAAGCTGGCTCTTATCGGGAAGCGCATACAGCCGGGCTTCCAGGATCGCCTCCCAGATGCCCGCATCCTGCTTCATACGTTCCGAAGCCAGCTGTATCGCACGCAAGAAGCGACGCAGGGCCTCGGGATCAGCATCTTCTCGAGCAATAATGTACAGCAGAGGTACATCGGTAGGCAGACCCAGCTCGCGCAGCATAGCGGCTGAGCTCACGAGCTCGCGGTACTGCCCGCTGGCCTGCATGCGCGCCAGGTGGTGCCAGAGGGGCAGGGCCGCCTCGAGCTGCCCCCGCTCCAAGAACTCCGCCATGAGGGGCGACCCCACCGCACTAACCTTGCTTTGCTGCAAGGGATCAAACCCATATTTACGGACGCACAATGCGCGCAGCAACAAAAAGGTTTTGTCGGTCAGGCTGGTAGTACCTATGCTCCGACCCTTTAGGTCAGCCAGGCTTTGGATGGGGCTCCGCGCAGGCACCGCCACCCCGCCCGTGAGCAAGCTGTAGGGGTAGATGGCCCGAACCGGAAAACCTCGGTCGCGCAGCAGCTGTACCTCCACAAAGTCGTCCACCACTATTTGTACCTCACCCGAGCGCAGGGCCAAGCGGTTGGCGTCTTTGCTCGCGTAAGTGGTAGCTTTGACCTCGAGGCCCAGCTCCTTACCCAGGTTGTAGCGCTCGATTGCCAGGATGATCCAGGAGAGCGTTCCTCCGGCCTGCAAACCTACCCGCACCGATTTTTCCTGTGCCATAGCCAAGGAAAAAGCCAACAGGCATCCCACCATCCACCAGCGCATTGAACCCTCCTCGTATTACAAGGTTGTCTTTCTCTTGACTCTGAATGTAGGGCGGTGCTTCGGTGTGGGTCAAGTTTGGCTAAAATTTTGAAAATAATACAAAAATCGTCTTTTTATTTATTTGCAAAATTACATTTTTCTTGACACCAGTATCCCGTGCGGCATTAACTGAATTCAAAAAGAACTACGGGGGTTCTTATGCATAAACCACAAAATACGGTCAAGACCCGTTTGCTCAAGCGACGCGAGGCCCTTCAGGCAGGTTTGGGAGCCTGTGCGGGCTTGTTGCTGGGCCGTACCCTGGCTCAGGCAAATTCCTTAGTAGCCGCAGGCGACGTTCTGGTCTATGCCAGCGGCGATAAAGCCGACCAACCCATCCTGGTCAACCAGGTCGGGCTCAACAAAGCTCTAAACGCCTATCCCATGGATCCTTCCAACCAGATGGTCAAGAAAGACCTCAAGACGCTGATAGTCCTGGTGCGCCTTGACCCCAAAACCCTGGATGCCAATACCGCCAAATATGCTGCCAATGGTTTTGTAGCTTACTCGGCCATATGTACCCATCAGGGCTGCCCCATCAACCAGCTTGGCGAGGTGGGTAGCCGCAAAGGCAAACTGGTCTGCACCTGCCACGGCGCCGTCTACGACCCCACCGCCGGGGCAAAGGTGTTGGGAGGGCAAGCCAAGCGACCCTTGGCCCTCCTGCCGCTCAAGTTGCAAGGGCAAAACCTGGTTGCAGCGGGCGGATTTATCGGTAAAGTCGGGGCCGATTAAAAGAGGGAGGTGATAACTTATCTAAAACCCCGTATCTGCAATCTTGGCTTCAACCGTTTTTGGTTCCTCAGGAGGTAATATGCGGAGGTTTAGTTTACTGATTGCTTTCTTCCTTGTTAGTTTGACCGCTCAGGCACAGTACCAGCCGGTGACCGACTCGAGGCTGCTAAACCCCGAGCCCGGAAACTGGCTCATGTGGCGCGGCAATTACGAAAACTGGGGCTATAGTCCCCTGAGTAAGATCAACACTAGCAACGTGTCCCGCCTGGTTCCGGTCTGGGCTTTCTCCACCGGGGTTACCCAGGGCCATGAGGCACCTCCCATTGTCAATGGGAACTTCATGTACATCACAGCCCCCTACAACAAGCTCTATGCAATTAATGCCCGCACAGGCCAGCTCATTTGGAAGTACGAACGCCAACTTCCCGATGACGTGGTCACCTGCTGCGACGTGGTTAACCGGGGGGTGGCCTTGTATGAGGACAAGGTCTACATGGGTACCCTCGATGCTCACCTGATCGCCTTCGACGCCGGCACCGGCAAGATTGTATGGGATGTGACGGTAGAAAATTACAAAACCCGCCACACCATTACCTCTGCACCCGTGGTGGTCAAGGGCAAAGTGATCACTGGGGTACACGGGGGTGAGTTCGGGGTACGCGGATTCCTAGCCGCCTACGACGCCAACACTGGTAAACAACTTTGGAAAACCTTTACCACGGCCAGCGACGCTAGCTGGCCCGGCGATAGCTGGAAAAACGGTGGCGCTTCGACCTGGCTTACGGGTAGCTACGATCCCCGCACCAATACCCTGTTCTGGGGTACCTCCAACCCCTCGCCCTGGATGGACGCTGCTCGTGACCCCAGTAAGCACGACCTTAGGTGGACAGTCTCGGTACTTGGTTTCGACCCCGATACCGGGCGCATTAAGTCCTGGTTCCAGTACAGTCCCAACGATACCTGGGATTACGATGGGGTTAACGAACAAATCCTCATCACTGTGAACAACAGACCGACTCTGGTCTCTGCGCACCGCAACGGCTACCTCTACAACCTCGATCGCACGGGCGGCGGTCTGCGTTACAACAATGCTTTCAAATATGCTTATGCCAACGCCTACAAGAGCATTGATCAGAATGGCCGTCCGGTCTGGAACCCAGAACATCGCCCCGACATCGGTAAGACAGTAAACGCCTGCCCCAGCTTCCTGGGTGGCAAAAACTGGAACCCTGCCGCTTACTCTCCCCAGACCGGATTGGTCTACATTCCCTCCAACGACTGGTGCATGGATATCCGGGGTGCCCAGGTGCAGTACGCCGCAGGCGAAGCTTATGTGGGCGCCGAGTTTGAGATGAATGTAGTGCCCGGCTTAAACCATGTTGGGGCGTTGCGCGCAGTCAACCCGGCCAACGGCCGGATTGTATGGGAGCAGAAGTTCCGAGCCCCGCTGTGGGGAGGTGTTCTGACCACTGCCGGCGGGCTGGTCTTTACCGGCAGTCTGGACGACCGCGGTTTCCACGCCTTTGACGCCCGCACAGGCAAAAAGCTCTGGAGTTTCACCACCAACTCAGGGGTGATCGGTGTCCCCATGAGCTACGAAGTAGGTGGCACACAGTACATCGCGGTGTACTCTGGCTTCGGTGGTGCCATTCCGCTATGGGCCGGACCCGTAGCCAAGCTGACCCAGAATGTGCCGATGGGTGGCGTGTTGTGGGTGTTTGCGCTGAAGTAAATTCTTCGTGCATCCGTGCAGGGCAGTCCGCCCTGCACGGTTATTGGTAAGCAGACCACATTTGCAAATCTCATCCTTATGGCATACACTTCAATAAAGTCGGTCTAATTCCAAGTCGGTTCAGGGGGTTTGGGATTTGCACGTGATTTCGGCGCTTGCGAAAAAATTCCTTCGTGGTTTTCGTGATGGAGGTAAGGGTCCACCCCACGGCAAGAAGGCTTGGTTCGGATATTTACTCAAATCAGTCTTATAAGGAGCGTGCAATGGCAGAGAAAGTACACATCAAGGTAGTGGTCAACGGGCTCGAGCACCACAGCGAGGTGGAGCCGAGGCTTTTATTGGTTCACTACCTGCGCGAAACCTTGGGGCTTACCGGAACCCACGTAGGCTGTGATACCAGCCAGTGCGGGGCTTGCACGGTGCACGTAGACGGACAGGCCGTGAAGTCGTGCACCATGTTCGCGGTGCAGGCCGATGGCGCCAGTGTAACCACCATCGAAGGCATCGGAAGCGTCGGCAAGTTACACCCGGTGCAGGAAGGTTTTTGGGAGATGCACGGGCTACAGTGTGGCTTCTGCACCCCCGGCATGATCATGGCGGCGGTTGACCTGCTCAACAAGAACCCCCAGCCCAGCGAAGAGGAAATCCGCCATGCCTTAGAGGGCAACCTGTGCCGCTGCACCGGCTACCACAACATCGTGCGGGCCGTGCAGTACGCTGCCGACAAGATGGCGGGCAAGGTTGGAGCCGCTGCGGACGACTAATCCCGGGAGCAGGATTCAAGCAACCTGTCTCATACCCCGGATTTACAGATTAGGGAGGAAACAATGGCCGAAAAACTCTTTGGCAAGGCGATGAAGCGGGTCGAAGACCCCCGCTTCATTACCGGCTCCGGTAACTATACCGACGACATGACCCTGCCCGGCATGGTGCACGCGGCCATGGTTCGTTCGCCGTATGCCCACGCCCGCATCAAGGGTATTGATACCTCCAAGGCCCGTTCGCATCCTGGGGTGCTGGCGGTCATTACCGGCCAGGAGATGAAGGATGCCGGCATCAACGGGATTCCCACCGGCTGGCTGCACCCCGGCATCAAAACCCCGCCCCACTACGCCATTACCTTCGACAAGGCCCGACACGTGGGCGACATTGTGGCCGCGGTCATCGCCGAAACCCGGCAGATTGCCGAGGATGCCGCACAACTCGTGGAAGTGGACTACGAGCCCCTGCCCGCGGTTGCGCTGGGGAGCGACGCGCTCAAACCCGGTGCGCCTGCCGTCCACGACGACGTGCCCGACAACGTCTGCTTCACCTGGAGCATCGGCGATAAGGCCGCGGTAGATACGGCTTTTGCCAGCGCCTACAAAACCGTCAAACTCAACCTGCGCAACAACCGGCTGGTGCCCAACGCCATGGAGCCTCGAGCCTCGCTGGCCCAGTACCTCAAGGCCAGCGACGAGTACACCCTCTGGACCACCAGCCAGAACCCCCACATTCACCGCCTCCTGATTGCCGCTTTCATCATGGGCATCCCCGAGCACAAGCTGCGGGTGATCGCCCCGGATGTGGGCGGGGGTTTCGGCAGCAAGATTTACCAGTACCCCGAGGAGATTATCGTGCTCTACGCGGCCAAAAAGCTGGGCCGACCGGTCAAGTGGACGGCCCGCCGCTCGGAGAGCTTTGTCACCGACTCCCACGGACGCGACCACGAGACCGTGGCCGAGATGGCAGTGGATCAGAACGGCAAGATTACCGCTGTGCGGGTGGACACCATCGCCAACATGGGGGCCTACCTGACCACTTTTGCCCCGGCGGTGCCCACCTACCTGTACGGCTGTTTGCTGGCCGGCACCTATACCACACCCCACATCTACTGCCACGTAACCGCGCCCTTTACCCACACCACCCCCGTGGATGCCTACCGGGGCGCCGGGCGGCCCGAGGCCACCTATCTGCTCGAGCGCCTGGTGGACGTGATGGCCCACGAGCTGGGCATGGACCCGGTGGAGTTCCGCCGCAAGAACCTGATTCCCCCCGAGGCCTTCCCCTACCAGACCCCGGTGGCTTTGCAGTACGACTCCGGCAACTACGAGGCCAACCTGAACAAGGCCCTCGAGCTGGTCAACTACAAAGCGCTACGCGAGCAGCAAGAAGCCTGGCGCCAGCAAGGCCGCCACATGGGAATCGGGGTGGTGACCTATATCGAGGCCTGCGGGCTGGCCCCCTCGGCCCTGGTGGGCAGCCTGGGGGCCCAGGCCGGGCAGTGGGAGAGCGCTTTGGTGCGGGTGATGCCCACCGGCAAGGTGGAGGTCTTTACCGGTACGCACAGCCACGGTCAGGGCCACGAGACGGCCTTTGCCCAGGTGGTGGCCGACGAGCTGCAAATCCCCGTCGAGGACGTGGTGCTGATACACGGCGACACCGGGCGGATGCCCTACGGCTGGGGGTCGTATGGCTCGCGCTCGGCCCCCACGGGCCTCTCGGCCATCGTGCTGGCGACCCGCAAGATTATTGACAAGGCCAAAAAGATTGCCGCCCATCTGCTCGAGGCCAGCCCCGACGACATCGTGCACGAAGACGGCAAGTTTATGGTCAAGGGGGTGCCCGACAAGGCCAAAACCTTCTTCGAGATCGCCCTGATGGCCCACCTGGCCCACAACTACCCCGCCGACCTCGAGCCCGGCCTCGAGGCCACCCACTTCTATGACCCCAAAAACTTCGTCTACCCCTTCGGCACCCACATCGCGGTGGTGGAGGTAGACCCCGACACCGGCAAGGTCAAGCTGCTGCGCTACCTCTCGGTGGACGACTGCGGCCCGGTGGTCAACCCCCTGATTGCCGAGGGCCAGGTGCACGGCGGCATTGCCCAGGGCTTGGGGCAGGCCCTGCTGGAAGAGGCCGTCTACGATAAAGAGGGCCAGATTCTCTCGGGGAACTTTTTGGAGTACACCCTCCCCCGCGCCGACGATCTGGTGCAGATCGAGCACGACCACACCGTGACCCCCTGCCCGCACAACCCCCTGGGCATCAAAGGCATCGGCGAGGCCGGCACCATCGCCTCCACCGCCGCGGTGGCCAACGCCGTCATGGATGCCCTGCGGCCCTTTGGTATTGTGCACCTCGACATGCCCTACACCCCCGAAAAGGTCTGGCGGGCCATTCACGGCAACAGGCTGGCCCAGGCCGCCGATTAGGCCGGGCCTGCGCCGTGTGGTCAAGAGATATAGCGCCGCGATAAAAGCAGGGGAGCCCACAACTCCGCCTCACCCCGCTCCCCTGCGCCAAATGGAGGGTTTAGATGTACACATCTGAGTTCGCCTATAAAAAAGCTAGTAGCCTTGCGGAGGCCATCCGCCTGCTCCAGCAGCACCCCGATGCCAAGCTGCTGGCAGGCGGCCACAGCCTGATTCCCACCATGAAGCTGCGTCTGGCTTCGCCCCCGGCCCTGATCGACATCTCCAGGGTGCCGGAGCTGCGCGGGATCCGGCGCGAAGGCGAGACCCTGGTCATCGGAGCCATGACCACCTACCACGAGCTGGAAACCTCCGATCTGCTCAAACAGCACTGCCCCATCATTCCCCAGGCCGTACACCTGATTGGCGACCCCATGGTGCGGGCCAAGGGCACCATCGGGGGTTCGCTGGCCCATGCCGACCCCGCCGCCGATCTGCCGGCTTCTATGCTGGCCTTGGGGGCCCAGATTAAAGTCCAGGGGCCCTCCGGCAGCCGGGTGGTGGAAGCTGAGCAGTTTTTCACCGGCATGTTCAGCACCGCCCTGCAGGAAGGCGAAATCCTGAGCGAGGTACACATTCCCATCCGGCCTGGCGCCCGCATGGCCTACGCCAAGTTCCCCCACCCGGCCAGCCGCTACGCGGTGGTGGGGGTGGCGGTGGTGCTGGACGGAAATACCGTGCGGGCGGCGGTTACCGGGGCGGGCGAGCACGCCATGCGGCTTACCAAGCTCGAGCAGGCCCTCTCGGGCCAGCCCCTTACCGCCCAAAACATCGCCGCCGCCTGCCAGGGGCTGCTCCCGCCCGACAACCTCAACCACGACCTGGTAGCCTCCAAAGAGTACCGCGCCCACCTGGTGGACGTGATGGCCAAGCGGGCTTTAATGCAAGCCGCCGGGCTATAGAAGCCCTGATAAATGTGAGGGGCTGAGGCCATTCAGCCCCTTATCTTCGTGCCATGATATGAACATGATGCCTAAATCCGTCGAGGAGACCCAAAAAGCCCTCGAGGCCCATCGCTACATCGCCGACAAAGGGCTCTCGGTAGCGGTGTTTCTGGCCCTGAAGCTGGGCCGCCCTTTGCTCCTGGAGGGCGAGCCAGGGGTGGGCAAGACCGAGATCGTGAAGGTGCTGGCAGAGATGCTCTCTACCCGTCTGATTCGCCTGCAATGCTACGAAGGGTTGGACATTAGCAATGCGGTGTACGAGTGGGACTACGCCCGCCAGCTCCTGCAAATTCGGCTGCTGGAGGCCAGCGGCGAGCGCGACCAGGAAAAAGTGCGCCACGAGGTGTTCAGCCAGGAGTTCCTGCTCAAGCGCCCGCTTTTGCAGGCCCTGGAAAGCCAGAACGGCAAGGCCCCGGTACTCTTGATTGACGAACTCGACCGGGCCGATGAGGAGTTCGAGGCGTTTTTGCTCGAGTTCCTTTCCGACTGGCAGATTACCGTTCCCGAGGTGGGCACCCTCAAAGCCGAAAAGCCGCCGGTGGTGGTGATTACCTCCAACCGCACCCGCGAGATACACGACGCCCTGAAGCGCCGCTGCATGTACTACTGGATCGACTACCCCAGCTTCGAGAAGGAGTACCGCATCGTGCAGGAAAAAGTGCCGGGCGTACCGGAAAAACTGGCCCAGCAGGCGGTAGCCTTTGTGCAGGAGCTGCGTAAGCAGGACCTCTACAAAGCCCCCGGCGTGGCCGAGACCCTGGACTGGGCCTCCTCGCTTTTAGCCCTGGGCCAGACCGAGCTTTCCCCCGAGGTCATCGAGGAAACTCTGGGGGTGCTGCTCAAGTACCAGGACGACGTAGTTAAGGCCAAAAACCAGGCCCGCGACCTGCTGGCTAGGGCCCAGATGTCTATATGACCCTGTCCACCCCACAGTTACTGGGCCATGTGGTGGCCTTTGTGCGTAGCCTGCGAAGCGAAGGCATGGTGGTTACGCCGGGGCAGACCGCTACCTTTGCCAGGGCCTTAGGGGAGATTTCCATCTTTGACCCGGAGGCTTTTTTCTATGCGGCCCAGAGCACCCTCCTGACCCGGCAGGAAGACCGGGCTAAGTTTGCCGAAGCGTTTCGCAAGTTCTGGCAACACCTTGGCCTGGAACGTTTTCCAGCAGAGCTGCTCAATCAGGCCCCGCTACCTCCCAAAAAAGAGCAAAAAGCCCGGCCCGGTGAGGTGGGGCGCGAGCCGCGCTCCTCGGAGCGAAGCTCCAACCAACCCCAGCCCGTGGTGGATCGCGCCCTTACCTTCTCCGAGACCGAGGTGCTCAAGCAAAAGCGCTTCGACCAGATGAGTGAAGCCGAGCTCGAGGCCGCCCGCAGGCTGCTGTATGGCTTCGTATGGAACCCCCCCGAGCGGCGTACCCGCCGTCTGAAAGCCCGCGGCAAAGAGCAACTCGATCTACGCAAGAGTTTTCGTCGCGCCCTCAAACACCAGGGCGAGCTGGTGGTGCTCGAACAGCGTTCTCGCAAACACAAACCCCGCCCCATCGTGGCCCTGGCTGACGTTTCGGGCTCTATGGAGCGCTACGCGCGGATGCTGCTGCACTTTCTACACGCTTTTTCCCTCGAGCAAACCCGCCAGGGGGTGCGCCAGGTCGAGAGCTTTACCTTTGGCACGCGCCTGACCCGCATCACCCGCACCCTCAAAAAACGCAGCGTGGACGCTGCTTTGAGTGAGGTGGGGCAGCAGGTCAAGGACTGGTCGGGCGGCACCCGCATCGGGGCCTGCCTGCACAGCTTCAACCAGAGCTGGGCCAAGCGGGTGCTGGGCCGGGGGGCCATCGTGCTGGTCATCTCCGACGGCTGGGACCAGGGCGACCCCGAGCTGCTGGCCTTCGAGATGGAGCGCCTGCAGAAGTCCTGCCACCGCCTGATCTGGCTCAACCCGCTTTTGGGCACCCCCGGCTACCAGCCCCTCACCCGCGGCCTGGTGGCGGCCCTGCCCTACATCGACGACTTTCTGCCGGTACACAACCTGAACAGCCTGGAGATGCTGGTGGAGGTCTTGCAGGGGCTCGAGCGACGCCCCGGCAGTGCCCACTGATATGAAATCTCGCCAGCTTGTTCTCATAATGCAGAGCCTGAGCGATAGCGTGTCTTCCCTGAGCCTGTCGAAGGGAACACCCTGGGATGGAGGCCCGTATTGCCGTTGGGGCGTTGGCTTCGACAAGCTCAGCCAACCTTATCGCACCCTTCACAGACGTAGCCTCCCACCCTGGAGGCAACTGTGCTGTGTAGGACACAAAGTGCAGTTTCCAAACGACCCTGCCCCAAGCATAGTCAAAACGCCCGCCAAGAAAGGCGGGCGCGGGTCTAGGGATTGGTAGCAACAATCAGTAATTGCTGTACAGCAGCAGGTTGGGCGAACGCCGCCCGGCGTTGCTCACCACGCCGGCGGTGGCGTTAGCTACAAGGGCGTTGCGCACGGTGGCGGGGCTGGCACTGGGGTTGCTTTGCAGGTACAAAGCCGCTACCCCGGCCACATGGGGGGTGGCCATCGAGGTTCCGCTGATGGTGTTGGTCGAAGTGTCGCTGCTAATCCAGGCCGAGGTGATGGAAGAGCCGGGGGCGAAGAGGTCGAGGCAGCTACCGTAGTTGGAATAGGAGGCCCTGGCGTCGGTGGAGGTGGTGGCCCCCACGGTAATGCCTGCACTAACACGGGCTGGCGAGAACTGGCAGGCGTCGCGGTTGCTGTTACCTGCGGCCAGGGCAAAGGTAATCCCGGCGTTGATGGCGTTATTGACCGCGGTATCGAGGGCGCTCGAGGCCCCTCCACCCAGGCTCATGTTGGCCACCGCCGGCTTTTGGGCGTTCTGCCGTACCCAGTCCACCCCGGCAATCACGCCCGAGTTGGTACCCGAGCCGCTGCAATCCAAGACCCGCACGGCGTACAGGCGCACGTTCTTGGCTACGCCATACACCGAACCCCCCACCGTCCCGGCCACATGGGTTCCGTGGCCGTTGCAGTCGTTGCCGTTCTGGCCATCGCCAATTGCGTCAAAAGCCACCGCTGCGCGGCCCCCAAACTCGCTGTGGCTCACGCGGATTCCGGTGTCGATGATGTAGGCATGTACGCCGCTGCCGGTGTTGCTGTAGGTAAAGGTGCCGCTCAGGGGCAGGGCCCGCTGGTCAATGCGATCCAGGCCCCAGGTCGCACCCGTCTGGGTCGCATCAATAGACATAATCTGGTCGGCCTCAATGTAGGCCACCCTGGGATCCTGGCGCAAGGCCGCCAAGTTCTCTGGGGAAAGTCTGGCCGCAAGCCCCTGCAAAGCAGCGGTGTAGACCTGCTGCACCCTGGCATCGGGAGCAAGTCCGAGGCCCTCGAGTTCACGCTGCAGGGTAACACCTCTACCCAAACCTGCTTTCAGGCTCTGCAAAGAAGCCAGCACGTTGGCGTCATCCTTGTAGACCACAATGTACTGACCCTGGATGGCATTGGGGTTGTCGAGGCCCAACACCGGAGCCAGGTTATCGGTGGTTGCGCGGTTGCCACAGGCCGCCAGCGCCAGCAGTAAAACGAGCCAAGCAAAACGAAGATACATCGCCAAGAACCTCCAGGAGCTGGATTAACTTTGGGTCTGATACCCGCAGAAAGTATACACTTCCTGGCGCAAATGTGGTGCTTTAGCAAAACAACCCTCAACTACACCTGAAAAACACCCAGGCGCATCGGCTCCCGCACGGGGTTGAGCGCGCAGACCTCGAGGCTCCGGATCAGGCGCTCGCGGGTCTCGTGGGGAAAGATCACTTCGTCCACCCAGAGCCGGGCGGCGGCGTAGCGCGGGTCGAGGGTCTCTTCGTAGCGGGCCTTGATACGCTCGTAGAGTTCGACCAGGTCTTCCTCGGTGGGCTTGCGCCCTTCGCGCTCGAGCTTGGCCAGCTCGATCTCCATCAGGGTCTTGGCCGCGGCGTTGCCACTCATCACGGCATACTTGGCCGAAGGCCAGGCATAGATAAAGCGGGGGGCGTAGGCCTTGCCGGCCATGGCGTAGTTGCCCGCACCAAACGAACCCCCGGTGATGAGGGTAATCTTGGGCACCACCGAGTTGGATACCGCGTTCACCAGCTTAGCCCCCCGTCGAATAATGCCCTGCTGCTCGGACTCCTTACCCACCATAAAGCCGGTCACGTCCATCAGGAACAACAGGGGAATGAAGCGCTGGTTGACCTCGAGGATGAACCGGGCTGCTTTGTCAGCGGCTTCGGCGTAGATAACCCCCCCCACCTCGATCTTGCCGGATTTTTTGATGATGAGCCGCTGGTTGGCCACGATGCCCAGCGGGAAGCCCCCCAGCCGGGCGTAGCCGCACACCAGGGTCTGGCCGTACTCGGCCTTGTACTCGTGGAACTCGGAGCCGTCCACCAGCCGGGCAATCACCTCTTTTACGTCGTAGGGTCTGGAACCATCGGGCGATACCAGCCCGTACAGGTCTTCCGGGGGGTGAAACGGCTCCACCTCGCTTTTGCGCTCTGCTGCCCAGGGGGCCAGGGTTGGCTGGGCGTAGAGCGAGGCCAGAGCGCGGATGCGGGCAATGGCTGCTTCATCGTCCTTCTCGTAAAAGTCCACCGTGCCCGAGACCTCGGCGTGCATCCGTGCCCCGCCCAGTTCGTCCGAACCCACCTCCTGCCCGATGGCCGCCTTGACCAGGGCCGGCCCAGCCAGGTAAAGCCCCGAACCCTCGGTCATAATCAGCACATCGGTCATCAGGGGCAGGTAGGCCCCCCCGGCCACGCAGTTGCCCATGATGGCCGAGATCTGCGGGATGCCCAGGGCGTTCATGCGGGCGTTCAGGTAAAAAATGCGGCCAAAGTCGTCCTGGTCGGGGAATACCTCGTCTTGCAGGGGCAGGAAGACCCCTGCCGAGTCCACCAGGTAGACCGTGGGCAGGTGGTTCTCGAGGGCAATGGTCTGGGCCCTAATGACCTTTTTGGCGGTGATGGGAAAAAAGGCCCCCGCCTTGACGGTGGCGTCGTTGGCGATAATCATCCAGTCCCGACCAGCGATTTTGCCAATGGCGGTCACCACCCCACCCCCCGGGGCACCCCCCCATTCGGCGTACATCTGCCAGCCCGCATAGCCCAGGATTTCCTCGAGCTCGCTGCCAGGATCAATCAGGCGGGCCATCCGCTCTCGAGCCGTCAGGCGACCCCTGGCGTGCTGGCGCTCTATGGCCTTGGGGCCCCCACCCTGGCGCACCTGTTCCAGCGAGGTGCGAAAATCGGCCAGGAGCCGTACCCAGGCATCCTTGTTTTGCTTGAAGGTAGACGATTCGCGCTCCTTGGGGCTGATGTGGCTTTGCATCATGACAGAAGTCTACCGTTTTTCTGTCGGTGGGTTGTAATTCCGTCAGGTTTGTAAGCGTCCTCAACCCAACCAAGGGCCAGCAAAAACGCATCTTGAAGGCTTTGCCGTATGATGACCGCAATATGCGCAAACGACTCGTCGCAGGCAACTGGAAAATGTACAAAACCCCCACCGAGGCCCGGATGTGGTTTCGCGACTTGGTCGCAAAGCTACCCCAGACCCAGGCCGAACCGGCTTTGCTGGTGCCATTTACCCATCTGCCCTACGCGGCGGAAATCCTCGAGGGCCACGGGGTGTACTGGGGTGCGCAGGACGTCTCGGCCCACAACGAAGGTGCGTACACCGGCGAAGTTTCAGCAAAAATGCTGGCCGACCTGGCCTGCAAGTACACCATTGTGGGGCACTCCGAGCGGCGCAGCTACCACGCTGAGTCGGACGCGCTGGTAGCGCAGAAAGCCCGCCGCCTGCTGGAGCATGGGATAGTCCCCATCCTCTGCGTGGGCGAACCCCTGGAAGTCCGCGAGGCCGGCCATCATGTTGAATACACCCTGCGTCAGCTGGAGGGAAGCCTGGAAGGGGTTCATCCCCCCTCGGCCTCGAGCCTGGTGATTGCCTACGAGCCGGTCTGGGCCATCGGTACCGGAAAAACCGCCACTCCCGAGGACGCCGAAGCCATGCACCGCGCCATTCGGGGCTGGCTGGCGGGCCGCTACAGCTCGGACTTCGCCGACCAACTGCGGATCCTATATGGCGGTTCGGTCAAGCCCGATAATGCTACGGCCCTGTTCTCCCAGCCCAACATCGACGGCGGACTGGTCGGAGGGGCCAGCCTGAAGCTCGAGGACTACATTAAACTGCTCTTGGCTTAACCGGAGGAACTATGCGTGCGTGGATGTGGAGCATGTGGGTGTTCGTTGGCCTGCTGGGCCTGGCCCAGTCTGCGGAGGTGGTGCAACGCACCTACCGCTGTGCCGGGGGTGTGCAGATTCGGGCCGTCTACCAAAACAACTTCGACCGGGTGGGGGTGGTGTTCAACAACCAGACCTACGGCCCGTTATTTCAGGTAGAGGCGGCCTCGGGTGTCAAGTATTCCGATGGTAGGGCCACCTGGTGGCTAAAAGGCAGTGGGTCTTCCGAGGAAGCCATGCTAATTAGCGAGCGCGCAGGTAGGATACTAGCCAAAGCGTGCAAGCCCGTGCGCTAAAGCTCGGCTTTTAGGCCGTACAGCAATGTTACCAACCGGTGGATGGTATGCGGTAGACTTTTTGCACATGGCCAGCCTTCATTCGCGCACCCAGCTTTCAAAAGAGAGCATCTTTGCCCACATGAGCCGCCTGGCCGCAGCGCATGGGGCCATCAACCTGGGGCAGGGTTTTCCCTCCAATCCGCCGCCCGCTTTTTTGCTCGAGGCCGCTCAGCGGGCCATCGGTGTGGTTGACCAGTACACCCCGCCCATCGGCTTACCCAGGCTGCGTGAGGCGGTTGCCGAAGACCTGGGGGTTTCACCTGAGGATGTGGTCATCACCGCAGGGGGCACCGAGGCCCTGCACGCGCTGGCGGAGTCGCTGTACGGCCCCGGTGACGAAGTGGTCATGTTCGAACCCTACTTTGATGTCTACATTCCTCAAACCCGCATAGCGGGTGCAGAGCCCAGCATGATCCCCATGCGCCTCACGGACCGCTGGGAGGTGGATCTACCGGCGCTGGAGCGGGCCATTACGGTACGTACCCAGGCCATTTTGCTCACCAACCCATACAACCCCACCGGCTCAGTCTTCTCCCGCAGCGAGGCCGAACAAATTGCGGCCCTGGCCCGCAAGCACGACCTCTGGATCATCAGCGATGAGGTCTACGACGAGCTCTATTTTGCAGAGCCTCCCGTCCGTTTCCGTGAGCTCGCGCCGGAGCGGGTCTTTACGGTGGGCTCGGCGGGCAAGCGCCTCGAGGCCACCGGCTGGCGCATTGGCTGGATTGTAACCCCGCCCGGTCTGGCCTCAAAGATAGCCGGAATGCGCCAGTGGAGCAGTTTTTGCTCGGCAGCCCCCCTCCAGGCGGCAGTAGCCGAAGCCCTGCCGATTGCCCGCAAAACGGGCTTCTATCAGGAGCTGCGCGAGAGCTATGGTCGGCGCAAGGACTTGCTCGAGCAGGGCCTGAGGTCGCTGGGCCTCAAAACCTTTGCCCCCGCCGGAACCTATTTTCTGACCGCCCTCCTGCCCGATCTCGACGCCGAGCGGCTGGTGCAGGAGGCTGGGGTAGCCATCATTCCCGGTTCGGCGTTCTACCTGCAAAACCCGGCCCCCAGGGGTCTGTTCCGCTTTGCCTTTTGCAAGACCGCCGATGAGATCGCTCAGGCCCTCGAGCGCTTGGAGCGCTATTTGAAACAAATCAAGGCCTGACTGGGCTTCGCAATGCCAAACCGTCTGACCAGAATCCTGTGGAGCCACTTGTCAGAACGCATGATGTGCGTTTTTTCACGATACGTTGCACGTGAAGAAATTCTGCTTTAAGCGCAGCCTGAACCCATGCAACAGGGCCATCTTGGGCTAAACTGAACAGCGTGGACACAATTCAGTACCTCGACGAACAAGGCAAACCGTTGCGGGACTTACCGCTCAGTCCCGATGAGCTGCTCCTGGGCTATCGGGCTTTGCGTCGGGCACGGCACTTCGACGAGCGCGTGCTGGTCTTGCAGCGGCAGGGACGGCTGGGGGTCTACCCACCCTTCCGGGGCCAGGAGGCCGCCCAGGTGGGTGTGGCCCTGTGCCTCAAGGCCGATCACGACTGGCTTTTGCCAAGCTACCGCGAAAGCGCAGCCGCGCTCACCTTTGGCATGCCCATCAGCAAACTCATTCTGAACTGGCGGGCCGACCCGGCGGGCTGGGGCGCGCCCCCCAACGTCAACATGGTTCAGTTTTACATCCCCATTGCCACCCAGATACCCCAGGCCGCTGGGGTCGCTTATGCCCAGCGGCTCTTGGGAAAGGACGCTGTGGCGGCGGTGTTCATCGGTGATGGCGGCACTTCCGAAGGCGACTTTCACGAAGGGCTGAACTTTGCCTCGGTGTTCGATGCACCCTTGCTGATTGTGGTGCAGAACAACGGCTGGGCTATTAGCGTGCCCACCCACAAGCAGATGAAGGTGCCACGCATCGCCCAGAAAGCCCTGGGATACGGGATCCCGGGTGTGGTGGTGGACGGCAACGACCTGGTAGCGGTATGGGTGGCCGCCAGGGAAGCCACAGCCAGGGCCCGCCGGGGTGAGGGCCCTACCCTGATTGAAGCGCTCACCTACCGGGTTGCTCCCCACACCTCCTCCGACGACCCCAGCCGTTACCGCAGCGAGGAAGAAACTGAGCGCTGGCTCAGGCGTGACCCCATTGTGCGCATGAAAAACTGCCTTGTGCATCTGGGGCTGTGGAGCGATGAACAGGAGTCCGCGCTTACATCGGAGCTCGAGGCCGAATTCCTAGCTGCCGTAGAGGAGGCCGACCAGGCCCCCGAACCCAAACCCTGGGAAATTGTGGAGCAGGTCTACGCCGAGATGCAGCCCGACCAGCGAACCGCCTGGAATTATCTGCGGGAGGAAGCATGATTGCTGATCGTGGCACTCGAGTGCTGAACAACGTGCAGGCCATCAACGAGGCCCTGGATCTGGCCCTGGCCAAAGACCCTCGGGTGGTGCTCTTTGGCGAAGACGTGGGCACCATGGGGGGGGTGTTTCGGGCCTCGGACGGCCTGATGCAAAAGTACGGGGAGAAACGAGTTTTCGACACGCCCCTGGCCGAGAGTGGCATCGTGGGGTTTGGGATTGGGCTGGCCCTGGCCGGGCTACGCCCGGTGGCCGAGATTCAGTTTGCTGGGTTTTTGTACCCGGCCCTCGACCAGATTCTTTCGCACCTGGGCCGGATGCGCCACCGCACCCGCGGGCGCTTTACCATCCCCATGGTGATCCGGGCCCCCTACGGCGGCGGGGTCAAGACCCCCGAGCAGCACGCCGACAGTCCGGAGGCCATCCTGACCCACGTGCCGGGGGTCAAGGTGGTAATTCCTTCCTCGCCTGACCGGGCCAAGGGGCTTCTGCTCTCGGCCATCGAAGACCCCGACCCGGTGTTTTTCTTGGAAGCCATCAAGCTCTACCGAGGCGTCAAGGGCGAAGTACCCGAGGGCTACTACACCTTACCCATCGGAAAAGCCCGTGTGGTGCGCGAAGGCAGCGCCGCTAGCCTGTTCTGCTACGGGGGCATGGTGGAGGTCTGCCTAAAAGCCGCCGAGGTCGCCGCCCGGGAAGGGGTGGAGCTGGAGGTGGTGGACCTCGAGACCCTGGTGCCCCTGGATACCCCCACCATCCTGGCCTCGGTGCAGAAAACCGGACGAGCGGTGGTGGTCTACGAGGCCATGCGCACGGGCGGCTTTGGGGCCGAGGTGGCCGCCCGCATCGCCGAGGAAGCCCTGGACTACCTGCAAGCGCCCATCGTGCGGGTCGCCGGTTGGGACGCCCCCTACCCCCCCTTCAGCGCAGTGGAGAACTTCTACCGCCCCGATGCCAGGAGGGTCTTACAGGCAGTGCGCAGGGTATTGACACACTAGACAAGGCCGATCCCTGTCCTTCCAAACAAGCGTTTGTTAGAATGGCCACTATGAAACTAAGCAGTTATGCGTTGGGTGCCTGGCATCAGGGCATAGACGATGGCGTACTGATAAATGATGCGGTTTACGGCGAGCCAGTCGCCCTGGTAAGCAGTGCCGGGCTAGATTTTGGCGCTATGGTCGAGTACGCCCGCAGGGTCGGCGGCCCCAACCTGCGGCGCTACACCTTCCACGAGCGGGCGGCCATGTTGCGGGCGCTGGCCCAGCACCTGCAGGCGCGCAAAGAGCAGTTCTATGCCCTCTCGTACAAGACCGGGGCCACCCAGTACGATAGCTGGTTTGACATTGATGGAGGCATTGGCACTTTTTTTAGCTATTCCTCGCTGGCGCGCCGCGAGCTGCCCAACGAGCGCTTTCTGGTAGAAGACGACCCATTGGTGCTCTCCCGGCAGGGCACCTTCCTGGGGCGGCACATCCTGGTTCCCAAAGAGGGCGTAGCGGTGCACATCAACGCCTTCAATTTTCCGGTCTGGGGGATGCTGGAAAAGCTGGCACCGGGCCTTATTGCCGGGGTTCCGGCCATCGTCAAACCCGCCACCCAGACCGCCTACCTGACCGAGGCCGTCTTCCGGGCCATGATTGAGTCGGGGATTCTGCCGGAAGGGGCCATCCAGCTGGTCTGCGGTGGCATCGGCGACCTGTTTGAGCACCTGAACGAGCAGGACAGCGTAACCTTCACCGGCTCGGCCTCCACCGGGCGCAAGCTGAAGGTGCACCCCAGCCTGATTGCCCACGCGGTGCCGTTCAATATGGAGGCCGACAGCCTTAATTGCGCCATTCTGGGCCAGACGGTGGAGCCGGGCGACCTCGAGTTCGAGCTTTTTGTAAAGGAAGTGGCGCGGGAGATGACCGTCAAGGCCGGGCAGAAGTGCACCGCCATCCGCCGGGTGATCGTGCCCCAGGACAAGCTGGAAGCCGTGCTGGAGGCCCTTAAGCAGGAGCTCGCACAGGTCACCCTGGGCGACCCCAGCCGCCCGGAGGTGCGGATGGGCCCGCTGGTGGGAGCAGCACAGCGCCAGGACGTGCAGGCTGTGCTCGAGCAGCTCAAAGCACAGGGCTGTGAGGTGGCCTTCGAAGGATCGCACGAGCTATTGGGGGGCGACTGGGAAAAAGGCGGCTTTATGGCCCCTACCCTGCTCTACAGCCCCAGGCCCTGGGAGAGCGGAGCCCACGACCTCGAGCCCTTCGGGCCCGTAGCCACCCTGATGCCCTACCAAAGCCTGGACGAGGCCATCGCCCTGGCCCGGCGGGGCAAGGGCAGCCTGGTGGGGAGCATCGTTAGCTACGACCGGCAGGAGGCCCGCACCCTGTTCTTTGGCTGCGCCACCCACCACGGGCGGATGCTTATCCTCAACCGGGAAAATGCCCAGGAGTCCACCGGCCACGGCTCTCCCCTGCCCTTGCTCTTGCATGGGGGGCCAGGCCGGGCCGGAGCCGGCGAGGAGCTGGGCGGGCTACGCGGCGTCAAGCACTACATGCAGCGCTGCGCCGTGCAGGCCGACCCCACCACCCTAATGGTCTTGAGCAACGAGTACGTGCGCGGAGCCCAGCTCAAAGAAGACCTGGTGCACCCCTTCCGCAAGTACTTTGAAGACCTGGAGATTGGCGAGAGCCTCCTAACCCACCGCCGCACCGTCACCGAGGCCGATATCGTGAACTTCGCCAACCTCACCGGCGACTACTTCTACGCCCACGTGGACGAGATCGGGGCCAAAGACTCAATTTTTGGCAAGCGGGTAGCCCACGGCTACTTCCTAATCTCGGCGGCGGCGGGTCTGTTTGTGAGCCCGGCGCCGGGGCCGGTGCTGGCCAACTACGGGCTGGAAAACCTGCGCTTTATCGAGCCGGTGGGCATTGGCGATACCATCCAGGCCCGCCTCACGGTCAAGTCGAAGATGGCCAAAGACCCCAAGCCCGGCGAGCGGCCCACCGGGGTGGTGACCTGGGCGGTGGAGATTACCAACCAGGAGGGCAAAACTGTAGCCCTCTACGACATACTAACCTTGGTAGAGCGCAAACCTCAGCCTCAAGGCCAGATAGCCTCGGCTTGATAACCTTTTTCACCATGAACCAGCCGCCCCAAGGGATGCCCGGGCTCATGGGTAAAACACAGCAAGTAATTGCCCTCTATCCAGCGCTCGTACATCTTCTTGCGAGTCTTTAGGGTGGTCATGGGGTAGAGGTCGAAGGCCATGATGTAGGGCAGGGGGGTGTGGGCCATGGTGGGAATGAGGTCGGCGGTGTAGGCAAAGTGCTGGCCCTGCGAACGAAACTCTACCGCCTGCATCCCCAGGGTGTGTCCAGGAACCGGCACCACATACAGGCCCGGCAAAATTTCTTGCTCCCCCTCTACGGTTTCAAGCCGCTCGAGGAGGGGTTCGATGTTTTCCTGCAGGTAGCTGGCCCGGCTGCGCTCGTGGGGGTGCAGGGCCTCCTCGAGCTCCTGTTTTTGCACGATGTGGCGAGCATTGGGAAAGGTCGGCTGAAGCCGCCCCTCTATCAGGCGGGTGTTGAGTCCGGCATGGTCAAAGTGCAGGTGGGTGTGGATCACCAGTGAGATATCCTGCGGCCTTACCCCCAGAATTGCCAGCTGATCCAGCAGCGGGTTGGTTTCGCTCAAGCCGTAGATGCGACGAAACTTCTCGCCAGGTTTGCGGTCAATGCCGGTCTCGACCAGCACCAGCCGTTCCTGGGTGCGGATCAGCAAGGGGTTGAGCCCCAGTCGTACACGGTTTTGCTCATCGGGCGCAGCCAGCTTCGACCAGAGGTTCTTGGGCACCACGCCAAACATCGAGCCACCGTCCAGCCATATTTCGCCGTCGCTCAAAATCCAGAGGTCGAAGTTAGCGAGCTTGTGGTACAGAATGGGACGCATCGGGGATGATTATCTCAGGTTGGAAGGCCGCCAGTCTACGCCGCATGACGGCGACTGCATCCGGGCTTTGGTCTACCAACACGAAACCCCGCCCATTGCGCGCCGCCGCCTCGCCAGTAGTACCAGAGCCGGCGAAAAAGTCCAACACCGCCTCGCCGGGGTTGGAGTGCACCCGCACGATGCGCTCTAAAAGCCGCAGGGGTTTTTGCGTGGGATAGCCGGTTTTCTCCTTGGAGGAGGTCGGCACGATGGTCATCCACCAGACATCGGTGGGGGTTTTGCCCCTGGCGGCTTTTTCGGGCCCCACCATCTTGGGCGTTAGGTAGGGAATGCGGTCAATGGCCTCGTAGTTGAAGGTGTACTTCTTAGGGTCCTTGGCGTACCAGAGCAGGGTGTCGTGCTTGGCCGGCCAGCGGTTTTTGGAGCGCCCCCCGTAGTCGTAGGCCCAGATGATCTCGTTGATAAAGCTCCGTCGGCCAAAAATCTGATCCAGCAGCACCTTCACGTAGTGCACCTCGCGGTAGTCCAGGTGCACAAAGAGCGAGCCCTCCGGGGTGAGCAGGCGGTGGGCCTGAAGGAGCCGAGGGCGCAGGAACTCCACAAAGTCGTCAAAACGGTCGGGGTAGACCGGGGCCTTTAGCGGCTCGGTGCGGTAGCGCTTGCCCGCAAAACCGCGGTGCGGCCCCTGTTCATCGGCTATGGCCCGTATGCGTCGCCGCTGCTGGGTTTTGCGGGTGTTGAAGGGCGGGTCGAGGTAGATGAGGGGGAAGGATGCGTCGGGCAAGGTGGTGATGTAGTCGAGGCACTCTGCTTGCACAATGCGCTTCATCGGCCTGATTCTAGCCGATGAAAGGGCCCGGGACTCCCCGCAGTCCTTCGCGCACCTCCTCCAGTACCTCCCCTAGCCCCCTCCCCTCCTCCAAAGCCCGAATCAGGGCACTGGCAATCACCGCGCCATCGGCAGCCTGGGCGGCCTGCTCGGCGGTGGCCCGGTTGGAGATGCCAAAACCGATGGCCACCGGCGCATCGGTATGCTGACGGATGCGGTGCACCAGTTCGCTCAGGCCCTCGGGCAGCCGATCCCGCGTCCCGGTCACCCCAGCTACCGAGACGGTGTAGACAAAGCCGGTGCAGTAGGGCGCAACGGTCTGGATGCGGGCCTCGGTCGAGGTAGGGGCCAGCAAGAAGGTGGTCTCGAGGCCCACTTCCTGGGCCAGCGCAACCAGCTGGGGGTCTTCGTCGGGCGGCAGGTCGGGCAGAATCAGGCCGTTGGCCCCGGCTTCTTTGAACATCTGAAAAAAGGCCGCGGGGCCCACCGCCAATACCGGGTTGATATAGGTCATCAGGAAAAGGGGCTTGTCGGTCAGGGCCCGGATCTCCCGCACGAAGTGGGCCACGTCGGTCACGCGCAGGCCCTGGCGCAGGGCTTGCTCGGAGGCCCGCTGAATCACCGGCCCGTCGCCCAAGGGATCGGAGTACGGCAGACCCACCTCGAGCAAATCGGCATAGGGCAGCACCTGCCGGACGAGCTCGAGGTCTTGCCCACGGCTAGGGTAGCCGGCCATCACGTAAGGGATGAGCGCGGCCCGTCCCTCGGCTTTGGCCTTGGCGAAGGCTTCACGGGTGGTCATGCCTGGCCTCCTGTGCCTTCTTCCAACACCCGCATCACCTCCACCACGTCCTTGTCGCCCCGGCCCGAGAGGTTGATGACCAGCACCTGATCCGGCTCCATCTCCGGGGCCAGCTTGGCCGCATAGGCGATGGCGTGGGCCGACTCCAGAGCCGGGATAATCCCCTCCAGGCGGCACAGAAGCTGGAAGCCCTCGAGGGCCTCCTCGTCGCTGATGCCTACGTACTCGGCCAGGCCTTGCTCGGCATAGTAGCTGTGTTCGGGCCCCACGCCCGGATAATCGAGACCCGCCGAGACCGAGTGGGCCGGTAGAATCTGGCCGTCGTGGTCGTAGAGCAGGTACATCTTGGAACCATGCAGCACGCCCTTCCGGCCCGCCCCAATGCTCAGGCTGTGCATACCCGAAGCGGGCCCGTGGCCGGCGGCCTCCACCCCAATCAGGCGGGGGCGGTTTTCCTGGTAGGCAAAGGGCGCAAACACCCCAATGGCATTGGAGCCCCCACCCACGCAGGCCAGGATCACATCGGGGTTCTCGCGCCCCTCCTTCTCCCGGAGCTGGGCCTTGATTTCCTGGCCCACAATGCTCTGGAAGTCGCGGGCCATCATGGGGTAAGGGTGCGGCCCCACCACCGAGCCGATGATGTAGAAGCTATCGCGCACGTTGGTCACCCAGTCGCGGATGGCCTCGTTGGTGGCATCCTTCAGGGTGCGCGTACCGCTTTCCACCGGTCGCACCTCGGCCCCCAGGAGCTTCATGCGAAAGACGTTGAGGGCCTGCCGGCGCACGTCCTCGGCCCCCTGGTAGACCACGCACTCTAGTCCCATCAGCGCAGCGACCGTCGCTACTGAGACCCCGTGCTGGCCCGCGCCAGTCTCGGCAATGACCCGCTTCTTGCCCATGCGCTTGCACAGCAGGGCCTGGCCCAGGGTGTTGTTGATCTTGTGGGCCCCGGTGTGGTTCAGGTCTTCGCGCTTGAGATAGATTTTGGCCCCACCGAGGTGCCGGGTCAGGTTCTCGGCCAAGTAAAGGGGGCTGGGCCGGCCCACGTACTCACGCAGGTAATAGTCGTACTCGGCCAGAAACTCGGGGTCTTGCTTATAGTGCAGATAGGCCTCGGTAAGCTCCTCTAAGGCCGGAATCAGGGTCTCGGGCACATAGCGCCCGCCGAACTCACCATAGCGGCCTTTGGGGTCGGGTAGGGGGTAACTGGGTAGGTGCATGGGTTCCTCTCGCAACTTGGATTGAGCTTGGGTTCGCTATACAACAAAAAACTCGAGGTCTTCGCCTCGAGAAAAGCCCCGGCGCGGGAAACTGACACCGCGCAAGGGCTCAGCAACGCCACCAGCGCTGGTGGTGCCACTTGTAGCTGCGGGGGGTGCGGGGACGCATGTTGTCCAAAGGGTAGCAAGCCCCCGGGCTTCCGTCAAGGATACTGAAAGCGGTCTGCACTTGCCGGACAGTTCGGTTAGAGTATGGCGGTATGGAAGCGTTTGAACACTACCTCGATCAGATGGCAAAAGTAGCCGTACAGGTAGGGCTGGGGCTCCAGGAGGGCCAGGAGCTGGTCATCACTGCCCCGATAGAGGCCGTACCGCTGGTGCGGAAAATCACCGAATACGCCTATAAAGCCGGTAGCCCCCTGGTCAGCGTGCTCTACGACGACGACGCAGCCCACCTGCTGCGCTTTCAACACGCTCCCGAGGCCTCCTTCGACACCGCACCCAAGTGGCTCTACGACGGCATGGCCGAGGCTTTCCAGGCTGGAGCGGCCCGCCTGCACATCGCTGGCAACGACCCCAGCCTGCTTAAGGGTCAGAACCCAGAGCGGGTGGCCCGGGCCAACCACGCCCGCTCGCTGGCCTACCGGCGGGTATTGGAGCTCATCGCCAGCCACCACATCAACTGGAGCATTGTGGCCTACCCCCATCCGGCCTGGGCCAGGGCGGTTTTTCCAGACAGCGACGAGCAGGAAGCGGTAAAAAAGCTGTGGGAGGCCATTTTCAAAGCCTCGAGGCTCGATTCACCCGATCCCGTAGCCTCCTGGAAAGCCCACAACCAGTACCTCGCCGAGCGCGTGGCCTACCTGAATCACAAGCGCTACCACGCCCTGCACTTCAAAGGTCCCGGCACCGATCTGCTGGTGGGCCTGGCCGATGATCACCTCTGGGCCGGTGGTGCGACCCGGGCCAAGAATGGCGTGGTCTGCAACCCCAACATCCCCACCGAGGAGGTCTTCACCACGCCCCATAAAGACCGCATTGAGGGCTATGTGCGTAGCACCAAGCCCCTCTCCTATTTGGGCAGCCTCCTGGAGGACATCGAGATGCGCTTCGAAAAAGGCCGCGTAGTCGAGGCCAGAGCCAAAAGCGGGGCCGATGTGCTGAACCGGGTACTGCAAACCGATGAAGGCGCGCGTAGCCTGGGCGAGGTGGCCCTGGTGCCGCACTCCTCCCCCATCGCGCAAAGCGGCCTTCTGTTTTACAACACCCTCTTCGACGAGAATGCCGCCAGCCACATCGCGCTGGGGCAGGCCTACAGCGAGTGCATTCGGGGTGGGAGCCAGCTAAGCCCCGAAGAACTCGCGGCCAAAGGTGCCAACAGCAGCCTCATTCACATCGACTGGATGATTGGTTCTGGGGAAATGGACGTGGACGGCCTTACCGCCTCCGGGCAGGCCGAGCCCCTGATGCGCAGGGGCGAGTGGGTTTGATATTAACTCCGCCTGAAGCATTCCGTTTATCGCACTCTTCACAGACGTGGCCTCCCGGATGGGAGGCCACTGTGCTGTGCAGGAC
>Ga0272446_1002097_pt1 | contig 27924 bp, 23 predicted proteins | sample YNPCB0061_FD_194587 | JGI IMG/M metagenome (GOLD analysis project Ga0272446, IMG submission 194587) | Hot spring microbial mat communities from Yellowstone National Park, WY, United States - YNP-CB-006-1 | ecosystem: Environmental > Aquatic > Thermal springs > Hot (42-90C) > Sediment | place...
TATTCAATCGTCGCTGACGCGACGAGGCTGGGAGCGCGGGCGTCCCGCCCGCATGGGGGTGTGTGGGCAACCGTGATCCGTGGGTTGAAACCCATACCCCGGCGTTGAAACGCCGGGCTAAATTCAATCGTCGCTGACGCGACGGGGGCATTGGGGGTGCCGTGATCCGTGGGTTGAAACCCGTACCCCGGCGTTGAAACGCTGGGCTAAATTCAACCGTCGCTGACGCGACGCGGGAGGATTTCAACCCGGCGGTGTCGTGATTGCCCGCACATAACGATGTGGATTTTGGGATACCTACGCCGTAGGACGGAAACCCGTGGACGTGGGCCGTTGGTCGTGGGCTGCAACGCATTTCTGCCGCGTAGCGGCAACTGAATTTAGGATCGTGGGTTCACCCACGATGGGTTTCAACCCACGGAATTTTTGCCGCGTAGCGGCAAATGAATTTTGCCGTGGGTTTCAACCCACGGATCACGGTCGCCCACCAATCATTTTCCGTCGCGTCAGCGACGGTTGAATACAACCCTTGTGATGTGAACGGAATGGCCACCGGAAACACCCCTTGGGTTGATTCCACCCGCACGAATCCCCGACGGACGGCATTCATCCGTCGCTGACGCGACGGGGGGGGTTGGGGGGCGTCTGCGACGGTTGAATTCCACCGTGGATGTTGATCCGTTGTGTATCCGTACGGTGGCATTCGCATTCCCGTGTGTGGGAGATGCCCGTGTGGTTTGGTGCTATTCAACCGTCGCGTCAGCGACGGTTGAATAGCATCCGTTGGATTTACGCGGGCAAGATGCCCGCGCTCCCAGCCTCGTCGTTAACGCGACGCGCTCCCAGAGATACCCGCGCTCCCAGCAGAGGAATAGCCGTCATCGGCAAGCTGCCGGGCGCGGACGTTGGCGTTGGGTGTTGTACGGGCGTCCACGGTGAAATCAATGTGCTCGAAGCCCGCCAGCCCCTTGATAACCAGCCGTTCGCCAACCTTGCGGGAAAAATCCGGCGTGCCATCGGAATCAGTGCGGTACGTGAAGGCCCGCAAAATCACGGCAAAGGGTTTGCCATCGGCCAGTCGCCACTCGGCTTTGCGCCCTTTTTCGCGGGTGTAGCCGGGGGCCTGCCCCTCGGCAAGCAGACGCGAAAAGCTCCGGTTGCGCGCTTCGACGAAAATATCGGCCGCGAAGGCGCTGAAACTCACCAGGAGGCGATAGTTGCCATAACCGGTGCAGTACATCGGCGCGTCACTGCCTTCTGAAGCCCCTGTGTTGTCGTAACGGCAGCGCAGATTGAGGTCGGTGTAGGCGCTGGTAAAGGCCACCGGTGCGGCAGCGCGGCCGGGCAGTGTCGTTACAAGCAGCACAAGCGCCGCCAACAACGCGATGCCATATTTTTGGAAGTGGAAACGATGGGGTGTCATCATGGGCTATCCTTTCCGGGAAGTTTCATTTTCGCGCGCTGCCAGTTCGAGTGCCTTCAGGCGGGCTTCGAGATGCTGGACTTGTTTGAGCAGTTCAGGCAACCGGGCTTGCGCTGCCGAAACGCGCAGCCACTGCCGGCGGTCCACCGCCGGGTAGCCGGCGACCTGCCGCCCGGCCGGGACATCGTTCGGAATGCCGCTCTGGGCCAGTGCCGTAACGCCGTCGCCAATTGTCAGGTGGCCGGCGACGCCAACCTGCCCGGCGAGGATGACCCGTGAGCCAATCGTGGCGCTGCCGGCAATCCCAACCTGGGCGCACAGCAGGGTGTCTTCCCCAACTTCGACGGCGTGACCAATCTGCACGAGGTTGTCGAGCTTGGCGCCGCGCCGGATGCGGGTTTCCCCCACGCTGGGACGGTCAATCTGTGTACCGGCGCCGATTTCCACGTCGTCTTCAACGATGACGCGCCCGGCCTGCGGGATTTTTTCCCAGCTTCCATCCGGGCGCTTGGCATAGCCGAAACCATCACAGCCAATGGTGACGTGGTTGTGGACAGTAACCCGGCAGCCAAGTTCGACCTGTTCCCGGATGACAACGTGGGCGTGAAGCACCGAGTCGTCGCCGATGCGGGCGCCGTCATAAATGACCGTGTGGGCGAAAAGCCGGACCCGGTCGCCCAGAACGACGTTTTCACCGACAACCACATAGGGTCCAACAGATACTTCCGCCCCTAGCCGCGCCGAGGGCGCAATGATCGCTGTGGGATGAATGCCGGGCGAAGGCCGCGGCGGCCGGTAAAACCAGCCAGCCATGCGGGCAAAGGCCAGGTAGGCGTCCGGTGCACGGACGACCGGGCAGGGCAGCCCTTCCGTGGCAACACCCTGACTGACGATGATCGCGGCGGCGCGTGTTGTCCGGGCTTTGGCGGCGTAGCGTGGGTTCGACAGAAAGGTAAGCTCTGTGGGCCCGGCTTCGTCGAGGCCGGCCACGCCCGTGATGACGGTCCCGGCCGCGTCGGCTGCGCCCTCCACCGTGTAGCCAAAGGCAGCCGCAAGGTCACGAAGAGTGGGCGCGGATGGAAGGTGGTTCATGGTGCAGGTGGAGCGCCGTCCGGTTTGACGACTTCGAGTTCAAAATAGACTTCTTTTCCCCGGACGAGGGCATTCAGATACTGTTCCCAGAAACGCCGCAGGAAGCGCCAGCGGGGATGGCGACGATCCAGATTGACGAGCCATTCCAGTCCACAGGCGCGCCACAGGTTCAGAAGCGTAACGTAGGGCGGGCGCTGACGAAAGCGCACCGGGGCGTAGAAGTCAAACACTTCCTGCCCGACGGTCAGGTTGCGAAAGGAATAACTGTTGAGATGGTTGCGGTGGGTCAGATCGGTGGCGAAGTCAGGATTCGTCCAGTGGGGGGCCACGAGCAGAACCCAGCCGCCGGGACGCACGATGCGGTGCAGTTCAATGATGACCGCCAGCGGTGATTGAACGTGCTCGATGACGTGCCGCCCGATGACGGCATCGAAGGCGTGCGCGGGAAAGGGGTAGGGCACGTCATCGAGGTTGTGAACCAGATCGGCGTCCGCGTGGGGGTTGGCATCCATCCCCAGCGCGCCGGGGGTTTTGTTGCGTCCGCAGCCGATGTCCAGGACGCGCTGGCCCGCCAGCCGCGCCATCCACTGGGCGAGGACATCAGGCATAGATGCCGCGCAGCGCCAGGTCGCGCCCCATGTGCTGGACGCCCACGAGATAGCTGGCATCCCGCAGGTTCACGCCGTAGGTCTCGGCCGCCTTGATGACATTGTGGTACATCGCCGTGACTTTGTCGCGGAGACGCTCCAGGACGACGTGCCGCCGCCAGCGGAAGCCAATCCGGTTCTGCACCCACTCGAAGTACCGCACGATGGTGCCGCCGGATTCGCCCATAATCGCCGGGATAACGTAAATGTCCGAGTCGTCAAGGATTTGGCTGGCCTCGACCGTGCTGGCCCCGTACGCGGCTTCGCACAGGATACGGCAGCGGAGTTTGTAGGCGTTTTTGGCCGTGATCTGGTTTTGCAGGTAGGCCGGGACGAGCACATCGCAGTCGATGGTGAGCAGTTCTTCGTCGGTGAGGGTGTCGGCTTCGGTGTAACCGGCCAGTGAGCCGTTGTGGGCGAAGTATTCCAGCACATCCGGGACATCGAGGCCGTCGGGATGATAGACACCGCCGCCGGAATCAGTAATTGCAAGGACCTTGTAGCCGGCCTGGTGAAGCAGCTTGGCGGCTGAACCGCCACGGCGTCCGGCCCCCTGGATGGCAACCCGTGGTGGGACCGGTTTGTTGCCCAGGTGCTTGAATGTGGCATCAAGCAGACACCAGACGCCGTAGCCGACGGATTCGTGCGAGCCGTGGGAGCCGCCCAGTTCGAGTGGTTTGCCGGTAACGATGGCCGTGACGGTCTGGCGCGCATGCATCGAATAGGTGTCCATGATCCACGCCATGACCTGCTGATCGGTACTGAAATCCGGCGCCAGAATGTCCCGCTCGGTGCCGATGATGTCGAGAATTTCAACGACATACCGGCGGGTCAGACGTTCGAGTTCGTGAATGGAGAGTTGGTTGGGATCACAAATGATGCCCCCCATCGAGCCGCCAAAGGGCACATCAGCAACGGCGGAGGTGAGGGTGGTCCAGAGCGCCAGAGCGCGCAGGTCATCGAGGGTCAGGTCAGGACGGTAGCGCAATCCGCCGTGCATCGGCCCCATGGCGACGTGATGCTGCACGCGGTAGCCGGGGAAAATCTGGATTTCTCCCGAATCCATCTCGACCGGCAGGTTGACGGCCAGTTCCCGGCCGGGCAGACCCAAAATGAGCCGGTAGTTGGGGTCCAGGTTCAGGATGTCGGCCGCCCGGTTGAAATGCATGCTCACGACGCGCGTCATGCGCGATTTCCCGTCCGGTTGCGAGTCAAGATCAGGAAGTGAATGCGAGGAGAGGGACAGGAGGGGGTTGCTCATAAACGTAAGTCCTTGGTGAAGTGGGAAGTGACACCGTAAACAGGTTTTTACACCGGGCTGGTGACGAATTTCATTCGTTTTTTGGCCGGACGGCTTCCGGCAGCGTCAATTTCCGGCGTCATGGGCTAGGCTGTGATCAGTAGTTGGTCTATCCCCCGGCTGAAGCTTGCCGATGAGGTTCCGGGGCTGCGTCGCGCCGGAGTGCATCCGTGGTATGTCAACACACCTGTTTCGTCGTTTCGTCACCATTTTCCGGGTTCTGCTGCCCTTTTTTCTCGCCTGGCTGGTGAGTTTCCTGCCCCTTGGGTCCCGCGCGGCACGCCAAGCCCGCGCGGCGCGCCGGTTACGTGAGGCGCTGGAGCAGTTGGGCATTGTGTTCATCAAGGTAGGGCAGGTCGTCGGCGTCCGTACGGACACCCTGCCGCCGCCGTACGCCGCTGAACTGGCCCGGCTTCAGGATGCTGTCCGCCCGGTGCCCATCCACCTGGTGAAACCCTTTCTCGAACGTGAGTACGGGCGCGTGCTGTCGGAACTGTTCGAGCGTTTTGACCCGGAACCGCTGGCAACGGCCAGCATCGGGCAGGTTCACCGGGCGCAGTGGCGTGGGCGTGAAATCGTCGTCAAGTTTCTCAAACCGGACACGCTCCAGTTGCTGGAAACCGATTTCGAGCTGATCCGGCGGATGGCGGGCGCATTGCGCCGGGTGTCGGGAACGCCCATCTGGGAAGACATCCTGACCGTTGTGGGACGCTTTGAAGCCGGGTTTCGGGAAGAGGCTGACTTTGCCGCCGAGCGCCGGCATGCCATCCGTTTGCGGGAGATACTGGCGCCGTTTCCCGATGTCGTCGTGCCGGAGACAATTGACGAACTGTGTACGCCGCGGGTGCTGGCGCTGGAGTTTGTGGATGGCTGCCGGATTGCCGATGTGGAGGCCGTGCGGCGGATTGTCCGCCAGCCCCGGCGTCTGCTCGACCGTCTGGTGCACATGTATGCCTACATGATTCTGTGTGAGGGCTACTACCATGCCGATCCGCATCCGGGGAACTTTCTGGTGCTGCCGGACGGACGCCTGGCGCTGCTCGACTTTGGCATGGTGCAGACGCTCCGCGCGGAAACCCGGCAGGCGCTGGCCGATCTGGTGCGTGCCGCCCTGCGCGGCCGCACTGACGAAGTGGTGGAAGGGTTTTACCGGCTGGGACTTGTCTCCCCCGACACGCCGCGTGACCAGGCCCGGGCTGCCATTGCCGAGATTGGCCAGATCAACGTCCTGCAATCGAATACCAAAAACCGCATTGCTGCCGTCGGCGAGGCCGTCGAGCGCAGCCGGGTGCGGTTTCTGCTGCCGGAAGACCTGGCTTATGCCTTTCGCCTGATTCAGATGCTTGAAGGCGTGGCGTCCTACTATCAGCCGGGCTGGAATGTCATTGCCGACGGCGGGGCCGGGATACAGGCGGCGCTCGAAGACCTGGTGAGTGGTGTCGCCTCCCGGCGTGCAGAAAAACGCCCGGCAGGTGCTTCAGCACAGGCTCCGGGGCGGTCAGTGGTCAATGGCGCGCGTCTGCGTCCGGCGGAAAGCCCCGTGCGGCGGCTGTTCCAGAGTGTGCAGGCGTGGCTGTCGCCGGTAGCCGAGCGCCTCGACAGCGTGGCGACACCGGAGGCCGGTCCAGCGGAGAGCGGGCCGGGTTCGTTGCCAGTGAGCAACGGAACGGCTGCCCACGCGCCCCGGAGTGCATGACCGGGGGACCCAGTGAGCAGGCTGTGGCGGGAAAACAGTGCCGGAGGAGAGACTCGAACTCTCACGGGGTTGCCCCCACCGGATTTTGAGTCCGGCGCGTCTACCATTCCACCACTCCGGCAGCCGGAAAAAGCAGCCCGGAAGTATAGTCAGCCAGTCTGTGGAATGTAAAGACACCCCGGGACGCACGCGCACGGCAGCGGCGGCAGAGACCCTGAAAACAACGGCCATGTCCTTGAAATGACTGGCTTTGGGTGCGATTGACCGGGATGGACTTTTTTTTGACGCTGCACGTCGTGTTTGCTACATTCACGGGCTTGTTTGCGTCGTTGTCCAGAGACGTGATTCCAGGCCACGAGGGCAGGTAATGAAAGCAAAGCTCGAGGAGGTCGCACAGACCTATGGCATTGAAAACTGGGGCGCCGGATATTTCAGCATCAACAAAAAAGGCCATCTGGTCGTGCATCCCAGCGAGTATGACCGCCGTGGGGCCGACCTCATGGAGATCCTGGAAGACCTCCAGCGCCGCCGCATTCATGCCCCCCTGCTCCTGCGTTTTCCCCAGATTCTCGTCAACCAGATGAAAAAACTGACCGGGGCCTTTCGGAGCGCCATCCGCGAGTTCGACTACAAGGGGCGGTACTATGGCGTGTTTCCGATGAAGGTCAACCCCCGGCGGGAAGTCGTCGAGGAGTTTCTGCGCGCCGGCCGGCGCTACGACTTCGGGATTGAAGTCGGCAGCAAACCGGAACTCTATGCGGCGCTGGCCAATGAGCAATCGGCCGATTCCCTGATGATTTGCAACGGCTTCAAGGACGAAAGTTACATCCGTCTGGCGTTGCTGGGGACGGAACTGGGGAAAAATGTCGTCATCGTCATCGAGAAAATCGGTGAGCTGGAAACCGTCATCCAGTTGGCGCAGGAAATTGGTGTTTCGCCGCTGCTTGGCATTCGCGTCAAGCTCTATTCGAAAGGGAGCGGCCGGTGGGAAAAATCCGGCGGTGAATCAGCCAAGTTCGGTTTGACGACGAGCGAAATTCTGGAAGTCATTCGCGTGCTGCGCGAACACGAAATGGTGGATTCGCTGCGTCTGCTCCACTTCCACATCGGTTCCCAGATCACGAGCATCAAGCGGGTCAAGAACGCCATCAAGGAAGCCGCGCGGGTCTATGCCAAGATTCGGGCCATGAAAATCAACATTGAGTACATGGATGTCGGCGGCGGACTTGGTGTGGACTATGACGGCAGCCGGACGAGTTCGGAATCCTCGGCCAACTACACCGTGCAGGAATTTGCCAACGATGTCGTCTATACCATCAAGAGCGTGTGCGAGGACGAAGACGTACCGGAACCGAACATCATTACGGAATCGGGACGAATGCTGACCTCCTACCATGCCGTGCTCGTGGCCAACATCCGGGCGGAGATCGAAACGGTGGTGGGAGAGTACGAAGCTGTCAAAGTGGATGACAACGATCCCCAGGTTATCGTGGAACTCAAGGACCTGTGCATGGGCATCAACTCGAAAAATTATTCCGAGTACTACCACGACGCCATCGAGCACAAGGATGAACTTTACACACTGTTCAACCTGGGGCTGATTTCCCTGGAAGACCGGGCCAAAGGAGAAATTCTTTTCTGGGAGGTTTGTGAACGGACGGCCAAGTATGCCCAGAACGACAAAAGCATGATGGAGGAATACGAGGAACTGCGGCAGATGCTGGCCGCAAAGTATCTGTGCAACTTTTCCATCTTTCGTTCGCTGCCCGATAGCTGGGCCATCAATCAACTGTTTCCGATTATGCCACTCCACAAACTGGACAAGACTCCGACCGAATTGGCGACACTGGTGGACATTACCTGCGATTCGGATGGGGTGATTGACAAGTTCGTGGACCTGAAAGACATCAAGGAAACACTCGAACTCCATCCCTTCAAAGGAGAACCGTATTTTCTGGGCGTGTTTCTCGTCGGGGCCTATCAGGAGGTCATGGGGAGTGGACACAACCTGTTTGGGGCACTCAATGAGGCGCACATCGTGATTGAAGATGAAGGCTACCTCATTACGAAGGTTGTGCCGGGCGGAACCCTGGGCGAGGCGGTTGAGACGGCGCGTTACGAGCGGTCGGCGCTCCAGGAAGGTTTTGGCGAACTGGCGGCCGAGCAGGTCAAGCGTGGGCGACTCTCGGCTGAACGCGCCAACGAGTTGTGCCGGCAGTATGAAAGCTATGTGTCCTGCTATACCTATCTGAGCTGAACCGAAACGCGCGCGTCGGCTTTTCTGAGCGGACTCCGGCGGTGGTGATGATGTGGCCTGTATTGACGTTGAGAAAGCCGGCGCGCCGAACTCACGCTCTGGCGTACGAAACGAGAGATCATGAGCAAAAAAGCGAAAGCATCGCCTTACTTGAAGCGCCCCACCGACCCCATCGAAATTGATCGTGACCGAAGCGTTGCCGGGCTGTTGGCCAAGTTTGAGGCGACTTCTTTTCAGGCCCGCAATCTGGCCATTGCCCACAATATCTGGCTCAACATGCTCGATGACACCTGCACCATCGTGCTGGGGCTGAGTGGCCCGCTGATTCCGGCCGGGATGCGGCGGCTCATTGCCTGGCTGATTCGCAACCGGTACGTGGATGTGGTCATCACTGACGGTCTGACCGCCTTTCACGACGTGCATGAATCGCTCGGACGCCAGCACTACCAAGGCTCACCGCTGACGGCGCCAAGCGAGCTTCAGTCGCATGGCATCGCCCGGCTGTACGACACGCTGTTGAGTGAAGAAGAGGTGCGGGAAGCCGATGAGTGGCTGCGCAGCTTCGTCAACATGCAGGACATGACGCGCCCATACGCCACCCGCGAGTTTTTGAACCTTCTCGGCCACGAACTGGCCGAGATTGCCAGCGAAGATGGCATTTTGACGGCGGCGTACAAGGCGCGCGTCCCGGTGTTTTGTCCCGGCGTGACGACCTCGCCGCTGGTGCGCGGCATCGCCGCCGGACGGATTGACCGCAAGTCGCCGTTTCTGTTCGATGTCATTCAGGACGTGGTGGAAATGGCCCACATTCTGGTGGGGTCAACCAATGTCGGCGGGCTGTACTTTGGCTCCAGCCTCTGCAGTGATTTCGTGCGCCAGGCCCAGGCCACCGGGACGGTCGTCAATGCCCGTCTGCGACCGCTGAAGTACGTCGTGCAGGTGACGCTGGAGAGCGGCGCCATGTGGCATCCGGTCGAGGATGCTGACAACTGGAGCCGGGCCGCCAAGGAACTACGGAGCGTAACGACTTACTGCGATCCCACCATTGCCCTCCCGATGCTGGTGACGGCACTGACGCAGAGCGCCGCCCGCCAGATCAAGGCCCGGCGCAAGCCCACCTTCACGCTGGGGCGCGACCTGGTGATGAGTGCTACTTAGGGGCATTTGGGGGGCATTCGGGGGGCGTTTTGGGGGGGGCGCTTGTGGCACTGGGGGGCGTGGCGCCCGACGGAAACCAGGCGCACACGGAGCGCTGTCCGCTTCGGAACTGGCTATGAGCAAGCATGTTTACGAGGTGATGGTCGAAACCCAATTCTCGGCCGCCCATGCCCTGCGCCACTACCGGGGACAGGGCGAATCCGTACACGGACACAACTGGCGGATTCAGGTGTTTGTCCGGGGGGAAAAACTCGACGAGAACCATATCCTCGTTGACTTTCGGGCCGTGCGGGAAGCGACCGAGGAAGTGATGCGCTATCTTGACCACAAGCACCTCAACGAACTGCCGCCCTTTGACCAGGAACTCAACCCTTCGACGGAAAACATTGCCGCCTTCGTGTTTCACCAGGTCGCCAATCGCATCAACACGCCGCACCATCAGGTGACGCTCGTGCGTGCCTGGGAAACGCCCACCACCATGGCTGCCTATGGGCTGGCTTGATGGGCTATGGAACCGGTGGATGTCCTGCCCCTGAACCTGCTGGACGCCTATGCCTGCTGGGAACTCAACCGGCGGTGTTTTCCTGAACGCGAGACCTACGACCTGGCGACCTTCCGCGTTCTGCTCGATTCACCGGATTCAGTGTCCTACAAGGCGCTGGATGCACAGCGTCGCCTGGTGGGCTTTCTCGTCGGACTGGTGGACCGTGACGCTTCGCTGGGGCGTGGACGGGGGCAACTGCTGGGCAGCGGACACATCATTGCCGTTGGCGTCGCACCGGAAGCACGTCGCCAGGGACATGCGCGCCGCCTGCTGGAAGCCGCCGAGCGTGGGTTCCGGCGCCGTGGCATAATGATTGTCCACCTTGAAGTCCACGCCACGAATGCTGCGGCCTGCCAGCTCTACACCACCGCCGGATACAGCGTGACCCAGCGCCTGACACGCTATTACGCCGATGGCGACGATGCCCTCAAGATGGTCAAGGCGCTGACTTGAAGCCTGCTGCCTTGAAGTCGGCGAGCGCCCGTTCGGCGGCGGCAAAGAGTACGCTTTCGGGAATGTCCTGGCCGGTCCAGCAGGCAAGTTGTTCCGCTGCCTGCGCCACGAGCATGGGAAGCCCGTCGAGCGTGGCCAGGCCCTGCTGGCTGGCGGCCTGCAAAAGAGGGGTCTGTCGTGGGCGGTAGATGAGGTCATAGACCCAGGCCAGCCCTGCCAGCCGCTCTGGGGGTACCGGACAGGCACCTTCGGCATAGCCGGCCATGCCGACCGGGGTGGTGTTGACGAGTCCCACAAACCGCCGTCCGTGGAAATCGTCCAGCGGCGCGATGGGGACGGCAAAGCGGTTGCCAAGGTCACACGCGCGGTCGGGATGGCGGGCAAACACGGTGACTTGGGCGCCAGCCCCGACGAGTCCACTGACGACCGCCTGGGCCGCACCACCGGCGCCCAGAACGGCAACCGGCTCTCCGGCCAGAGCAAACCGCTGCTGCAACGGACGCATTGCCCCAGCCACATCCGTATTGTCGCCGATGAGTTCCTGCCCGGAAACCAGGATGGTGTTGACCGCACCGACACGCGCTGCGGTTGCCGTGAGCCGGTCAAGGTAGGGAAGGATGGCGATCTTGTGGGGCAGGGTGACGCTGTAGCCCCCAACCGTCCAGGGAAGACGCCGGGTGCGGGGGTGGATGGCGTCGCGTAAAAACGGCGCGAGGTCGTCCGGGGAGACTTCAACGGGGATATAGACCCAGTTGAGTCCAAGGTGGGCAAAGGCGGCGTTGTGCATGTCTTTGGAAAGGGAGTGCGCGACGGGGCAGCCCAGAAGCCCGGCCACGGTGGTGTGGCGGTCGAGGGACGGCAGACGGAAGGTTTCGCGCAGTTCGGTGGCGGTGAGCTGTCCCGGAGCCACGGCCCGGCCGTCGTGGCCCGTGCTGTAGGTCCAGCGCGCGCCGTAGGCCGGGCCGAGAATGCGCGTCAAAACACCCAGCCCGCCCATGCCGACCGGGATTTTCTGCCAGGTGGAAGGCGTCCCGGTCAGCCAGTCAAACAGGCGACATACGTCATCCGGTTGGTTGACGTTGACCGCCAGTTTGACCGTGCCGGCAAAGGGAGGGAAATGTGCCTTGGCGAAGGCGTGGATGTCAGCCGGGGTCGCCTGAAAGTCGTGGTGGGAAACCACGACCCGCGCCCACACCGGATGGTTGGGCGGATAAGTCGGCAGAAGCTGCGCGATGAGATCGGTTTCAAGGTCGAAGGCTTCGGCTGGTGTCGTCAGGGCGGTGTGCCAGAACCGCAGGCGGTCGGCGGGGGAGAGGTCCCGGAAGCCGCCCTGTTCGCGGGGGCGAAAGGTGACCACGACCGGCCGGGGGCGACGGGGCAGGACGTGGTGGAGCGCCCGGAGCACCGCCTCGACCGGAAGGTCGTGCAGGGCATCGAGGCGCAGTTCCAGCCAGTCCGCCGCAGCGGCTGCCACCGGCAGGGCCGCCAGCAGGTCATCCGGGGTTGGGGCGGCAAGTGGAGTGCAAATCACGGGAGAACTTACGGTGACACTTCGAGAAAACGCGCGCGGATGTCCGGCGAAGGAACGAGGCAGGTCTCATACTGCCCGAACAGCCGGTAGCGCACACGGGCAAAGGCATCGTAGAGCCAGTCCCGAAGAAATCCGGGCAGGACGTAGCCCAGCGTCAGCCAGCGCCACCATCCGCCAAGGTAGGCGGCAATCCGCAGTGCGGCCGTCGAGCGGACGAAAACCTGTTCAGCCCCGTCATCCGTGGTTTCGACGAGCACCACCGAGTCCACCGTGGCCAGCCACGGGTGGCGAGCGATGACCTGGTTGCCATATTCACTCTGGAGGGCGGCAAAGTACATCGTGCCTTGGGTGTCGTGGGTGATGACGAACCTGACGGCCCAGTTACAGAAGCCGCACAGTCCGTCGTAGAGCAGGACCTGGCGGGGTTTGGCGGGGCAGGAGGTTGGCATGGATGGCATCGTTTGGGTGTGAAGTGAAATCAGTGGTGGACTTACCTGGTCAAATCAATGGCCCAGCCATTTTGAGGCGATATTTTCCGGTTTTCGAGATCAACTTCCCAGACCGCCACCTGTGGCTCCTTCTGGTTGACGAGTTTGATGGTGTACGTCACCCGGCACTTCGCGCCCTGGCACTCGACCTCCCACCCTTCCACCTGCTCAAGTTTTTTCTCTTCGACGAGGCGGGTCAGGTGGGCGGTGATGGCTTCGCCGATGTTTCCGCCTCCGCTGGCCGGCGCCCGCTCGACGAGGTGAAGCGCACCGAGCTGTTCCGTTGGGGCGGGCGTGTGCCAGAAGCGGTATTCACCCACTCCATAGCCAAGCAGGGCGGAAATGAGCAGCACCCCGCTGACCAGGGCGATGATCTGCCATTGTGGGAGGGGGAGTTCCGGTTTGGCTTCAGCCTGTGCCAGAGCGCCGGTCTTGCCCTTGGTGAGCTTGGCGGTCTTGCCGGCGGCTGTTTTTGCCTTGACTTGGGGCGCGGCGTATTTGCCGGCAAGGCCAGTGCTGACGCCGGCCTGCTGTACTTTGGGCGTCGCCAGCTTGCACTTCGGGCACTGCTCGGCATCCACCGGTACTTCATAAAAACAGCGCGGACATCTCATAGCAGTATCCTGGCGGGAGAGGGCAAGCCCTCCACCGGCGTGCCTTCCTTCCCTGAAGCATGACCGGGAAAGCTGACAAAACGTGTCAGCTTTCCACAATGTGGTAACAAAAATCCGTCACCGGAAAACCACGTGCCGGGCTTTTTCTGGTGCTCCCACGTTCCGTCCACGATGTGCCACCTCTGGCATAAGCTTCTCTTGACCAAAGAGTTAGAGTCTTTCGTCGCAGATGCGCCGGACTGCCGGAGCAGGAGGCTTCCGTTATTTTGGATCCAGGTTTGCAGAAAGCACATCGTGCCAATGTTCATCACTTAAGGCAACTCTGCTCCCATGACCCGGTCGGGAGCGCCCACTGCCACCTCTGGTTTTCGTCAAAGGGAAGGGGAGAAGTTATGTCGAGTACCTTTTCGCTGGGGTTCCGTCGTCGGATGCCTTACCGTGCGCAGCGTGGTTTCACAATGATTGAGCTCATCATCGTCGTCGCCATTTTGGGGATTATCACGGCCATTGCGGTGCCCAACCTCATCGTGGCACGGGACGCCGCCCGTCGTGGCTGGTTTCAGTCCACGGCCCGCGCCATTGGGTCATCGCTGGAGATATTTGCCCAGACCAACCGGGGGCGCTACCCAAAGGATGGCATGTTCTACGAAGCACCGGGTGGGGACCCTGTCAAGTGGGAGAACGATTCGGGCATGCCTTGGTTTGGCTTTTCCAATCCTTCGCAGCAGCCGACCTGGAACATTGACTACCAGGTTCACAACAGCCCCATTGCGCCAGGCGCGCGTTACATTGGGTTGTGCTACTCCGGGTTGCGCAATGCGCCGGCGGACGGCAACATTACCAACGATGCTTCGCTCTGGAATGACTATGGTCAGGGGCAGGAAATTCCCGGCGACAAGCGTCTGATTTTCATCTTTCATCCCGGCGTTCCGGCTGACCGCATCTGCCCCGATTCTGCCTGTAACTAGTTGGTGGTCAACTGGTGATGGAAGGCGACACGACTTGTCCTGTTTTGGGAAACATCTGTTCAACAACGTCTCGGGCAACCGGGGCGTTGTCGTTTTTGGGGTTTTTTCCGGGAGTTCATCCATGCCACGTATCAAAGTTGCTGCACTGACGGAAGTTCGTCCGGGGCAGATGCGTCTGTTTGCGTTGGCGTCGCACAAGGTGGTCATCTACAACTGCCATGGCAGCATTCATGCCAGCGAGGCAGGGTGTCCGCACATGGGGGCGTCGTTGCATGAAGGGGTGCTGATCGGGACGGAAGTGACCTGTCCGTGGCACCACTGGTCATTCGATGTGGCGACGGGCGAATGTACCAGCAACCCGTTGGCGCCCAAGGGGCTGGCGACCTTTCCCGCGACCGTTGAACAGGGCGACATCTGGGTTGACCTCCCATGATGAACAACTCCCGGCCGCCTTCGGCTCTCGTTGGCGCCGTCGAGCGTGTGACCTACGCCAACCCGGAAACGGGCTACACGGTGCTGCGCCTCCGGGTGAACAGTGAGCGCGAGGCCGTGACGGTGGTCGGGTACTTCCCGGCACTGTCGCCAGGGGCGACGCTCCGTTTGTCCGGGTTCTGGACGACCCATCCCACGCACGGCCCGCAATTCAAAGCGACCCAGCATGAAGTCACCCAGCCGGCAACGCTGGCCGGCATCGAGAAATACCTGGGTTCCGGTCTCATCAGAGGAATCGGCCCCGTCACGGCCCGGCGCATCGTTGCCCACTTCCGGGAAGCCACATTGCAGGTCATCGAGACCGACATCCACCGTCTGGGCGAAGTGCCCGGCATCGGCCGCAAGCGCGTTGAGCTGATTGCACAGGCCTGGGAGGCGCAGCGCGCTATCAAAGACGTGATGCTGTTTTTACAGTCGCACGGCGTCTCGACCCACTATGCCGCCAAGATATACAGGCAGTATGGCGCGCGTGCGATTCAGACCGTCATCGAAAATCCCTACCAGCTTGCGCGGGACATCTACGGGGTGGGTTTCAAAACGGCCGACGGGATTGCGGCCAATCTCGGCATAGCGCCGGATGCGGAAATGCGTCTGCGGGCGGCCTGCCTCCACGTGCTTCAGGAAGCCGCCGACCAGGGGCACTGTTTTCTGCCGGAAAGCCGGCTGCTCGCCTCCCTGCAAACGCTTCTGGGCGTGACTGATACCGGGCGCCTGCACGCTGTCCTGGCAACTCTGACGGACGAGGCCGAACTCGTTGCCCGTCCGCCGACGCCGCCCGACGCGCCGGAAACGAGCTACCACCTGCCGTACCTGTTTTATGCCGAGCAGCATATTGCACGGCTGCTGCGCGGTCTCACCCTGCGTCCCCTGACCCAACTGGAAGCACCGGCGCGGCAGTGGCTGGACGCCTACGCGGCCAGGGAGTCGCTGCAACTGTCGCCGGAGCAGCAGCAGGCCGTGCTGACGGCGGCAACGCAGCGCGTGGCGGTGGTCACGGGCGGCCCCGGCTGTGGCAAGACAACGACGTTGCGGGCCATCGTCGGTTTGTTCCGCTGGCTTGGGCTGCGGGTCGAGCTGGCGACACCGACCGGACGCGCCGCCCAGCGGCTTTCCGAAGTGACCGGCGTCGAGGCGCGTACCCTGCATCGGCTGCTGGCCTACGATCCGGCCCGGGGACGCTTCACCCACGACAGCGATTACCCACTCGACACGGATGCCGTCATCGTGGACGAAGCCTCGATGCTCGATGCTCCACTGGCTGCGGCGCTGCTCAAGGCCATGCCGGCGCGGGGCCGGCTGCTGCTCGTGGGGGATGTGGACCAGTTGCCTTCCGTCGGCCCGGGCCGGGTGCTGGGGGACATCATTGCCGCCGGAGTCGTGCCGGTCTGCCGTCTGACCCAGGTGTTTCGCCAGGCCGAGGGGAGCGCCATCATCCAGAATGCCCACCGGATTCGGGCAGGGCAGTTTCCCCGGCTCATCCGACCGGATGGCCGGACAACCACCGACTGCTATTTCGTGGCGGCCGACACCCCGGCGGACATCCAGACGCGACTCGAACATGTCGTGGCGAGTCTGTCCCGGCGTTTTGGGTACGACCCGGTGAACGACATCCAGGTGTTGACGCCCATGAACCGGGGAGAGATTGGCGCCGTCGAACTCAACCGGCGCTTACAGCAGGCGCTCAATCCGCTGCGTCCGGGGCAGCCTGAAATCGAGCGTCTGGGACGCCGCTTCCGGGTCGGGGATAAGGTCGTGCAGCGTGTCAACAACTACACCCGCGAAGTTTTCAACGGCGACATCGGGCGCATCGTGGACATCCAGCTTGAGGACCAGAACCTGACCGTGAATTACGACGGGCGTGGTGTCACCTATGACTGGGCGGATGTCAACGAACTCAGCCACGGCTTTGCCCTTTCCGTCCACAAAAGCCAGGGTTCGGAGTATCCGGCGGTGGTGATTGTGCTGCATACGCAGGCGTTTCCGGTGCTGAGCCGCAACCTGCTCTACACGGCGCTGACGCGCGCCAAACGGACGGCGGTGCTGCTGGGGACGACCCGTGCCATCGGCCTGGCTGTGCGGCAGGTGGAAGCCGCCCGGCGCTACACCTGGCTGGTGGAGGCACTGCGTGAACCCATCCGGTAGGGGCCGTGAGGTGGTCAGACCGTTCCTTGACAGCCAGCTTGGGGGCAACATAGGCTGGATTGTCATTTTCAATCGTTTACGGGTCAGACGGACGGTCATCCTGGCGGAGAAAGGTTTCCAGCGGCTTCATGCTTAGTGAACGCATTGGCAGTGCTGGCACAAAGGTTCTGGACACGCTGGTTCGCTACCTTGCCCGAATCTTTCCCAACCCGAATACGCTGACTTTCATCGGGCTGCTCATCAACATCGGCTGTGCTGTCCTTTATGGGTGGGGTCACTTTTTCATTGCCGGACTGGTGATGATTGTGGCCAATCTGTTCGACATGCTCGATGGACGGGTGGCGCGGCTCACCGGACGGGTGACACGGTTTGGCGGCTTCTTTGATTCGGTGCTCGACCGCTACTCGGATGTCATCGTCCTGATTGGCATCATGGTGTTCTATGCGCGGAATACGCCCCAGCACAGCACGCTCTACGTCACACTCGCGGGCATTGCGCTGCTGGGTTCGGTGCTGGTCAGCTACACCCGCGCACGGGCGGAAAATCTCATCCAGCAGTGCAAGGTGGGCTTTCTGGAGCGCCCGGAACGGGTGGTGCTCATCATCATCGGCTCGCTGACTGAAATCGGCCCGGAAGACAACCCGTTCCTGCACAAAATGCGGGCGGTGCTGTGGGTGCTGGCCGTGTTGTCCCACTGGACCGTCGTGCACCGGATGTATCACACCTATCTGGAAGCCCAGCGACTGGACATGCTTGGCGACACGCCCGCTGAGCCGACCACACCGGCCGCGCCGGACCAGGATGAGGTATGGGAACCGGCGCTTCCCAAAAAGCAGGCACCTTCCTGGTACCGGGCTACCTAGCGCAAACCGTACGGAAGGCAAAAGATGATCATGAATGCCAGAGGAAACGCAACTGCACGCTTGGCCCGGAGGTAACGAAGGAGGAAACCGGCAGCGATGGTATGTCCTTGCTGTGGTCGGAAACATCAAGACTTGCAAGCTGGCTGCGTCTGCGGTGCCCGCGCCATCGCCGCGCCACAGACGGATGAAATTGTCGCCCTGCCACGGGTGGGACAGGCCGTGTGCGGTCTCACCTGTGCCATTCTGGGGCTGGGAAGTTTCTTCATCCCCTGGCTCATTGTCCCGGCGCTGCTTGGCGCCTATGCGAGTGTGAGAGCCTACCGCCGGGCGCGGCGCGAACCGGCGCACTTCGGTGGTCTGCGTCTGGCGCAGGTTGGAGTCGTGCTGTCCAGCCTGGTGCTGCCGGGTCTGCTGCTGTTTGGCGGCTACCGGGCCGAGCGTTGGTATGCCGACGAGCAGGAACGCGCCCGCGCGGCCAGCCGGGCGCGGATGCTCGAACTTGCCCTGGCGATTCAGGCCTACCAGAAGCAGCAGGGGGCACTGCCCTCGCCTCGGCTTCAGGAACTGCGGACGGCAGGGTTGGCACCCAACCTGGTGACGGATGCGTGGGGCAAGAAGCTGCGCTACCAGCCCACAGGTGCGTTGGCGGCGACCAGTCCGCTGACCACACCGCTGCTGACCCAGTACAGCATTGTCTCGGCGGGGGCGGATGGCGAGTTTGGCACGGCGGATGACTTGGTGCTTCGGGACGGAGTCTTCGTCCCGGCAACCCCGGACGCTGAGAAGTAGCCGCACCGGATGGTTGGCCATGGCGGAAGTACGTTCCCAAGGCACGCTGAGCCGCTGGCGGAGCTGGTGGCAGCGTCTGTTGGGCCGGGAAGACCCGGAGGCCGCCCGGCGACGCTGGTTACGCCAGTCCGGCCGCATCATCGAAGGTGAGGTGCTCGACATCCGCCCGGCCGGGCAGGGCGCGTTGGTGCGCTACCGGTATGAAGTGGCCAGCGTCGAGTACGAGTCCTTCGACGTGGTGGATACGGCCGGGCGGGAAAACCGCTACTGGCCGGGGCAGCGCGTCAGCGTCCGGTATGACCGCCGCCGCCCATCGAACTCAATCCTTGACTGAATCCCGCTGACGCGGCAGCCGGCGCGCCTGGCGCATAGCCTGCTCGATGGCTTCCGGGCGCGAAGGAATGTCGCCGGAAAGCTTGACCAGTCCGGTCTCCGTCACCAGGTAGTCGTCTTCGATGCGGATGCCGATGCGTTCGGCCGGAATGTAAACCCCCGGCTCAATGGTGATGACGCTTCCCGGCGGGAGTGGCTGCCCATAGTCACCTACGTCGTGAACATTGAGGCCGATGAAGTGCCCCAGCCCGTGGATGAAAAAGTTGTCCAGGGTCAGGTCGTTGCCGGCGCGCAGCGGGCTGGACCGCATCGCCTCACGAGCGGCCAGGGTCAGGTCACTCATCCGGCTTTTGCCGGGCACAAAGGCTTTGACGGCAGCTTCCTGCGCTGCCAGGACGAGTTCGTAGAGTTCGCGCTGCCGCCGGCTGAACCTGCCGTTGGCCGGAAAGGTACGTGTGATGTCAGCCGTATAGCCCCGGTACTGTGCACCGACATCCACGACCACGAGATCACCATCCCGAATCTGGTCCCGGTTGCGGTTGTAGTGCAGGATGGTGGCATTCTGCCCGCCCCCGATGATGCATGGGTAGCCCGGCCGCTCCGCGCCGTTACGATAGAAGGCTGCCAGAACGACGGCCTCGATTTCATACTCGTAGCATCCGACCGTCAGGTGTCTGGGAATGTCGCGGAAGGCCGCGCCGGTGATGCGAACGGCTTTCCTCAGCAGGTCCACCTCGGCCGGTGTCTTGCACATGCGCATGAGACTGACGGCCGAGCGGGCGTCGGTGACAGGGAGTGCCGGGACGGTTTGCCGCAGTAACTCCAGAAGTGTGCGCGCTGCCCGTTCCTGCGCCTCCTGCGGGTTGGCGATGAGGTGAATTTTGCCGCCGTCCGGGAGTGCGGCCCCAATTTCCCGCAACACCTGGGAGAGCGTATCGGTCGGCAGGGCTTTTTCCATGCCAAAGCGTTGCTCGGCTTCCTGACCCGGTCCCGGCTGGGGGCCCGTCCAGCGTTCCATCTGCGGGTCGCGGCGCGGAAGAAACAGGATTTCCTGCGCGCCCTGGTAGGGAACCGGAGTGAGCAGCAGCGTTGCACCCGGCGCTTCCACACCGGTGAGGTAGAAGAAGTTTTCGTCCTGAAAAAATTTCTCACTCACGCCCAGCGAGGTTTCGACCCGTCCGGGAACAAGCACGAGCCCATCCTTCAACTGCGCCCGCAGTCGCGCCCGCCGCGCCTGGAAGTCGGCCAGCGGTTGCTCGGCCAGCATCGGCACGGACTTGGGAGGGTCCGTGGGAAGGAGGGCCGCCTGGGGAAGCGGCCACGCGCCAAACAACCAAAGGCCAAGCAGAAAAGCAGCGAGCAGGCGTGACATGGGAGGTGGTCAGCTTGAAGTTTGAGGTCGTGCGCAATCCTGCGCGCCGGGCCGGGCAGGGAAAACCACCAGGCAGCTCCCTCTGTTTGGGTTGGCGACGGCGTTCCTGTGTCGGATGAAGCCGGTTGCAGGGGGAAACAATGCGCCCAGTAGGACTCGAACCTACGACCTACTGCTTAGAAGGCAGTTGCTCTATCCAACTGAGCTATGGGCGCACAACAACAACTCGTCAGCGGGACGCCGCCGGCTTCGTAGCCGGATTGGCCTGATTATAGCGGGCGGCAAAGTCTTCGGTAATGTCCATGCCGGGCGCGAGATAGACGAGTCCCCCGGCTTCGGCCGCCGTGGCAACATCGAGCAGGATGTGAATGCCGCGCTCCTTGGCATAGGCTTCCAGCGCCTTGAAAATTTTTTCGCGGACGGGATTGAGCAAAATGGAAGCCCGCTTTTCGGCGGCTTCGTTGAGGTCTTCCTGGCGGCGTTTGAAATCCTTTTTCTTGCGTTCGAGTTCCTCGGTGCGCTTGAGGCGCACATCGGGCGTAAGCTGGTCGGCCAGACGCTGGAGCGCGTCTTCTTCGGCCTGAATCTCAGCCCCCAGCCGCTGCAGGGTGTCCAGTGTCGGGCGAAACTCGGTCTGGAGCGTCACCACCTGCTGGCGGTATTCATTGATGAGTTCACCAAACGCCTGGGTGTTGACGACCGCAATGCGGGGGGCAGCCGGGGACGACTGCGGTACAGGGGGTTCAGTCGTGATGGCGGGGGACACGGGCAGGCTTCCGCCAACCGGAGGCAGGAGGCTCAACGCAAGACATGCAAACAGGGGCATAAGCTGTATCCTTCACAAAGCAGTTTCCACAACACAAAGCAGTTTCCACAAAGCCGTATCCGCAAACGTCCGCCCGGAAGCAGGCCGCAAAACGCACCACGCCACCCTAGAACGTTCGCCCGACAGTAAAGCGGATGACGCCACGTTCTTCAATGATACCCAGTTGGCGGGGGTCAAAGACGTTGGTTTTCGCGCCGGGGTTGTAGGCAAAGATCAGGCGGAACGGAACCTGTAACACCGGCAGGTTGACCTGCAACTCGGCCCCAATCGAGGCGCGGAAGTTGCGCCCGATGCCGCCCAGCGTCTGGCTCAGGTTGACCTGCGTCCGGGAAGCCTGCTGGGCCTGCACGAACGCGACCCGAAAGCCGTCCGGCAGGGGGCCGCCGGGATTGGGATCGTTGGGCCGGGTGCCGTCAAGGCGGGTGCCGTCCGGGCGCAGAATGATGGGACCCGGCACGGGTGAATCGGGCGTCGAACCCAGCGTGGCCGGCAGCGCCCGCGCGCGGATGCTCTGGTCACTCAGCGAGCGCAGGTTGAACACCGAGCCGCCATCGGCAAACAGCGCCAGGGAAAGCGGCCCGACGATGGGAACGCGATACTCGACGTTCAGCAACAACTGGGAGTCCCCGCCGACCGGAATGAACTGGAAGGACCCGATCGGGAGCGGAAAGAGCTTGTCCGTGTAGGTGTATTCCTGAATGACTGTCGGGCTGACCTGCAGTCCCGGTTGCAGCACCTGCCCGGTCAGTCCGTCCACCACCCGGACGTCGGTTGTCGTCCGGCGGTCCTCGATGGGGGCCACCGGTGAAATCGTACGAATCCCGTAGCCGCGAATCTCGAACTCGCCGCCCGTGTAGAAGCGGTTGAACTGGGGAACGCCGCCGATGAAAGCCAGCGAGTTGCTGTCAAAGGGCGTGCCGTAGGCGCTCACGTGGGCCGCCCGGAAGCGCATGCCCAGCACGGCCGGTTTTTCGATGCCCTGCCCCAGAAAACGGAAGGGGCGGAATTCACGGTATTCGAGCACCGGGGCCAGGTTCTTGACCCGTCCGCCCAGGCCCGACCAGGTGAAACTGAGGGTGAAGTTACGCCCGTTCGTCGGGTTGATGGGATTGTTGACCGTGTTATAGACGAACGAGGGCGTCAGGGAACTGATCGTAATGCCCGGCTGCGCGAAGGTCACGATGATGTCGTTGTCGGGGTTGTTGTCACGGTTGACCGGCGGATCGGTAATGCGTGAGCGGCTGTAGCTGTAGCTGACGCCAATCCGCGAGACGCGGCTGAACTTGGGAAACCGGTTGGTGAGTACGGCCAGCGGAGCGGAAAGCGATAGCGAAGCCCCGGTGGTGTCCTGAGTAAAGAGGTTTCGCTCGTCCAGTCCGGTGAAGCTGTTGAAAAAGCCGCTGGCAATGGCCGCGCCGCTGATGCCGCTGGCATAACGGAAACGCTGACTGAAGACCGAAACGCCAAACCCAATCCGGCGGTCAAGGAAGTAGGGATCGCTGTACGACAGGGCGATGTTGCGAAAGAGGTTTCCGGCCTGGATGTCCACCGAAACGCTCTGTCCGTAGCCAAACAGGTTGTTCGTCGTGTAGGTCAGTCCGATGAATGAGCCGCCGATGCCGGAAACGCCGCCGGAAAACTGAATCTGCTGGCGTCCACGTTCCTTGACCTTGATGACGACGTTGACCGTCTTGCGGCGTTCGTCGGTCGTCGTCTGGATGTCTTCCTTTTTGATTTCGTCGAAGTAGCCGAGCTGGTTGAGCAGCAGGATGGAATACTCCATCAGTTCCTGGTTGTACGGTTCACCTTCGCTGACGAGCAGTTCGCGCCGCAGCACCTTGTCGCGGGTTGTGTTGTTGCCGGAAAACTCGATCTGCTCGACGGTATAGACCGAACCTTCCTCGATGAAGATGGTGAAATCGGCGACGCCTTCCGACTCTCCGGCGGCGGGCGGCTTGAAGGTGGGCTGGACGTTGACATCCGCCTGAATGTAGCCCCGGCTGCCATAGGCTTTTTTGAGGCGCTCATAGACGCCTTCCCGGATGGTTTTGGCGCTGGCGATGTCGCCCTTGCGCATCCCTGAAATGAGCAGCACCTGTTCGGGTGTGAAAATGGTTGAACCTTCCGTGGTGATCTCCCCAAACCGGTAGCGGATGCCCTCGTCAATCGGGACGACAATCCGCAGTCCGTCGGACTTTTTGCTGATAAGCGGGATGCCGCCGCCGACCTTGCCGATGTTCTCGATGCGAGGCTTGCCAATCGTCGGGCGCAGGTAGCCCTTTTCACGCAGGAACTGCGCCACCAACTGCATGTCCGTCTCGAACTTCTCCGGTGAATAGACATCCTTGGAGGTGAAGCGGGTGAGAAAGCCGGACGGTTTGGTGTATTTCATCTGCTTGCGGAGCGTGCGGCTCGAAAAGACCTGATTGCCCTCGAAGTCAATTTTGGCGACCCGGACGCGCGCGCCTTCGTCCACATTGAAGATGATGATGATGGAGGTCTTCGATACGTCCTCGATTTCGGCCGTCACGATGGCATTGGGGCGGCCACGTTCGCTGAGCATGGTCTTGAGTTCTGCTTCTGCCCGCTTGACCTGGACGGGATCGTAGGGGGAGTCCTTGGTAAGCGAGATGCGCTTTTCTTTGTAGCGGGTCAGCACATCGCTGAGCTGGATGGACTTCAATCCTTCGTACTGAATGTCCCGGATGACCGGATATTCGGTCAGGTTGAAGACGACGATGACGCCGCCTGTATTGCCCGGTTCGAGGGTGACATTGCTGCGCAGGGGGTCAAAAAAGCCCTGGGCGAGCACGGCCTGGTAGTCGCGCTGGGCCTGCTCGGCGCTGTAGAGGTCGCCCGGTTTCATGGTGACGTACAGGCGCAGGGTGTCGGTTGGAATCCGGCGGTTGCCCCGGAACTGCACATCTTCGATGAGTTGCGGCTGGAGGGGGTCCTGCATGGCATCGGCCTGGAGTCCTCCCTGGGCCATGACCGGCGTGGTCATCACCACCCCACAGAACAGCCAGGCCGCCAGGGTCAGGACGGCCCAGGCGGCGTGAAGAGGAAAAACGGATGATGGAAAAGACCGGAACATGAAACGTAACACGATAAAAGAAAGTCACATCGCCCAGCAAAGGTAGGAATCGCGCAACAAGGCGCGCATCATAGCCGAATCGTGTTCGCAATCAAGAAAAGTCATTTCGTGGCGCTCGCCGACGTTCAGGCCGGGGCGGCGGGCGGCCGCCGGTTCGGGAACAGGAGTGTGCGTCGGGACCGTGCTTCAGGAAACGTACTTCAGGAAACGACCGCGCCGGCGTTGCCGGCCGGTTCCCAGGGGGTGTATCCAGCGCCGTTACCAGCCTCCCGGCGGTGCGGTGAAGAAAGCCAGGCGTCTATGGATTGCAACAGCGGCGGCAGCGTTGCCCGGTCGTGCGCCACGACGGCCAGCGCCTGATGGCGGGCGCAGAGCGCCGCGACCTCCTCTGCCGGGAGCAGGTCGGCCTTGTTGAAGACGAGCTGGCGTGGCAGGTGGGAAAGCTCCAGTTGCGCCAGGATGTCCTCCACGGCGGCGATGCGCCGTTCGTAGTCGGGAGCGGCAATGTCCACCAGGTGCAGGAGCAAATCGGAAGTTTCGATTTCTTCGAGCGTCGCCTTGAAGGCGGCCATCAGCGTGGGCGGCAGGTCCCGGATGAACCCGACGGTATCGTTGATGATGATGTCGCGGTCGCGTGGCAGGCGAAGCCGGCGGCTCGTGGGGTCGAGGGTGGCAAACATGCGACGCTCCGCCACGACCTCACTGGAGGTCAGCGTGTTGAGGAGCGTGGATTTTCCGGCGTTGGTGTAGCCCACGATGGAGACCACCGGCAACTGCTGCCGGTCGCGCTGGGCGCGGCGCGTCTGGCGTTGGCTGCGCAGCCCGGTGATGAGTTTTTCCAGATCGGCAATCCGGTCGCGGGCCCGGCGGCGGTCCACTTCGAGTTTCGTCTCGCCGGGCCCACGGGCACCGATGCCGCCGGCCAGCCGGGACATATCCGCCCCGTGTCCGGCCAGCCGCGGCAACAGGTATTTGAGCTGCGCCAGCTCAACCTGGACTTTCCCTTCGCGGCTGCGGGCGCGCTGGGCGAAGATGTCCAGAATGAGCTGGGTGCGGTCGAGAATTTTCAGGTCGGTTGCCGCTTCGATGGTCCGTACCTGCGCTGGAGACAGGTCCTGGTCAAAGAGCAGGACATCGGCCGCATGCTGGAGGCTGCGGATGATGACTTCCTGCAGCTTGCCTTTGCCGAGCAGGGTTTTGGGGTCGAGTTCGCGTCGCCGCTGGATGAGCTTGTCCACCACGACCAGATCGCACGATTCCGCCAGTTCGACGAGTTCTTCCATGGAGGCTTCGGCGTCTGCCAGCGCCCCGGTCGTGACCACGACCAGCATGGCGCGGTCCCGCAGGTCACGCGCGTCCCGCAGCCGCCGGGTGCGGGCAAACTCGGCTTCGAGATGTTCGATGAGGTCGAGGAAATCCACCTGGAGCTGACCGGGGTGCACTTTGTCCAGATAGGCCCAAGGTTCTGCCGTGTCGTCCGTGACGGCATCGGTGGCCGGGAGAAGATGGGCGGCGTGAATCCAGTTTGGCAGTCCGGTGTCGCTGACGCTGATGACGCCCATGAGATCGAGACGCAGCAATGCCAGGTCGTTGAGGTCGTCGCGGGTCAGCCCCGGCCCGGAAAGCTGCGTGTGCAGACAGCGTAGCCCGCGAAAACGCCCCTGCCCGACACGCACCCGCTTGAGGTCGGGAATGACGATGCCACCGGCGTCACCGACCATGACACATTCGACCTGTCCGTGCCGGCTGATGAGCACACCGACCTGCCGCCGGATTTCAGCCGAAAGTTCCGTCATCTGCCGCGCCAACTCCGGGGTGATGATGTCCCGTGGCGGAACCCGGCGCGCAAGCAGACGTTCGAGCCGCCTGACCTGACTGGATTTGAGACCTTGTGTGTTACCTTCGACCTTGGAAATAGGCATCCCTCACATTTCAGCCATTGCGTGACCCGCTATGGTCCGGCACGCCAACGGCAGGATGGTTGACTTGGTTTCAGCATACGCACGCCCGGAAAAGATGCAACGGGGCGGTTCCCAGCCCACAGTCCCGGAAGGCACCGGCGCAGGCTGGGAAGTATCCGGTTCGGAACCGCACCGGCTGGAAGTTGTCACCTGCTCGCACAGCCTGACGTTCATTCCCACCTACAGTTGTCTTTTTGCCTGTGGCTACTGTGCGTTCGCGCGCCCGACACCGCTGGCTTCCCTGGAAGCAGCGGCAAGCTGTTTTGTTCGCGGAAAACAGGCTGGTTGTCATGAGGCACTCATCATGAGCGGCGAAGGCGTCATGGCCTTTCCGCGCCTGCGGGCGACGCTGGTTGCCTGGGGTTTCCGGGACTACCACGACTATCTGTCCGCCGTGTGCCGGCTGGCGCTCGAACAGGGTTTGCTGCCGCACATCAACATCGGCAATCAGACAGAGGAAGAATTCCGCCGTCTGCGCCCGGTTTGTGTTTCGATGGGCATGATGCTGGAAACAACCAGCCGGGAGCTGCTCCGGCAGCCGGCCCATCAGCATGCGCCAGGAAAGGCACCCCACCTGCGGCTGGCAACCCTGGCCGCCGCCGGGCGGGCGCAGGTGCCGTTTACGACGGGTCTGCTCATCGGCATCGGTGAAACACCGGCCGACCGCGAAGCCTCGCTGGAGGCGATTGCCGAACTGCATCACCAGTACGGACACATTCAGGAGGTCATCCTTCAGCCGTTCGTTCCCCATCCGGGAACGGCCATGGCGGATTGGACGGGGCCGGACGTTCCAACGCTGGCCGCCGTCGTACGGTTGGCGCGCGCCATACTGCCGTCGGACGTGGTGATCCAGATTCCGCCCAACCTCGTGCCAGAGGCTGCCGACCGGCGGGAACTGGTGCTGGCCGGAGCGCGTGACCTGGGCGGTATTTCGCCGGAACCGGACCAGATCAACCCGGATGCCCCCTGGCTGGCTCCGGCGCGCTATGCAGCCGAGCTGGCGGCGTGGGGATTTGTACTGCGTCCGCGTCTGGCGGTGTATCCCCGGTTTCAAACCCGTGCCTGGCTGGATACGGCTGTTTATGACCTCGTGCGCTCCAGGCAGGCGGAACTGGACGCCCTGGGTGCGATTGTGCCGGTTCCGGCGGTTGAGGTTCCGGCGGTTGATGCGCCCGGCGGTCAGACCTGCCGGACGCACACCCCGCGTGCGCGCAGGTAGGCTTTGGCTTCGGCGATGGTGTGCTGCCCGAAGTGAAAAATGGAAGCGGCCAGCGCGGCGCTGGCTCCGCCGACGGTCAAACCGGCATGGAGGTGTTCAAGTGTGCCCACGCCGCCCGAAGCAATGACCGGAATGGACACGGCGGCCGCCACCTGCGCGGTGAGTTCGAGATCGTAGCCATCCTGTGTGCCGTCGCGGTCCATGCTGGTCAGCAGGATTTCGCCGGCGCCCAGCCGTTCGGCTTCGATGGCCCAGGCAATGGCGTCTTTGCCTGTCGGGGTACGTCCGCCGTGCAGAAAGACTTCCCAGCGTGGCGGGTTCGTCTCCGGGATGCGCCGGGCATCAATAGCGACGACGATGCACTGGCTGCCGAATTTCAGCGCGCCTTCGGCAATGAGCTGTGGTTGCTGGACGGCGGCCGTGTTGACGGAAATTTTGTCGGCGCCGGCGAGGAGAATGGCGCGCATGTCGTCCACGGTACGGATGCCGCCGCCGACCGTGAAGGGAATGAACACGGCATCGGCCACGGCGCGTACCATCTGGGTGACAATTGCCCGGCGGTCGGATGAGGCGGTGATGTCGAGAAAAACGAGTTCGTCCGCGCCTTCGGCATCGTAGCGCCGCGCCTGGGCAACGGGGTCGCCGGCATCCACGAGGTCAAG
>Ga0272446_1002098_pt1 | contig 27906 bp, 38 predicted proteins | sample YNPCB0061_FD_194587 | JGI IMG/M metagenome (GOLD analysis project Ga0272446, IMG submission 194587) | Hot spring microbial mat communities from Yellowstone National Park, WY, United States - YNP-CB-006-1 | ecosystem: Environmental > Aquatic > Thermal springs > Hot (42-90C) > Sediment | place...
AAACGAAATAGCCATTTGTCTTACGCTTTGAGGGGCGACAACCTTCGCCGAAATTTTCAGGTATGCCGCCGATTAAAAATCCGGGCGATACGCCGCACGATTCCAACAGCCACGCCAAAAGCGAAGTCGTCGTCGTTTTACCATGCGTGCCTGAATATTACGCGGCTAAAAATTCGAGAAATTTCCGCTAATAGTTTGAGAATTTTACACGGATAAAAGTTTGAGAAAACGATAACTCAATCCGCCAAGTAGCACCTTACAGGCAACATATCCCGAATGGCGTGCCTTACAGCATTGTTCATCTCGCCATTCAGCACAACCGCACGCACATGAAACACCCCCGCGCTTTCGCCTGCGTGCGTAATCACACCGCCATGTTCATGCTCGCCGTTATACATCGCCCCGAAACTTTCTATAAGCTCAACCTCAATTCCAACCAACCTTAACGCGCGTTTAATCGCCCATTTTGTCCCTTTTTTAGAGGCAATTAAATAACTTTCTGCCGCCAAGCGTCTCACATCATTTGCGTTGCGCGCCAATGCCAAAACCGACGGCGGCAATCCGAATGCCAACGCAATCCTTTCCGCAAGCCATGTCGGCGTCTCTGCCCCGATACACAACAGGCACGCCTGAACTAATGCCTGATTCTCTAACCGAACCCGACCAACCTCTTCTAACGCAACCGACTGCGCCGTCCACATTCCCTCTGGCTGATACCTCATAACAATACCACATTGACCGCTGGAATAAAATATCTCACACTCGGAAACGACGGCGTAACAATCGGACTGCTCGGCTCAATCAACTCCAACTGCTCCACCCCCTCCAAAAACAATGCCTGACTGACTTCCGCCCAACTTATCACCACCCTAAACCGACCCGTATAGCGCACCGTGCATATCGTCAAAAACTCATTCAGCACCGCTACACGCACCGCATTCTCATCATAGCCTTGCTTGACTTTTACGCCAATCGTAAAATCAACATTAAACGGCGTTACTTCGCCCGGCACATCATTGGCAATCTCAATCACATCGCAGATACAGCGCACTTTTTCATCGTTCAAAGCGTTCAGCACGGCGGCTTTCAGTTCGTTATCAGGCTGACCGTATTCACCGGTAATCGCAACCCGAACCGTTCCAATCGGCACATTACTTTTTTCATTATAGCCATAAACCAACGCATCTTTTGCACCTGCACTGAGCGCGTGATACCGATACGCCGACTTCGTGCCTGCCGCAAACCGCTCTGGCGCAAGCCGAACCCGCAACCGCATTGCTTCATCGTCTTCGCCATCAAGGCGCACCACGCCCAACAGCCGTCCGAGTGCATCTAAAAATTCGCCCCGCGCATTATCTACCGTGTTCTGCAAACACGCATCTTGAATCGCCTCCCGAAGCAAACTCTCGCGATACGCCAAAATATCAATCAGTATCCGCTCTGGTGTTGCTGGGTGCAAGACTTGTCCGCTCAATCTCTCATACTCCGCAATACACTCTTCCAAAACTTTTTGCGGATTGCGCTCGATAAAATTCAACTGACTCATCCGTGTGTGATAGTCTCGTTAATTAAATTCGTGTAAGTACCGGTCGTTTTTCCCGCAAGTTGCGAGGTCATGATGGTTTTAAGTGCCGCACCGCCATCCATTGACACTGGTGTCCAACTCTGAAACCCACTGACCAACGCATCAACCGTTTCTTTCAGTTTTGCAAATTCACTCAAAAACTGAACGGCTTTCAACAGTCCGCCAAACTGGTTGCCGTTGAGCATCAAGGTGTTGGCATTGCCCGGTGGCACATTCTGTTCGTCATAAATTGCGCCCAAGACCACGCCCTCGTAGGCTTCGTTCAGTATCACAGCGACCGTCTCGTTCACTTTCGGCATGGCATAGCACTTAAAGCGTTCTGTCGAGAGTTGCACCACAGGCAGAAAATCCGTTTCAATCTCTTCGGCAAACACTTTCACCCGTGCGCGTCCTTTTGTGCCGTCTATGTCAATCACACGTCCGAAGCGTATCATGTGCGCACTCCTTCAAGACTGGTTTCATAGCCCGACCGTTCAACTTGGTGCTGGGTTTGTTCAACAACATACTTGCCGTCAAACACGCCGAAGCCATTCAGTTCTATCGTCATGCCTGATAGCAGTCGGCTGTCGCCCGGCAGTGTAAGCTCGCAGTGTGTTTTTTTGCGGTTAGTTTCTTTCAAGCGTTCGCGTGCGCGTTCAGTGGCTTCGCTGGTTGAATCAATCCCGCTTTCTACGGCATACAGCACAGGCTCGCCCGTTCCCGCTGTGCCTTCAAGCACCTGTCGCGTCTTTGCATTAAACCCCCTAACCACACACCGTTTGTAAGTGCCGATGGCTTTGTCAGAAAATTGATACGATTTCACATCGCCGCGCCGAATCGTTGCGACTGCTGGGCTATCATCTATCTGCGAATGAGACGTGAAGATGAGCTCACTGCCTTCCATTTTCATAATGTAGCCGTAGCGTTTAGCAAGTCGGTGCAGGAACGCCATGTCGCTCTCGTTGCGTTGGGCTTCGAAGGCGAGTGTGCCGCCGATTTCTCCGATTATGCGCAAGCCGTGCCGTCCTGCGACCGTTTCCACGACCGCTTTCAAGGGCTGTTGCCGATACGAAGCCCAGCGTTTTTCATACAGTCGCTCCATACCTGACACTGCGAGTATCTCAATTCGCTCGCCGCTTCTATCGCCTGTGTAATTGACTTCATAAATCCGATACAGCCCGAAATCCCGCACCTGCTCGTTGTTTCCAAGTTTCAGCCGTAAGCGTTCTTCGGCTTTGGGAAACCAACTGCCGCGCCAGCGTCCGTCGCTATCTTCAAAGACCAATCGCGCCTCGCTTAACTGTTCGTTAAAGCGTTCTGTAATCCCAACACTCAACAACCGCTCCGACAGCACCCGCGTCGCCTCTACCCCCTCATACTCAAGCTCAAGCCTCATCATTCTTCTATCCCATCACTTGAATTTCAATGTCTATCTCGTACGCAATCCCTAACCCCGATGCTCGAAAGTGCGCCGTAAAAACTCCTGCCTGTATTCCACTTACATCAAAGAAAATTCTCCCACTCTCTTTCACCACTTGCACCTTCGGCTCTATCGTAATCCCTTCGTTTAACAACTCGTCGTCGTTCAGCACCTCGACCCGCACTTCACCATCAACCTCAAAGAGTGTCAGGTCTAAATAAAACTTAAGGTTGTATGTATAACCGGTCAAAATCTCAAACGGATTCCCGCCTGGATACTCGAAGGTAAAATCAATGGGCATGTGGAACTTTCTGGGGGTTGTCATGGCTGATGAATCTGTCGTGCGCACGCGCCACCAATAGATGCGTCGTCTCGGTAAATTCACCGTGCGTGTGCGTGTTTCGCCCGTTGAACGATGCACCACCGTTTCCATCTGTGCGTCGGTTGCCACTTCCAACACCAGCTCCCGAAAGCACGGCGAAAAAAACCGAAACTCCACTGGCACCTCACGCAACACGTACGTCGTATCTATCTCTGCATCAGGCAACGGCGCAATCGGGTTAATCAAGTAAATCAGCCCATCGGCGTTGAGCGTGATGTCATCTAATTCGCTTGGCTCGCCGAGAAAGTTCAGCGCAAGTTTGATAGCGACTTGACCTTGGGCAAGGGCAGTGGAATCAATTTCTACGCGCCTTACTTTTACACGCGGGTCTTGCGAGAGTGCGTCGGCGATGTCTTGTGCCGCTTGTGCTAAATCCACAGGCTCATCAAGCCGATTGAGTAAGGCGTTGCCGAACTCTGGGCGCATCGGAATCGCGCCCTTCGGCGTAAACAGCATCAACCGCACGGCTTGTTCAAGGGCTTGCCGACCGCGTGCGCCCAATTTAATCGGCTCTTCGGGATTAGAGTTAAGAACCATGTCGCCTCCATACAGGTTGCGTTTCTACAAAAACCTCCGTAGGCGTGTCTAACACGGGCGCAAACACGCTCACGCCCACAGGTAACGCCCCAAAAATCGGTAAGTGCGGATTGTGTGGCAGAATCTCCCCAAACCGCCGGGCATCGCCATAGACCCGCTCGGCAATTAAATCCCATCGGTCGTTCTTAATGGTCTCAATCACGATAAACATCACTCCACCTCCACAACTTCGGGCGGATAGGCACGCCCGTTGACGTAAGCAATCACAGGACTTTTCGGCATAAACGGCACAACCTTTTTCGGTTTCGGTTTCGGCTTCGGGGTTCGGCGTTCTCGCTCTACGGTTACAATCGTTTTCTCGGCATATTCTTTCAGCACCACATCGGCAGTGGCATAAATCGGTGTGCCGTCCAATGCACACTGCACCACAGTTGTCTCCACCGATTCAATCACATACTTGCCGTCGTATATTCCGTTTCCGAAGGTCAACTGTCGCACCTTGCCGTCTTCGCACGCTGCGCGCAGTTGTGCTAAGCGGTCTTGTGGGTTGCCGAAAAATTGGTGAAAGGTCATTGTCATTGAAACGCTCCGAAGCCGTGCGCCCATCACTTGCAAGACTTCCTTTCCAAGCACGGTCTCGTGTGTGGCAAGGTGTTGGCTTGTGCTTTCGCGAAACTGTGTAATTCCTTCGACCGTCAGAAATTCAATCTCGCCCAAGCGTGCGAAGACTGCCTTGCTTGCGCCTGCCATCGTCTCAAATTGAAGTCGCTCCGCTTGGGTTTGATTTTGAAGCCGCGCTCGCTCAAGCACCAAATACAGCGCATAGCCAATCCCTTGCCCTATCGGATTGTAAGCCACTTGCGAAGCAAGATTGATAGCGTCGAATATCATCGTGTGAAAGCAATCGTTTGGTTGCGTGTCTGAACTTGACCGACCAATTTCGCTAAATGGTCTTTGTGTTCATTGAGCATTTTAAGGAACTTTTCGGTCTCGCGTGCTTCGGCAGTTTGAATGGTTACCGTCGGCTGATAGTTGATTTGCAGTTCTGTGGGCAGGTAGCGACCGCCTGATTCGCTTGCTGCGCGCACTTGCATATTCTTGACGTCTTCTGCGCTTACGCCTTCGCGCATCAGTTCGTTGTAAGCCGTAATGCCCGTTGAAACCGCCATTAAATACGGATTAAGTCGCCCGATAAACGACAAGGCGCGCCCGCCAAGACCGCTCGCGCGCGAAATCTGTGAGCCAATACTTGCCGACGAAATCGGTCTTCCCATTGCATCAACCAAGAGCGGAGGTGCGCTTGCGCTGCTCGCACCACCCCCGCCGCCTGAAAGCAGCTTGCTCAAAAACTCTTTGCCTTTCATGGCTCCGAAGTATGTCGCCACTCCGCTCCCGATTGCGCCCACAAGTCCGCCCGTCAGCGTCAGTTTCGGATTCTCCGACATCCACCCTGCCGCCTTGTCCCCAATAAAATCAAATATCTTCTTTTGAATCTCATTCAAGCCTTCGCCGGCTTTTGCTAAGGCGTTCTCTAATGCGCCCAGCATGGATTCCTTTTTGAGCGTCGCTGTGCCTTGCAACATTCCAATCACTAATTCTTTGTTGGCGCGCTCCGCATACCGTCGCCCATACTCCCGAAACGCCGAGACACCACCTTTGGAAAGCATTGCACTTACAAACCGCGCCCCCGTCTCTCCAAAGAGCTCCGTCATCACTTGTAATCGCTTCTCTTCCGAGAGCGTCTCCAACTTGCTTAATTCCCCCAGCGCATTCTCCAATCCCAAAAACTTCCCTTTCTTATCAAAAAAGGTCATCTTGAAGTCCTTGCCTACCAATCCTTGCTTGCGGAGTTTGGCAAGTTCTTGGCTCACGCGAGGAAGCCGCTTGGCAAACTCATCAAAGTTTGAGCCTGCCAGCGACCCTGCTTGCCCCGCCTGTTTCAGTACGCCGAACATCGTCATCACATCTTTCGCACCCTTTGAACCCGTTAGTCCCAGATTCGTTACCGCCGACATCGAATACTTCAAACTCTCCGCTAATTCTTCGGTCTCCAACTCAAAGGCATACTTCGCCTTCTGCACATCATTGACAAACGCATCTACTTTTTCTTCGGGCAACTTAAAGGCATCAAGAAACACATTGACCTGTCCTGCGATTTTGATAAAGTCTTCATCACCTTTGGCTTGCTTAATGGTTGCCAAATCGGCAACCGCCTTTAAGCCTGCCTTCAATATCACATCTTCTTTGACTTGTCCTTGCCGAAGCGTCGTGGCGACTTCCAAAAAGTTCTTGGCTGACCCTGCATAATCGACGCTCAACTTTTCGGCAAGGGCAACGAGTTTCGGGAAGTTCTCACTTGTCTTGCCCTGTGCGTTCATGAAGGCAACTGTGGCGCGCGTGACGGCTTCCTCGTAGGTTTCGGCGGCTTTGAGCATTGGGGCAACAAATTGATTGTAGCCCACCATCGCGCCTGTGCCGAACGTCGCGCCGCTTTCCAAGCCTTTCATCATGCCTTTGCCAATCCCCGCAAGTGCCGCACTCGCTCGCTTGGCTTCTGCGCCAAATTGTTTAAGTTCACCCGATAAACGTCGTGTCGCCGACAATGCGCTCTGCGCAACACCGTCAAAAACAACTTTGATATTGACCCTTGAACTCGACATCGTTCAATTTTAAGCGTTGAGTCTCATGGAAATAAACTTCATGAACATCTTGATTGCCATCGTCCTCTACACCACGCTCACTGCGCTCATCATTACCACCATTCACGTGTTTGTTGCTCATATTCGCGGCGAGAAGGTCAGCAGTCCGTTCTTTGAATCGCTGGCTTCCATTTTATTTTTCCTCGCAATTTTCAACTTCTTCTTTGGCGACCACAACCATGAATAATGAATAATGAATAGTGAGTAGTGAATAATGAATAGTGAATAGTGGGTTTTTCATTCTTCATTCTTCATTCCCCAATCCGCATTCCACAATCCGCATTCCCCAATCCGCATTCCCCAATCCGCATTCCACATTCCCCAATCCGCATTCCACAATCCGCATTCCCCAATCCGCATTCCACATTCCCCAATCCGCATTCCCCAATCCGCATTCCCCAATCCGCATTCCCCAATCCGCATTCCCCAATCCGCATTCCACATTCCACAATCCGCATTCCCCAATCCGCATTCCACATTCCACAATCCGCATTCCCCAATCCGCATTCCCCAATCCGCATTCCACAATCCACATTCCCCAATCCGCATTCCCCAATCCGCATTCCCCAATCCGCATTCCACATTCCACATTCCCCAATCCGCATTCCCCAATCCGCATTCCCCAATCCGCATTCCCCAATCCGCATTCCCCAATCCGCATTCCACAATCCGCATTCCCCAATCCGCATTCCCCAATCCGCATTCCACAATCCGCATTCCACAATCCGCATTCCTCATTCCCCAATCCGCATTCCACATTCCGCATTCCCCAATCCGCATTCCCCAATCCGCATTCCCCATTCCACATTCCCCAATCCGCATTCCACAATCCGCATTCCCCAATCCGCATTCCCCATTCCACAATCCGCATTATTTGCTTATTTGCTTCACCCAAAACACAAACTCCGACATTGTCATTGCTGACAACTCGGAGTATCTAAACAGCCCTATGCGTAGCAACGTCAGGACGGCTTCTACGACGCCTTTTCCGTCACCGAATCCAACTGCTCGGCGAGGCTCGCTAAAAAGCCGTCCCGTAATGCTAAAAAATCCGATTGCGGCAACTCTAACACATCTTCCATTGTCAGTTTCTTTCCATCAAATATCCCAATCGTTGCTAAAAGCGCGGCTTGATACTCTAAGCCTTCGTCTTTCCCTGAAATACGCACGGCAGTCAGGCAGTCGCGCACCGTCGGCTCCTCAAACTCCACCCGCTCAAACACTCGGCGTGCCTTCTTCTTGACTTCAATCTTCATGACGGCGTCCCTCCAAACTCGCTACTATCTTCAAGTGCCATGAAACAAATCGGATTCAGCGGCACAGGCACCGGATAGGTAGCGTATGTTCCCGGTGTCCAATATGTAACCTGCACTTCACCCGTCGGAAGCACCACCACAATCGCCGAACCCGACATAAAACTCGGCAAACTAAATACCTGCCGTGTCGCAGGTGTAAACTGATTCGGTAAGGTAAAGAGTGTGCCCGTAGGCGTCCCTGTCGCAGGCTTATTAAAAAACCCTTCCAAGAACACCCGATTCGAAATATCCCGATACACCTTCACAAACGGTGTAATACTTCCCTCGCTACTCAACCCAAACGGATTTCCATACACATTACTTTCATTCGGATAATCTTTTAGTAGAATTGCATTGAACGGCGGATTGAGACTCAACGTCGCTCCAATCGCTCGCGCGCCTGCCATGATTTTCCTGCGCGAGACTGCGCCGTCCGCAATCCGATTTTCAATGACCCAGTTCGGCGACTCAACCGCCGATAGCCGCACGTGCAAATTCCTTGTGCGATTCACCAGCGCTTGCGTCGCCAAATTAGAAAAGGCGTTAGTGCCATCAGGGTTGCGCGCTAAAACCGAATCCGTGTTCTTCAACCGATACACTTTGCCCGTCGTCCAGTTATAGCTCTCGCTCTCGCCAAAATTCGGCTCCACTTGTGGTATATCCGGCATCGCTACGCTCCTGTGTTGAGTTTATAGCCTTCTAACAAATTCTCTCCGTTCACCTTGTAGATGTTTGCCAGGGCATCGACTTCAAAGAGTGTCGCCCCTGCCACAATGAGCTTGGCATAATACACCGTCATCATGCATTCCATCGTTACATTTTCGTTCTGCCGAAACTGCCCCAAATCCATATCCTTAAAAATTCCCGCTGTGGAATACACGACGGGCAGTTGTGTTAAGCGTCCTTGTGGCGTGTAGGTTTCCAAGTTGCATCGCGCCATCAGGTTATAGACCCTTGTGGGATTGAGCGCAACACCGAAGGCTTCAGGATAAAACGCACTCCACTTCAATCGGCTTTCCATTTTCTCAAAGCCCGACGGAAACTCCGTCTCGCCTACCATGCCCAATGCCTTGTGGTCTATCATCTTGGATTTGACCTTCGGCAAATCTAATTCTTCGACGCGTCCCAAATACGAGACACCGTCTAAATACACATTCGCATTCGTAAGTCGGTTAATCAGTAGTGCCATGTGGTGCTGAATTAAAATTTCAAAAGTGAAATATCGACAAAGGATTCAAAGCGCACGCGCTCCATCGGCACAGGCGGCATGAAGTTGAAATCAAACAGCAATTTGCCTTGTGCGATTTCTGTTTCAGGATTTTTTGCGCTATCAAACACACACTCGCCATCAACCAGCGCGCCGCGTGCAATGAGCGTGCGCATAAACGCATTCACCGTCTCTTTAATCGCATCAATCAGTGCCGTGTTAATCGGCTGGTCTAAAAACGGAAGCATCGCCGCTTCTAACGACTCATGAAGCAAATCGGCGACACGGCGCACCGCAATAAAGTTCTTCGGTGAAGTGTTCGCAGGAAATAACGCCGAGTGATTCCCCCATACCCGCAACCCTGTGCCAAACGCCGAAAACACCGTCACAAACCCCTTTTCGTTGAGTAAGTTCGCATCTGACCCCGCATCCGTGTAAGACATCGTCATCTGAATCTTCGGCTCAATCGCACCGACCAGCTCCGTGTTTGACGGCGAAAACCAGTAGCCACGCACGCTATCCTTATTAGCAATCGCACCCGCCAAGAACTGCGAATACGGTCGCTCTACCCCAAACCTGTCTTTGAGATACGGAAAACACAGCACCGCGCGCTCGTGTGCTGAGTTGTATGGTGCGGTTGAGGTGCGCCACCCGATTGCTTCCAAAACCGTCGCGTTCTTGCGACCATCAATCAGCGCAATCGCCCGATGTCTCTCTGCCGCTTGGTACACCAGTGCCCCCGCAATCTCTTGTCGTTGCGAAAACCCCGGCGCAATCAAAATCTTCGGCGCAAAGCCGAACCGCTGTCGACATTCGTCAAACTTCGCAATCGCCGCCACAATCTCATCAGCTTGGTCATCTTGCAACAGGACTTCCGGTGCCGCATCTAAATCAACTCCAAAATTTTTACGTCCTGACTCTGGAAGGCTAGCTTGTGCTGCCGTTAGTGTGTTGATAACAATCACGGTTGCGTTGCCTTGTGCGAAAATATCGCGCAGTGCTGCTGGTATCGTGTAACCCGTGCCGTAATCATTACCAAAAAACTCTTCACCTTTTTTCAGGCTCGTAATCAGCACTGGTGTATTGCGGTAATTGTCCAAGTTGTTACTTGAAACTGTCGGCGGTGAAGCCGTGCCAACCAGTCCAATAACCGCCGTGCGCACCTCGCGCACGGGGCGCAAGCCACGCTCCACTTCAATAAATTCAACCCCGTGTAAGTAACTCATATTCCGTTTTCGTTAAAATTAACTTCTGAAAGTGTTGGTAATTCAGGCTCCATAACCGTCTCTACCGCCAGCGTCTTCACAGCAAATCGGATTCCGTATTGCCAAATCCCGTCCTGCTCATCAATAAACTCTTCGCTCACCACACGCATCGGCTCGTAGCACTCCGGCGGTCGCCACCCCTGTAACAGCCTAATGATTTCAAACACAAACTCGTAAATTTCATCGTCCGCTGACTTGTTCTCGCTCATCTGCTCCGATACATTGCGATACAGCACCACCACATCAAACAGCATCTCTCGCTCCTGAACCACCGCGCCTAACGCAAGCGATTTCGTCTCGTAACGACTGCCGGTGTTCTGCACCAACACTGCGCCCGATTGCGCCAACAACGCAAACGTCTTTACATCGACTTTCTGCGGTCGCGGTCTAACCACCAGCATCGACTCCACATCTGCACCAGTGCTATCCTTCGTTTTCTTTTTCAGCCGCCCCGATGTTTTCAATCGCGCCACTATCGCATTACGAACTTCAAGACTGGTATCAATCATCTCTCCCTCGGCGATTTCATCAGCCAAAACACCAACGCAATGATGGCAAACACCACAAAATTTGAAACTTGCACGTGATTTTCGGCTTCAACACCCAAAAGCGATAGATTCACAAACACCGCATCAATCAGTTCCACTAATCGCGGTTGTAAAAACCAAAAGAGCACCGCCATGATGGCATATTGAATCCACTTCCCGCCCAGTGTATTCAGTAATGTTTGAAGCATCTTTAATCCTTGTTTAAGACTGGTGTAAACCACACAATTCTGAAATACGCCGTCGGCACAATCCGCCGCACGCGCTCATAAATCCCATCGCCATTACGCTGATTACCGTCACCATTGGTGGTGTTCGCCTCAATCGTCTCGCCGCTCGCGCCGCGCCAAGATTTCACGAACCCGCAATGCCCCCAAATCGTCTCGCCTTTTTCCCAAATCACAATCGCACCATTGGGCACAACGGCGCGCCCCAACAGCACATCACGCGCCCGAATACTATTCCCGCGCACCCACGAGCGCGCCAGCAAAGTTCGCTTACCCAGTCGCTTCGGCTCACGCGCCCCGACCGAATCCAGCACTTCACCCACAAACGCCGAGCAATAGTTCATTCCCTTTTCACCACCATAGCGCAAGAGCATTCGCTCAATCACTTCACCATCATTCTTACCTGTCGCTTCAGTGATGCCCACGTAGGTTTGTGCCAATTCCATGTGTGGCTGTGCTTTCGTAATGGACGCATGCCCAAGAATACAAAGAGCAAGAAACACCATCGCCACCGCAATCGGGTCTTCACTAATCCGCTCCCAAAACTCAAACTCATCAAACAAAAACTCATCAATTAAACAGATAAACAGAAGAATCACATAAAAGAAGGTTGCTACACTCGCAATGTAAGAGAGTTCTGACGCAAAGATATTGGTCGCCGCCTCGGCTTGTGTCAGATGAGCTAACGACAACAGCCCAACCACCACCACGCCGCCAACCGTAAAGAATAACCCCCTATGTTTCATAGTGTCCGATAATGATTTAGAAATGCTTGCGAAAACACTCGGTCGTTCTTGCTCTTGTTTGAGAGAGCCTCAAACGCCGTTCCACCATCTTTCAGCGTCGCCCCCGGAATCCCGGATTCGCGCAGGCGATTCATCTCGCGTTCAATATCGCCTTTAAGCTCGCGGATAGGTTCAGGGACGTTCGCCGCGTCGCGCCGCTCCCACAACAGCACCAGCGTTAGCCTCGCGGCGATGTCCGCAATTACATTCGGCACAGGCACAAACGGCACTTGATAGTCCTCGCTAAAAAATGCATCAATCGCCCCCGCCGCCCGTGCCGAAGCCGCATTCAATACTTCTTCACCAAGCGTCGTGCCACCCGCATTGTTTGTCAATTCAATCAGTGTTTCATCTGGCACTACGCCCGTCAAATACGCCAAGTCGTAGTAAATCAAATTCAGTGGCATTAGGTCTACAATCGGATTCCGTTGAAACGCGCAATCGACTTGTCATCATGCAAGGTTGGCGCAAAGTCGCCTTCAAGAATAATTTCGTGCAGCACGCCCGCCTTATTCACCGAAACCGAAAAACCCGAATTAGACGCAATAGAGTAGTTATACCCTTCCGCAACGCTCACCACATAGATTGACGAGCAGTTCGTTGAAGTGCCGAGCGTCTCATTAAACGGCATAATCGGATTGCCCGCCTCGTTGTAGCCCGCACTAATCACAGGAATCCCCATGTAGGTCAAAATGCGCTGACCAACCAACTGCATATTATCCGTGTAAGAGAAGGCTTCGCGATAGACATTCGTCATGCGTGAGAGTAGTTGGTCAGGCACAATCAAGAACCGCTTGCCTGGGCGCGTCAAGGCAATCGCTCGGTCAAGCGTCTCAAAGAAGGCTTGCTGTGCCGCACGGTTCGAGTCACTATTCCCGTTTGGCAACACCGCTCCGTTTGCGCCTTGATTGACCGTCTGAGAGGCAACTACCAGCGTACGAATACCCACAAATTTATTCCCCGTACCGTCCGCGTTAATCAAATTGTCAACAAACGCATAGGCGATATTGCGCGCCAGTTGCTCCGTATCGCGCACAATCAGCGAAGGAATATCCAACCCGCGCCGAGCGTAAGCTTGGTCAACGCGCAGCCGGTCACCGAACACTTTCAGCGTCGGCGTTACATACACAGGGGTTGTCGGTGCCGCCGTGTAGTCACTGCCTTCCGTACGAAACACACCGCCCGTCGCCGTCGACTGCTTGCGCCGATTTTCAGCGTTGCCTACAATCGTGTAAAACTCCAACTGCGAAAAAATCGGGTGTGCTTCCAGCATCGCGCTCACCGCCACCTGTGTGAGCTCCTCACTATAAAATTCATCGTCCTTCGGAACGATAGAGCAGATTTCACGAAAATTCATGATTGATAAGAGTTAGGTTATTGAAGTCCCTTTAATTTTTTCAACGCAAGTTTTTTCGTTTGCGAAGCCGTCATTTTAGCATAGTCGGGTTTAGCAAACTCCTCGCCCGCCGCATTCGCCGCCGTCGCTTGCTCGCCCGAATAAATCACCGGCAAGGTTTTGATAAAGGCTTGTAAATCCGCAAGCGGCGTCGTCTTCACAACTGTTCCGTCAGCTTCGGAAAACTCATACTCGCTTGATGTTGCAAGGGCTTTCATCACGCGGCACAAGTGTGCTTCAGCTTTCGGCGTAAGACGACCCTTTGCTTCTTCGGCAAAAAACTTGTTCAGCGCGCGCTCCATCTCAGCATCTTTGACTTTGGCTTCCGCCGCCGCCTTCTCCGCTTCAAGCGTCGCCAGCCGCTTCTCTAATTCCGCTTTTTCTTTTGCAAGTGTTTCTATTTCTGTCATATCTCCAAAAGTTTGTGATTCAGAAAATTCATACACTTCATCAGCCTCCGCGCCCGCAACCGTCGCAAACGCATACCCTAGCCCCTCAACCGCCGGACGCTCCACCAACCCAATATGCTTCAAGGCTTTATTCGCATTAAGCCCAACCGACACTTTATCAAGCCCCGATTGCTTGAAAAACTTCACAAACGGCTCCGCAAACTCCTTAACCTCAACCGTCAATACATGACGCCCGCCATCAGGCTCAATCGCCAGCGTGCGTTTATCAGCATAGCCAAAAATCGGAAGGTCATTCTTAGGATGATGAATCGTAATCGGAATGTTATCAGGGGATTCCGCAAGCGTTTTTGACAACACCTCGTTCAAATCGTCCAAATTCCACGATTTTTGAGCCGAAGCCGTCTTATGTGTGCCTGTCGCGAAAATTTTAATTCGGTTTCCCATCACAAGTGCGTTTAAAACCCGTTTAAAGTCGTTTAAGAGGCGGGTATCTCGGCGAAGACGACATATCAGCCGTTCCGCAAATTTTCTCGCCTTAAAACGCCTTAAAATACACCTCTCTATCCACCCACTCCTACTGAACCCTTACACTGCGACCCTACACAACACTCACACTTCCCACGACTTTATTTTCACCCAAACTCAAACACAACTCAAATGGACTGGATTGAAATCGGAAAAGCCTTCGGTTTCCCAAGCTTGATTTTTGCGGTGTGGTATATCTATCACGCGAGCGAAGTAAAAAAGTGGGAACAACGTGAAGAAGCGGATAAAGAAAAATGGAAACTCATTCTGACCGAAGTCAAAGACCAACACGACCAACAGTTCAAGATGCTTCGCGACGCCCTTGACCATGTCGGCATCCTCGCCTCAAGCGTTAAAGAACTGACGGTTGAGTTTAGAACCTTCAAAGAAAGGGTAGTGAAATGAACCTCGCTGAACAACGTCGACAGCTCAAAGGCTTGCTCGCCGAAAAGAAAGAAGAGCAAGAAGCGATTGAAGTCAATATCGCCAACGCACTCCTTATCATAAACGCCAAAGCGAACCCCTACCTTGACGACTTCACCGAACTCGATGCCGATGCCATCCTTTCCGCCGCACAGTCGCTTAAAACCGATGTAGAACGCTTAAAAGCGGTTTCCGACAAAATTAAAACCCTCTCAAAGGAGCTCCTGTGAATGGCAAAGCGAGCAACATATTATCCCGAAGCCGAACACCTCTTCGTTGCCGAAGGACTCACACTCGAATCCATCTCACAAAAACTCGGCATCTCAACCCGCTCGCTCCAAGAGTGGGCAAAAGAAGGGAATTGGAAACAACGCCGCGAAGCCTTTATTAAACTCGCCAGTTCTTCACACGAGAAAACCTACCGCCTCTACAACCGCTGGCTCGACCACGCCATCAATTCCGAAAACCTTGATATCGAAACCGTCTACGCCCTCTCCAAACTTGCCCCACTTTTAAAACGCGTCGAGCAATACGAATCCACCGTTACCAAACCCAACAGCGCACCCAAAGGCTTATCCGAAGAAACCATCGCCGCCATCGAAGAACGTATCCTCGGCAAACAACACAACATCACCGAACCCAAAGGAGAGTAACCATGCCGCGCCCAAAATCCACAATCCACAATCCCCAATCCCCAATCCACAATCCCCAATCCCCAATCCCCAATCCACAATCCACAATCCCCAATCCACAATCCCCAATCCCCAATCCACAATCCCCAATCCCCAATCCACAATCCCCAATCCCCAATCCACAATCCCCAATCCCCAATCCACAATCCCCAATCCCCAATCCCCAATCCACAATCCCCAATCCCCAATCCGCAATCCGCAATCCGCAATCCACAATCCCCAATCCCCAATCCGCAATCCGCAATCCGCAATCCACAATCCCAAAATCCTACTTCCTACCCTATCAGTGGGCTTGGTTGGAAGACAACAGCATGTTGAAGATTTGGGAAAAATCGCGCCGATGCGGCATGACCTACACACAAGCGTATGAAGATGTGCGAGACGCAGTAGCAGGGAAGTGGGACGTGTGGTTTTCCTCGGCTGACGATAGCGCGGCGCGTGAATACATTCTGTATTGTGAAAAATGGGCAACGCTCTTCAAAGAAGCCGCGACCGCCGTCGGCGAAACCATTTTCGACGACAGCAAAGCCGTCCAAGTCTATTCCATTAAGTTCAAATCCGGCAAGCGTATTACCGCGCTCTCATCGAATCCGTCGCAGTTTCGCTCCAAAGGTGGTAAGGTGGTTTTAGACGAGTTCGCCTTTCACAAAGACGCCGAAGCCCTCTGGGCGGCGGCTGAACCCGTAACGACTTGGGGATTCCCGATTCGCGTGCTTTCAAGCCACAACGGTAAAGGTTCAAAATTCTACAAACTCATTCAGCAAATCAAAAACGGAATCCTTAAAGGCTCTGTTCATCGCACCGATATTCTTTCCGCCATTGAACAAGGTCTACTTGATAGAATCATGGGGCGACCAACCACACAAGAAGAGCGTGACGAATGGATTGAGGACAAAAAGCGTCGCGTCGGCATTACTAATTTCTCGCAAGAGTATCTCGCCATTCCCGTCGACGAAGCCGGCGCGCTCCTCTCTTACGCGCTCATCGAATCGTGCCAAGAAGACCACACGCTTTACGACAACATCGACCAACTCAAAGGTAGCTTTTTTGTTGGCATGGACATCGCCCGACGCAAAAATCTCACCGTGATTTGGGTTGCTGAACAACTCGGCTCGCGCCTTCAAACCCGCTTCGTTATCCCGCTCAAAAACACAAAGTTCTCCCATCAATTCTTCGAGCTTGAAAAGTTTCTCCGCTTACCGAACTGCGTCCGCGCCTGTTTAGACCAAACCGGCATCGGCGAGCAACTGACCGAACAAGCACAAGATAAATTCGGTAAATACCGCGTCGAAGGCGTCCGCTTCTCCAATACCGTTAAAGAAACCATCGCACACCAGCTCGTCAGGCAAATGGAAGATAAAAACTTCATCATTCCTCAAACCGATGCCATCCGCGAAGATTTTCACTCGCTTAAAAAAGAAACCACAGCCGCAGGTAACGTGCGGTTGCAATCATCGAAGAACGAACAAGATGAAGATTCGCACGCCGACTACTTCTGGGCAGCCGCACTCTGCAATCACGCCGCCTATCAACAAAACATCGGCGAGTTCTTTATTGCCTCCGAACTAAAACCGACATCACGAAAACTCTTAAACACCTTCTAACTATGAACTGGTTCAACCGATTCTTTGGAACACTACGCCGCGAAACAGAGGAATACGAATTTGCCGTCGCCTCACTTAACACCCCTAACGAAATCGCTACCTTCGACAACGCCAACACCATGTATCGCACCATACGAGGTCAGTTCAGCAACCCTGACCCCGTTCTCAAAAAACTCCTCAAAGACATCTCCGTCTACCGCTCCCTTCTATACCACCCCCACGTCTCCGCCTGCGTCGAAAAACTCACCGACCGCGTCACCAAACAAACTTGGGACATCGACCGAGGACGCGCCAAATCCCGCAACGCCAAACTCATTAAACAAATCCTAAACGACATCGACGACAGCCAACCCGGCGGTCTCTCAAAAGTCTTCGAAGACATCGTCATGGCGCGCCTGTTCGGCTGGCAAGTCTTCGAAACCCCGCTCCGCCGACTTGGCAAACTCCTTATCCCCGAACGCATCATCGCAAAACCCCAAGAATGGTTCTGCTACAACTACGACCGCCCCGGCGAACTCCTCTTCAAAAGCAAAACCCGACCCGAAGGCGAACCTGTCTCCCCGCTCCAATTCACCGTCATCAAGCATAAAGACTCATACCTCAACCCCTACGGCATTCCGCAACTCGCCGCGTGCTACTACCCCGTCATCTTTGAACGCGCCGCTTGGTCGTTTAGAACTGTCTTCATCGAAAGCAACGGTCAACCCAAAGTCATCGTGAAAGTCAGAAGGGGAACCAGCAAAGAAGAACTCCGCAACATCGTTGAAAGCGTGGCAAATGCCGTGCAAGACGGCGTGGTCGGAATCCCCGAAGATTCTAACGCGGAAATCCTCAAAGTCAACGACAAATCTTCGAGTGAGATTTATCACGACTATAAAAAAGACTGTGAAGCCGACATCTCCAAAGCCATTCTCGGCTCAACGCTCGCCGTCGAGCAAGGCGACAAAGGCTCATACTCGCTCGGCGAAGTGCATTCCAGCGAGATTGATTACAAAATGCACTCGCTCAACCGCATGATTGAGCAGTTCTTCAACCGCCTCATCAAAAACATGATGGAAAGCAGCGACATCAGCGGCGAGCGACCGCTATTCGTGATTTATGAAGAAGAAAAAATTGATACCGCCCGCGCTGAGCGCGACCTCAAACTCACCCAAGCCGGTGTCCGATTCACGAAAACTCACTTCATCGAAGAATATGGCTTCGAAGAAGATGAGTTCGATGTACCAAATCCTCAATCCGAAATCCCAAATCCGCAATCCGAAATCCTCAATCCTCAATCCGCAATCCGAAATCCTCAATCCTCAATCCCAAATCCTCAATCCGAAATCCTCAATCCTCAATCCTCAATCCCAAATCCTCAATCCGAAATCCTCAATCCTCAATCCGAAATCCTCAATCCTCAATCCGCAATCCGAAATCCTCAATCCTCAATCCCAAATCCGCAATCCACAATCCGCAATCCTCAATCCTCAATCCCAAATCCGCAATCCACAATCCGCAATCCACAATCCGAAATCCAAACATTCAGCGCAGACGACGACCTCAACAGTCTCTTAAACGCCTACGACGCACTTAAAAAAAAATCCTTGACCGAACCGCACTCACACTCAACGACGAGTTCATCAACGACTTTTCAAACACACTCTTAAAGGTACTTCAAACCGCTCGTAAAAAGGGCGAAAACAGCGTTCAAGCGTGGATTCAAAAACACTATCCGACCTTTCATTTCGCCGAACTTCCCGTTGCGCTCGGCTCTCGTGAAGCCGCCGCATTCCTCAAATTCCAAGCCTTCACCGTCGCCACCGTCGAGAACGACCGTTTGCTCACACGTGTAAAAGCCGCACTCGCCGGTAACTTGCTCCGCGGCGAAACCCAAAAATCTTTTACCGACATCGTTAGTGAAGAATTTGATAAAGCCGGTGTCACACAACTACGCCCCTTCCACCTTGAAACCGTCTATCGCACCAACACCGCGCTCGCCTATAGCGGCGGACAAATCAGCGCACTCGACCGCGTCAAAGACGACTTCCCGCTCTGGCGTTACTCCGCCGTCAAAGACAGCCGAACCCGCCCAAGCCATCGCGCCCTCGACGGCAAACTCTTCAAAACCGGCGACTACACCTACTACCCGCCCATATCCTTCAACTGCCGCTGTGAAGCCATACCACTCTCGCGCGCCGAAACCCAATCTCTTTCCCCAAGCAACCTACCCGCCGACCTTGAAGCCACACTCGGCAAAACAGAGTTTCTTGGTAACAAAAATCAGAAGTTTTTAAAATGGTTGGAGCAGCAAAACCTTTCAAGGGAAGCCGCCGAGAAGATTCAACCAAGACTCGTTCTTTTAATGACAGTCTTCGACGACAATCTCAAAATGCCGAAGCTTGTAAAATCCATTTTTGATTTGTTGAAAAAGGACAACAACTTCATCAAAATCGAGTCGTCAAGTTCAAATACTTTTACTTTTCAACACAAAAAAGCACAAGCAAAAGATTTACCTCAAAACCTTAATGCCGCCAAACGCTTAAACCAAAATGAATATAGCGTCATTATCCGCGAGCATCTTGAAAATCAAGGAAAACAACCTGAATTAGAAATCATCAACAAAGACGGAAAACGCTTTATCTCCGACCTTAAAACACCCAACATCAGCAAATATCAAAGCCTTGTGACTTCAATAAAAAATCAATTCGCTTCTGCTCAAAAGCAAAAGATTAAACACTTGGTAGTAGATATAATAGACTTAAAAACCGATAATTTCACAATCGCAAAAGGTATAGAAGAAGGATTTAAACACAATAAGGTTATTGAGAGAGTAATTATTTTGAAAGGCGATAGGTCAGCGGAGATTACAAGGGAGCAGTTTCTAAAGCAAGTAGTAAAAAAAGAAATCAAGAGGAAATTATGAACGCAGGATAGAGCAAGTACGCCGCCTTGCTCCCGGACCCAAGTTCCATAATCCTACATTCACTACAAATATACAAAACTTTTCGCAAACAAAAAAAAAGACTTACTACATTGAAAACAGTTCAAAAAAAAAAAAAACAAAAGGAGAGAATGTAACCTCACCCTGTCGCTGCGCGTCGTCCCTCTCCTTTCGCAAGGAGAGGGACGTTTTGGCAACGCCAAAACAGGGTGAGGTCAAAGGATAAGGCTTTGCGGTCAATCCACAACTTTTAGGTTGCCAAATACTTTACCAAAATATCCCCCAAACTCCGCTCTTCTTGCGCATTCAAAATCCCTAAAAACGGTCGTTCAGGCAGGTTCATTTTGCGTTGATGTGCTTTAACAAAAGCAACACCGCTTGCGGTCTTTTTCTTGCCTCTTCCGATGTTCCTTCCTTTGATTTTGCGCCGATGGGCAGGCACATCAACTGTCCCCTTAAACCCAAAATGGTGCACCGCCATATAGCGGTTCAGCACATAGTAAAGCTCGCCACCTTGCACTTCGGTCGTAACGCTCCGTCGCCCAATGCCGCTATCAATCAAAATCTGCCCAGCACCGCCAGGCTTCTGCGCCACAGTCGCCGCCTTCAATGGCTTGAACGGCGGCAATCCGCCCTCGCTAATCCGCTTCTTCGCCGCCGCCGATAAGAGCGTCCCCACGGCATTCAGCGCGGCTCGGTTGTGCGTCAGCGTTTGAATGTTCGTATTGAGTTTGTCAAACGTCTTACGTGTTTCGTCAAAGCCTTGAATTTTAACCTTTAGCATCAAATAAACTTTCTTGTTTAATCGGTTTGGATTTTGAAGCCAAAATCGCATAAATCGTCCGCTCCGACCGCCGATACTTCACCGCAAGCTCCTTAACATTCCTTCCGTCATACTCTCTCAAAATCAACATCCGCAACAGCTCGCCAGATATAGTAGGAATATGGATATTAAGCCCGCCAAACTTGTGCATGAGCTCAAGACACTGCTCAACGGTCATAACCCCACCATCAACCAACATCTGCATATCGCGCGATAAGAGTTCTTTCATGCTCAGTAAAATTAAAATTCACAATCCCACTTTGGTGCAATTAAAATCGGCGCGCCCGAGCCTCTTCGGACGCACCGACTGACAATGAGAAGACAACAATAAGCCAAAGAACACAAAGACCTTAACTCATTCAACTCCCTCTCCCACTGGGAGAGGGTAGGGGTGAGGGACAAATTCACCGCTTCTTCTTTTGCGGCACCACTACCACTTCCTCGTATTCATATTCCTTACCAAGATAACATTCACCTATCGCCGCCTGACGACGTTTGATTTGGAAAAGTGCGGAAAAAGTAGCAAATTTGCGTCAAACTCCGTCTTGTCGTGGCGATTCCAATTGCACCAATATGGGATTGAAATTCTTTCGTAAACGGATACACCTCTACGACCGCCGTAATTCTAATTGCACCAATGTGGGATTGAAATAAAATCCAATTACTCACTTCTCACCCCTCACTCCTCACTTCTCACTCTTCCCCTGTTGTTGAGCTTGCATTGCTTCCAGCGCGCACACAATTTTGCTTACATGCTCGCGCTGAATCATCTTGAAATCCGATAAGTTGAAGTGGTTTTTGAGCCATACGCGGAACGCGCTCTTTCGGTCAGCATCTGTGGTTTGTCGTGAGACTGCTTTCCACAGATACCATATTTTCCAAAGTTGTCCGGTCGTCGCCCACACACCCTCACGGCGACTTGGAACATCAAAAAACATCTCGCCCGTAACCCGCTTCCCATTACCCCTATCGACAAACTTCGTCTCCGAAGGCGGAAGTGCCGCCTTCATCATTTTAATGCACTGATTCGCTCCCAAATACGACAACTCGCGAGCCGACTCCACATCAAACCACGCCTTGAGCGTTGCACGATAAAGGTCATCATCCCACCCCAACTTGCGTTGCAGCGTTTTGATGAGCTTCACTTGCTCTTTTGTCGCCTCAAACATTTCACCCCTTCCTTTCCAACATTAAGCGTTCAAGTTTTTCCTCGCACTTCAAACACTCATACGCCTTCTGCTCGATGTGCGTCCACGAATACGCGCCCGCTTTCTCGTTATCAATGACCATCTGCGCAATCTCTGCTCGACGGCGATAAATCTCTTCAATCAAAAAGTGTTCATCAACCGTGAGCATCGCCACATCAAGCCATTTCAGCGTGATAAGCGCAAACGTCCCATCAATCACTTTCGCCTTCCACATCTTGCGCATAATCTCGTAAGTCTCGCCCACCGAATAGCCCGTATCCAAATAAGCCTCATGCTCCTGCAACTCACCAATGTTAAATGCCTTCACCGAGACAATCTCCGCCTCGCCTTTCACTTTGCCTTTTAGCAAAATCGTGAACCGATTTCCAATTCGGTACCGCTGGTTCCACAACCGAATTGTTGTGAAGCACGCGCAGTTGAGTTTCCCGAACTCACTCCCGCGCCGCCCATTCCAGTTGTGCGAAAACTCAAGCACCCCTTGATTCATCGCTCACCCTCCTTTCTCTCTCCTTTTAGGAGATAGCAGGGCGAGGTCACACTCCCTCTCCCACTGGGAGAGGGCTGGGGTGAGGGCAGGGCGAGGTCACGCCGCACCTGCCGTATCTGCTCAACCAACCCTTTCTTCACTTTGACCGTACGCCTATCAAGCCACAATTCCGACTCACCAAACACAGACGCTCTCCGAGCCTGTTTCCGCGCCTCTACAAACTCTTCATCAGAAATCCCGTTGTGTTCTAACTCCACGCGCTTCACACGCTTCCAACCCCCAACATTCACCGCCACCACCTCTATCATTCTTCACCCCCTTTCTCAATCATAATGACTTCGTTACCGAGCGTCGTATGATAAACACCCGCTTCTACACCTAACGCCCGAAGCGTATCAACACACCAGTAAATCATGTGTCTCAAAAGCAAAATTTTAAGCCGTCTCATGCCGCAACCCCCCTTTCGAGCAAAATATCCGCAACATCATGAATGATTTTCACAAATTCAGTACTACTCACAGAAACCCCTGAATGCCTTGCCGCTACAATCGCCTTAAAGACCAAATTCTCCAGTAAGCGCACATCACCCATCGCTTCCTTAGCAAACGCCTTTACAACCGCTTCCGAAGCACTTTCAATCACCGTTTCAACCAGCATCTTCACATCGCTTATCGTAATTGGCGCAAGTGTCGCCGGCACCTTAATCCGATTCACAATGTAACCGTAATCACCCCGCAGCGTCGTAATTTTAGACTTGAATTTTTCCGTCCCAACATACAACACCCCTACACCCGCTCGGTCATTCAACTGACGAACCTCATCAAGCGTGTTCGCATTCAGATGCTCCGCCTCGTCAATAATGATAAGCCGACGCGTACCTTTGAGTTTCTCAACGATGGCTAACATTAGCGTGTGAATCGTACCGCGCGGCTCAATTCCGCATTTGTAGGCAATCTCCCGAAATACTTCCTTCGCCGTAAAATACTTGTGTGCCTGAATCACAATCACCCCACTGTCCCGACGCGCATACTCCAACACCGCCCGCGTCTTCCCGCGCCCCGATTCGCCCGTCAAACGCCCAATCTGCCCCCGAAGCTGGCACATTTTCGCCGCTTCATTGAGCCGCTTAAACACACTCGTCTCCACAAACCGAAACCGCTCCTCTTCCAAACTCGACCACTCAATCAACTCCTGCAACTCGCTCTCGCGACGCAAAAACTCCACAATCCGCCGCTCCAGCTTTACTAAATCCCCCGCATATTTGCCTGCGAAGTATTGTGACATCAGCGACGAATTCTCGGCGTAACCCAAATCACGCGCAAGGTCGGCATACGAGTAACTCTCCCCACGCGCCTTCGCCGCCGCTTGCTTTCTCTCGAACCACTCTTTCAGTTGGTTCATAACCGATAAATTTGCTATCTTGCTCATAGTTGTTTATGTTTTATGTTAGAAAAACCCTGCTCCTCGCAGGTGCTAAACCGTGTTACCGGCACGGTTTATTTTTTTTAATCCCTCAAAAAATGATACTTCACCTTCCGCTTCTCCCGCTCCCGCTCCATCTCCTCATCACTAACCCCAAACGCCGAAATATCATGCGTCCCCGTCCGCTTCGCCTTCGCCGCCACCTCGTCCATCTTCGTTAGCATCGTCACCGTCGCCTTCGCAACCTCCTCACTCACACCACCCGTCTCATTCGCCAACCCCGCCGCCTGATACCGCACCAACTCCGCTTCGCTTATCTTAAACCCTTGCTCATTCAACAATTTCAGCGTCTTCTTCTGCCGCTTCTTCGCCTGTATCACTTCCTTAACCTTCGCTAACTCCAACGACGAATTCGCCAACGTCGCCGTCGACCAATACCCCAACACCGCTACCCCCAAATACTCATCTGTCTTCGCATCAAATACCCACGCCTCCTGATACCTTTTCGGATTCCGCCGCAAATACACCCTCCGACCCTCATTCCCCTCACACCACACACCGTAGTAATAATCCCTGAGCTTTGAATCGTAAATCCCATTCCGCCGAATCATAAATTCACCCGATACCCTGAACCGATAGAGCCGCAACGCCTCCTCACTCACCCGCTTTAACCCCTCAAACTCCTGATTCCACACCTCATCACGCGACCGCCCACAATGAACCTTCCCATCTGACTTATACTTGTTCAACACCTCCTCCACAAACTCCCCAATCACCGCCTCACCTCGCTCAAACTCCAACCTCGGCTGAATCATCTCTGGTCGCTCCGTCGGATTACCCCCGAAATACCCACTCGACATCTTATCGCACCACTCCTTGAACAAAAGGAAATCCCGCTCAATCGGCTTCGCCTGTGCATTGTAAGGCGCACTAAAATGCACCCGTATCCCAAGCAACGCCGTCAAACTCCGCGCCTTCCCCATATCCACCTCAACCCGATGCACCTTCCGACCACCCGCAAAATCATGCACCCGATAATCCTTCCCGTTATCAATCAAAATCTCCTCCGGCACACCCCACTTTGCGACCGCCTGACAAAACGTCTCAAACACATGCTCCGAGTTCGGTGCCTCCACATGGAGCAACCATGAGAGCCACTTTGCTGTCTTAAAATCCCGCCACACCGTTATCCACACCCGCTTTTGCGTCCCATCTGGCATTATCCAAAGCTGGTCAAGCTGTCGGTGGTCAGAAACCCATACCGCCCCCGCCTTGACCTTCGTATAATCCCGATGTGCAAACGCCGCATACTTCCTGTTCCACGCCGCCTGCCCATAGCGCGCCAAGTATATCGCGCTCTCCCCAATTTCCTTGCGCAACTTGTCCCGAAACGTATCCGCACTCGGAAACTCCCCACGCTGAATCAACCCTTCATACCCACGCTCTTTGGCAAACCCCACCGCCGCCACATAACACGCCTGTAACGACGGCGCACCTTCCTTCAAATAGAGCGACTTGAAAAACGCATAGACTTCTCGGATTCCTTTCCCAAACCGTTTCTCATCATCAAGAATCGAAGTTCCTTTCCGCTTCCCATACTTGCCAATCAACGCCGTAATCCCTTCCTCGCGATAGTGTGCCCGCGCCCGCATCACCGACTTGTAATCCAACTCCAAGCCCGCCTTATCCAACGCCTCTTGAATTGCTGTTTCGCCTTTCAAGCCTTCAATCACCCGAAACGCCTCTAAATACCGCAACGCCTTCCGCCGATTGTAGTCAGGTGCCTCTGCCAACGCCCGCGCCTCAACCGCACTCACCAACTCACCCTCATCACCCGACTTCTGCATCAACGCCCACTTCCTTTGAGCCTCAATCGGCAACGACGACAACGCAATGCGATACGGCTTCCGACCATCAACCAAATCTCTAACCGCCCTGTATTTCCCTGCCTTGATTGCTTTCCGAATAGCCTGTTTTGACACACCCAACAGGTTGTCACCTTCTGAAACCGTTAGCCAAACCTCATTTTCCTGTAACTCATTATTTTTAGAAGACTTAACAGAGGTGACAACTTCATCTTGACGGTTGTCACCTTGGTTGTCACCTTCGTCTAAAAAGGTGACAACCTGTTTCAAGGCGTTTTCCATCATGCAACCTCCTTTAAGAGTTTTTGAAATCGAGTTCGCTTCTCAATTCTCATCTGAACAATTTCAGCAAACCTGCCTTGTAAGTCAGGATTACCTCGCGCAATCGCCTTGCGAATCGCATCAGCACTTACCTTGCGTCCTTCTTTAATTTCAAGCTCATTCGCAATCATCTGATAAATCCCTCGATAGAGTGATTTCTTAAAGTTCTTCTTGGGTTTATCCATAGTCCGATTTATTTTCGCTTTAGAGACTGTTTTTATCCGCTTGATGTCCAAATTTAGTCTCTTTGGAGAAAAAATACAAACAAAATTTTCTCAATGGTGAAAAATAATTACGGTATCGGCGAGCGATTAAGGAAGTTTCGTGAGCAATCAGAGCTAAAAATCCTTGATTTTTCAAGGATTTTAGGGATTTCACACGGGTTTCTAAGTGAAGTTGAGCAAGGCAAAAAGCAAGCCGGATTAGATTTAATAATGTCTCTAAAAAGAAATTTCCCTCTCTTAAATCAAGAATGGCTACTGACAGGCGAAGGAGAGATGTTTCGGAATAAAGAGGAGAAGCAAGAAGAGAGGGGAGAGGAAAAACAAGCACAAGAGCCGCCTACGCCATCGCCCGCCGAGCCTCATAAAATCAAGCAATTAGAGCAAAAGGTCAATTATCTTTACAAGGTCATTTCCGAGCGCAGTTCCGAGTTTCAGCTGCTCCCGTCATCATCAGAGAGCGTTCAAATCCCGTTCTATGCCTATGCCGTCTCCGCCGGCATTCCCGACCTTCCGCCCGACGACAGCCACGACCTTTTAACCCTTGATAAAAAACTCCTTAAACGCCCTAAAAACGCCTTTGCTGTGCGTGTTTCAGGCACTTCCATGATAGGCGCAGGCATCGCCGACGGCGATATTCTCGTCATTGAGCGCGCCACCGAGCCAATTCCCGACAAAATTTTCATCTTCAACATTCCCGGCGAAGGCTATACCGTCAAAATACTTCAAAAGCGCAAAAACGGCGAGTTCTGGCTCAAACCATCAAATCCAAAATTTAAGCCTACCAAACTCACGCCTGCATTACAAGCATCGCTTGTCGGTCGCGTCGTCCTCATCATTAAATCACCTTAATTCTGCATGAATCACACTTAAAATTCTCAAACCATGAGCAAAACGCGGAAGAAAATCGGAAAAAATTCTCAAACCGTCTTTGCGAGCGTTGTTGTCCATAAGTGTTGTTTTCGCAAGCACTTACAGCAACTTTCTGACTTTTTTCTCAATTCTCAAACTTCCGGTTTATCGATACTGAAACAACCATCGATGTATGCTGTTGAATCAAGTATTCTCGGACAATTTCAGGCATCGAGACAAGTTTCAGTCTCCGATTGAGTGCCACTTCCAACTCCACATTGCCACGCGAAATCGCATTGCCCACAACCACATAGTTAGGTGTAAGCGTCTCTAAATGCTCGGCACTGTATCCGTTGAAATACACAATGCCGTTGCGTTCAAGAAACGCGCTCATTGGCGGATACACATTCGTATCAACGCCTGAAATGTTGTATCCGCAGGTTGAAAGTGCAACAGCAACGCTAGCCATCGCTGTGCCGCCAATTCCAAGAAAGTAAAAATCAATCATTTGTTGAGGCTTGAATAAGTTGGTTGAAATTACAACTCAAACGGGTTGAGAAGTGAAAGTCCTGTAATCGTCTCAAAATCTTTGGTGTTGCGGGTAATGGGCGTGAGGTTATTTGCGATAGCGGTTGCGGCGATAATCGCATCAGGGAGTTTAAGTTTATACTCTCGGCGTATATCAGCAGTTTTCAACTTAATCGGTTGTTCCAAGTCAATCACAAGTGCATCGTGAATAAAATCGTTGAGCAATTTTCTATCCGAGTCCTGTTCAGTCTTCCAGCAAAGCAGTTCAATTTCAGTGATT
>Ga0272446_1002099_pt1 | contig 27902 bp, 27 predicted proteins | sample YNPCB0061_FD_194587 | JGI IMG/M metagenome (GOLD analysis project Ga0272446, IMG submission 194587) | Hot spring microbial mat communities from Yellowstone National Park, WY, United States - YNP-CB-006-1 | ecosystem: Environmental > Aquatic > Thermal springs > Hot (42-90C) > Sediment | place...
CGTACACGCCGCGATAGCGCGCCACGCTCGCGGCCCAGTTGCGTTCGCTCTCGACGAAGCGCCGGCCGTTTTTCTTCAAGGCATCCCAGCCCTGCTCGTACTTGAGGAGGGCGACGACCTTGGCCGCGAGATCGCCCACGTTGCCGGCGCGGAACAGGACGCCGGTCTTGCCGTCCTGGATGAGTTCCTTGTGCCCGCCGACGTCGGAAGCGACCATGAGCCGCCCCTGCGCCATCGCCTCCAGCGGCTTCAGCGGCGTGACCAGTTCGGTCAGGCGCATGGGGTGGCGGGCGTAGACGAGGATGTCGATGAGGTCGTAATAGCGGTTGACCTCGGCGTGCGGCACGCGCCCGGTGAAGACCACGCGATCCTTGATGCCGAGCTCGCAGACCAGGCGCTTGAGCGCGGCTTCCTGCGGGCCGCCGCCGACCAGGAGCACCTTGACATCGCTGATCTGCCGGCTGATCGCGGGCAGCGCGCGCAGCAGCAGGTCGAGCCCCTCGTAGGCGTAGAACGAGCCGATGAAGCCGAGGACGCGGCTCGCACCGAGCCCCAGTTTCAGCTTCAGTTCGGGATCCGGTTTGCCACCGACGGCGAATTTGTCGATGTCCACGGCGTTGGGAATGACGGTGATCTTGCCCGCGGGAATGCCACGTGCGACGAGGTCGCGGCGCAGCCCTTCGCAGATCACCGTTACTGCGTCGGCGCGCTTCACCGCCCAGGTTTCCAGCGCGCGGGTGAGCCTGTAGCGCAGGCTGTTTTCCTGCGTGCTGCCATGATCGACCGCAGCGTCTTCCCAGAAGGCGCGGATTTCATAGACCACCGGAATGCCGAGCCTGCGGCCGACGCGGATCGCGGGCACCGCGTCGAGGACCGGGGAATGCGCGTGCAGGATGTCGGGCTGCAGCTCGCGCACAAGCCCCAGCAGCCGCTTTTCGATCGCGCCCATGACCGCGAACGGATCGCCGCCGGGAAGATGAGCGAGCAGCCCGGTCGGCTTCGGCGTGCGATAGAAGTGCAGGCCGTCGGCGTCCTCTTCCAGAACTTCGCAGTTGCTCTGCTTGGGACCGGAAAGATGATAGGTTTCCCAGCCGAGCTTGCGCTGGTTGCGCAGGATCGCCGCGCTGCGAAAGGTATAGCCGGAGTGCAGCGGCAGAGTGTGGTCGAAGATGTGCAGGATCTTCATGCTGCGCGCCGCGCGGGCTCATCCACGCCCATGACCTGACCGAGGAAGGCGTCGAACATCAGCAGCGTCCACAGCGGCACGGAATAATCGCGCCGGCCGGACTGGTGATGGTCGACGAGTTCGCGCAGATACTCGACGTTGAACAGGCCGGTGCCGGCAAGCCGCTCGCCGAGGACGGCTTCGCGGATGGTGGCGGCGAGCGGCCCGCGGAACCAGGCGGCGAGCGGCACGGCAAAGCCCATCTTGCGGCGATACAGGACATCGTGGGGAAGGTAGGGTTCCATGGCTTTCTTGAGCAGATACTTGCCCTCGCTGCCGCGCAACTTCAGGTCGACCGGCAGGCCGGACACCCAGCCCATCAGCTCGTGGTCGAGCAGCGGTTCGCGCACTTCGAGGGCGTGCGCCATGCTGGCGCGGTCGACCTTGGTGAGGATGTCGCCGACGAGGTAGGTCTTCATGTCGAGGTACTGCACCAATGATAGCGGATCGCGGGTAGGCGCGACCTGGGCGTGGCGGCGCAGCACCTCGACGGCGCGATAGCCCTGCAGTTCGCGCTTGAAGGCGGGCGAGAACAGGCGCTCGCGCATGGCGTCGGAAAGCAGCGACACGCCGTGGAAATAGCCGGCGACGGTGTCGCGCGCCAGCGCTTCGAAGGTCGTCTTGGCGCGGAAGACTTTCGGCGCCCAGTCGGCCTTGGGATAGAGCCGGCCGAGGGTGCCGAACAGCGGCCGGCGCAGCGCGAGCGGCAGCAGCGAACGCAGGCGCTCCTCGTAACGGAACCAGCGGTAGCGGCGGTAACCCGCGAAGTTCTCGTCGCCGCCGTCGCCGGAGAGCGCGACCTTGACATGCTTGCGCGCAAGCTCGCAGACGCGGTACGTGGGCAGCGCGGACGAGTCGGCATAAGGTTCGTCGTACACGCCGGCAAGCCGCCCGACCAGGCCGAAATCGTCGGGGTCGACGGTTTCGACCACGTGATGGGTGTGATAGCGCTCGGCAACACGCTGCGCGTATTCGGCTTCGTTGTATTCGGGATCGGTAAAGGCGATCGAGCAGGTGTTGACCGGCGTCGTCGACAGTGTCGCCATCATCGCCACCACTGCGGAGGAATCGACGCCGCCGGACAGGAATGCGCCCAGCGGCACGTCGGCGATCATGCGCAGGCGCACCGATTCCTTGAGGCGATCGATGAGTTCGTCGCTGGCCTCGGCTTCGGAGCTGACCCGTACCGGCGTGAACGGCACATCCCAGTATTGCTGCGGCAGCGCGCGCGGCCCGCGGCGCGCGAGGGTGAGGGTGAACCCCGGCGGCAGCTTCTGCGCGCCGCGAAAGATGGTACGGGGCTCGGGAACGTAGCCGTAGGCGAAGTATTCCTCGACCGCGAACGGATCGATGTCGCGCGCCAGGCCGGGATGCGCCATCAGCGACTTGAGCTCGGAGCCAAAAATGAAATGGCCGTCGTCGAGGAACGCGTAGTAGAGCGGCTTGACGCCGAAGCGGTCGCGCGCGAGGAACAGCGTGCCGCGCCCGCGATCCCAAAGCACGAAGGCGAACATGCCGCGAAAGCGCGCGACACAGCCCTCGCCCCAGGCTTCCCAGGCATGCACGATCACCTCGGTGTCGGAATGGGTGCGGAACACATGGCCCAAGGCCTGGAGCTCGGGTACCAGTTCCTGGAAGTTGTAGATCTCGCCATTGAAGACGACGACGACCGAGCCGTCCTCGTTGAAAAGCGGCTGCTGACCGCTGGACAGGTCGATGATCGAAAGCCGCCTGTGACCCAGCGCCACCCCTGCCTCGAGGTGCACGCCGCCTTCGTCGGGGCCGCGATGGAACTGCGTTTCGTTCATGCGCTCGATGAGCGCGCGGGGAATCTCGCGCGCGTCGAGCGTATCGAAAATGCCGGTGATGCCACACATCGTCTGAATGTCTTCTCGGTTTCGCGGTTGCCCGTTGCCTTACGCCGGATCCGCCGGTGTCGGATTCGTGCGCTTTTCGCCGGGCGCCCGGCAGCGCGCCAGCGCGCGCTCGTACACGGCCTGATACGCCTCGGCCATCGCCGCAATGCTGAAGCGGCCCGCCACCCGCGCGCGCCCTTGCTGCCCGAGTCGGGCGCGCTTCGCGGGATCGTCCAGAAGCGCGAGCAAGGCGCGTGCCATGCCGGCCTCGTCGCCGGCCTCGACCAGCAGGCCGTTGAGCCCCGGCTCGACGAGCTCGGGGTTGCCGCCGACCCGCGTGGCGACGACCGGCAGGCCGCTGGCCTGCGCCTCGAGCAGGGTGTTGGAAATGCCCTCGTTCCTGGACGGCAGCACGAATACGTCGAGCGCGCGCATGACCTGCGCGATGTCGGCACGCTCGCCGGGCAGCCAGGCGAGCGCGCCAAGCCCGGCGGCATCGACGAGATCCTGGCACGTACGACGCGCGACCCCCTCGCCGACGATCACCAGCCGTGCTCGCGCGGCGGCCTGGGGATGCTCGCGCACGAGGCGCACGAAGGCACGGGTGAGGAGCGGATAGTCCTTGACCTCGGCCATGCGGCCGACCGACCCGAACACCACGCTGTCGGCGCTGGCGAAACCGGGCGGCAGGAGCGCGGGGCGCTCTGCCGCGCGCGGCTGGAACTTCGCGCAATCGACGCCGTTGTAGATCTGGTGGATCCTGTGCGCCGGCACGCGCACGGTATCGGCCAGCCAGCGCGCGAGATCCTGGCTCACGGCGATGTATTCGGAGACGAAGGGCCGCGCGGCGCGGCGCAGCAGGTTGTATTTGCGATTCCGGCCAAAGAGGTCGAACACGTCGCGGCCGTGCTCGCCGTGCACTGTGGCGCGAACACCGGCGGCGGCAGCGACGAATTGCGCTTCCAGCGCGGCGAGATTGCGCGTGTGCACGAGCGCCGGGCGCAGCGTGCGCAGCAGCCGCCACAGCCGGGGCATCCACGCGAAATCATGGCCGGGAGGGCGGTCGAGGGCGTAAAAGTCGACCGCCTGGGCGGTGATTCGGTGGCGAAACGCGCTGTAATCGGTCAAGCAGACGATGGCGTGACGGTAACGCGCAGGCGGCATGGCGTTGATGAGGTTGACCATGCCGTTTTCCATTCCGCCGGTGTCGAAGCGGTGGACGATGTGGACGACGAGCGGCGTCACTGCGCCGCGACCCTTTGCAGCGCCTGCATCAACGCGGCCTCGTTGGCGGCGAGGAAGCGCGCGAGCACGGCGGCCGCGTCGCGCGGGTCTTCGTCGTAGGGCGCGGCGATCAGGATCGAGGCGCCGTCGTCACGGCTCAGGCGCACGCGGTCGAACGCCAGCACCAGCTTGGCGTAGGGGTCGCTCACGGTCCGCTGGCCGTCGATGACGTTCCACTGCCACACCAGGATGCGCTGGCCAGCGGCCGACTTGAGCTTCGCCTGGCGCAGCGTGCGCGCCCTGCCGTCGATGTCGACGCTGACGATGGCCTCGCCGACGTTCGACCACACCGGATGCTTCTGCACCACCATGAAATTCTGCGAGTTGATGAGTTCGCGGTCCTGCCGCTGGGTGACGTAGTAGTCGAGTTCGACCAGCACCCGCGCGCCGTCCTGCGCGAAGAACGCCAGTTCCTTGCGGTCCGCGCCGATCCAGTGCGGCGTCCAGTCGGTCCACGGCTGGGCAGGCTGCCACCCGGCCTGCGCGGCGATCGCCAACGCCGGCATCGGCGGCAACGCGCGGCGCTCGAGGTAGGCCGCATACGCCGGCCAGATCGCGGCCGCGAGGAGCGCGGCGAGCGTGACGCCGGCGAAGGCGCGGCGCGGCGCGGCGGGCTCTGGTGCGGCCTGCGGCGCGGCGCGCTCGTCTTGCGCGTCTTCGTCTTCGCGCCAGAAGCTGCCGACCCAGAACATCGCCAGCATGACGACGCCGAACCACACCCAGCCGTAGATGTAATGATCGACGCCGAGCGCGAGTTTCATGTCCGACAGGTGCGCGATCATCACGATCATGTAGGCGCGGAAGCCGTTGGCGAACACCGGCACGATGAAGGAGGCGAGCGCGAAGACGACCCGGCGCCAGGGCGAGCGGTAGGTGAGATAGGCGTAGAGCGTGCCGAGCGTGACCGACGCGATGAGATAGCGCAGGCCGGAACAGCCTTCGACCACCGACCAGTCGCCGCTGGGAATGCTGAAGAAGGTGCCTTCGCGATAGACCGGGATGCCGGTCAACTGCAGCGCGGCGACGGTGAAATCGGCGGTGAACGTCATCATGGGCGGGATGAGGAATTCCCCGACCGGCACGGCGAAATACAGGAACAGGAGCGGAAACAGCAGGGCGCGCACGACGGCGAGCCCGAGCACGCTCCACACCGCGGCGATGAGCATCGTCACCAGCGCGTATTGGGCGACCACGGCGACGCTGCCCGCGTCCGCCAGCAGCCAGCCGGCGCCCGCGAGCGCGAGCAGGGCAACGCCGCGCCAGTCCGGATGCGGCGCGATGCGCGCGAGCGCCTGACGGCGCCGCCAGACGAGCCAGGCGCTGATGGGGAAGATGAGAAACCCGTGGGCGAAGGTTTCGGAACGCTCCCAGACGTGGATCATCGACCATGCGGTCGGCCAGAACAGCGCGACGAGCATCAGCATGAGGCCGAGCGCGAGTCCGCCAGCGAGCGGCCAGACGGGGCGGGCGACAGGGTTCGGGGAATTCATGCGAGACGCATCCGCGGATCGGCCGGGGCTGCAGCGGACGCCGCACCCGCCGGCTGCGCGGCGGGCTCCAGCCAGCGATCGACGACGGCGAGATTGCGGTCCCAGTCGTAGTTCTGGAGGATGGTCGCGCGCGCCGCGACGCCGAGGGCGCAGGCCGGGTTGGCGAGCACGCGGTTCACCGCCGCCGCGAACGCTGCCTCGCCGTGCGCGAGCAGGTAGTCGCGGCCGGCGGTGGCACGGATGCCCTCGGCGGCCTGCGGTGTGACGACCACCGGGCGCGCCATGGCCATCGCCTCCAGGACCTTGTTCTGCACGCCGCGCGCGATGCGCAGCGGCGCGACGGCACACGCGGCGTGCGCGAGATACGGCCGCACGTCGGGCACGCTGCCGGTCACCGTCACGCCCGGCTGGCGGGCCAGCGCGACGACCGCATCGCCCGGCCGGCTGCCGACGATGACGAAGCGCACGGCCGGGAATCGCTCGCGGATCGCCGGGAAGATGCGGTCGGCAAACCAGGTCACGGCATCGACGTTGGGCCAGTAATCCATCGCGCCGGTGAAGACGATCGCCCGTGCTCCATCGTAGGGATCCTCGACGTCGCCGCCGGGCGCGAAATAGGCCGCGTCGACGCCGTTTTCGAATGCGCCGATACGCGCCCTGGCGTCCGGCACGCGCTCGCGCAGAAGCGCCGCCTCGTCTTCCGACACCAGCAGCGTGGCGTCGAAATCGTGTGCGACGCGCGCTTCCCACGCCGCGAGCCTGCGCGCCTCGCGCGCATACAGCCAGGCGAACGGCCAGCGTTGCGTGGCGGCGAATTGCGCCCACTTGTCGGAATCGACGTCGACCATGTCCATCACCCGCCGTTCGAGCCCCGCCGGCATGAACTGCGCCATCGCCGAGGAAAACGCGACACCCTTGCTGACCACGCCCCGCGCCGCGAGGTCGGCCGCCCAGCGGGCGAGCCCGGCGTTGCGGTAGTACGGCAGGGTCAGCGCCTCGCCGCTGAGGAGCCCCACGAGGCTCCCGAGCTTCGCCCGCCACGGATGCAGGGCAAAGAGCCTGACCTCCGCGCAGAAGGCGCCGAGCGCAGCGGCGTGCCGCCAGTCGTCGGGGTCGTCGACGAAGGCGCCGAGGTGGATACGGTAGCGCTTCGCCAGGTGGCGCAGGAGATGGAACGAGCGGATCTTGTCGCCCTTGTTGGGCGGGTAGGGAATGCGGTGGGCGAGGAAAAGCAGACCGTCCATCAGCCGAGATTCCTGACGATGTGCGGGCCAATGAGATTGGCCATGGCGCGCGGCATCTTCTTCCAGGCCGCGATGAACAGCCGGTACTTGGGGTTGAGCGGATTGATCTCCGGCACCTCGCGGTCCTTGACGAGGAAATATTCGTAATACAGCGGCGTCGGTTCGAAACCCCAGTTTTTCTTGAAGTCGAACGAGCCGGTGCCGCGCTTGCTGCGGCCGAAGTCGAACACGCCGATGCCGCGCTCGCAGGCGCGACGCATCAGCTCCCAGTACATGAAATCGTTGCCGGCCAGCGCGCGCGCCGCATCCACGCCGCCGCCGTAGTAAGGCAACACCGTGTCGCGGAAATAGAACGACAGCACGCTGGCGATGGTCGCACCGTCCTTGGTGACGGTGAGCACTTCGCAGTCGTCGCCGAACTCGTCCTTCAAAAGCTGGAAGTAGCGGCGCGAGAAAACCGGCGTGCCGAGACGGTGGACGCTGGCCGAGTAGGCGTCGAAGAAACGCGCGATGCCGGTGTCGATCTCGCCGACCAGCCCCGCCTTGATGCCCTTGCGAACCATCGCCCGCTGCTTGCGCGGGATCGCGTTCAGGTTGGCCTCGACGTCGGGCGCGATGGCTTTTTTGAACGTGACGTACAGATCCTTGGTCGGCCAGCCGGGATGCTGCGCCGTGAGATTGCGGTATTCCAGCGCGCCGACGCCGCGCTCACGGGCGAGCGTCTGCGCGGCGCGGTCGAGCGCGGCGTAGGCGGCGTCGTGGTCGGCGACGATGCCGCCGTAGGCGCAGAACGGCAGCGAGCCGAGACTGTGGCCGAACAGGCGGCTGCGGATTTCCGCCAGCGGCAGCACGCCGACGATGACGCCGCGCTGTTCGGCGAACAGATAATGCGTTCGATGCCCGAAGGCGCGCTCGATGACGCGCTTCCAGCCGGCGCGATGGAAGAAGGTCGCGGCCGGATGAGCCAGGACGTAGGCGTCCCAGCGGGCAAAGGCGGCTTCGGTCAGCGGCGCGACGGTCACGGGCGCGGTATCCGGCATGGGCGCAGGGGCGAGGTTGTTCATGCGGCGTCGAGGAAGACGCGATCGACGCGATCCCAGGCGAAGTCCTTGAGCAATCGCGCGAGCTTACGTGGCATGTGTTGCAGGTTGACGTAATGGCGAAAGCGCGTGCGCGCCGGCAGGCCCGGCTGGCGCGGCTGGCCGGGGTCGATTTCCCAGGGGTGGAAATAGAACATGCACGGCGCACGATCGCGGGCCTGGACGCGCGCGAGCATCCAGTGCGAGACCGCGTAGGGCAGCAGGCGGAACCAGCCGCCACCGGCCGCGGGCCAGTTGCGCCCCCACAGCGCGAGCGTGGTCGGCGGCAGTTCGAGGAGACCGCCTTCGCCATTCGGGCGGAACGGCAGGCGTGGCGCATCGGGCATGCCGTAGTGGTCGTGGCGCACCGGATAGATGCTCGAACTGTACGCATAGCCCGCACGCTCGAGCACCTCGACCGCCCACCAGTTGTCGCGCGAGATGGAGAAACTCGGCGCCCGGTAGCCTTTCACCGCAACGCCGCCGATGTCTTCGAGCAGGGCTTTGGCGCGGGTGACGTCGTCCCGGAACTGCGTCGGGGTGAGATCGCTGGCGCGCTCGTGGCCATAGCCATGGCTCGCCAGCTCGTGGCCATTGGCGACGATGTCGCGGACGATGTGCGGATAGCGCTCGGCGATCCAGCCGAGCGTGAAGAACGTGGCCTTGACCCCGGCTGCGTCGAGCAACGCGAAAATCGTCTCCATGTTGCGCTCGACGCGACACGGCATGCGCTCCCAGTCCTCGCGCCGGATGTGAGGCGCGAACGCGGAGACCTGGAAATAATCCTCGACATCGATGGTCAATGCATGCTTCATCCTGCGCGCACCCCCTCGCGCGCCGGCAGCCAGTCGCCAAGGATGTGCGCAATGCGCGCCGCGGCGCGGCCGTCCCAGTATTCGGGGATGCGCCCGGCCTTGCCGCCGGTCTGCATGACATCGGCGAAGGCTGCGCGGATCGCGGCGGGGTCGGCGCCGACCAGGGTGTTGGTGCCCTCGCTGACCGTGATCGGGCGCTCGGTGTTGTCGCGCAGGGTCAGGCACGGCACGCCGAGCGCCGTGGTTTCTTCCTGGATGCCGCCCGAATCGGTGAGCACCAGACGTGCATCGCGCATCAGGCCGAGCATTTCCAGATAGCCGACGGGCGGCAGCACGCGCACGCCATCGAGCTTGGCGCCAAGGCCGAATTTTTCGATGCTGCCGCGGGTACGCGGATGCAGCGGCAGCACCACCGGCAGCGTGCGGTTGATTTCGCCGACCACGTCGAGCAGCCCGGCAAGCGTTTCGGGAACATCGACGTTGGCCGGACGGTGCAGGGTGAGCACCGCGTACTCGGCGAGCGGCGTGCCGAGGGTGACCGCGCTGGGCACCGCACGCGGCAGGTTGCGGTACAAGGTGTCGATCATGACGTTGCCGACGAAATGCACGCGTGTGGCGTCGATCCCTTCGCGCGCCAGGTTGGCGTGCGCGCTCTTTTCCGTGGTGAAGAGGAGATCGGAGAGCTGGTCGGTGAGGACGCGGTTGATCTCTTCGGGCATGCTGCGGTCGAAGCTGCGCAGGCCCGCCTCGACGTGGACGACGCGCACCCCGCGCTTGGCCGCGACCAGCGCGCAGGCGATGGTCGAGTTGACATCGCCGACGACCAGCACCGACTGCGGCTTGACGCGCTCGAGCACCGGCTCGAAGCGTTTCATGATTTCCGCGGTCTGCACCGCATGACTGCCCGAGCCGACGTCGAGATGATGGTCCGGGCGCGGAATGCCGAGATCGGCGAAGAAGCTGTCGTTCATCGCCGCGTCGTAGTGCTGGCCGGTGTGCAGCAGCTGCGCGCGCAGGCCGGCCTCGCCAAGCGCCGCCATCACCGGGGCGATCTTCATGAAATTCGGGCGCGCGCCGACCACGCACAAGACCTGGATCATCGGTGCGCGCTCAGTCGGCGGGCCGCGCGTCGCCGGCCGGCGCGCCGCTGCCATCCGCAGCGGGCTGGCGCTCGCTGACGGTGTAGAGGATCTTGCGCACGATGGGCAGGATGCGGTTGACGGAACGTTCCACCTGCTCGATCCGCTGCGTGAGCCGTTCCGCCTCCTCGCCGTTCATCGTCCCGTTGCCCGTCGCCTTGCCGGCGGGCAGCGCATCGAAGTGCTGGTGCGCGACCTCGTTCTGCAGGTCGGCGATGACTTCGTTGACCTCGGCCTCGCCGAAATGCGTCTTTTCCTCGAGAAAGCCGAACAGCAGCAGGCGGTCGCAGGTGGTGTTGATGCGCCGCGGAATACCGCCGGTGAAACGGTGCAGGACCTCGAACGCGGCGGCGTCGAACGACGGCACGCCCTGCCAGCCGACGGTGCGCAGACGGTGTTCGATGTAGCCCTGGGTTTCCAGATGATCGAGCGGGCCGAGGTGATAGGAGGCCACCACGCGCTGACGCAACTGCAGCATGTCCGGGCTTTGCAGGATGTTGCGGAACTCCGGCTGGCCGAGCAGGAAGGTCTGGATGAGCGAGCGCTCGTTGTTCTGGAAGTTCGACAGCATGCGCAGCTCTTCCACCGCGCGCGGCGTGAGGTTCTGCGCTTCGTCGACGACCAGGAGCGCGCGCTTGCCCTGGCGCGCGGCGGCGATGAGGAACTCCTCGAGGTTTTTCAGCAGCGCGGACTTGGTGACGCCCTCGTGTTCGAGACCGAACGAGGCGGCCACGCTGCGCAGCGTGTCGTCGGCGTCGAGCTGGGTCGAGACGAGCTGTGCCGCGACCAGGCTGTGCGGATCGAGCTGGCGGAACAGATTGCGCACCAGCGTCGTCTTGCCCGCGCCGACTTCGCCGGTGATGACGATGAAGCCCTCGCCGAGCGACAGGCCATAGTCGAGGTAAGCCATCGCCCGCTTGTGCCCCTTGGAACCGAAGAAGAACCTCGGATCGGGGTTGAGCTGGAACGGCTTGGCGCTGAATCGGTAGTAGTCTTCGTACATGGGATGTCCGTTGCGTGCGGAGCGCGCTCACGCGATGCACGAGAAAACAGCAAGAGCCATGCCACCGATCATGCGGCTCAGAAGTGCAGCGCGGCCGACGCCGTGATGCTGTTCTCCTTGAAGTCGTTGAGGTTGTCGTTCGAATTCCGTTGCTGGTGACGAAGCGTCAACGCGCCGCTCAGCCGCCGGTCGAACTGGTGGGTGGCGCCGGCGCTCGCCGTGTAGAGGTCGTCGTTGCGGCCGCCGGCGGTGTTGAGCGCCGCCGGCACCTGGTTGTTGGTATACGCGAGCCCGAGGTTGAGCGTGGTGTGCGGCGCCAGCCGGTAACCGGCCGTGGCGGACACGCCGCGGGTCTCGTCCTCGGGCAGGCCGACCAGTTGCTGGAATTGCCGGCGCGTGTCGAAGACGTTCAGCCCGAGGCTCGACCTGCCATGCGACCACGAGGCCGCGCCGCGCAGGGTCTTGGTGATGGAAATGCCGTTGGCCAGGCCGATCGGCACCGACCCCGCGGGCGCGGTGCCCAGCGAGACGCAGTCGGTCTGCCCCGTGGGCGGCAACAGGCCCTGGTTGAAGAAGAGCCCCCCGGCGCACTGCCAGGCGACCAGCGGCTGGTTGCTGAGCAACTGCTGGGAGATGTCGGTCGCGCCTTCGCTGTAATTCGCGGTCCATACCGTGCGCGCCGTGCGATGGGTGAAATCGAGCCCGTAGGTGCGGCCGAAGTAGCTGCGGCCGGCAGAGACGTCGATGTGGGTGCGGCGCGTCGGCGCCCAGCCCACGCCGAGCGACCACGACCGCCCGCTGACGCGCGCACCCTGGGTCGCGTAATCGTTGTTGTCGTAGCCCAGCGTGCCGAAAACGCGGACATGGCGGGTCAGCGCATAGCCGGCTCGTGCGCCGTAGTGCTCGAAGGTGGCGTCCGCGCCGCCCTGCACCGTGGCGTCCCGGTAACTGTAGTCGAGCCCCCACGACAGGTCGTTGAACTGCGTGCCGCTGGTGAGCGAGGCCTGCAACTGGTTGGAGGTGACGTCATTGGCGGCATTGTTCTGGAACAGCGCGCCGGAGAGCGTGTAGCGCGCCTCGGCGTTGGCGAAAGTGCCGAAACGGTGGCGCACATAAGGACTCAGCGAATAGGTGCCGACAGTGGCGCGGTTGGCGTTGTTGACCGTGGCGTCGGCAGGCGAGCCGGTGAGCGAAATCAGTTCCTGGGTGACGCCTGCGGTGGCGTCGAAAAACAGGAAATCGTTGACGAGCTCGGCTTTGGCATTGGCCGCGAGATGGTGGTTGACGTCGGTACTGTCGTCGTCGGCGAAACGCGCGATCCCGGACAGGCCATAGGTCACCGCCGCCTGGATGCGGCGCGAGCCCTGCGACTGCAGGCTGAAACCGGGGGTGACGGACAGGATCAGGGCATCCTGGGTGTTGTCGTGCGCCTGCCGGTAATTGTCGGTATACGTCGCCTGGCCGCTGACACTGGGCGAAAACTTCCACTCGACGGCGCCCGCGGGCAGCGCAAGAAACGCCAGCGTCAAAACAGAAAAAGCTCCAACCGCGGGAGCTCGTCCGTCTGACCGCGCTGCGGCGGCCGGTTCTTGCGGGTCACTTGCCGTAACTGCCATAGTATCCATAGTAGTAATCAGCCCCCGGCGTCGGGGTCGCCTTGTTCAACAGCATGCTCACCACTTCGCAGGACTGGATGTGCGAGAGGGCCTCGCGCACCGCTTCCTGGGAAGTCCGTTCGGCTTCCACCACCATGACGATCTGGCCCATGTGCGTAGCCAGGACGCTGGCTTCGCTGGTCGCCAGGATGGGCGGGGAATCGAAGACGATTATACGGTCTGGATAGCGGTTCCCGATATCCTCGACCAGGCGGTTCATCGCCTCGCTCGCCAGAAGTTCGGTGGCGCGCTTGTAGGTCCGCCCGGCCGGCAGGATGGTGAGCTTGGCAATGTCGGTCTTGATGAGCACGTCGGAGAGCTTGAGATGCTTGTCCTGCAGCACGTCGAGCAGGCCACGGTCGGCATGGATGCCGAGATATTCCGGGATGCGCGGTTTGGCGACGTCGGCATCGACCAGCAACACGGTGCGATCCATCTCCATCGCCATCGAGATCGCCAGATTGATGGCGCAGAATGTCTTGCCTTCGCCCGGCAGCGAGCTGGTGACCATGATCATGTTGCCATTCCTGACCCGCGCGGTGCCCTGGCCAAAGGCGTTGGCGATCAGCGGCCGCTTGATGATGCGGAATTCCTCGGCGATCTGGCTCTTCTCCGCGTCCGGCGACACCACGCCCATGCGGTGCAGCCGCGCGAGGTTGATCGACTGCACCTGGCTCACCGGACCCGCCGCCTGCGCGTCGGACGCCGCCCACAGCGGCTCCACCGGTTGCGCCGGCTGTGCGACGACGCGCTCACTGGCGTGACGTTTTTCCAGCGCGCTTTCGATCAGGCTCTCGCGTCCTGCCGCAGCGATGTCGGTCTCGCTGCGCCGCTCGGCGCTGCCGCCGAGTTTGCCTGCCGCTTTTTCGATGATGCTCATGTTCTCTCCTAGCCGGCCCGCGCGATGAACAGCTGCAGGACCATGATCGCGGCATAGGCCGCAAACAGGCTGGCCAGTGCTGCGAAATAGGCCATCAACCCCTTGCGCTTGCGGCGCCGGGTTTCGTCGGTTTCCACGCGCGATACCGCGCCGAGCAGCGGCAGGCCGGTCAGCTCGCGCAGCGAGCGGCGATCGGTCACCGTGCGGCGCAACTGGCTGACGAGGAACGACACGGCGATACCGGCCACGATGCCGCCCAGGGTCACCAGCGTGAGCAACAGCGGGCGGTTCGGCCACGCCGGCTGGCTCGGCACGAAAGGTGGATCGATGACGCGGAAATCGACGGTGTCGGTCTTGCTCTCGACCTCACCCGACATCGTCACCGACTCGCGACGCTTCAACAGCGCGTCGTAGTTCTGCTTGTAGACGTCGTAGTCGCGCATGAGCTGCGTGTACTCCTGCTCGACTTCGGGAATCCGGTTGGACGCGTTGCGCAGTTCGTTGTAACGGCGCTGGAACTCGGCCACCCGCGCCTGCAGCGATGCGACATTGGCATCGGCCTCGGCGATCGCGATCGTCAACTGCTGATAAACCGGGTTCTGGATCTTGCCGCCGGCGGCGGGATCACCCTTACGCTGCGCCAGCTCCTGTTTCTTCTGTTCTTCGAGCTTCTGGATCAGACGCTTGGTCGCCTGGATATCGGGGTGCAAATCGGTGTATTGCAGACGCAACTGATCCATTTGCTTGTGCAATGCCTGGATGCGCGCGTCGAGCTCGGAGTTGGTGGAGGCGGCGGCTGCGGCGGCCGAAAGCTCCGGCTCTTCGTCGGCGAGCTGGCGCTTCAGCTGGTTGCGGCGATTGATGGCTTCCTGCAGGTCGAGCTGCGCCTGGCGCAACTGCCCCGCGGCCTCGGACAGCTTGGCGTAGTAGCCGCCGCCCTCGCCGGGCATCATGCCGATGTGCTTCTGCTTGAATTCCTTGAGCGCGTTTTCCGCATCGATCAGCTTCTGGTGATATTGCTGAAGCTGTTCCTCGATGAATTTCTGCGAGCTGGAAATGTCCTGGCGGGTCTTGCCCAGACTCGATTCCACGAAGATGGTCAACAGCGATTGCACCACTTTCTTGGCGAGATTCTTGTTCTCGTCCTGGTAGCTGATGGTGTAGAGGTTTTCCTGACGGGCATCGGCAATCGTGATCTTGCTCGCCAGTTCGTTGAGGATCTTCTCGGTCTGCTCCGGCGTTTTGGCGCGCACGTCGAGATCGGTCATGCGCGCGACCTTTTCCAGCGTCGGACGGGAGAGCAACTGGCGCGTCATGAGCTTGATCTGCTGCTCGACGTTGGGCTCCACGGTCAGGCCGGTCAACAGCGGCTTGAGCAGCGTCTGGGTGTCGACGTAGACGCGCGCCGAGGCCTCGTAGCGGTCCGGGAGCGTCATCACCCAGGTCCAGCCGACGATGCACACCAGCCAGGCGACGGCGATCCCCCACCAGCGGCGATGCCACGTCCCCTTCGCGTAAGCCAGAATTTGCTGAATGACCTGATCCATGCGCAACCCTCAAAAACGAACGCCGCCCGCGGGCGGCGCAGAACGTGTCAGAACAGACTTTCGGGAATGACCAGCACGTCGCCCGGCCGCATTTCGACGTTGGCCTTGATGTCGCCGCCCTTGAGCAGGTCTTCGAGGCGCACGCCAAGCTGCGTCTGCTTGCCGTTTTCGGTCCGCAGGATGTAGGCCTTGTTGCCGGCCGCAAAGTCGGTGAGGCCGCCGACCGCGATCATCAGGTCGATGAGGCTCATATGCTCGCGATAGTTGAGGGCCTGCGGCTTGGCGGCCTCGCCGACCACGCGAATCTGCTGATCGAAGGGGCCGACGCCGCCGCCGACGATGACGGTCACGATCGGTTCCTGGATGTATTTGCCAAGCGCTTTTTCGATGTCGCGCGCGAGCTGCGTCGGCGTCTTGCCCGAAGCCGGCAGGTCCTCGACCAGGTTCATGGTCATCTTGCCGTCGGGGCGCACGGGGAAGGTCCCGGACACTTCCGGGTTGCGCCACACGAACACCTGCACCGAGTCACCCGGACCGACCAGGTAATTCCAGTCGTACTGCGAAACCTGCGCCGGCGCCGGCGGATACTTGGGTGTCGAGGAACAGCCCGCCAACCCCGCAACGGCCGCCAGCCATGCGGCACCGATCATCACTTTGCTCAGAACTGCCATTTTCTTGCCTCCCGATTGTGCGTTGGACCCGCATCCATTATGCCAGACTGGGCCGGACACGGACTCCCCTCGCGCGACACGCATGCAAACCCCGGGCCAACCCAGGAAACCGCGCCGGCGCGAGCTTTGGATGCCCGCACCGGGCAACGGGATGACGGCCGGCCGGCAGGCGTGTCGTAAACTCGCCAGCGGTCGCGGTATCATTGCGCCATGAACACCGACCCCATCCCCGATCTGCAAACCCTCGCCCGCCGGGTTGCCGAATTTGCCGCGGCGCGCGAATGGGAACGCTACCACACACCCAAGAACCTCGTGATGGCGCTCGTCGTCGAAGCGGCCGAACTCGTCGAGCCCTTCCAGTGGCTTACGGCACAACAGAGCTGCGACTTGAGCGCCGCGCAGCGCGAAGCGGTGCGCCAGGAACTGGCCGACGTGCTGATCTACCTCACGCGGCTCGCCGACGTCCTCGATATCGACCTGCTGCAGGCGGCGAGCGACAAGCTGGCGATCAACGCCCGCAAATATCCGGTGGAGAAGGCGCGCGGCAACGCCGACAAGTATGACAGTTTCGGGAATGCGCCATGACAGCGCCCGACCCCTATTACCGCTATCACGTCTTTTTCTGCACCAATACCCGCGATGACGGCGCCAAGTGCTGCGGCGCCGCCGGCGGCCAGGCGATGCGCGACTACCTGAAGAAGAAGGTCAAGGCGGCCAACCTGCGCGGCGCGGGCCTGTGCCGGATCAACACCGCCGGCTGCATGGACCGTTGCGACGAAGGCCCGGTGCTCGTCGTCTACCCGCAAGGCGTCTGGTACACCTACGTGGACGAGTCGGACATCGACGAAATCTTCGAGGAGCACCTGCGCCACGGCCGCATCGTCGAGCGCCTGCGCATCAAGTGAAGCGGCTCAAGCTGCGCATTCCGGCACCCGCGGGGCGCATCGAAACGGTCATCGACGATCCCGAAACCGTGCGCCGCGGTATCGCGCTCATCGCGCATCCGCACCCGCTGCACGGCGGCAGCCTGGAAAACAAGGTCGTCAGCACGCTCGCCCGCGCCGCTGTCGACGCCGGCTGGATCGCCGTGCGGCCCAATTTCCGGGGCGTCGGCATGAGCGATGGCGCTTTCGACGCAGGCCGAGGCGAAACCGAGGACCTGCTGGCGATCGCACGCTTCGTCGCGCCCAACTACCCCGACCTGCCGTGGGTTCTGGCAGGATTCTCGTTCGGTGCCTACGTCCAGCACCGGGTGCGCCAGCACCTCGACGCGCGCCGCCTGATCCTCGTCGCGCCGGCGGTGACCCTGTACGACTTCGACCCCGTGCCCGCCGACACGGTGGTGATTTTTGGCGATGCCGACGAGGTCATCGCACCCGATGCGATCCGCGCCTGGGCCGAATCCCAGGGCGTGGCGTTGAGGATCATCCCGGGCGCCGGTCATTTTTTTCACGGCAAGCTCAAGGAACTCCGCCAGGCTTTCCTGGAATCCTGTCCATGCTGAGCGTTTGCAACCTGCGCAAGCGCTACGGCGACACGTTCGTCGTCGACGGCATCGACCTCAGCGTCGCGCGCGGCGAATGTTTCGGCGTCTTGGGCCCCAATGGCGCTGGCAAGACCACCACGCTGCGCCTGCTGTTGGGACTGATCGAGCCCGACGCGGGACGGATCACGCTCGCCGGCATGCCGGTTCCGGCACGCGCCCGCGAGGCACGCATGAAGGTCGGGGTGGTGCCGCAGATCGACAACCTCGACCCCGATTTCACCGTGCGCGAAAACCTCATCGCCTATGGCCGCTATTTCGGCATGGACCGTGGCGCGATTGGTGCGCGCGTGCCCGCGCTGCTGGAATTCGCCGGCCTCGCCCACAAGGCCGACGCGCCGATCGCCGAGCTCTCCGGCGGGATGAAGCGGCGGCTCACCTTGGCGCGTGCGCTGGTGCACGACCCCGAGATCCTGTTCCTCGACGAGCCGACCACCGGGCTCGACCCGCAGGCGCGCCACCTGATCTGGCAAGGCCTGCGGCGACTGATCGCCGAAGGAAAGACCATCGTGCTCACCACCCACTTCATGGACGAGGCCGAGCGCCTCACCGACCGTTTGGTGATCCTCGACCATGGCCGCGTCGTCGCCGAAGGCGCGCCGCGCGACCTGATCGCGGCGCACATCGAACCGGCGGTGGTGGAGGCGTTCGGCGAGGGCGTCGACGTCTGGGCGCGGGAACACGCCGGCGCGCTGTGCGAGCGCTTCGAGACCGTCGGCGAGACCCTGTTCTGCTATACCGCCCAGCCGGAAGTCGTCGTCGCCGCACTCCGCGCGCACCCCGCCCTGCGGTATCTGCACCGCCCCTCCAACCTCGAGGACGTGTTCCTCAAACTCACCGGGAGAGACCTGCGTGATTAGGCTGCCACGCCTGTCCTGGCGCTTCATCCCGGTGTGGCAACGCAACTATCTGGTGTGGAAGAAGCTGGCCATCCCGTCCATCCTCGGCAACCTCGCCGATCCCATGCTCTACATGCTGGGGCTGGGCTTCGGCCTGGGCAGCCTGTTGCCGGACGTCGGCGGCGCGCCCTATCTGACCTTTCTGGCCGCCGGCACCGTGGCCTACAGCACGATGAACGCGGCGACCTTCGAAGTGCTCTATTCCGGCTTTTCGCGCATGCACGTGCAGCGCACCTGGGACGCCATCCTCAATGCGCCGCTCACCCTCGACGACGTGCTCCTCGGCGAGCTCGCCTGGGCGGTTTCCAAGAGTCTGCTGTCGGGACTCGCGATCCTCGCGGTCATCTGGGGACTCGGGCTGTATGGCGACTTCTGGCTCACGCTCGCGGTCATCCCGGTGGTCGTGCTGGTCGGCTTCTGTTTTGGCGGCATGGGGCTGGTGATGAACGCGGTCTCGCCGAGCTACGATTTTTTTCTCTACTACTTCACCCTCGTCATCACGCCGATGGTGCTGTTGTGCGGCGTGTTCTTCCCGGTATCGCAACTGCCGGCGCTGCTGCAGGGCGTGTCCGCCTGGCTGCCGCTGTCGCACGCCATCGAACTGGCACGGCCCTTGGTACTCGGCCGCCTGCCGGCCGACAGCGGCCTGCACGTGGCCGTGCTCATCGCCTACGGCGCCGTCGGCTTCACCATCGCGCTGGCGCTCACGCGCCGGCGGCTGCTGCGCTGACTCAGCCTTTGATGCACACCAGCGGCGAGAGCCGCGCCACCTTGCGCGCAAGGCCCGCGCGGTCGGCGGAATCGACCACGGCGGCGACGTCCTTGTAGGCGCCCGGCGCTTCCTCGGCGACGCCGCGCAGCGACGGGCTCCTGACGAGAATGCCCTGCGCGGCCAGATCGTCGACCAGGCGCCGCCCCTGCCACTGCCGGGTCGCCTGGGTGCGGCTCATGGCGCGGCCGGCACCGTGGCACGCGGAAGAAAACGCCCTGTCTTCCGAATCCTCATGCCCGGCGAGCACGTACGACGCGGTCCCCATGGACCCGCCGATGAGCACCGGTTGGCCCCACGGGCGGAACACCTCGGGCACTTCGGGGTGGTTGGGCCCGAAGGCGCGCGTCGCGCCCTTGCGATGCACGAACAGGCGACGCGTCACCCCATCGACGCTGTGCGTCTCGACCTTGCAGGTATTGTGCGACACGTCGTACACGAGTTCGAGCCGCGCATCGGGCAGCACTTCGGCAAACGCCTGCCGCGCGAGATGGGTGATGACCTGGCGATTGGCGAGCGCGCAGTTGATCGCCGCGCGCATCGCGCCGAGGTAGCGCTCCCCCAGTTCGGAACGGATCGGCGCGCACGCCAGCTCGCGGTCCGGCAGCGTGATGCCGAAGCCGGGCGCGGCGAGCGCCATCGCCTTGAGGAACTCGGTGCCGATCTGGTGGCCCAGACCCCGCGACCCGCAGTGGATCGACACCACGACGTCGCCTTCCCTGAGGCCGAACGCCTCGGCGATGCGTGGCGCGTAGATTTCCGACACCCACTGCACTTCCAGATAGTGGTTGCCGGAACCGAGCGTGCCGACTTCGTCGCGCTGCCGGCGTTTGGCGAAATCCGACACCTCGCCGGGCGCGGCATCGGCCATCCTGCCGTGTTCCTCGATGCGATCCAGGTCGGCCGCCGTGCCGAAGCCGCGGGCCACGGCCCACTGCGCGCCGCCGCGCAGCATGGCGTCCATTTCGTCGTGACCGAGGCTCAGGTTGCCGGTGCTGCCCACCCCGGCGGGAACGTGACGATACAGCGCGTCGGCGAGGCGCGCCTTCACCGCCTGCACGTCCGGCAGGGTGAGTCCGGTGGTGAGCGTGCGCACGCCGCAGGAAATATCGAACCCCACCCCGCCCGCGGACACCACACCGCCCGCGTCGGGGTCGAACGCCGCCACGCCGCCGATGGGAAACCCATAACCCCAGTGCGCGTCGGGCATGGCGTAACTGGCCTTGACGATGCCCGGGAGCATGGCAACGTTGGTGACCTGCTCGAAAACCTTGTCGTCCATGTCGCGCATCAGGGCTTCGCTGGCGTAGATCACCGCCGGCACGCGCATGCGTCCGAAAGGTTCGACGCGCCACGTGTAATCCGACACCCGGGTAAAGCGCGCAAGGTCCATCCCTTCGACTCCTCAAACGTCCACGACGCACTGCGCCAGCCACTCGCCACTGTCGAGGCGGGCGACTTTCAATTCAGTATAGGTCGCGCCCTTGACTTCCACCGCCGGCTCGTGGCGCACGCGGTCGACCGGCTCACCGTGGAGCGTTGCCGCCAGCGCGTCGCCGGCGATGTGCACCGAAAAACGCGCGAACAGCATGTGCCGCGTCGCCATTTCGTAGACGATGGCGTTGAGCCAGTCGACCAGCAGGTATTCCGCGTCCGGTGCGCGCACGCGCACTTCGACGGCCGCGCGCGGCACGACGCGCGCCGGATCGGTGATGACCGCGGTGAGGGCGATGGCCGCCTGCTCGAAGGCGCCCTCCAGCGTGGGGGCGATACCGCGCACACCGATGTCCGCGCCGTGAACGAAATGTTCCCAGCGCGCGCCCATGGCGTCACACCGCGGCAGCCTGCTGGTCGGCGTGGTAGCTGGAACGCACCATCGGTCCGCAGGCCGCATGGCGGAACCCCATTGCCAAGGCTTCCTGCTCGAACCGAGCGAAACGCTCGGGGGTGACGAAACGCAGCACCGGCAAATGGTGCTTGGACGGCTGGAGATACTGGCCCAGCGTGAGCATGTCGACATCGTTCGCGCGCAGGTCGCGCAGCACCTGCAGGATTTCGTCGTCCGTTTCGCCCAGTCCCAACATCAGGCCGGACTTGGTGGGAATGTTCGGATGGGCGGCCTTGAAGTCCTTCAGCAGCTTCAGCGAGTGCGCGTAATCCGCACCGGGGCGCGCGGCCTTGTAGAGGCGTGGCACGGTTTCGAGGTTGTGGTTCATCACGTCGGGCGGGGCGGTGCCGAGGATGTCCAGTGCCCGGTCCAGCCGGCCGCGAAAATCCGGCGTGAGGATTTCGATGCGGGTTGCGGGCGAAGCCGCACGCACGGCGCGGATGCAGTCGGCGAAATGCTGCGCGCCGCCGTCGCGCAGGTCGTCGCGGTCGACGCTGGTGATGACCACGTATTGCAGCGCCATCGCCGCGATGGTCTCGGCCAGATGGCGCGGTTCGTCCGCGTCCGGCGGCAGCGGCGTGCCATGGCCGACGTCGCAGAAGGGGCAACGGCGCGTGCACAGATCGCCGAGGATCATGAACGTCGCGGTGCCGTGACCGAAGCATTCGCCGAGGTTCGGGCACGACGCTTCCTCGCACACCGTGTGCAGCTTCGCCGCGCGCAGGATGCCCTTCAACCGGCCGACATTGGGCAGGCTCGGCGCCTTGGCGCGGATCCAGGGCGGCAGGCGCATGCGCTCCTGCGGCACGATCTTGATCGGGATGCGCGCGGTTTTCGCCGCGCCTTTGTGCTGCAGCGGGTCTGCCATGACGGGCCTCGAGGGAAAGCGAGTACGGATTTTAGCAGCCTGGCGGATTCGCGCCTCCGCGACGCTTCCCGGCTATGCGGCCTCGTTCCCCGCCTGCACCCACACCCGCCCGTCCTCGACTTTCACCGGGTAGGTCCGGATCGGCGTGTCGGCGGGCTCGCAGGTGGGTTCCCCGGTGGCCAGGTCGAAATAGCTGCCGTGCAGCGAGCACTTGATCTTGCCGTCCTTGATGCAGCCCAGGTACAGCGAATAGTCCTCGTGGCTGCACATTTCGTCGACCGCGTAATGCCTGTCGCCCGCGTTGCACAGCAACAGCCGCCGGCCGTCGACGACGATGCGTTTCATCTGCGCCGGCTTGAGTTCGTCGGCGTCGGCGACTGCGACCCAGGCCATCACACGACCCTCGCGAGCGCGCGCCCGGAATCGAGCACGGCGCGCACCGCGTCGGCAGCCTCGGCAAGGCTCGCGGCACGACCGAGGTGCGCGAGGATGATCGAAGCGGCGAGCACCAACGAATCGTAGGTCGCCCCGCGCTCGCCCCTGAGCGCCAGAATGCCGGCTTCGGCCGCGGCATGGGCAGTGGCCTCGATATCGATCGCGGCGACGATTTCGTCCTCGCCCTCGCCGGTCGCGACCGCGCCCGGCAGTGGCACCGCGCGTACCGGCTGGTCGATGCCGAGCGCCGCCGGGTCGATCGTGGCTTCGACTTCGGCGCCGAAGTCGTGGTAGTGGAAATACTTGCCCGCCTGGCGCAGGCTGGGAATCACGCCGCCCTCGACGCCGCGCACGATGCACGCCGAGTCGAATCCCGCGACACGCGCCAGGTCGGCGTAGATCGGCGGATACGGTTTGTGCACGTACCCGGTGACGAAGTGGGTGCGCACCCGGCCGGCGATCGGTTTGGCAAGCACCTCGACCGTGGTCAGCACCTGGCGCTTGATGATCTTGGCGCGCAAGGGGACCAGGTCGTGCAGCCCCGGATTGAACTGCGCCTGGTCGACGTAGCCCCAGCCGATGGCGGGATCGGCGAGCCGCGCGGCAACCGCCTCGGGCGCGAGATCGACGTCCACGCCGGCCGCCTTGAGGACGTGGCGCGCGGTCACGCCGTACTTGGGACCGACGCGGTCGAGGCCGTGGCTGACGGCGTGGACGCCCAGCTCCGCGAGCAGCGGGCCGAGAAAGGGCGCGGCCGGCAGGCAACGCGTATAGCCGTCGTACGGGTCGCCGATGTCGACGACCTCATCGACCGCCGCGCTGACGCGGTGCGTCGTTTCCAGCACCGCGTCGAGCGCGCCGCGGTTCTCGTCGAGCGTCTCGCGCTTCATGCGCAGGGCGATGAAATAGATGCCGACCTGCACCGGATCGATGCGGTGCTCGATGATCGCCCGCGTGGCCAGATGCGCCTCCAGCCGGCTGATGTCCTTGGACAGGTCGGGGCCCGTGGCAATGCGCTGGATGATCGAGCGCATCAGCAATTGCGGGTCGGCATGGGTGGGATCGAGGCTCATGGACGGGCTCCTGGAAAAGCGCAAAGCATACTGATAACCGAGTAAAACAGTCAACTATAGGCGCGCGGCCAGCGCGTTCGCCAGGCGCTCGCCCGCGGTGCCGACGTCGAGCGCGATACCCAGGTCGCGGCACTGGGTCACGGCAAGCCCCGGGTAGCCGCAGGGATTGATGGCCGCGAACGGCGCGAGGTCCATGTCGACGTTGAACGCCAGGCCGTGATAGCTGCAGCCGTTCCTGACCCGCAGGCCGAGCGCGGCGATCTTTGCGCCGGCGACATACACGCCCGGCGCTTTTGGGCGGCGCCCGGCGGCGACACCGGCGCCGGCCAGAACGTCGATGACCGCCTGCTCCATGCGCGCGACCAGCTCGCGCACCCCGTAGCCGCGCCGTCTGAGATCGACCAGCACGTAGGTGACCACCTGCCCCGGCCCGTGATACGTGATCTGCCCGCCGCGGTCGATCGGCACGACGGCGATCGTCGTCGGGGCGATGAGGTGTTCCGCCCGCCCCGCCTGGCCGAGCGTATAGACCGGCGGGTGTTCGAGCACCCACAGCTCGTCCGCGGTCTCCGCGCCGCGGCGCGCGGTGAAATCCTGCATCGCGCGCCAGGTCGGTTCATACGCGACACGCCCCAGGTGGCGGATGAGGAGCGCCGGCCGCGGCACCGCGGGCGGGTTGCCGCTCACAGCACCACACTCACCCAGGGATGGCCGCTGAGCGCGCGATACAGGTCGTCGAGCTGCTGGCGCGACGTGGCGCGTACGGTACAGGTGAGCGAGAGATAGCGGCCGCCTTTGGACGCGCGCATCTCGACGGTTTCCGGGCGGAAATCCGGCGCGTGCCGCAGGACGATGGCGACGATCGTCTGCGCGAAGTCGTCGCGCCGCGCGCCCATGATCTTGATCGGAAAATCGCACGGGTATTCGATCAGGCTGTCGTCGCTCATGCGCGCATCACCGAGCGTTTGAAATCCTGGTACAGGCCGTCCATGCGCCGTGCCAGCGGACCGGGCACGCCGCCCCCCACGGGCTTGCCGTCGAGCGTGACGATGGCGAGCACCTCGCGGGTCGACGACGTCATCCACACCTCGTCGGCGGCCCTGAGCTCGGCTTCGGCAACCGGGCGCACCGCGTGCGGCACGCCGTGCGCCGCGGCGAGCTCGAGCACCACGTCGTAGGTGATGCCGGGCAGCATCCGGCTGGATTTGGGCGGCGCGACGAGGGTGCCCTCGCTGACGATGAAGATGTTGCTCGCAGCGCCTTCGGTCAGGAACCCGTCGCGCAGCAGCACCGTCTCCGCGCAACCGGCATCCACCGCCTGCTGGCGCAACAGCACGTTGGCCAGGAGCGAGATGGCCTTGATGTCGCAGTGCAGCCAGCGATCGTCACACGCCGTCACCGCGCACACCCCGCGCGCCTTGGTGGCGGCGTCCGGCGTGACGAGCGGGTTGGCCATCATGAACACGGTCGGCGGCGTGTCTTTCGGAAACGCGTGGTCGCGCGGCGCGACGCCGCGTGTCACCTGGATGTAGACCGACAGGTCGGCGACATCCTGCGCGGCGATCAGGCGTTCGATACGCGCCCGCCAGTCGTCGGGCGTATGGGGATTGGCGAGCCGTATGCCGTCAAGGCTGCCCTGCAGGCGCCGCAGGTGTTCGGCGAGGCGGAACGGCTTGCGCGAATAGACCGGAACGAGCTCGTACACGCCGTCACCGAAGATGAAACCCCGGTCGAGGACGGAGACGCGCGCGTCCGCAAGCGGCAGGTATTCGCCATTGAGATAGACGGTCATTTCAGGAACAGGAGTTTGATCGAATCCCAGCCACGCCCGAGGATGCCTGCAACGCCGACATCCTGCAAGGCGACCAGCGGATATTCGCCCACCGGCCGGCCGTCGAGCGTCAGGCGCAGGCGGCCGAGCACCTGGCCGCGCCGCACCGGCGCGACGACGGGCGACTCGATGACCGTCTGCGCCTTGAGGCGCGGCGCAGCGCCGCGCGCGACGATGAGGTGGAAATCCTGCTGGAAGCCGGCGGCGATGGTGTTCTGCGTACCGCGGTACAGCGGCAGGGTTCGCACCGGCTGATTGGCGCGATACACGAGCGCGCTGTCGTAATGCTCGAATCCGTACTCGAGGAGTCTCTGCGCGCCGCTGCTGCGCGCCGCGTCGGATGGCGCGCCGAGCAGGACGGCGATGCGCCGCTGGTCGCCGCGCCGCGCCGATGCGGCGATGCAGTACCCCGCCTCCGGCGTCCGCCCGGTCTTGATGCCGTCGACGCTCGGATCGAGCCACAACAGCCGGTTGGCGTTGTAGAACGACATGCCTTTGAAATCGAGGCGCTGCTGGGCGAAATACGGCTGGTAGGCGGGAAAATCGCGCAGCAGCGCGCGCGCCAGGCGGGCGAGATCGCGCGCGCTGGAAACGTGCCCGGCCTGGGAAAGCCCGGTCGCATTGGCGAAGCGGGTGCGCGTCAGACCGAGACGCGCCGCCTCGCGATTCATGCGCGCAACGAACGCGGTTTCGTCCTTTCCCACCGCCGTGACGAGGGTCAGCGTCGCATCCGCCGCCGAGGCCACCAGCATCGCCCGCAGCAGCGTATCGACCGGAACACGCTCGCCGGGAGTGAGGAAGACGCGCGCGCCGTCGCTGCGCGTCGCGGACTCGGGAACGACGACGCTGTCCTTGAGGCCGAGCCGCCGCGCGGCGATGTCGGAAAAGACGATGTACGCGGTCATCATCTTGGTCAGCGATGCCGGCGGCAGGGCGAGATCCGCCTGCCTGGCCGCCAGTTCCGACCCGGTCGGCAGGTCGATGAGGCTGAAGGCCCGCGCCGCCACGTCGGGAACGGGCGCGGCGGCGAGCGGCACGGCAAACAGGGCGATCCAGCAGGCGAGCAGGAATTTCATGGCCGGGCTTTAGCGAACGAGCCGCACGGGGACGACGCCCAGGCTTGCGCGCAGGCGTTCGCCGGCCTGGGCGGCGTCCGCCTCGTCGGCGTACGGGCCGATGGCGACGCGATGCAGGCCGCCGTCACGGATGACGCGCAGCGGGGGACGCGCATCGCCATGCACGGCGGCGATGCGGCGCTCGAGCTGCTGCGCGTTGCGCGCCTCGCCGAACGCGCCAAACTGCAGGTAGAGCCCTCCCGGCGGCGCGGCGTCGCCGACCTCGATCGCGCCCGGATCGATGCCCTCGACGCGCACCCGGCCGCTGCCGCGCCCGACGAGACCGAGCTTGTAGGCCGCGGTGTAGGTGAGGTCGATGAGGCGATCGGAATGAAACGGCCCGCGGTCATTGATGCGCACGATGACCGACCTGCCGCTGTCGAGCGCGGTGACCCGCGCATAGCTCGGAATCGGCAGCGTGCGATGCGCGCCGGTCATCGCGTACATGTCGTAGGCTTCGCCCGACGCGGTCGGTCTGCCGTGGAACCGCCGCCCGTACCAGGATGCCAGCCCCTCCTCGCGATACGCCCGCGCGCTGGCGAGCGGGGTGTAGGTCTGCCCGAAGACCTGATAGGGATCGTTGGCGAAGCGGTGCAGCGGCTCGCGTCGCACGACGGCGTCGGGGATCGCGTCGAGATCGGTTGGCGGATTCTCCCCCGGGCCGTCGTCCAGGTAGTAGCCGCCGCGCGCCGTCGCCGCCGGCGGCATCTTCGCCGAAGGAACCGGCGGCGTGCTGCTGCACGCGCCCAGAACCAGCGCCAGGCTGACGAGCCAGAATGTCCTCATGTGCCAAGTTTAGCCAATTCAGGAGCGGTTGAGCTGGCGGTGCGTCGCCACACTCATGACGATGCCCAGCCCCAGCATCAGCGTGATGAGCGCGGTGCCGCCGTAACTCATGAGCGGCAGCGGCACCCCGACCACCGGCAGGATGCCGGAAACCATGCCCATGTTGACGAACACGTAGGTGAAGAAATTGAGGCTCACCGTCGCTGCCATGAGGCGCCCGAACAGCGTCGGCGCGCGCGCCGCGATCACCAGGCCGCGCGCGACGATGCCCACGTACAGCGCGATCAGCAACAGCACGCCGAAATAGCCGAACTCCTCGCCGAAAACCGCAAAGATGAAATCGGTGGTGCGCTCGGGAATGAAGTTGAGCTGGTTCTGGGTTCCCTTCAGCCAGCCGTCGCCGAACAGCCCGCCCGAGCCGATGGCAATCGTCGACTGGATGATGTGATAGCCCGCGCCCAGCGGGTCCGACGACGGATCGAGGAGGGTGAGGATGCGCTGGCGCTGGTAGCCGTGCAGGAAATGCCACGCCAGCGGCAGGCTGGCGAGCGCGGCGGCGGCGACACCGGCGATGATCTTCCACGGCAGCCCGGCGAAGAACAGCAGATAGAAACCCGACGCCGCGATCAGCAGCGCGGTGCCGAGATCGGGCTGGCGCAGGATGAGGATCAGCGGCAGGGCGATGAGGAGCGCGGCCACGCCATAGTGCGCAAGACGCAGCACTGCCTCGTTGCGCTGGAAATACCACGCCAGCATCAGCGGCAGGGCGAGCTTCATCATCTCCGAGGGCTGGAACGCGACGACGCC
>Ga0272446_1002100_pt1 | contig 27877 bp, 22 predicted proteins | sample YNPCB0061_FD_194587 | JGI IMG/M metagenome (GOLD analysis project Ga0272446, IMG submission 194587) | Hot spring microbial mat communities from Yellowstone National Park, WY, United States - YNP-CB-006-1 | ecosystem: Environmental > Aquatic > Thermal springs > Hot (42-90C) > Sediment | place...
GGGGCGGCCGCCTCCGCTTCCGTTGCCATTGCGGCCGCTGCCGCAGCCGTCTCTTCGGGTTCTTCTTCGGCCGGTGGCGCCTCCGCTTCAGCGGCGGCTTCCATTTCCGCGTTCTCCGCCTCCCCGCCTTCTTCGGCCTCTTCCGCCTCTGTTGCTTCCGCTTCGGCGCCTGCTTCCAGCGCTTCCTCCCAACGGATGCCGTGTTCAAGCGCCTCCACGCGCTCCAGGATCTCTTCGGCAGCTTCCTCGGCTGCTTCTTCCGCCTCCTCCTGGGTCAGCGGGGGCGCCGGCTCGCCTTTGGCGGCCTCTTCCTGGCGACGGCGGTACTTGGCAAGAGACTCGCCGGGCAGGAGAACCAGCTCTTCCGATGCCGGCTCTTCGGAGACCTCCTCCGCTGCGGCCCCGCCTTCAGCGGCTGTCTCCTCGAGCGAGGCGAACTTGGACTCGGGCAGCCCGCGCCCGCTCTTGCGCCGGCGGCGCGTTCGCCGCGAGCGGCGCTCGGAACGGTCGCGCGGCTCCGCAGCCGGCGCCGGTTCCAGCGCCGCAGCCGGCGAAGGAGGAACTTCGGCTACGGCCGCCTCGCGCCCGCGGCCGCGGTCCCGGGCGCGGCGGTCCTCCGGCACCTTGTCGAACTCGTCGGCGTTTTCTTCGAAGAAATCCGAGACGTAGAGGAAGCAGTCGCGCTCCAGGCCCAGGTCGACGAAGGCCGACTGCATGCCCGGCAGCACGCGGGTGACGCGCCCCTTGTGGATACTGCCCGCCAGCGAGTATTCGTTGGCGCGCTGGAAGTAGATCTCGACCAGCTGGCCATCTTCGAGAATGGCCGCTTTGGTTTCGTGGCGGTTCTGTGTGACCACCAGCTCTTTGGATGGCATTGCCTGTTACCTCCGCTCCAGAGGCGTGAACAGCTGGAGGGGAGAGAGGAGGGATCAGATGTTCCGGCCAGCCCAGGCGGGAAGGGCCGCTTCGACAGGGGCTGCGCCCCGGATCGCGTCCTTCCGGTGCAAGAAACTTTTCACATACCGCCGCAAGCGCGCTGCGGGCGCCGCCATGGCGCCCCGGGACCGAATGCGCTCAACAGGCGGGAGGCATAGCCAAGCCTGCGAAAATCTGTTCTCAACGGTCACCTGCCGCCGGATCGGTTCACCTTTCCGGTCACGCTCTCTCTTTCCAGATCACGCTGCAAATCGCCGGAGCCTGACATTGTTGACCAGCCCCAGCATCATGAAAACCGACAACATGCTCGATCCCCCGTAGCTCATCAGGGGCAGCGGAATGCCGGTGACCGGCATCCGCCCTACCGCCATGCCCGCGTTCACGAGCAAATGAAACAGCAGCAGCGAGCAAATCCCCATGCAGATGAACATTCCTGCCCGGTCCGGCGCCGCCTGCGCATTCTGCACGATCTGCATCAACAGCAGGAAATACAGCCCGAACACGACCAGAATGCCGACAAAACCGTGCTCCTCGGCGAAGGCGGAAATGATGAAATCCGTGTGCGCCACCGGCAGAAAGCGGAGCTGCGTCTGCGAACCCCGCGTCACGCCGCGGCCCCAGATGCCGCCCGCGCCGACTGCAATCTTCGACTGGATCACCTGATACCCTTTTCCGGTCGGGTCTTTCATCGGATCCAGGAACGTCTCCAAACGAGCCTTCTGATAATCCTTCAGCAGGAACCAGCCGGCGGGCATCAGCAACGCCGCCGCGGCCACAATCAGCAACGCGTGCTGCCAGCGGATGCCGCCGAAAAACAGCCCCGCGAGCAACACCGGCAGATACGTGAGCGATGTGCCCAGGTCCGGCTGCGCCGCCACCAGACCGCATGGGATGCCTACCAGCAGGCCCAGTTTCAGCAAGTCCCGGCCCTCCAGCCGGTCTGCTCTCAGTTCGGCCAGATACCGGGCTACCAGTAATACTATCACCAGTTTGACAAATTCCGAAGGCTGGAACTTGAAACCGAACCCCAGCGGAATCCAGCGCCTGGACCCCCACACCAGCGAGCCGGCCAGCGGCGTCAGCACCAGCAGGGCAAGACCCGCCGCATACAGCACCGGCACCTGCCCGAGCAGCGTGTGGTAGTCGATGCGCGTCATCACCCACATCAACACGAAGCCGGCGCACACATACAGCCCCTGCTTCCACCACGCGCCGCGCCAGGCGGTGTCGATCGTCGCGCTGTAGATTTGCAGAATGCCGAGGCCGGCAATGGCGACGGCAATGAGGATGAGCGCCCAGTCGAGGTTGCGAACCGAACGGTAGACCGCCATCAGCGAGCCTCCCGCGCCGCCGCCGGCCCGCCAAGCCAGGCGGAAGCCAGCGTAGCCGGCGGCTGGGCCAGTTTTTGCATGCGCGTCTTCTTGTCGAACCAGGCCTTGATCACATCGCGCGCGATGGGCGCCGCCATGTCGCCGTGCGCCCCGTTTTCCCAGAGGACCGCGACGACGATTTCCGGGTTTTCGCCCGGGGCGAAGCCCACAAACCACGCGTTGTCGTGCCAGTCCTCGCTGTTTTTCAGCTTCAGCAGATCATTCGACGCCAGCTGCGACGTGCCCGTCTTGCCGCACATCTCGATGCCCGGGATCCGCGATGCCGCGGCCGTGCCCCACCCGTTGACCACGGCGCACATGCCATCGACCACCTTGCGAATGTTCTCCGGCCGGAAGCCCGCCTTGCGCACCGGCTCCTCCGGCCGCTCCGGCTTGACCACGTGGGGCCGCATGAACACGCCGCCGTTGGCAATGCCCCCGTAGGCGTAGGCCAGCTGGAGAGGCGTCACCGTCAGCGCGCCCTGCCCGATGGCCACCGAGATCGTCTCTCCCGCATACCACTTCTCGCGCTGCGTGCGGATCTTCCACTTCGACGAGGGAACCACGCCCTCCTTCTCGCCCGGCAGGTCGATGCCGGTCTTCGCACCGAGGCCCGCCAGCTCGGCATATTGCGCGATCGCGTCGATGCCCAGGCGGTTGCCGACGGCGTAGAAGAACACGTCGCAGCTTTGCGCGATGGCCGTCTTCAGATTCACCGTGCCGTGGCCGCCCTTGCGGTGGCACTTGAAATAGCGCCCGTACCAGGTGGCGCCCCCCGTGCAGTGCACGGTGAAGCTGTCGTCGATGGCGCCCGTCTCCAGCGCCGCCAGCGCCAGGATCGGCTTGAACGTCGACCCCGGGGCCAGTTGCGCCTGCAAGGCCCGGTTGAACAGCGGGCGGTAGGGATCCTGCACGAGCGCGGAAAATTCCCTCGCGCTGATGCGGCTGGCGAAGCGGTTCGGGTCGAACGCCGGGCGCGAGACGAGAGCCAGCACATCCCCGGTGCGCGGGTCGAGCGCCACCACGGCGCCGCGCTTGCCCTCCATGGCCAGCTCCGCCACCACCTGCAAATCCAGATCGATGGTCAGCTTCAGGTTCCGGCCCGGCACCGCCTCTTTGACGCCGAGCACTTCGCGCGTGTTCATCCGGTTGTCCACGCGCACCTGCCGCTGCCCGTCGATGCCGCTGAGCTGGTCGTTGTAGTAGCGCTCCACGCCGGCCTTGCCGATCAGGTCGCCCGGGTTGTGGTGCGCCCACTCGGGCGAATTCAGCTCCGCGTCGCTGATCTCGCCGACGTAGCCCAGCAGGTGCGCCGCCAGCCCGTCCTTTGGGTACACGCGGAATTGCGATTTGATCAGCTCCAGCTCGGGGAAGCCGTTGGGGCCGCGGAAGGCCTCGACAAAGGCCAGCTCGTCCGGGCTGAGCTCTTCCTTGAGCGGAATGGCGAACCAGGTGGGCTGGTTGTGGTAGCGCCGCACCTTGGCCTCAAGCTCCGCCGGGTCGATGTTCAGCCCCTGCGCAATCGGCCGCAGGTGCGCCGGACGGAGGTTGTCGCGCGAAAGGATCAGGCGGTAGGACTCGTGGTTGTCCACGATGACGCGGCCGTCGCGGTCGAGAATTTTGCCGCGCGGGGCGAGGATCGGCAGGCTCTTGATCTGGTTCTGCTGCGCTTTCTCGGAGTAGAACTCCTCGTTCAGCACTTGCAGGTCCCAGTAACCGAGCGCAAGAAACACGAAAACGGCGACGATGAAATACTGAAACGCCGCAATTTTCCCGGCTGCGAACTTGGCCTCGTCCCGGAACAGGGGACGCTCGGGGGCGGAGTCGGGTTCGCGTTCGGCGCGCAGGTATCGCACGGCGGTCGTCCGGCCCGTGACCGGGCCATATAGATCAGTGTAACGCCTGCCCCGGGGCAGCCCGCCATGGTTTCCGCGTGGCGCCGGACACGAGACGGCAGACGCGCCCGGCCCCGGCCTGCGCCAGCCCGGCGAGGCGGGCGTCCCATGCCACCGGCGACGGGCTCCGCACGGACGGGCGCATGATGTTGTTGCATCCGGCCGGCGAGGCGCGGCGGACGCAAAAGGCGGCGCGCCTCAGTCCTCGCGGCGGAACCGGTCAAGGAAGCCGAACAGCGCGGCGGCGATGACGGCGTTCAGAAACGCGTAGATCACCGTTTGCGGCACGGGGAAGTCCGTCTGCCGGCCAAGCAGGCCCCGGCCGAGCGACCAGAAGAAAAACTGGTGGAAAATATAAAAGAAAAAACTCAGAATAAACCGCAAAATGGAATTTTCGACGTCAAACCGCTGGCTGAGCGAGGCGGCGAAATAGCCGGCCAGCGTCTTGCTGATGCCGTTCATTCCCAGCGGCTGCGGCGAAAGCGCGTCCTGGGCCAGGCCGATCACGCATCCGGCCGCCGCGCCGGAGGCCGGCCGCCTCCGCATCAGCGCGAAATAGATAGTCACCAGCAGCGGCAGTTCCAGATACGACAGCGCCGGCAGGAAACGCGGCAGGTACACCTGAAGCAGGATCGCACCGAGCGGGGCGAGAAGATATGCCGCGGGCGCATACCGGGCCGACTTGCCGCGAACCGCGAGGCCGGCATCCAGGCCTGGCTCGTACCGGCTCATGGGCGGGGCGGCTCCGTCTTTTTCGCCGCCGGGCTGTCGGCCGGCGCCGCCGTCCGGCCGCCGGCCGCGGGCGGGGCGGGCTCCCGCGTGAAATCCGGCACGCGGCCTTTGGTCCCGAGCTGCACGCCCTGCGCCTCGGCCGTCCGGCGGTAGCGCTCGGCGAGGCGGTCGGCATCGGTGAGCATCGCCCCGTTGGCGCCGCGCGCGGGCGCCTCGCTCTCCGCGCCGGGTTCCGGCGGCGGGGGAGGAAGCAGGCTGACGCCTTCGGCCGGCTGCGCCTCCGGCGGCGGAACCAGCATGTGCACGCCATCGAGCACGATCAGCATCTCCTCGAGCGGCGCCTTCAGCGCGCTCGGCTCCACCAGAATTTCCTTGCCGGAGCGGCCCTCGCGGATCATTTTCACCTGCCCCGCCGGCAAGCCGCGCGGGAACACGCGGTCGGCGCCGGAAGTGTAGAACCATTCGCCCGGCGCGAGCGGCGCCTCGTTGTCGAAGTGTTCCGCCACAACCAGGGCGGCGCCGGTGCCGCGCAGGGCGCCCCGCAGGCGGTGCGTTTGCGACACCACGCCGGCCACCGCGCCCGGGGCCGTGATCAATTGAACCAGCGAGGACATCGGCCAGGCGGCGATCACCTTGCCCACGATGCCCTCCGGCGTGATGGCCGCCATGCCCCGCATCACCCCGTCGGAAGCGCCGCGGTCGACGAACAGCGTGTGGCTGTCGGGGCCGGCGCCGGCGCCGATGACGCGCACGGCGAGCATCTTCGAAGGGATTTGCGCCCGGAACTGCATCAGCGCCTGGACCCTGTCGGCGGAGGCCAGCTCGGCGGCCAGCAGGTGGTTCTTCAGCTTCAGCTGGCCGAGCTCCCGTTTCAGCCGCTCGTTCTCTTCGCGGGCCTGCCGCCAGACGAAGTAATCGGAGAAGAAAGAGACGGCCGCCTGGCGGCCCGCTTCCACCGCCCGCGCCAGCGGCGTGACGGCGGCCACGGCCCAGACCCGGATCAGCGGCACGTCCTGCGCGGTCTTGACCTGGTAGGCCAGCAGCACGAGCTGGCCCACCACGAGCGTCAGCAACACGCTCAGGTTCCGGTAGCGGCCAAGAAAGCTGTCCATGGGCCTGGCAGTCCGGCTGCCCGCGTCGCGTTATTCGATGGCGATCCGCCGCAGCAGCTTGAAATCGGTCAACATGCGCCCGGTGCCGAGCACCACGCTGGCCAGCGGGTCCTCGGCGATGGAGACCGGCAGCCCCGTTTCTTCGCGGATGCGCTTGTCGAGGTTCTTCAGCAGCGCGCCGCCGCCGGTAAGAACGATGCCGCGGTCGCTGATGTCGGCGCTCAGCTCGGGCGGCGTGCGCTCGAGCGCCACCCGGATGGCGTTCATGATGGTGGCCACGCACTCCGACAGCGCCTCGCGGATCTCCTCGTCGTTGACCACGATGGTGCGGGGCACGCCTTCGATCAGGTTCCGCCCCTTGATCTCCATCGTGAGCGGCTTGTCCAGCGGGTAGGCGCTGCCGATCTGGATCTTGATCTGCTCGGCCGTGCGTTCGCCGATCAGGAGGTTGTACTTCTTCTTCAGGTACTCCATGATGGCGTTGTCCATCTCGTTGCCCGCCACGCGGACCGAGCGCGAGTAGACGATGCCGGACAGCGAGATGACGGCCACGTCCGTGGTGCCGCCGCCGATGTCGACCACCATGTTGCCGGCAGGCTCCGTGATGGGCAGCCCGGCGCCGATCGCCGCCACCATGGCCTGCTCCACCAGATGCACCTCGCTCGCCTTGGCCCGGTAGGCCGAGTCGATGACGGCGCGCTTTTCCACCTGCGTGATCTCGCTGGGCACCCCGATGACGATGCGCGGGTGCACGAACATCTTCCGCCCGTGCGCCTTCTGGATGAAGTAGTTCAACATCCGCTCGGTCACCTTGAAGTCGGCGATGACGCCGTCCTTCATGGGCCGGATGGCGACAATGTTGCCCGGCGTGCGGCCCAGCATCTCCTTGGCTTCCTTGCCGACCGCTTCCACTTCCCCGGTCACCTTGTTGATGGCGACAATCGAAGGCTCGTTGACGACGATGCCCTTGCCCTTGGCGTAGACCAGCGTGTTGGCCGTGCCCAGATCAATGGCAAGGTCGGATGAAAACAGACTGAATAAAGACCGGATGTTCATGGGGAGGATTCACAACCCTGACGGCGCGCGGCCGCAGCGCGTGCGGGCGCCGTCAGCCGTGCGCCCGTTTCTTTTTGAGGGTACCATATGCCCGGAATTCCTTCGCCCGGTAATAGACCAGGTCCTTGAGCCTCTCGAACACCGTCTCCAGGGCCTGCCGGTGGACGGCGCGGTCGGTCAGATCGCGCTCCCGCAGCCAGGCGGCGATGCCTTCCACCGTCGAGACGATTTCCGGCATATAGCGCCGGACGGCCTTCTCGTAGCGCTCCAGCGCGGCCCACTCGCCCGGCTTCACGCCGAGCTTGACGTCGATCCACTCCGCGGCCAGGCGGGCCCGCGCGCAGCGGTCCTCCTCGGGCGGCGGCGCGGCGGTCTCCATCACGGGGATCGCCGCCTCCAGCCCCTCCAGCCAGTGGCGGCGGAATTCGATGCCGCGGCGGTCCAGCTCCTGGCGGATCAGCACGTGCTGCACGATGTCGCCGGTATGAATGGCAAGGCAGGAGTGGGGCCCGGGAACGAAAACCGGCGCGGGATAGCCTTGCGCGCGGATCCAGGCATGGCCGAACTCGTGCGCCAGCAGCGCTTCGGCATGCGGCTCCCATTCGGCTCTCCGCGCCCCGTTGAGAAGCACGAAGGCCACCTGAAGGCCCGGCAGGCGCTGAAAGACGGTGGTCGCGCGCATCAGGGCGAACTGCTGCTGGAAGTCGTCGCGCTCCAGCCAGGCCGAAAGCATGTCGGCGTGGGCCGTGTCCGGCGGCGCCGTGAAGCGGCCGGTCAGCGCGTCTCTCTGCACCTCGGCAATGACCAGCTCGACGCCGCGTTGCCCGATTTCGCCCTGCCATGCGAGCAGGGCCGCAGACAGCACGACGGCGGAAGCGAGCACGATACCCATTATGCCGCGCCGCCGCGCCCCGGGCGGCTGTGCCAAGATGAATGGTCGTGGACGAGCGGCTCTTCTACACCGAATCCCGGACGACGAAGCCCGCGCGCCTGAACTGCCCCTTTTGCCGCAGCGTGGAGGAATACGAGCTGGCCTGGCTCGTCCGCAGAAAAAAGGACCGGCTGCCGCCCGGGGCCGACGAACGCGACCGCGCGAAGTTCGCCAAGGCGCAGAGCTACATGGTGCTGATCGACGACAAGGTCCGCTGCAAAAATCCCCGCTGCGGCCGCACCATCGAAGTCTCCGGCATCAAGACGATGGCGTTTCTGTGATCTCGCGGCGGGCAATCCTGGGAGCGCTGGGCGGGGCGGCCGCGGCCTGCCGCCGAGGCCGGCCGGGCGGCTTCGCCGGCCGCGCGTTCGTCGCCTCCTGGCAGGAGTCCGTCCTCGGCGTTGTCGACCTGGCGCGCTTCGCCTTCGAGAGGTCCCTGCCGTTGCCCTCTCCGGCCACAACCCTGATGGCGGCGCGGGGGCGTGTTTATGCCTTGTGCCCGGAAGCGCGTTCGCTGCTCTCCTTTGACGCGCGCACGCTCGCCCCGGCCTCGCGCGCGCGCCTGCCGGGCGCCCCGGCCACCGCCATCCTGAAGCGAGGCCGGATCTGGTGCCTGATCACCGACCCGCCGCATCTGCTGCCCGTCGAGCCCGATCCGCTGCTGCCCCGCGCCGGCCTGGCCTTGCCCGGCCGGCCGGCCAGTTTCGATGTGGCGGACGCGCGTCCTCTGGCCTGCGTCGCGCTGGAGGGCGGATCGGCCGTCTTCCTCGACCTGGACGCCGGACTCGCGCTACCGCCGCGAATGCTCGAGGACCGCCTCGGCGCGGTGCGCTTCCGCTCCGACGGGCGCATGGCCATCGCCGCCGGGCTGGACGGCCGGCAGCTGATCTTCGTCGACTCATCCACGCGCGACATCGTCGTGCAGCTGCCTCTCGCTGTTGTGCCGGAACGGTTCTGCTTCAGCGCCGACGGCGGGCAATTGTTCATCACCGGCGAAGGGAGCGATTCCGTCGTCATCGCCTACCCCTACCGCACCGAGATCGCACAGACTTCGTTGAGCGGCCGCCGGCCCGGCGAGATGGCCGCCTGCGCCGACCCCCCGCTGCTGTTCGTCTCCAACCCGGAGGCCGGTTCGGTGACGGCCTTCAGCATCGCCGAGCAGCGGGTGGTGGCCGTCATCGCCGTTGGCACCTCCCCCGGCGCCATTCTGACGACCCCGGATGAAGAGTTCGCGCTGGTGCTGAACCGCGGATCCGGAGACATGGCCCTCATCCGGATCCCGGCCGTCCCCGTCGACACGCGGCGGCGCAAGACGGCCCCGCTGTTCACCATGATTCCCGTCGGGCCGCAGCCCCGGACGGCCGTGATCGTGCCTGTCTGAGCGCGGGCTGCTTCAACCCAGCTCGATGACCGGCGCCGGAGGCTCTTTCGCCTCCACGTCCCTGTAGAGGAAGCTCAACACGGGCGGCGCAAGAATGGTGGTCATCACCGCCATGAAGACCGCCACGCCATAGACAGGCTGCGTAATCGCGCCCGCGTTCAGGCCCACCTGGGCCACCACCATGCCGACCTCGCCGCGCGGCACCATCCCGGCGCCGACCCGGGCGGCGTCTTTCCAGCCGTAGCTGAGCGCTCCGGCGCCGCAGCCGATCCACTTCGAAACCACCGCCGCAGCCAGGATCACCAGCCCGAGGACCACGGTCGAGCTGCTGCGGAATACCGACAGGTCCATCTGAAGCCCGATCGAGGCGAGGAAAAACGGCACCATCAGCTCGCCCGCGCCGCGCACCAGCGTGTGCAGGTGTTCCGAGGCCGTCTCGGCGAGCGCCATCCCGGCCAGGAACGCGCCGATGATCGCCGCCACGCCGGAATAGGTGGCCAGCAGCGCCATGACGAACAGAAAGGTGACCGCTACGGCGAATTCGGCCTCCTCCACCCGGAGGTTTTGCGTCAGCTTCGGCACCACGAAACCGGCCGTGCGCGCCCCGTACTTCACCACCGCCGCGACGAAGACGATGGAAACGGCCGTCGATGTGGCCAGCCCCGCCCAGTCCAGCCCGCCCGCGCGCGCCATCGACGACACCACCGCCAGCACCAGCAGCCCGAGCACGTCGTCGATCACCGCCGCCGCCAGGATCACCTGCGCCGTCCGGTGGCTCAGCACGCCCTTCGAGGCCAGCACCTGCGCGGTGATGCCGACGCTGGTGGCCACCATCGCCGCGCCCATGAAGATCGATTCGATCTGCGGATGCCCTGCCGCCAGCATGATGGCCCAGCCGGCCACGAACGGCAAGGCCACGCCGAGCACGGCCGAAACCAGCGCCACCTTGCCCACCCGGACCAGCTCCGAGGCGCGCACTTCCAGCCCGACCTGGAACAGCAGGAACATCACGCCGAGCTCCGCCATCGCGTGCAGCAGCTCGTCATAGCGGATCCATCCGAACACGGAAGGGCCGATGAGCACGCCCGCCACAAGGCCGCCCACGATGCCGGGCATCCGCAACCGCTGCGCCACCTCGGCCAGGAATTTCGCGCAGCCGAAAACGATGAGCAGTTGCAAAGGCAGCCGGTCCACTTCGCCGGCCGCCAGCAGCGCCACAGGGAGATTCGCGAAGGGGTTCATGAGTCCTGCCGGGCCCGCCGCCCCGCAAGGCAGCCGGGGCCGCACAAAAAGCGTGTGCGCCTCCCGCGTTCGCGGCGGCTCCAGTCTCTTCCACTGTAGCCGAACGGGCGCGGGCGTCAGGCGGCGCCATTCTCCCCATTGAATTTTTCACTGCACCCGAAAAGAAATTTCTGTTAGACGTGGCGGCCGGCTCTGTGTACCATCATCGGTAACGGCCCTTGTCGGGCGCGCCTTCAGCGCCGCCGCAGCGATCTCTGGCGGCGCATGCCTTCGCCCCAGTCCGGCGACTTCAGCCTTGGGTGAATCGGAACGCTGCAACCGGACGGATTCCGCGCGCCGGAGTCCCGTGCCGGAACTGCGCCCCGATTCCGCCTGCGGGGCCCGGTTCGCGCCGCGGCCCTTGCCAAAGAAACGTTTCACCCGATGAATGGAAGGAAAATGAAGAAGTCCATACTGGCCGTTTTGATGTGCTCCGGCGCCTGGGCGGCGCCGGCGGAGGTTTCAGAAGCGGTGGAGTCCGTCCGCACGGCGGCCGCCGCCGCGCAATCCTCGGCGGACAACGCGTGGATGCTGGCCAGCTGCGCGCTGGTGTTGCTGATGACAGGCCCGGGGCTGGCCCTCTTCTACGGCGGGCTGGTGCGGCGGAAGAACGTGCTGGGCACGATGATGCACAGCTTCATTCTGATGGCTCTGGCCAGCATCCTGTGGGTCATCGCCGGCTACAGCCTGGCCTTCGCCGAAGGCAACGCCTTCCTCGGAGGCTTCCGGTTCCTGTTTCTCAAAGGCGTGGGCATGGAGCCGAACGCCGACTACGCCGCCACGCTGCCGCACCTGACGTTCATGGCGTTCCAGATGATGTTCGCCATCATCACGCCCGCGCTGATCTCGGGCGCCTACGCCGAGCGGATCAAATTCAGCGGCATGATGGTGTACACAGCGCTGTGGTTGTTCGTTGTTTACTTCCCGATGGCCCACATGGTGTGGGGCAAGGGCGGGCTGTTCAACGCGTTTTCAGGCGGGCTCATCCCGTGCCTGGATTTCGCGGGCGGCACGGTGGTGCACATCACCTCCGGCGTTTCGGCCCTCGTCGCGGCCCTGTATCTGAGGCCGCGGGCGGGATATCTGAAGGAACCCATGCGCCCGCATTCGCTGGTGCTGAGCTTCGCGGGGGCGTGCCTGCTGTGGTTCGGCTGGTTCGGCTTCAACGCCGGCTCGGCTCTGGGCGCCGGGCCGCTGGCCGCGTCAGCCTTTGTCGCAACGCACCTGGGCGCGGCCGGCGGGGTGGCCGGCTGGCTGGCGGCGGAATGGCTGCGGACCGGCAAGCCGTCGGTTCTGGGCGGCATATCGGGGTGCGTGGCCGGGCTGGTGGCGATCACGCCGGCCTCGGGCTTCGTGCTGCCGATGCCGGCGCTGCTGATCGGCATTCTGGCCGGCGCCTTCTGCTACCTGATGGTGGCGGTGGTCAAAATGAGGCTCGGCTACGACGACTCGCTCGACGCTTTCGGCGTGCACGGCGCTGGCGGGACGCTCGGCGCGCTGCTCACCGGCGTATTTGCCACCAATGCGGTGAACGACGCGCTGAAGGATTCCGCCGGCAGGGCGCTTCCTCTCGGCCTGGTCGACGGAAACCCGATGCAGGTGCTCAACCAGGGGTTGGGCACGCTGGTGGCCATCGTGCTGGCGGCGGCGGGCAGCTTCGTGTGCCTGAAGATCGCCGACTGGACATGCGGCCTGCGGGCGGCGCCGGAGCATGAGACCGAAGGGCTCGACCTCGCCATGCACGGCGAAGAAGGCTACAGCTTTGAGGCGTGAGCGGAGAGAAACCCGATGAAGAAGATTGAAGCCATCATTCAGCCCTTCAAGCTCGAGGACGTCAAGGAGGCGCTCAAGCAGATCGGCATCGACGGCATGACCATCACCGACGTCCGGGGCCACGGCCGCCAGAAAGGCCACAAGGAGGTCTACCGCGGGCAGGAGTACCAGGTGGACCTGCTGCCGAAGATCCGGATCGAGATTTTCTGCCGTTCCGAGAGAGCCGACGAAATCGTTGAGACCATCGCCAGGGCCGCCCGCACCGGCAAGATCGGCGACGGCAAGATCTTCGTGCTGCCCGTGGAGCAGGCGGTGCGGATCCGCAACGACGACCGCGGCGAAGATGCCCTCTGAGCAGGTCTCGGGCGGCGCGCTTCTGTTGCCCTCGCCGGCGGAGGCGGCGGCTCTGCTGGCGGCGCGCACGGCGTCCGTCGATGGCGCCGTGCGGGCCGCCTGGGCAGAGCTGTTTCCCGGGTCCGGCAGCGTCCTGCTGGCGGTCGGCGGCTACGGCCGCGGGCGGTTGTTCCCGCATTCGGACGTCGACCTGCTGGTGATCGCAAGCCGCGACGTGCTGGCGCCCGCCGAGCGGGAGCGGCTGGCCGAGTTTCTGCGCCGCCTCTGGGATTCCGGCCTGCGGGCGTCGCATTCGGTGCGAACGGTGAAGGAGTGCTGCACTCTTCACCCGGGCAACGAGGAGCTCGCCATCTCCCTGCTGGATCACCGCCTGCTGGCGGGCGATGCGGCCCTGTTCGAAAAGTTCCGCTCGAGCTGGCGCGCGTTTCTCCACAGCCGCGGCGGCGAGATTGCGGATGCCATCTGCCGGATGTTCGCTTCCCGGAACGCCCGGTTCCGGAACACGATCTATCATCTCGAGCCGGATGTCAAGGAAGGCCCCGGCGGGCTGCGCGACCTGCAAACGGCCGAGTGGCTGGCCCTGCTGTCGAGCCAGCCTCCGCCGGCGGAGAGCGCGCCGCTGCTGGCCGCGCTGGCGGCCGTGCGCATCTTCCTCCATTTCCGCCACGGGCGCGACAACAATTTGCTCGATTTCGACTCGCAGGACGCGGCCGCCGCCGGATCGTCGCCCCCCTGCGATGCCGCCACCTGGATGCGCAACTGGTACCAGACAGCCAGCGCCGTCCGCCGCCTCGCCGAACAGGCCGTCGAATCGCACGAGGGCGGCAAGCGCAGCCGGCTGTCTTCCCTGCTGGGCCGGTGGCGCGGACTGTCCACAGCGGACTTCACCGTCTCGCGCGGCCTCGTCTACTTCCGCAATCCCGGCCATCTGGAGGCCGACCCCGAGCTGCCGCTTCGGCTCTTCCTGTTCGTCGCCCGCCACGGCGCCAGGCCGGCGCGGGAAACCGGGGCGCGAATCGAGGCGCAATACGGGCGCTGGGCCTCGATCTACCGGCCGCGTCCGGCGGGTGCGGCCTTCTGGCGCGAGTTGCTGTCTCTGCCTTGCGCAGCCGCCGCGGTGCGCGCCATGCGCGACTCCCGGTTCCTGCCGGCGCTGCTCGCCGAATGGGAGCGAATTGAGCACCGGGTGGCCCCGGATTTCCGGCATGAATTCACCGTCGACGAACACACCAACGTCGCACTGGAATCCCTGGAGGCGGCGGCCGGGCAGCAGGCCGGCTGGTGCAAGCCGTTCGCCGATCTGTGGACCGAGTGCGAACGCGACCAGTGGCGCCTGCGGCTGGCGCTGCTGCTCCACGATGCCGGCAAAGGCTCGGGCCGGGACCATGTGGAGGAATCGGAATCGATCGCGCGACGTTTTCTTGAACGCGAGGGGTTCGCCGCGCGCGACGCCAGCCTCGTGTTGTTCCTGATCCGCAACCACCTGCTTCTTTCCGCGGCGATGCAGGGCGAGGACGTCGCCGACCCGGCTGTCCAGGAACGGCTCGCCCGGAGCACGGAAAGCATCGAGCGGCTGCGGCTGCTCACGCTGATGACGTGGGCCGACATCAGTGCGGTCAGCCCGGGTCTGATGACCGAATGGCGGGCCGCCCGCCTGTTGAGCCTGTACCGCACGCTGTATGCCCGGCTCGAGGGCGCGCTGGAGGAGCCTTTCCGGAACGGAGACGCGGAGGCGAGCCTGCCGGGAGGCGAGGCGCAGGAGCTGCTCGCCGGTCTGCCGGGAGCCTGGCGCCGCAGCCGCACGCCGGAGCAGATGGAGCGGGACGCCCGCCTGCTGGAAACGGCGCGGCGGGGCGGCGCGGAAGCCGCCCTCGTGTTCGAGGACGGCGCATGGACCGCCGTGGTGGCCGCGCCGGACCGCCCCCGCCTGTTCGCCTCGCTGGCGGGCGCCATTTCCGCGCACGGGATGGAGATCCTCGAGTGCGAGGCCTACACGCACCGCGCGGGCCTCGCGCTGGACACGTTCCGCTTCGTGGACCCGCACCGCACGCTCGAGCTGAACCGGCCCGAACAGGAGCGCCTTGCGGAGACGCTGCGGCGCGCCGCCGAGGGGCGCATCTGTCCGCGCGAACTGCTGCGCCGCCGCCCTGTGCGGCGCGCGCCGGCGCGCATCCGCGGCGAGCCGCCGTCGATCACCTTCATGCCGGGCCTCTCCGGTGCGGCCACGGTGATCGAGGTGGTTGCGCCGGACCGCCCGGCGCTGCTCTACGACCTGGCGGAAGCCATCTCCGACGCCGGCTGTGACATTCGGCTCGTGCTGGTGGACACGCGCGCGCACAAGGCCATCGACGTCTTCCACGTCACCCGCGGCGGCCGCCCGCTGGACGACAGCGCCGCGGCGCTGCTGCGCGAGCGGCTGGCGGCAGCCTGCAAGCCGCGCCCGGCGAACTGACTCCCCTTGACAGCGGGCCAACCCGGGCCGATGGTATCATGCACGCCGAAGGAGATCGCCGTCATGCATCTGCGGGTCTTGTCATTCGTTCTTGCCGGAGGCAAAGGCACCCGGCTTTATCCGCTCACGAAGGAGCGCGCCAAGCCCGCGGTGCCGTTTGGAGGACAGTACCGGATCATCGACTTCGTTCTTTCCAACCTGGTCAATTCGGGGCTTCATTCCATTTATGTGCTGATCCAGTTCAAGAGCCAGTCGCTGTTGCAGCACCTGCGCGACGGCTGGGAATTCAGCGGCATTCTCAAGGACCGCTACATCATTCCCGTGCCGGCGCAGATGCGCTCGCCGGGGGAGACCTGGTACCGCGGCACGGCGGACGCCATTTTCCAGAACGTGAACCTGATCGAGCAGTCGGAGCCGCACCTGGTGGCCGTATTCGGCGCGGACCACGTCTACCGCATGAACGTGCGGGAAATGATCGAATACCACGAACAGAAACGCGCGCAGGCCACCGTGGCGGCGATCCCCGTCCCCAAAGAACAGGCGGCCGAATTCGGCGTGATCGAGGTCGCCCCGGACGGCCGCATCCTGGCTTTCCACGAAAAGAAAACCGACGCGCCGACGATCCCCGGAGACCCGTCGCGCGTGCTGGCCAGCATGGGAAATTACGTGTTTTCCACGCCGGCCCTGCTCAAATACCTGTACGAGGACGCACGGGACGAGGAATCCACGCACGATTTCGGGCGCGATATTCTGCCGAAATGGGTGGCCCGGGGCGACGTTTTCGCGTACGATTTCAACACCAACCACATTCCCGGCGACCCGGTCGGCGCGCCCGTTTACTGGCGCGACGTCGGCACCATCGACGCCTATTATGACGCCAACATGGACCTGCGCGCCGTCAGCCCGGTGCTGAACCTTTACAACAGGCAGTGGCCGCTGCGCACGGCCGGCTACGACGACCCGCCCGCCAAGTTCACCTTCGACGAGGAAAACCGCCGCGGACAGGCGATCGATTCCATCGTCAGCTCCGGCTCGATCCTGTCCGGCGGCATGGTGCGGAATTCCGTGATCGGCCGGGGCGTGCGCGTGCACTCCGGCGCCGTGGTGGAAGATTCGATCATTTTCGACAATTGCGACATCGGACGCCGCGCCCGCATCCGCCGCGCGATCCTCGACAAGAACGTCATCGTGCCCGAGGACACGTATATCGGCTACGATCCGGAGGCCGACCGAAAGAAATACCACGTCACCGACAGCGGCATCGTGGTAGTCGAGGGGCGGCGTTCCCGCGTGCCTGTCTCCCCGCTGGAAATCTAGCCGGGGCCGCGGCGCCGCGCGGAGAAACGCAACGGGGCCGCAGGGCGGTTCAGCCGTTTTCCTGCGGCGCCTCCGGCGCAACAGGCTCGGCGGAAGGCGCCGGCTGCGGAGATGGCGCCGCAGCGGGGGCCTTCGCCTCGGCCGGCTTCTCCTTCTTTTGCGGCTCCTTCTTCACCGGCGTGATGATGATGTGGGCGAAGCGCCCTTCCAGGCGCGGCTGCCCTTCCACGGCGCCGTACTCGGCCAGGTCTCCGGCCAGGCGCATCAGCAGCTTCTTGCCAAGGTCGGCGTGGGAAATCTCTCGCCCGCGGAATTGCACCACCGCCTTCACGCGGTTGCCCTCGGCAAGGAAGCGGATGGCGTGTTTCAGCTTGAAATTGTAGTCGTGATCGTCGGTGTTGGGGCGGAATTTCAGCTCCTTCACCTGGATCACGTGCTGCTTTTTCTTCGCTTCCTGCTGCTTTTTCTTCTGTTCGTACTGCCACTGCCCGTAGTCCATCGCCTTGGCCACGGGCGGCTCGGCGGTCGGCGCCACCAGGATCAGGTCGAGCCCGAGTTCGCGGGCCCGCCGGATGGCCTGCTGGGTCGGCATGATTTCGACCGTCCCGTCCGGGAAGACGGCGCGCACTTCGCGTGCGCGGATGGCCTCGTTCACGTTTTCTCTGACTTTGACACGCGGGCGGGGGAATCTAGGATGCATGCAGTCTGTTCTTGAAGGAGTCGATCCGGAAGAATTCAGGGCTCCTGAAACGGAAAACGGGCGTGCGCTCCATGGCGGAGCTTGTGCGCGCCCGGCGTGGTGGAACTGCGGTTGTGCGGGGAAGCCTCAGATCTCGCTCCCTACCCCTCCAATATACACCGGGCGCAAAAGCCGCCGTCAATGTTTTTCCTCCCGGCCCGTCAGGTCCTCTTCGCGGAACACGGCCCGGCGGATCACCTTGCGCTCGTCGCTGGTGTAGACGACGTGGATGGCGCCGTCGGCCGTTTGCACGGCGCTCGGGTAGGCGAAGGAGTCTTTCCCTTCCGCCAGGTTCTTTCTCCATGGCCAGGTCTTGCCGCCGTCCTCGCTCAACGCGGCCGTCAGAGGGGTGCGGCCATGCATCACCGGATTGCAGACGAGCAGCAGCCGGCCGCTTCGGAGCCGGATGAGCTCGATCGCGGAATTGGGATTCGGCCACTCGGTGTCGCGGCCCTCGGTCCACGTCATTCCGCCGTCGAAGCTCTCCGCCGCGACGATGTAGCCGCGCTCGCCCGGCCCGTAGCCGCCCCCGCGGCGGCAGAAGGCAAGCAGTCGGCCGGGGGCGAGCTCGACCGGCGCGGGTTGCAGGTTCCCGTTCTTCGAGCGGATCCGGCCGCCCGGCGTCCACTGCCCGGTGGAAGGGTCGTGAATCAGAAACAGCGAGCTCGTTTCCGGCTCCACCCGCTCCCGGTTGCTGCCCACCTCGTGGTAGATCGGCAGGAGCCATTTGCCATTGCTCAGCACGATCGGCTTGCCGCGCACCATCCAGCCTTCTTCGAGGCTCAGCAGGCCGGGGTCGGACCACGTCTCGCCGCGGTCGCCGCTCACCTTGGCCGCGATCCGGGAAGTGGACCACGTCTCGCCGAAGCGGATCACGTAGAAGAGCCAGACGCGGCCGGACGGGTCCTGCCAGCAAACGCCGTTTCCGGTGGAGCGGAACGGGTCGCGGGCGATGGCGCGCGGCTCGCTCCACCGCGAGCCGCCGGCGCGCAGGCGGGAAAGGAACACCGCCGTGGAGCGCGCATACTCGCCTTCGCCGCCGTAATAGACCAGCAGCAGGTCGCCGTTGTCGAGCGCGCACAGGGAAGCCGGGTGCTTGTACGGCCCGGTCTTCACCTCGGGGCCGAAGATGCGTTCGGTCCGGATTTCCGCGGCCGCGGCGGCGGAAAACAGCAACAATGCAGCCAGCCCGCGCCTCATGACCGGATCAGTCCTCCAGCGGACGGGTGGAATCAATGAAGGGCCAGCAGAAGGCCCCGAGGAAATACGCGCCCGCCATCGTGAAAAGGAACAGGTTCCAGTCATTGTTCGTGTGCGCCAGGATGTAGCCCCCGATGGAAGGCGCCAGGATGCCGGCGAGGTTGCCCATCATGTTCATCGAGCCGGACAGCGTTCCGGCGTACTTGCCGCCGATGTCCATGCACGCGCCCCAGGCGCCGGGCATGACGAGATCGTTGCAAAACGAGGCCAGCCCCATGGCGATCATCGCCGGCAACGGGTCCCGGGTCAGCGTCGAGACCAGCAGCAGGAGGCTCGCGCCGAGAAAGCCGACAGAGCCCATCCATTTCCTTGCCAGATTGACCGAGTTCAACCGCAGCGCCACATATTTTGCGATGAACCCGCCGAACATCGAGCCGAAGCCGCCGAACAGCAGCGGCAGAATCGCGTACTGCGCGCTCTCCCCCATGCTCATGTGGCGCGCCTCCTGCAAGTACGTCGGCAGCCACGTGATGTAGAAGTACCAGGGGTAAGTCAGCAGGAAGTACTGCGCCCACAACAGCCACACCGAGCCGCGGCGGATCATTTTGCCCCAGGGCACGTCGCCGTGGCCGGCCGCGGTTTTTTCCGCCCCTTCGAGCAGCGCGAGCTCCGCCGCGTTCACCGCAGGGTGGTCCTTCGGGTTGTCGCGGTACCAGCGGTAGAAAAAGAAGGCCCACACCAGGCCGATGAGCCCGAAGACATGGAACACATCCCGCCACCCCATGAAGCGGAACAGCAGCGCGAACAGCGGAGGCGTGAACGCGCCGCCCCAGCGGGCAAAGGACCACATGATGCCCTGCGCGCGCACGCGCTCATGCTGCGGCAGCCAGGTGGTGAAGGCCTTGGTAAGGTTCGGGAAGCAGCCCGCCTCGCCCGCGCCGAACAGGAAGCGGGTGATCCACAGGGAGGTGAAGTTCCACGCCCATCCCGTGGCGGCGGTAAAGAAGGACCACCACAGCACGATGCGCATCAGCACGCGCCGCGGGCCCATCCAGTCGCCCATCCACCCGCCGGGGATTTCAAACAGCGCGTAGGCGAGCGCAAAGGCCGAAAAAACGTAGCCCATCTGCTGCTTCGAGAATCCCAGGTCCTTCGAGATCAGCGGCGCCGCCTGGGAAATGGCCACGCGGTCGATGTAGGCGAGGATCGCCAGCGTGACGGCGAAGACGATGACCCAGTGGCGGGCGCGCGTGGGCGCTTGCGGCGCAGTCATGAGCCATTATCCCATCACAGGCCGTTGCCGCCCTGCAACGGCTCGCCGGTTTCCAGTTCGCGGTCCATCCATTCCAGATACGCCGCGCCGCCGTCGACGACGGGCGTCGCCAGGATCTCCGGCGCCTCGTAGGAGTGCAGCTCGCGCAGGCGCCGGCTGAGCCTGTCGAACAATCCGCGCCGGGTCTTGATCAGCAGCAGCAGCTCGCCGCTGTCTTCGACGGCGCCGCGCCACCGGTAGATGCTGCGCACCGCGGGCAGGATCTGCACGCAGGCCGCCAGCCGTTCCTCCACCAGGGCCCGGGCCAGGCGCAGGGCCTCCTCTTCGGCGGCGCAGGTGGTGCTGACAACGATTTTGTCCGTCATTCGACCTCCGGGGTATGGACAGCAGGAGCCAACCGGATTATAAACGAAAGGAAGGCTTTTTGTTTCGGCGATGAGCAGGAGCGTGCGCAACCTGGCGTTGTTTCTTGCAGGCGCCGGCTATGTGGCCGCGCTCGCCCTCGCTCTGCTGCGGCCGGGCGGCGTCCCGGCCGCGATGGACGCCTGGCGGAAGATGAAGGCGATGGAGAGCGAGGTCCGGAACCTCAAGGAAGACGTGTTCAAGCGCGAGCAGCGGGTGGAACAGCTCGAGAAAAGCGACACCCAGCGCAAGGGCGCGGTGCGCAAGCACCTGAACAAGGCGCAGCCGGGCGAGACGATCATCATCCTGCCGGAAACGCCCGCCCCGGCGGACGCGCCGCGGTAGCGCGCCGCCCGGGCGGGGCCGGAGGCCGCCGCTATTTGAGGGCGACGGCGCGGCCGGTGCGAATGCTTTCCTTCGCCGCGTCGATGATCTCCATCACGCCGACGTTCAGGTCGAGCGAGGTCATGCCCTCCGGTTCAGTCTTCGTCTCGATGCAGTGGATCATGTAGGCGATCGGCTCGCTGCGCTCGGGCGGCAGCGGCGGCGCCGGCACTTCGCGCGCCTCCCGGCCCGCGCGCAGCTCCACCTGCCGGCTGGTCATGTAGACGCTGCCCTTCCTGCCGAACACCTCGAGGTCCTGGAAGCTGCGCGGCAGGTCCCAGCTGGCTTCGAGCAAGGCGACCCCCTTCGGATAAGAAAGCACCAGCAGCGCCGTGTCCTCCACCCTGGGGAACTCATCCGGGCGCAGACGGTGCGCCACGGCATAGACCGTGGAAGGCCGGCCCAGATACATCAGGCTCCACAGCGCGTTGTAGCAGCCGAAGTCGACCAGCGCGCCGGCGCCGTTCTTCACCGGGTCGGTGAGCCACTCGAAGAAATACTTGTTCAGCCCCGTCGGCCCGCCCGGCCCGCCATGGCCGACGATGCCGCGAATGCGCCACACGTCGCCGAGCTCGCCCGAGGCCACCGCCTGCCGCGCGGCGTAGCTCGTCGGCCACCACGCCATCTGGTAATTGCACATCACGAAGATGCCGTGCTTGCGCGCCAGGTCGCGGATCGCCACGGAGTCCTTCCACGTGGATGCGAGGGGCTTTTCGAAGATCACGTGGATCCTGCGCGGGGCGCAATACTGGACAATCTCCAGGTGGCGGTTGTTCTCGACGAACGCCCAGACGATCTCCGGCTTGACGGCGTCGATCATCTTGCGCCAGTCGGAATGAAACAGTTCGCCGGCCACGCCGCGCTTTTTCGCCTCGGCCACCAGCTCGGGGGCGGTCTCGGCCACGCCGACCAGCCGCGCGGGCTTGCCCTGCACCATCTTGCCCAGGTGGCCCCAGACGTGCGAGTGCACCAGCCCGACCACGGCGATCGTGTGCTCCGCGGCGGAGGCGGACATCAGGAACAGAGACGGAATCAACCACAATGCTTTGCGCATGAGAACGGAAACAACCTCCAACGGACAGCATACGCCGCCTGCGCCCCTTGCATCCGGCTGCGATTTGCGGCATCCATCAATGAATAGCGGGGCTCCGGTGGGAGGGGCAGTGTTCTTTGGGAATTGCCGGCGCCGGATCTGTGATACAGTAATCGTCCAATCCAGCGCAGCAGCATCCGGGCTGGGAACCAATCGAGGTGGTCCATGACGCTGAACGGGATTGTCCGGGGCATTCTCTTCGGGGCTTGCATCGCCGCGCCGGCGGCGGAAGATCTGGCCAGGCAGGTGCGCGAGCTCGAGCTTCGCGGCGCTGTGGCCGAGGCGCGGCGCGCGCTCGAAACCGCCGTGAAAACGCAGCCCCGCAACGTGGAGGCGCTCAACCTTTACGCGTCGTTTCTCGACGAGCGGCGCGATCCGCAGGCGCTGTCTGTCTACCAGAAAGTGGCCGAGCTGGCGCCCGCAGGCAGCGCGGAGCGGACGCGGGCGCTCGGGCGCATTGTCGTGCTGAACCTTCTGCACGGCAACCAGGAGGCTGCGGCAGCGGGCCTCGAGGCGTGGCGCCGCGCCGGCGGCCAGGGATGGGAGCTGAAGACCGGCGCCGCGGCGCCGGCGCTGCCCATGGGCACGGTGACCATACCGGGGCCGCTCGAAAGCTTCGCCCGCATGGCAGCCTTCTCGCCCGAAATGCCGCCGCAGGAGATCCTGCTGGCGCTCGCGCGCAACGTCGTCACCAACGGCTACCAGGCGCTCGGCGGCAACGAGGGCATGGAGCAGACCGAGTACCTGAAGCTGGTGATCCGCTATCTGGGCCAGGCGCGGGAGCTGGAAAAGCTCGCGGGCCCGGAAAGGGTGATCCGCATCGAGGCCTGCGAATCGCCGCAGACCGCCGAGCTGCTCCGCATCCTCGGCTTTCGCATGCGCGGCGGCTGCGGCGGCGACGTGGTGCTGGAGACGGTGAACGCCACGCGCGCCTTCCTCTCGATGGACTCCGGCTTCCCGCTGGCTGCGCTGGAACAGGCCCTGCGCACCAACCGGCCGTTCGTTTACGACTACAAGCCGGCCACGGTCCCGGTCCTGTATTCGGCCGAATACTGGCTGTCGGCGCGCGAGAAGCAGTCCGGCGAGTTCATCGACATGTTCCTGAACGACCCCTCGCTGTGCCGGCTGTATCTGGGCCTCGCCAAGCTCGACCCGGAGACGGCCGAAGAGATCCGGAAAACGTTGCCCGCCTCGCGCGTGCGCGCCTTCGCCCACGTGTTTGATTTCTTCGGCGGCATGTTCCAGATCCGCAACGGGCGGGTGGCCGTGCCCGGGGGGAGCCGCGCCGCGGCCGCCTGGGCGGAGCTGGTCGGCGCGCCGCCGGAAAAGGGGGTGGAGTTCCTCGACAAGCTGGTCGCCAAAGACGATGGCTGGATGGCCAGCTATTTCGACGCCCTCTCGCGCATCGACGGGCCGACGCTCGAATACCTGACCGAACCCGGCCGGCTGAAGCGCTTTTACGCCGCCCTGCGCGGCCGCGTGACCTCGCCCGGCCCGGCGCGCCCGGTCTTCCGTTCCAACACCGACCTGATGCTGCTGACCACGCGGCTGCGGGTGGAAAACGGCCGCCCGGTGATCCCCGGCGGGCTGGAGGTGTGGAAGCGCCTCTTCACCGAGCACCCGAGCGGCAAATACGACGGCAAGCTGACCCGCGCCGCCGCCACCTGGAAGGAGCCCGACGATCTGATCGAGGCCCTGTTCGGACTGTCGCGCAAGGCGGTGGAAAACGAGCCGCTGCGGATTTTCCTCTCGATCAGCGATCTCGAGCGCAAGCGCGCGAAGCCGCTCGATGCGGCCACCGTGCAGCAGCTCGCTTTCCGCTGGAAGACCTACGGCTCGCAATACCCGCTGTTCAGCGAAACCGGCGCGCTGAGCGACGCGACCATTCTGCTCTTTCTGGACACAGCCGACCGCATCTCGCGCACCGGAAGCAACGAGCTGAAGGCCGACGTGGCCGGCGTCATGCAGGCGCTTGCCGGACTCTGGCAGGTGCTGGTGCGGCAGAAACTGATCCCGGAAGAGCGCGCCGACGAGTCGCTGGCGGCCATCCTGAAACCGTTCGGCTCGGTGAACAACAGCCAGTCGCTGTTTGACGCGGGCCGGGCGGGCGTCGAGCAGCTGCTGCGCGCCGCCGGGGTCGAGGATCTCGCCAACCCGCAGGACCGCATGCTGGACCTGCTGGCCGGCGCGCTGAAGCCGGCCGATGAGGAGACGCACCAGGCGCTGCTCGCCGATATGTTGCGCGCCTTCGAGGCGCAGCGGCTGGTCTCGCTGAAACTCCTCTTTGATCTCGACGACCACCTCGAGGCGCTGTCGAAAGGCGGGCAGCTCAACCCGCAACTGCTCGCGCGGCTGGCGGCGCGCGTCAGCGACCTGAACCTCCCCAAGGCGTCGCTGACCACCGCCGAGCGCAACTCGATGGCGTTCGGCTATTACTCCGAACGCCACATCGAGGCGCAGCGGAAGCTGAATCTGCGCGCCGTGGTGGCCCGCGCCGCCGGGCAGGCCGACAAGCTGAAGGAAGCGCGCGGGCTGCTGGCGCCGCTGCTGCGGGACACGCTGGTCGGGCTGCTTTATATCCACTACGCGCCTCCCGGCGCGCAACTGCTCTACACCAACCCGCTGTTCGCCCGCAGCCACGACTTCATCGGCATCCAGGGGACGAACCAGACGTGGAAACCGACCGAAGTGCTCGGCATGGGCTGGCCCTCCAGCGCCGGCGGGCGGCTGGTAGGCTCGCTCTCCAACCTGCCCTACGCGCTGGCCGAAGCCGAGCAGAACTTTCTGATCCCGACCCGCGAGCAGGCGCTGATCTGGGGCGATCTGGTTCCGCAGCTGCTCGTCAGCGCGCGGCTGCCCCGTTTCTGGCGGGTGACGCCGTTGCAGCTTCACTACGTGGGCCTGCACCTGCGGCTGGGAGAGACCGTGCTCGTGGAAGCGGCCCTGCAACCGGCCCTGCGGGAGCGCGCCATGCGGGAGCTGGAGCGGCTGGCGCCCCCGGCGCGCGTCGAGCTGGTCAGCCGCCTGCTCGCCGCCGGAAGGCCGTCGGAGGCGTTCGAGCTGATCATGCCGTCGGAACTGTACTTCCTCGGCGCGCGCGCCGTGGCCGAACGCTGGCAGACCACGGCCGGCTTCGCCGAAAAGATCCGGCTGCTGGCGGCCAGCGCCCCGGAGCAGTGCAACCCGAGGGCGGTGTCCGAGCTGTTTGGCACGCCGAAGCCCACGCTGGCCAACTCGCACCACCCGGAGCTGCTCCAGTTGCGCACGTTCCCCACCCTGATGGGCTATTCCAGCCGGATCCTGGCCGAGAGCTGGGAGTCGCACAACCTGTTCTTTGCTTCGCTGGCCGACGAGCTCGGCCTGCGGCCCTCGCAGCTGAATCTGCTGCTGCCCGAGTGGACGGTGAAAACCGTGGAAGCGATTTTCGCCACGCACCTGGAGGACTGGCCGGCGGTTCTCCGCGCCATGCGCAAAGTGGCCGACGAGGTGCGCGCCGAAGCGCGCCGCGCGCAGGCGATCGAAGCCGGCGCAGGTTTTTAGGAAAGGGGGATGACCGGCATGAACGAGGGGGTCGCCAATCGCAGCCGCAGGGAATTCTTGCTCAAGGCGCTTGCTTCGGCGCCGTTGCTCGGCGCGCCGCGCCTGCCAGCCCAGGATCAGGAGCGGCCGACCTTCCGCGTAAAGGTCGACATGGTCGTGTTGAGCTTCACCGTGACAGACTCGAAAGGCCGCTACGTCAACGGGCTCAAGCCGGAGGATTTCCGCATCCTTGAGGACGGCATTCCCCAGAAGATCAACACATTCGCCGAAGGCAACAAGCCGCCCTTGCAGGTGCTTGACGACGGCTCCACGCGCCCGCTGCTGACCGCGCAGGCCGATCCCGAGCGCGGCGGCATCGCCACGGACGCCTTCGTCGGCACCAACGTCTTCGTGCTGTTCGACACGTCCAACTACATGTACCGCGGCTTCGTCTACGCCTCCGACGCCATCGCCGACTTCCTGCGCGGGCTGGACCGCGCCGACTCGGTGGCCGTCTATACCTTCTCGCGCAACCTTACGCGCGCCGCGCCGCTGACGCGCGACCGCAACGCCGCGCTGGAGGGCCTCCGCAAAGCCGTCGCCGGCGACGAGGCGGCGCTGTACAACTCCCTGCTGCTCACCCTCCGCGATGCCGCGAAGGTCCCGGGGCGCAAGGTGGTGATCGTTTTTTCCAACGGGCCGGACTCGGCTTCGATGGTCGCGCCCGACGACGTCCGCGCGGTGGCCGAGGACGAAGGCATCCCGATTTATGTGATCTCGACGAGCGACGCCTCGAAGGACCCGATTTCCACCGGCGTTTTCCGCCGCCTCGCCGCCCGCACCGGCGGCAAGAGTTTCTTCGCCCGCACCTGGCAGAAGCAGGTGGAAGCTTTCGAGGCGATCCGCGAGGACCTGGGCAACTCCTACACGGTCACCTATTACCCGGCGCCGAACCCGAACGAAGGGTTCCGCCGCATCACGGTCGAGATCAAGTCGGACGTGGCCAGGCGGTATCGCGTCAGCGCTCGGCCCGGCTACCGCCCGCGCGCCGGGACCTGAGACGGGCGCGCCCGGCGCGCACCCTCCGATTCCGATGGCCGCTGCCGGGCATGAGGCCAGCGGGAAAGCCGCCGCGCCGAAACGGAAAGCGCGAGCCCCAAGCCGCCCGCTGTGCTAGATTTGAAGGGTTAGGCTCTCGCTGAGGTAGTCCGCGTGCAGGTCTTTTTGCAGGGCAAGCTGCTGGGGATCGACCCGTTCGTCCACAGCGCGCGCGGAGGATTTGCCGCGCTCGCCGGCCGCTGCCTGTATGTCTCCCTGTTGACGGAAGCCCTGCCGCGGGCCCTTCTCAACAAGCTCGGCCTGGCGCAGGAGCTGCTGGGCTCGTGCGGCGGCGGGCAGTTTCTCGCCGTGCTGCCGGAGGAAAGCCTGGCCGAGGCCAACGAGTTCCTCGTCGACGCCACGCGCCGGCTGGCCGCGTTTTCCGGCCACGACCTGCGGCTGGCCTGGTCGAGCACGGAAAATCTCGGCGCCTGGAGCGACATCCGCCGCCGGCTGGATGCGGGCTTCCGCAGGTGGCGCGGGTTGAATGCGCTCGAACCGGCGGGCCTGTTCGAGCCTTTCGAGGATACGGGCGACGATTCCTTCTTCGAGAACCTTTTCCTCGGCCTGCCTGATTCCGCCGCCGCCGTCTGGGACGTCGAGGCCGAGGGCATGCTGCGCCGCGAAGGCGAGGCCCACTGGATTGCAACCCACTTCGCGCAGATGCCCGGCGGCTGGCCCGCCAGCGTGGAAGAACTGGCGGCGCGGGCGCGCGGGCGCAAGGCGTGGGGCATCCTGCGCGGCGACACGGACCAGTTCCACGCCCGCCTGCTGAAGGCGGAGACGGTGGAAGAATATATCCAGCTCTCCGTTTTCTACAAGCAGTTCTTCGCGGGCGAGGTCCAGGTCCTGTGCGGGCAGCAGGAGTTCCGCGACAAGGTCACGGTCCTGTATACCGGCGGCGACGAGTTCGCCCTGGCCGGGAGCTGGGACGCGTTGTTGCCCTTCGCGCAGGCCATCGAGCGGGTTTTTCGCCGCTCGGTGGAGGAATTTCTGAAAGAGTTTCCCGGCGTCGAGGGCAAGACGCTTTCCATGGGCATCGCGCTGGCGCCGTGGCCGGAGATGGAGCCGGCGGTGGTCTACCGCGAGGCCGGCCGGCAACTGGAAGCGGCCAAGTGCACCGGGCGCGACTGCATCTCGGTGTTCGGCAAGGTGCTTGACTGGAAGCAGGCCGCGGAAGCGGCCGAGCTGAAGGACGTGATGGTGCGGATGGTGGAACGCTTCGGTTGCTCGCCGCAGTTCCTGGGCGAGCTCGGCGCATTTTACCGGGAGACGGACCGGGTGCTGCCGGCGCGCAGCTCCCGGCGGCTGCTGGAAACGCAGCAGCGGCCGTGGCGCCTGCACCGGCGTCTGAACCGCGTCCTCGACGGCCCGGAACGGAACCGCGAATTCGAAAAGGCCCGGCAGGCGGTGCTGGCCGCGTTCCTCACCCGCGGCCAGGCGCAGCTCAAACTGAAGCCGTCAGGCCGGGTGGCGCTGGAATGGGCGCGGATGATGGAAGAGGTGGATTAGCCGATGAACGAACTCGAGCCTCAGCAAACCCCGCAGGAAGCACAGGCGGTGCAGACGCCGCCCGCCG
>Ga0272446_1002101_pt1 | contig 27863 bp, 26 predicted proteins | sample YNPCB0061_FD_194587 | JGI IMG/M metagenome (GOLD analysis project Ga0272446, IMG submission 194587) | Hot spring microbial mat communities from Yellowstone National Park, WY, United States - YNP-CB-006-1 | ecosystem: Environmental > Aquatic > Thermal springs > Hot (42-90C) > Sediment | place...
CCGGTGGCGCTCGCCGCGCATCCGGGCTTCTCGCCGCCGCTCATCCCCTATGACGGCCGCGACAATGTCGTGGCGGTGCACGTCCCGCGCGAGCGCAGGGGCCGCAGCCTCGCCCTGCAGGGGCATGTCGACGTGGTGCCGGAGGGCGCGGCCGACATGTGGGCCACGCCGCCCTACGAGCCCTCGATCCGCGGCGGGCGGATGTACGGGCGCGGCGCGGGGGACATGAAGGCGGGCATCGTCTCCTATGTCACGGCCTTCAAGGCGCTGCGGCTCGCCGGGCTGCAGCCGGCCGCCGAGGTGCAGATGCAGTCGGTGATCGAGGAGGAATGCACCGGCAATGGCGCGCTGGCCGCGATGCTTGCCCTGCCGCGCACCGATGCCGTCATCATCCCCGAACCGGGGCCCGGCCTGCCGGCCATGTACGCGGCCGAGGTCGGCGTGGTCTGGGCCTGGGTCACCGTCTCCGGCCGCCCCGCCCATGTGCGCGACATGCAGGCGGGCATCAACGCCATCAAGGCGGCGGGCGCGATCGCCGCGCGCTTCGAGGAGTACCAGGCCGAGATGAACCGGGCCGAGCGGATCCACCCCGCCTTCCGCGGCGTGAACCACCCGGTCAACGTCAATCTCGGCACCATCGAGGGCGGGGAGTGGAACAGCAGCGTGCCGACGCGCTGCCGCATCGGCCTGCGCGTGGGCGTGATGATGGGACGCACGGCGGCTGAGGTGAAGGCGGATATCGAGCGCATCGTCGCCGCCGCCGCCGCCGACCCGGCGCTCAAGGGCACGACCGTCCGGCTGGAGTTCAAGGGCTTCATGGCCGACCCCTGCGTCTTCGACATGGACGCGCCGATCGTGACCATGGCCAAGCGCCACTTCGCCGATGTCTCGGGCGGCGCCTTGCGGGACTATCCGGCAACGGGGCTGACGGATGGGCGCTTCTTCGCGCTCTACCAGGGCACGCCGGTCGCCTGCTTCGGCCCCGACGCGCAGGAGATCCACGGCATCGACGAGAGCGTGGGGCTCGATTCGATGCACGACATCACCCGCACCATCGCGCTGACCATGGCCGAATGGTGCGGGCTGGAGAAGGCCGCATGAGCACGACGAACCTCCCCCTTTCCGGACAGCGCCTGTGGGACAGCCTGATGGAGATGGCGCGCATCGGCGCCACGCCGAAGGGCGGGTGCAACCGGCAGACGCTGACCGACCTCGATTCCGAGGCGCGACACCTGCTCCGCCGCTGGGCGGAAGCCGCGGGCGCGGTGATGACCGTGGACCGGGTGGGCAACATGATGCTGACCCGCCCCGGGCGCGATCCCGCCCGCAAGCCGGTCGCCTTCGGCAGCCATCTCGACACCCAGCCGACGGGGGGGAAGTTCGACGGCGTGCTCGGCGTGCTCGCCGGGCTCGAGATCCTGCGCGCGGTGCATGAGGCGGGCATCGAGACCGAGGCGCCGCTGATGCTCGTGAACTTCACCAACGAGGAGGGCGCGCGCTTCTCCCCGCCGATGATGGGCAGCGGCGCGGCGATGGGCCTCTTCACCGAGGAGGAGGTGCTGGCCAAGCGCGACGCCGAGGGCCGGAGCTTCGGGGAGGAACTGGTCCGCATCGGCTGGCGGGGGGAGGCCGATCCCGCCGTCCTGCGCGACATCGCCGCCTTCTTCGAACTGCACATCGAGCAGGGCGCGCTGCTCGAACGCGCGGGCCTCGAGATCGGCGTCGTCACCCATGCCCTCGCCCAGAACTGGCTCGAGGTGACGGTGGAGGGGGAGGAGGCGCATGGCGGCTCCCCCATGGCCGGCCGCCGCGACGCCATGATGGCCGCGGCTCCGCTGATCGCCGCCATCGAGCGGATCGCCCTCGGCGCCGTCACCGAGGCCGGCGAGCCGGGGCGGGCGACGGTCGGGCGGCTCACCGTCCATCCGGACAGCCGCAACGTCGCGCCCTCGCGCGTGTGGTTCTCGGTGGACACGCGCCACCACGACCCGGCGCTGCTCGCCCGCATGGCCGAGGAGATCCGCGACGAGGCCGCTTCCCTCGCCGCCGCGCGGGGAGTGCGCATCACGGTCGCGGATTTCTGGCACTCCCCGCTGACACCCTTCGATCCGACGCTCCTCGGGCGCGTGCGGGAGGCGGCGCGGCGGCTCGGCTACGGGCAGATGGACATGGCGGCCGGCATCGGCCACGACGCGGTCCATCTCGCGCGGCGGGTGCCCGCGGCGCTGATCTTCTGCCCCTGCCATGGCGGCCTCAGCCACAACGAGGCCGAGAGCATCACGCCGGCATGGGCGGAGGCCGGGATGCGCGTGCTGGCCGAGGCCGTGCTCGCCACCGCCGGCATCGCCCACAACTGAGGCCCCCCCCATGACCCGCATCGCCATCGGCGGCTTCCTGCACGAGAGCCATTCCTTCGCCCCCCTGCCCACCGGCTGGGCGGAGTTCATCAGCCCCGGCGGCTTCCCGCCGCTGCAGAGGCCGGCGACGCTGGTCGAGGCGCTGCGCCCGACCTCCTGCCCCGCCGCCGGCGCGATCATGGTGGCGGAAGAGGAGGGGGTGGAGATCGCCCCCCTCGTCTGGGGCTTCGCCAACCCCGCCGGGCCCGTGACCGCCGAGGCCTTCGAGCGCATCGCCGCGCTGCTCATCGCCGCGCTCTCGGATGCGCTGGAGGCGGGGCCGCTCGATGGCGTCTATCTCGACCTGCACGGCGCGATGGTCGCGGAGGGCTTCGACGATGCGGAAGCCGAACTGCTGCGCCGCGTGCGCGCGGTGGTGGGACCGCAGCTGCCGATCGCGGCGAGCCTTGATCCGCATGCCAACAAGACAGCGGCGATGGTGCGGCACTCGGATGTGCTGGTGCCCTTCCGCACCTATCCGCATGTGGACATGAAGCCGGCGGGGGCGCAGGCGGCGCGGCTGCTGCTGCGCATGATCCGCGAGGGGCGGCGCCCGGCCAAGGCGTTCCGCGAGCTCGACTTCTGGACGCCGCTGCCGGCGCAATGCACCCTCGTCGGACCGATGGCCGAGGTGATGGCCGAGCGCGCGCGGCTCGCGGAGGCCGAGGGCGTGTGGGAACTCGGCTTCTGCTTCGGCTTCCCCTATGCCGACTTCCCCGGCTGCGGCATGGCGATCGCGGCCTATGCCGACACGCCCGCGCAGGCGGAGCGGGCCGCGGCCGCGCTCGCCGCCTTCATCGCGGCCAAGGAGAACGACTTCGCCCTCGGCGTGCTGCCGGCGGCCGAGGGTGTGGCGCGCGCCATGGCGCGGCGCGACGCCTCGGGGCCGGTGGTGCTGGCCGACACCCAGGACAACCCCGGCGGCGGCGGGCATGGCGACACCACCGGTCTGCTCGCCGAACTGATCCGCCAGGACGCGCAAGGGGCGGTGCTCGCGCCGATGAACGACGCCGAGGCCGCCGCCGCCTGCCATGCGGCGGGGGAGGGGGCGACGATCGACCTCGACCTCGGCGGCAAGAGCGACGGCGCGCCGCTGCGCGTCACCGCGCTGGTGGAGCGGCTCTCGGACGGGAAGTTCACGCTCACCGGGCCGATGGGCAGGGGCAATCCGGCCGATCTCGGCCCCTCGGCGCTGATCCGCGTCGCCCCCGGCGTGCGCGTCATCGTCGTCAGCCGCAAGATGCAGGGGCACGACCAGGCGCTGTTCCGTCACCTCGGCGTCGAGCCGGCCGAGCAGAGGATCATCGCGGTGAAGTCCAGCGTGCATTTCCGCGCCGACTTCCAGCCCATCGCCTCGGAAGTGATCGTCGTCACCGCCCCCGGGCCGGTGGTCGCCGACCCGGCGGTGCTGCCCTTCACCCGGCTGCGCCCGGGCCTGCGGCTGCGCCCCGGCGCCAATCGCTGATGCGCGGCCTGCTTGCCGCGCTTGTGCTGCTGCTGCCCCCGGCCATGGCAGGGGCGAGCGAGGTCGCGATCCGCAGCGAGGACGGGACCCTGCTGCGCGCCCTTCATGTCGCGCCGGCGGCGGGCGTGCCGCGCCGCCCCGCGGTGGTGGCGCTGCACGGCTGCAGCGGCCTTGCCCGCGCCGACCGGCCGCTGCGCCTGCCGCCGCGGGAGGCCGACTGGGCCGGGCGCCTCGCGGCGCTGGGGCATGCGGTCCTCTTCCCCGACAGTTTCGGCAGCCGCGGCCTTGGGCCCGCCTGCGGGCGCGGCGACCATCCGGCGCGGCCCGAGGGGCTGCGCGCCGGCGATGCGCGGGCGGCGCTGGCCTGGGCGGCGGCGCAGCCGGGCGAGCCGGCGGGCGGCGGCATCCTGCTCGGCTGGTCGCATGGCGCCAGCACCGTGCTGTGGACGCTGGCCGCTCCGCCGGCGGCGGGTCTGCTGCGCGCGGCGATCGCCCTCTATCCCGGCTGCGGGGCGCTGCTGCGCGAGGCCGAGGGATGGGCGGCGCCGGTGCCGCTGCTGATGCTGCTCGCCGGGGCCGATGACTGGACCCCCGCCCATCGCTGCGAGGCGCTGGCGGCCCGCGCCCCGCAGCGGGTGGAACTGCGGGTCTTTCCCGACGCCCGGCACGGCTTCGACCATCCGTCGGCGCCGCTGCGATCGCGGCTGCTGCCCGACGGGCGGCAGGTGACGACCGGCACCGACCGGGCGGCGCGGGAGGGGGCGATCGCGGCGGTGCTCTCCTTCCTGGCGGCGCGCTGAGGGGGACGGCTCGTCTCGCCCAAGCAGGCGGTGGCGGAGAAAGATTGGCCACGGCGCGTCGATCCCGAGCGCTCCAACATGCGGCTCGCGTCCCGCCAGGCACGAGGAGGAGCAACCTATGGGCCTTTTCGGAAGGGAGATCCCGCTCGACCCTGGAGCGGGAGGGTATTCGATCGGCGAGGCTGCGCTGCAGATGGCCGACATCATCGTCTCCACCACCGATGCGGGCGTCTCGCGGGGCATCCGGGTGGGCACGGGCTCTGCCGTCAGCCATGCAGCGATGTATGACGGGGCAGGCATGATCATCGAGAGCCTCGGCCACGGGGTGGAGGTGCATCCGATCGCCACCGCGCTCGCCGATGACACGCTCGCGGTGGCGTATCGGCTGCCGGACCTTGACGAGATCCGGCGCCGGCGGATCGTCGAATGGGCGCTGCGGCAGAGGGGGGTGCCCTATTCGGTCGCGGGAGCGGTGCTCTCCACCGACAAGATCCTCTGCCGTCTGGCCGGACCGCGGGCGGGGGCCTTCTTCTGCTCGCAGCTGGTCTTCGAGGCCTATCGGCAGGCCGGGGCGCCGCTGACGACGCTGCCCCCACAATGCGTCACCCCGGCCGATGCGGTGGAGATCGCGCAACATCACCTGGCCTATGTCGGCCACCTCAAGGGCAGCCTGACGCGGTTCCCGGTGGTCGGCGGGTGAGTCACGCCGCGGCGGCGAGCAGCGCCAGGACCTGTTCCGGCCGGGGAATCGGCGCGACCGCGCCATAGCCCGTGGTGGCGAGGGCGGCGGCGGCGTTGGCGTAGCGCGCCGCGGCGAAGGGATCCTCCCCCGCGAGCGTGCGGGCGAGGAAGGCGCCCGCGAAGGCATCCCCCGCGCCGGTCGCATCCACCGCGGCGACGCGGTGCGGGGGGATGCGCAACCGCCGCTCGCGCGTCGCGACCAGGCAGCCCGCCGCCCCGCATTTCAGCACCACGAGCGGGCAGAGCCGCAGGTAGAAGTCGGCCACGGCATCGGGGGCCGAGAGTCCGGTCAAGGCCCTCGCGTCCTCGAGCGAGGGGAGGGCGATGTCGGCCATGCCGATCGCGGCGTGGATCACCGCCGCGGCCCGGGCCGCCGGCCACAGCCGGAGGCGGAGGTTGGTGTCGTAGGAGACGGCGACCCCCGCCTCCCGCGCGATGGCGATGGCGCGGAAGGCAGCGTCGCAGGCGCTGTCCGAGATCGCCTGGCTGATGCCGGAGAGGTGCAGGATGCGGGCCGAGCGGATCGCGGCCTCGGGCAGTTCCTCCGGACGGTAGCGGGCGGCGGCGCTGCCGCTGCGGTAGAAGGTGAAGTGGTGGCCCCCGCCGTCATGGGTGACGAGGTAGATGCCCGTGGGGGCGTCGGGGCGGCGGATCACGGTGCTGGTGTCCACTCCTTCCCGCGCCCAGAGGGCCATGAGGGAGTCCCCCGGCCCGTCCTCTCCGATCGCGCTGACATAGCCGACCGAGGCCCCCTGCCGCGCCGCGGCGATGGCGGCGTTGGAGGTATCCCCGCCATGCCCCTCGAGATAGAGGATGCGCCCGTCCGGGCCGGGCGGCAGGCGGTTGAACTCCAGCATCGGCTCGCCGAGGCAGAGCAGGTCCGGCATCTCAGGCCCGCATGACGCCGAGGGCGTCCTCGGCGGCGCGCTGCACGGCGGCGCGGTTGCCGGCGGCGATCAGCGCCTCGTCCACCAGCCGCCCGCCGATGCCGACGAAGGCGGCGCCGGCGGCGAGGTAGTCGGGCGCATTGGCGGCGTCCACGCCGCCGGTCGGGCAGAAGGCGACATCGGGGAAGACCGCGCGCAGCGCCCGCACATGCGCCGCTCCGCCGGCCGAGGCGGCGGGGAAGATCTTCACCACATCCGCCCCCGCGGCGAGGGCGGCGCGCACCTCGGTCGGCGTCAGGGCGCCGAGCATCAGGCAGGCGCCGGCGGCCTGGACGGGCTCGGCCAGGGTCGGGTCGACCCAGGGGGCGACGATGAAGCGCGCACCGGCGTCGAGGCAGGCCTCGGCCGTGCGGGCATCGGGCACCGTGCCGGCGCCGACCAGCAGCTCGGGGTCGGCGGCCAGGGCGCGGATCAGCGCCGGGGCTTCGGGCACGGTCATGGTGATCTCGAAGACCCGAAGCCCCGCCTCCTGCAGCCAGGCGACGGCGGTGGCGGCACGGGCGGCGCTGCTTGCGCGCACGACCGGGATGATCCGGGCGGCCTTCAGGCGGGGAATGAGGGGGTGCATGATGCGGGCGTCTCCTCCGCCCGCCATGGTCGGGCTGGAGGACGCCCAGGGCAAGCCGGTCTCAGACCGCCATGCGGCTGGCGGTGGCCTCCAGGCGGCGGGCGGCGGCGAGGGCGCGCTCGATCTCGGCCGCGGTGCCGTCGAGCGCGGCGCGGTAGCCGTGCATGCTGCCGCCGAGCCGGGCCATGGTGCGGGAGAGGTCGCCGATCGCCGCGCGCAGCCCGGCCGCGGCCTGCGCCTGGCCGGAGAGGGCCTCGTCGAGGCGCCGGAGGGCGAGGCGGAGACGGTCTTCGGGGCGCTGCGGGAAGATCACGACGTTCGGTTGCGTCGGCTCGGCGGGGCGCACGGTCTGGTCGGTCATGGGGCCTCGGCGCGGTCGTCTTAACCTCCCCTTAAGACATCCGCGGCCGAGTGGCGAGCGAAATGTCTCACGACGCACCGATCGTCGCCAAAAGATGCGTATCGTGACGGGATGATGTCGAACGCGGCCCGCGAAACAGCCCAGAACAATCAAGATTTTGCGCGCGCTTCTTGACCGTGTCTTCAAGGAGAGTTCGCCAGGCGCGCGCAATCCTGGGTCGCGCGCGGCGCCGCGCCCCCGTGGCGGCGCCGGGGCCGGCCCTCCCGCGGGCTGCATTCCCCCCGCTTCGGCGTCTGGGCTAGAAGCGCGGCGGAGGATCGGTGGCCTGCATGGGGACGTTGCTCGAGATCGGGATCATCCTGATCCTCGTCTTGCTGAACGGGGCTTTCGCGATGAGCGAACTGGCCATCGTCTCCTCCCGCCGCGCGCGATTGCTGGCGATGCAGCGCCGCGGCAGCGCGGGGGCGGCGGCCGCGCTCGCGCTGGCCGAGGATCCGCAGCGCTTCCTGCCCACCGTGCAGGTCGGGATCACCCTGGTCGGCATCGTCGCCGGCGCCTTCGGCGGCGCGCGGCTCGCGGGCACGCTCGGGGCCGCGCTCGATGCCCTGCCGGGGGTTGCGCCCTTCGGCACCAAGATCGCCTTCGCCCTCGTCGTCCTCCTCATCACCTATCTGAGCCTGATCCTCGGCGAACTGGTCCCGAAGCAGGTCGCCCTGCGCAATCCGGAGAAGGTGGCGGTGATCGTCGCGCGGCCGCTCGCGGCGCTGGCGCGGCTCTCGGCTCCGGTGGTCTGGCTGCTCGGCAGGTCGTCGGCCCTTGTGCTCGGCCTGTTCGGGCCGCCGCCGCCGTCCGACCACGCGGTGACGGAGGAGGAGGTCAAGGCGGTGGTGGCCGAGGGCGCCCAGACCGGCGCCCTCGAGACCGAGGAGCGGCACATGATCGAGCGCGTGCTGCGCCTGGCCGACAAGCCCGTGCGCGCGCTGATGACGCCGCGCAACGACCTCGCCTGGCTCGACCGTTCCGACCCGCCGGAGGAGATCGCCGCGCGGCTGCGGGCCAGCGGCGTGACGCGCTTCGTCGTCGCCGACGGGCGCGTGGACAATGTGGTCGGCGTCGTGATGGTGAAGGACCTTCTCGACCAGCTCCTCGCCGGGCAGACCCTGTCGCTCGCGCCCGTGCTGCGCCAGCCGATGGTGCTGCCGGACACGCTCTCCGCCCTCGATGCGCTGGAGCGCCTGCGCGGCGACCGCCTCGGCATGGCGCTGGTGATGGACGAATACGGCTCCTTCGAGGGCGTGGTCACGGCCGCCGACCTGCTCGAGGCGATCGTCGGCGAGCTCGGTCCGCCGGAGCCCGTGCCGGAGGGGGTGGCGGTCGAGCGCGCCGACGGCTCGCTGCTGCTCGACGGCTCCATGCCCTCGGACGAGCTCCGCGCGCGGCTAGACCTGCCGGAACTGCCGGGGGCCAGGACCTACCACACGGTGGCGGGGCTGATGCTCGCCCTGCTCAAGCGCGTGCCCAAGGAAGGCGACCGCATCGTCTGGGGCGGCTGGCGCTTCGAGATCGTGGACATGGACGGCCGCCGCGTGGACAAGGTGCTGGCGAGCCGCGAGGAGGCGGCGGGCTGACTACTTCGCCTGGCTCCTGGCGATGGGCGCGACGAACTGCGGCTCGGTGTCCCAGGGGAAGAGGATCCAGGTGTCCTGGCTGACCTCGGTGATGAAGGTGTCCACCGCCGGCTTGCCCGCGGGCTTCGCATAGACGGTGGCGAAATGCGCCCGCGGCAGGAGGGCGCGGATGACGCGGGCGGTGGTGCCGGTGTCCACGAGGTCGTCGAGGATCAGCCACCCCTCGCCGTCGCCGGCCGCGGCGGGCGGTTTGGCCACCCGCGGCTCGCCGCGCCTCTCCTCCTCATAGGTGATGATGGAGACGCTCTCGATCAGGCGGCAGTCCAGTTCCCGGGCGATGATGGCGGCCGGGATCAGCCCGCCGCGGGTGATGGCGACGATCCCCCTCCAGGGGCCCTTCTCGAGCAGCCTCCAGGCGAGCGCCTTGCTGTCCCGGTGCAGCTGGTCCCAGGTGACGGTGTAGTATTTCTGGGCCATCAGAACATCCTTCCCCCGTCCGGCACGCGGATGTCGGGGCGGAGCAGCACCACCGCCCCATTCTCGTCCGGCACGCCGAGGACCAGGACCTCGCTCGCGAACCCCGCGATGCGGCGCGGGGGGAAGTTGACCACGGCGATGACCTGCCGTCCGATCAGCCGGTCCGGCGCGTAGTGGACGGTGATCTGCGCCGAGGAGCGCTTGATGCCGAGGCTGCCGCCGAAATCGACCCACAGCCGGATCGAGGGCTTGCGCGCCTCGGGGAAGGGCTGGGCGTCCACGACGGTGCCGACGCGGATGTCGAGGCGGTGGAAGTCCTCGAGGCTGGCGGGGGTGTCCATGACCAGCGTCTAGAGCAGGAGGCGGGGGGCTGGAAACACCCCCGGGCATGGCCGGGGGGCTTTTCGCCGCCGCGGCGGCGTTGCAGGAAGGGGACAAGCTCGCAGAGAGACGGAAACGGACCCAGGATGCGCGACTTCCACCTGCCCGGCCGCAGCCCCGCCTATGGCGTGAATGGCATGGCCGCCACTTCCATGCCCCAGGCCACACTCGCCGCGCTCGACATCCTGCGCGGAGGCGGCAACGCGCTCGATGCCGCGATCGCCGCCTGCGCGGTGCAATGCGTGATCGAGCCGCAATCCACGGGCATCGGCGGGGACTGTTTCTGCCTCTATGTGCCGGCCGGCTCCTCGAAGGTGATCGCGCTCAACGGTTCGGGCCGCGCGCCGGCCGCCGCGACGCCTGAGGCGCTGCGGGCGGCGGGGCTGAGCGCGATGGTCAACACCTCGGCCCATTCCGTCACCGTGCCCGGCGCGGTCAGCGCCTGGGATCTGCTCAACCGCACGCATGGGCGGCTCGGCCTCGACGCCATCCTGCAGCCCGCGATCCGTTACGCCGAGGAAGGCTTCGCCATCTCCCCGCGCGTGCATCACGACTGGACCGGGCTGGTCGGCAAGCTCATGAAGCACGAGGCCGCGGCGCGGCGCTTCCTCAAGGACGGGGAGGCGCCGGCGCTCGGGTCGCGCTTCGTGCAGCCGGAACTGGCGCGCACGCTGCGCGCCATCGCCGCCCGTGGCAAGAAGGCCTTCTACGAGGGCGAGATCGCGGCCGACATGGTCGCGACCCTGCGCGCCGCCGGCGGCCTGCACACCGAGGAGGATTTCGCCCGCGGCGCCGATGCGGCGGAGTTCGTCGAGCCGATCTCGATCACCTGGCGCGGCATCGAGGTGTTCCAGTGCCCGCCCAACGGTTCGGGTCTGCATGTGCTGCAGATCCTCGGCATTCTCGGCAACCTCCCGACCCCCGAGGGGGGAGCGGGCAGCGCGCTGCGCTTCCACCGCCACATCGAGGCGGCGCGCCTGGTCTATCGGGACCGCGACGCCTTCCTCGCCGACCCTGCCATGGTGGAGGTGCCCGTCGGGCGGCTGACTTCGGCCGAGTACCTGAAGCGGCTTGCTTCCATCATCCGCGACGAGGCGGCGATGCGCGAACTGCCGCCGGCGGGGGAGAGCGACCTCGCCAAGCACAAGGACACGGTCTACATCTGCGTCGTGGACCGGGACGGCAACGCCTGCTCCTTCATCAACTCGCTCTTCGAGGGGTTCGGCTCGGGCATCCTCGCCGAGCGCTCGGGCGTGATGCTGCAGAACCGCGGCTTCGGCTTCCGCCTGCAGGAGGGGCACCCCAACTGCATCGCCCCGGGCAAGCGGCCGCTGCACACCATCATCCCCGGCATGGTGATGAAGGATGGTCAGGCCCTCATGCCCTATGGCGTCATGGGCGGGCGCTTCCAGCCCATGGGCCAGACCCTGTTCCTCACCAACCATTTCGAGTTCGGCCTCGACGTGCAGGAGGCGATCGACTTCCCCCGCCTCATGCCCCAGGACGGCAAGGTGCAGGTCGAGCGCGGCATCCCCGGGGCCGTCGTGGACCGGCTCAATCGCCTCGGCCATGACTGCGTGCTCACGGACAAGCCGCATGGCGGCGGGCAGGCGATCCTGATCGACCGCGAGAAGGGCTGCCTCGTCGGCGGCTCGGATCCGCGCAAGGACGGCTGCGCGATGGGGTATTGATGGCGCCCTCGCCAGCGGCGGCGCCACGTCACGCCGCCTTAAGGGAGGAGGGCATGCCCCTTCACGCCATCCGCGCCGACATCACGACGCTCGACGTCGATGCCATCGTCAATGCGGCCAATGAGGCCCTCGCCATGGGTGGCGGGGTCTGCGGCGCGATCTTCCGCGCCGCCGGAGTGGAGGCGCTCGCCGCCGCCTGCCGGGCGGTCGCGCCCTGCCCGACCGGAGAGGCGCGCATCACCCCGGGCTTCGCGCTCAAGGCGCGGCACGTGATCCACGCCGTCGGGCCGGTCTGGCGCGGCGGGACGCAGGGCGAGGCGGCGCTGCTCGCCGCCTGCTACCGCGCGAGCCTCGCGCTGCTGCGCGCCGCCGGCGGGCGCTCCATCGCCTTCCCCGCCATCTCCACCGGCATCTTCGGCTATCCGCTCGATCAGGCCACCCGGATTGCGGTGGCGACGGTGCGGGAGGAGTGTGCCGCCCATGGCGAGTTCGACGTGACCTTCGCCTGCTTCGATGAGCGCACGCTCGACACCTATCGGAAGGAACTCGGCGCATGAGCGAACCCTGCGACCTCACGGCCCTGGAGGCGCGCCGGCTGATCGGGCGCCGCGCCCTCTCGCCGGTCGAACTGCTCGACTCCTGCCTCCGGCGCATCGGGGAGGTGAACCACGCCGTCAACGCCGTCGTGGCGATGGACGAGCCGGCGGCGCGCGCCGCCGCCCGGGCGGCCGAGGCCGCGGTCATGCGGGGCGAGCCGCTCGGGCTGCTGCACGGCCTGCCGGTGGGGATCAAGGACCTCGAGGAGACGAAGGGCCTCGTCACCACCTATGGCAGCCCGATCTACCGCGACTTCGTCCCCGAGGCCGATTGCGGCATGGTCGCCAATCTCCGCCGCGCCGGGGCGGTGGTGATCGGCAAGACCAATACGCCGGAGTTCGGCGCGGGTGCGAACACCCGCAACGCCGTCTATGGCGTCACCGGCAATCCCTTCGACCCGACGAAATCGGCCGCCGGCTCCTCGGGCGGGTCGGGGGTGGCGCTCGCCTGTGGCATGGCGCCGATATGTTCGGGGTCGGACACCGGCGGATCCCTGCGCAACCCGGCGGCCTTCAACGGCGTCGTCGGCTTCCGCCCCTCCCCGGGGCTGGTGCCCTCGGAGAAGCGGGGCCATGGCTGGTCCGGCCTGCCGGTGCTCGGGCCGATGGCGCGGACGGTGGCGGACACGGCGCTGATGCTCGCCGCCATGGCCGCGGACGACGCCCTGGATCCGCTCGCCTACACCCTGCCGGGGGAGGCGGTGCGCGGCCGGCCCGAACGCTACCATCCGCTGGCGCCGATCGACCTCTCCTCCCTGCGGCTGGCGGTGAGCGTGGATTTCGGCCAGGCGCCGGTGGAGAAGCACATCCGCGAGGTCTTCGCCGGCCGCGCCCAGGCGGTGGCGAAGCTGTTCGGCGTGGCCGAGGAGGCCGACCCCGACTGCCGCGGCGGGGACGAGGCCTTCGAGGTTCTGCGCGCGATCGGCTTCCTTTCCGCCCATCTCGAGAAGGTGCGCACACGGCCCGAGGATGTCGGGCCGAATGTGCGCGCCAATGTCGAGGAGGGGCTGCGCTACACGGCCGAGGACGCAGCCCGGGCGGCGGCGGCGCAGACGCGCATCTACCGCGCCTGGCAGCACTTCTTCGCCCGCCACGACGTGCTGATCACGCCGGCCATCACCCTCTCCCCGCGGCCGTGGCGGGAACTCTATCCGGCCGAGATCGACGGCAAGCCGACCCGGACCTACTTCCATTGGCTCGCCTGCGCCTACTACGTGACGCTCGCCGGCCATCCCGCGATCTCGCTGCCGATGGGCCGCGACCGCGCGGGGATGCCCTTCGGGCTGCAGATCGTGGGGCCGCGCGGGGGCGATGCGCTGGTGCTGCGCGTGGCGGCGGCGATCGAGGAGGCCTTCGCCCGCGACCCCGTGCTGCGCCGGCCGGTGCCCGACCTCGCGGCGCTCAGGGCCGCGCCGCCGATCACGGCGATGCCGGGGGCGGTCGGCTGGGACTGAGCGGCCTTCACCAGCCGCGCGGGGAACAGGCGTGCGCCTGCGGCCCGCCATGCCCGCAGGGACGGGCGCGGTCGCCGCGGCGATCGGGCGGCGGGCGCGGCGGGAACGCGCCGAGGCCCGGCCGGGGTCGCCCGCGGCCCTCAGCCGCCGCTCGAGAAGGCGTTGAAGGTCTGCAGCGTGTAGGTGTCCTTGACGCCCGGCACGGTCTGGACCTTCGCGACCACGAACTCGCCGATGTCGCGATCCGGTTCCAGGTAGAACTTCCCGAGCAGGTCGTACTGGCCCGAGATGGAGTGCATCTCGGACAGTTCCTCGATGGTGTCGGCCATGTCGCGGGCCACGCGGTAGGCTTGGCCCATCTCGCACTTGATCATGACGAATATCGCGCGCATCGCCGCTTCCGTTGCTTGGGCGCCGCCCGGGGCGCGGCGCCTCCCGCCCCGGTTTCTACAGCACGCCGCCGCCCGGTCCCAGGGCGGGCGGAGGCGTCCGCTCCTCTGGCGCGGCGGGCGGCACCGCGCCCACTTCCTGTGCAGCCATGCGCCGCGACTCGGGCATCATGGGGCGCAGCCGACGGCACGGGGGTTGCTTGGATGGACGACATGACTGCGATGAGCCAGGCCCCCGACCGGGGCGGACCCGCCCAGCCCCTGCTCGAGGTGCAGGGGCTCGTGAAGCATTTTCCGATCCGGGGCGGCCTGTTCGGGCGGCAGGTCGCGGTGGTGCGCGCCGTGGACGGCGTGGACCTCCTCATCCGCAAGGGCGAGACGCTCGGCATCGTGGGGGAGAGCGGCTGCGGCAAGTCCACCACCGCGCGGCTGCTCATGCGCCTGATCGAGCCGGATGCGGGCCAGATGGTCTTCGACGGGGAGGCCGTGGGCGGCAGCGACCAGGCCGGGGGCATCCCGCTGCGGGACTACCGGCGGCAAGTGCAGATGGTGTTCCAGGACTCCTACGCCTCCCTCAACCCGCGGCTGACCATCGAGGAGACCATCGCCTTCGCTCCGAAGGTCCACGGCGTCTCCGCGGGCGAGGCGCGCGAGCGGGCGCATGAGCTGCTCGCCGCGGTCGGGCTCGCCCCCGGCCAGTTCGCCCGGCGCTACCCGCATGAGCTCTCGGGCGGGCAGCGGCAGCGCATCAACATCGCGCGCGCTCTCGCGCTGCAGCCGCGCCTCGTCATCCTCGACGAGCCGGTCTCGGCCCTCGACAAGTCGGTCGAGGCGCAGGTGCTCAACCTGCTCATGGACCTCAAGGAGAAGTTCGGCCTGACCTATGCCTTCATCAGCCACGACCTCAACGTGGTGCAGTACATCTCCGACCGCGTGCTGGTGATGTATCTCGGCAAGGTGGCCGAGACCGGGCCGGTCGAGGAGATCTACGAACGCCCGGCGCATCCCTATACGCGGGCGCTGCTCGCCTCGCGCCCCTCGATGGACCCGGCGCGCCGGCGCACCGAGCCGCCGCTGACCGGCGACCCGCCCAATCCGGTGAACCCGCCTTCCGGCTGCCGGTTCCGCACGCGCTGCCCGATGGCCGAGGCGGTCTGCGCCGAGCGCGAGCCGCCCGCCGCGACGCTCGTGGCGGGCCACGAGGTGGCCTGCCATGCCGCCGCGCCCGGCAGCGGCCACAGCCTGGCGGGAAGGCTCGCGGCATGAGCGCGGCGCTGCACCCGGAGGCCGCCGCACCGCTGGTCCGCGTGCGCGACCTGACCGTACGTTTCGTCAACCGCGATACGACGGTGCACGCGGTCAACGGCGTCGATATCGACCTCGCGCAGGGGGAGGTGCTCTGCCTCTTGGGCGAATCGGGCTCCGGCAAGTCGGTGACGCTGCGTGCCCTGATGCGGCTGCTGCCGCGCCAGGCGCGCGTCGGCGGCAGCATCGAGGTCGTCGGCCGCGACGTGCAGGCGATGGACGAGCGGCAGCTCGCGGATTTCCGCGGCGGCGACGTCGCGATGATCTTCCAGGAGCCGATGACCGCGCTCGATCCGGTCTTCACCATCGGGCGGCAGATCGCCGAAGCCGTGCAGCGGCATGAGGGGGCCTCCCGCGCCGCGGCCGAGGCGCGGGCGCTCGAGCTGCTGGAGCTGGTGCAGATCCCCTCGGCGAAGCGCCGCCTCGCGGCCTATCCGCACGAATTGTCGGGCGGGCTGCGCCAGCGCGCGATGATCGCCGTCGCGCTGGCCTGCCGGCCGAGGCTGCTGCTTGCGGATGAGCCGACCACGGCGCTCGACGCCACGGTGCAGATCCAGGTGCTGCTGCTCCTGCGCGAGTTGCAGGAGAGGCTCGGCATGGGGGTCATCTTCGTCACCCACGACCTCGGCGTGGCCGGCGAGATCGCCGACCGCGTCGCCGTCATGTATGCCGGGCGCGTGGTCGAGGAGGCCCCCATCGGGCCCTTCATGGCCGGGCCGCTGCACCCCTATGCGCAGGGTCTGCTCGGGGCGACGGTGCATGCCGGGATGCGCGGCAAGCGGCTCGCGACCATTCCCGGCGCGCCGCCGAGCCTGGAGCGGGAGCCGACCGCCTGCGCCTTCGCCCCGCGCTGCCCGCTCGCCGAGGAGGCCTGCCTTGCCGGCGTGCCCGATCCGCGGGCGCCGGCCCCGGGGCGGATGACCCGCTGCATCCGCGCCGTAACGAAGTGATGCGGCACCGGGGACGAGGCTTGCCCGATCCTCGACCCTGGCTCACATAATCGCCACCTTCTCAGGCGGAACGACATGCGCACGGCGACCCAGGTCGCGATTCTGGCCCTGCTCGGCGGCACCGCGGCCGGGTGGCACTTCTACGGCGACCGGGTCGGCCTGCCGGCGCCGGCCCAACTCCTCGGCCTCACGCAGCCTGCCTCGGGCCCGGGCGCGCGCGGCGGGCCGGGCGGACCGGTCGGCGTGGTGGTCGAGCCGGTGCGCGTGGGCGCCGTTGTCGAGCGGGTCGAGAGCGTCGGCACCGTCAGGGCGCGCGAGGCCGTCACCATCACCTCCAAGGTCGCCGGCATCGTCGAGCAGATCCTCTTCACCGAGGGCCAGCGCGTGGAAGCCGGCCAGACCCTGGTCCAGCTCGACGCCGCGGCGCTGCAGGCGGAACTCGACCAGGCGCGCGCCCTGCTCGATGACGCGCGCAACCAGCTCGTGCGCGCGCGGCAGCTCCAGCCCGGCCAGACCATCGCCGCGCAGCGGCTCGAGACGCTCGAGGCGCTGGCCCGCCAGGCGGAGGGGCGGGTCCGCCAGGCCGAGGCCCGGCTCGCCGAACTCAGGGTGATTGCGCCCTTCAGCGGGCGGGTCGGCCTCAGGCAGGTCAGCCCGGGGGCGCTGATCCAGCCCGGGACCGCCATCACCACCCTCGACGACACCTCCCGCGTGCGGGTCGAGTTCTCGGTGCCCGAGGTGCACCTCGCACGGATCCGGGTGGGCAGCGGCGTGACCGCGCGCAGCGCCGCCTATGGCCAGCGGCGCTTCCAGGGGGAGGTCACCGTGATCGACACGCGGATCGACCCGGCGACGCGCTCGATCCGCGTCATCTCCGAGTTCGACAACCCGGACGAGGCGCTGCGCCCGGGCCTGTTCCTCACCGTCGAGCTCGTGCTCGAGGAGCGCGAGAGGGCCCTGCTGGTCGCGGAGGAGGCGATCGACCCGGTGGGCGACCGCAGCTTCGTCTATGTGGTGCGCGACGGCCGGGCGCGGCGGCAGGAGGTCAAGCTCGGCCTGCGCCTGCCCGGGGAGGTGGAGGTGCGGGAGGGGCTGAACGCCGGCGAGCCCGTGGTGGTGCGCGGCATCCAGCGCCTGCGCCACGACGCGCCGGTGCGCGTCGTCGAGACGCGCGCGCGCCCGACGAGCTGACAGAGGGGGGCGGCGGCGATGGTGCTGTCCGACGTCTCGATCAAGCGGCCGGTCTTCGCCACCGTGCTGGCGCTGATGCTGACCGTGCTCGGCCTCTTCGCCCTGCAGCGGATGCCGATCCGGGAATATCCCAAGATCGACCCGCCGGTGATCCAGATCACCACGACCTATCGCGGCGCCTCCGCCCCGGTGGTGGACAGCCAGATCACCGAGATCCTGGAAGCCGCGGTGGCCGGGATCGAGGGCGTGAAGCTGATGTCCTCCGCCTCGCGGGACGAGCGCAGCCAGGTCACGCTTGAATTCCAGTTGTCGCGGGACGTGGACGCGGCGGCGAACGACGTGCGCGACCGCGTGGCCCGCGCGCTCGCCCGCCTGCCGGAACAGGCCGACACGCCGGTGGTCGCCAAGGTGGACGGCGACAGCCGGCCGATCCTCTGGATCGCGCTCTCCTCGGACACGCTCTCGCCGCTCGACCTCACCGACATCGCGCGCGGGCGGATCGTGGACCGCCTCGCGATCGTCGAGGGCGTGGCCCAGGTCATCATCGCGGGCGAACGGCGCTACGCCATGCGCATCTGGCTCGACCGCCAGGCGCTGGCGGCGCGCAACCTGACCGTGCAGGACATCGAGGAGGCGATCCGGCGGGAGAATGTGGAACTGCCCGGCGGGCGCATCGAGAGCACGGCGCGCGAGCTGACGGTGCGCACGGACAGCCGCATGTCGCGCCCCGAGCAGTTCCGCGAGCTCGTCGTCGCCCGCGGGGCGGGCGGCGCGCAGGTCCTGCTCGGCGAGGTGGCGCGGGTGGAGGTCGGCGCCGAGGACGAGCGCGGCGCCTACCGCATCAACGGGCGGCCGGCGATCGGCCTCGGCATCCTGCGCCAGTCCACCGCCAACACCCTCTCGGTCGCCAATGGCGTCAAGGCGGAGATGGAGCGCATCCGCCCCTCCCTCCCCGAGGGCATCAACGTCCAGCTGGGCTACGACGAGAGCCTCTTCATCGCGCAGTCCATCTACGAGGTCGAGCATGCGCTGATGATCGCGCTCGCGCTCGTCATCGGCGTCATCTTCCTCTTTCTCCGCTCGGTCCGCGCGACGATCATCCCCGCCGTCGCCATCCCCGTCTCGATCATCGCCTCCTTCATCGCCATGGCGGCGCTCGGCTTCTCGGTCAACGTGCTGACGCTGCTCGGCCTCGTGCTCGCGATCGGGCTGGTGGTCGATGACGCGATCGTCGTGCTCGAGAACATCCACCGCCGCATCGAACTCGGGGAGGACCCGCTCCTCGCCTCCCTGCGCGGGGCGCGCGAGATCGCCTTCGCGGTGATCGCGACCACCCTCGTGCTGGTCGCGGTCTTCGTGCCGCTCTCGTTCATGGGGGGCAATACGGGGAGGCTCTTCGTCGAGTTCGGCCTCGCGCTCGCCGCCTCGGTCGTCTTCTCGGGCTTCGTCGCGTTGTCGCTGACGCCGATGATGTGCTCGAAGCTGCTCAAGCCGCATGCGGGCGAGACCTGGCTCGTGCGGATGACCGAGCCCTTCTTCCTCGGCATGAACGCGGCGCTGCGCTGGACGCTCGACCGCGCCCTGCGGGCGCCGCTGCTGGTGATGGGGGCGGCGGCCGCGGTCTCCGGGCTCGCCGTCATGCTCTATGCCGCGCTGCCCAAGGAATTCGCCCCGACCGAGGACCGCGGGGTGGTGATCATCCCGACCACCGGGCCGGAGGGCGCCTCCTTCGCCTACACGCTCGAGCATGTGCAGCAGATCGAAAGGCTGCTGCAGCGCTACCTCGACAGCGGGGAGGCGGTGGCGGTGTTCGCCACCGTCGGCGGCTTGCAGCGCCCGGCGGTGGGGAATGTGGCCAACGTCTTCATGCGCCTCGCGCCCTGGGAGCAGCGCGAGCGCAAGCAGCAGGAGATCGCGGCCGAGGTCTTCCCGCTCGTGGCCTCCATCCCCGGCGTGCGCGCCTTCGCGCTGAACCCGGCCTCGCTCGGGCAGCGGGGGTTCCAGCCGCCGGTGCAGTTCGTGATCGGCGGGCCCGACTACGAGACACTGGTGCAGTGGCGCGACGTCCTCCTCGAGCGCGCGCGGCAGAACCCCCGGCTCGTCAACCTCGACCACAACTTCAAGGAGACCAAGCCCGAGATCCGGGTCGAGATCGACCGCCGGCGCGCCGCCGACCTCGGCGTCTCCATCGCGGCGGTGGGGCGGACGATCGAGACCATGCTCGGCTCGCGCGAAGTCACGACCTACGTGGTGGGCGGGCAGGAATACAAGGTGCTGCTGCAGGCCCCGCAGGAGGCGCGGCTGTCGCCCTACGACCTGCAGAACGTCTTCGTGCGCACCGCCTCGGGCGGGCTGGTGCCGCTGGCGAACGTGGTCACGCTCTCCGAGCGGGCGCGGGCGCAGACCCTCGCGCGCGAGGACCGGGTGCGGGCCATCACCATCTCCGCCTCGCTCGCGCCGGGCTATTCGCTGGCCGAGGCGCTCGACTTCCTCGATGGCCTCGCCCGCGAGGTCCTGCCGCAGGAGGCGCGGATCGCCTATCGCGGCGAGTCCCTCGAGTTCCGGGAATCCTCGGGCGCGCTCTATGTCACCTTCGCCATGGCACTGCTGGTGGTCTTCCTCGTGCTCGCCGCGCAGTTCGAGAGCTTCGTGCACCCCTTCGTGGTCCTGCTCTCGACCCCGCTCGCCGTCACGGGCGGGCTGTTCGGGCTGTGGTGGACGGGACAGTCGCTCAACGTCTTCAGCCAGATCGGCATGATCCTGCTGATCGGCCTGATGGCGAAGAACGGCATCCTGGTGGTGGAGTTCGCGAACCAGCTGCGGGACCGCGGGCTTTCCGTCCGCGATGCGGTGCTCGAGGCCTCGGTGGTGCGGCTCAGGCCGATCCTGATGACCTCGATCTCGACGGTGCTGGGCGCCCTGCCGCTCGCCATGGCGACGGGGGCGGGGGCGGAGAGCCGGATGGCGCTCGGTACCGTGATCGCCTGGGGCATCACGGTCTCGACCTTCCTCACGCTCTATGCCGTGCCGGCGCTCTACCTGCTGCTCGCGCCCTACACCAGGCCGATCGGGGCGATCGCGGCGCGCCTCGCCGACCTCGAATCCCGCAACGCCAAGCGGCACGAGGGGCAGCCGGCGGAGTGACGGCGGGGGCGGGAGGCGGTAGCCTCCCGCGCGCGGCATTTTCGAACACGGGAAGGATGGCCGGATGATCGAGGTACGGCGCGCCACTTCCGGGCGCACGGGGGGAAAGCTGTTGGCGGATGCGCTGGTCGCGCAGGGTGTGACGCACGCCTTCTGCGTGCCGGGCGAATCCTATCTCGATCTGCTCGATGGCCTCTATTCGGTGCGCAACCGGCTGCAGCTCATCACCTGCCGGTTCGAGGCCGGGGCGGTCCACATGGCCGAGGCCCACGCCAAGCTGACCGGCAGGCCCGGCGTCGCGATCGTGACGCGGGGGCCGGGCGCCTGCCATGCCGCGATCGGCGTGCATGTCGCCTTCCAGGATTCGACGCCCCTCGTGCTCCTCGTCGGCCAGATCCCGGTGGAGGAGACCGACCGCGAGACCTTCCAGGAGGTGGACTACCGCCGGATGTTCGGGCCACTCGCGAAATGGGTGACCCAGATCGACGACGAGAAGCGCATCCCCGAACTGATGGCGCATGCCTTCGACGTCGCCACCTCCGGCCGCCCCGGCCCGGTGGTGGTCGCGATCAGCGAGGAGATGCAGAAGCGCGTCGCGCATGTTCCCGACATCGGCCCGGCCGATGTGCTGCCGCCCCATCCGGCACCCGAGGCGCTGCCGCGCCTGATGGAGATGCTGGCCAAGGCGCGCCGTCCGCTCGCGATCCTCGGCGGATCGCGCTGGACCGCGCAGGGCAAGGCCGACATCCGCGACTTCCTGGTGGCGAACGACCTTCCCGTTTCGGTCGCCTTCCGGCGCATGGGGCTGTTCGACGGCACCTCGGCCAACTATGTCGGCGATCTCGGCATCGGGGTCGATCCGGGGCTGGTCGCCAAGGCGAAGGAGGCCGACCTGATCCTTGCCATCGGCACCCGCATCGGGGAGCCGGTCAGCCAGGGCTACACACTCTTCGACATGGCCGGCGCGACGCCGATCGTGCACGTCTATCCGGACCAGGCGGAGATCGGGCGCGTCTATCGGCCCGCCCTCGGCATCGTCTCGGAGCTGAACGCCTTCGCCGCCGCGGCCAAGGCCGCCGGCGCGGTGAAGACGCCGGCGTGGGCGGGCTGGACCCGGGAACTCCGCGCGCTCCGCCTCGCCCAGGCCGTGCCGCCGGACTACGAGGGGCCGCTCAACCTCGCCGCCGCGCTGCAGGCGCTCGAGAAGGAGCTGCCGGAGGATGCGATCTTCACCACCGACGCCGGCAATTTCGCCACTTGGCCCACCCGCTTCATGCATTTCCGGGAGAAGCAGGACTTCCTGGGCCCCACCAACGGCGCCATGGGCTACGCCGTGCCGGCGGCGATCGGGGCCAAGATCACCCATCCCGACCGGGCGGTCATCGCCTTCGTGGGCGATGGCGGCTTCCTGATGACGGGGCAGGAGATCGCCACCGCCTTCCACCATGCGGTGAACCCCGTGATCCTGGTCTTCAACAACCAGATGTACGGCACGATCCGCATGTACCAGGAGCGGACCTATCCGCACCGCGTCTCCGGCACCGCGCTCACCAATCCCGACTTCGCCAAGTTCATCGAGGCCTTCGGCGGGCATGGCGAGGTGGTCGAGCGCACCGCCGAGCTCGCGCCCGCGGTCAGGCGCGCGCTCGCCTCGGGCAAGCCCGCGGTGGTCGAGATCCGCATGAACCCCGAGCAGGTGACGACCCGCGCCACCATCGCCGAGCTGCGCGCGCAGGCGGCGAAGGCGGCCGCCGCCGCTGCCGCCGTGCCCGAGACGGCCAAGGCCTCGCGCACGCCGGCGCCGCGCCGGACCGGTCCGCGGGTGCGCTGAGGAGCGCCGGGAGAGGGGACCCGCCGCTCTCCGGGCCGCGCCGGCCGCTATCGCGTCGCGCCGGCCTCCCGCAGCACTTCCTCGGCCGTGCGCATGGCGGCGATCGCGGCCGGGAAGCCGGCATAGGCCGAGGCATGGGTGATCACCTCGGCGATCTCCTCGGCGCTCAAGCCGTTGTTCAGGGCGCCGACGAGATGGCCGCGCAGCTCGTGGTGCTGGTTCAGCGCCACGAGCATGGCGATGGTGACCATGCTGCGCTCCCGCCGCGTCAGCGCGCCGCGGGTCCAGAGGGAGGCATAGGGGAACTCCTCCGACAGGTGCCGCAGCGCCTGGTTGAGCGGCGTCGTGGTCGCGTCCCGGCGGGCCATGTAGGCCTCGCCCAGCACCTCCCGCATCGCCTGGCGGCCGGTGCTGCGCAGCGCCGCGTGCGCGGTCTCGTCGGTCATGCGGTCCGTTCTCCTGCCTGGTCGTGCGAGTGTAGGCGCGCGGAGGGGCGATGACGAAGACGCTGCTGATCGTCTTCCATTCCATGACCGGCGGCACGCGGCAGATGGCCGGGGCGGCGGCGCGCGCGGCGGCGGCGCAGGGCGTCAGCGTGCGGCTGCTGGAAGCGCAGAGCGCGGCGGCGGCGGATGTCCTCGCCGCGGACGGCTATCTCTTCGCGACCCCCGAGACCCTCGCCGCCATCGCCGGGATGATGAAGGACTTCTTCGACCGTACCTACTACGCCGCACTCGGGCGGATCGAGGGGCGCCCCTATGCCGTGATGGTCTGCGCCGGCAGCGACGGGACCGGCGCGGCGCGCCAGGTGGCGCGCATCGCCACCGGCTGGCGCCTGCGCGCAGTGGCCGAACCGCTCATCGTCTGCACCCGGGCGCAGACGCCGGAGGCGATCCTCGCCCGCAAGACGATCGGGGCGGAGGATCTCGCCCGCTGCGAGGAGCTCGGCGCAGCCCTGGCGGCGGGCCTGGCGCTCGGCGTGTTCTGAGCGGGCCGGGCGGCGGGCCCGGCCTCAGGGCGCGGCGAGCAGCAGGCGGTTGATCCGTTCGAGGGCGCGGGCGAGCGCCGCCATGTCGCGGGCGAAGGCCTCCCGCGATACGCCCCGGGCGGCGAGATCGTCGCCGATCTCCCCGATGCGGCGCCGCCCATCCACCCGGGTGAGGATCGCCTGGGCGAGCCGCGGCAGCGCCACCGGCACGGTCAGGCCGTCGAAGCCGACGCGGAGCACGCCATCGGGCGGGATCTGGGCGGCGAGCCTCGGCCCTTCCAACTCACGCAGCACGGGAACGGCGGCGGGGTCGTCCCAGGGCGGCGGGGGCGGACCCTCCCCCTTGCGGACGCAATAGGCGATGTGGATGCCCATGTTGCCGGCCGTGGCCTCGGCCAGCGCGGCGCGCCCGATGGCATCGAGGGCGGCGGTGCGCTCGCGCAGCCGCGGGTCGGTCAGGAAGCTGTCCGGGTCGTAGCGGAACGGCTCGACGAGGCAGCGGATCTCGAGCCCCGCCGCGTCCACGAGTGCTGCGAGCGCGGGCACCGTGAAGGCGACGTCGCGCGGATTGAGGAGCAGGTCATAGAGGCCGGCGTCGCCGCCCTTGAGGTGGTCGGTGATCCAGGGGTTGCGGCGCAGCCAGGCCGTCTCGGGCACCTGCCGCCACAGGCGCTTCGCGATCTCCACGCGCTCGGCGGGCGGGCGGTCGGGCGGCGCGATCAGGCGGAGCGCGTCCTGCAGCATGTAGACGCCGGTCCGCCCATGCGGCGCATAGACCATGAGGCCGATGCCCCCGCCCGGGGCGAGCACCGAGACCAGCGCCCTGAGCCCGGCGAGAGGGTCGGGCAGGTGGTGCAGCACGCCGCAGCAATCCACATAGTCGAAGGGGCCGAGGCCGGATCCCGGCAGGTCGAGGATGGAGGCCTCGACGAAGGTGACGTTGCCCAGCCCGCGCGCGGCGACCCGGGCGCCGGCGAGTTTGCGCGCGGCGGCGGAACGGTCGAGCCAGGTCACGGTTCCGGCCCGGCCGGCCCAGGCCATCTGCTGGGCGAGCATCACCGTCGCATCGCCCGAGCCGCCGCCGGCGATCAGGGCGTTGAGCGGCACGGCGGCCGCGCGGCGGGCGCCGAAGATCCAGTGGTCCACCTCACGCAGATGGGAAGGGCTGCCGACCACGAGGCGCTTCGCCTCGTCCCGCGGGTCGCGTTGCGGGTAGGGGTAGGCCTCGTATTGCGCGGCGAGGGCGGCGTCGGCGGGGTCGCTCATGGGGGCGGGTGTTACGCCGGGATGCCCGGCGGTGCCAGCGGGGCTGGCGCGGTTGCCCGCAGGGGCCAGGCTTCGTATCTAGCGGCCCATGCGACGTTCCCTCGTGCTTTCCGCCCTCGTGGCGCTTCTCGCCGTTCCTGCGCTGGCCCAGCCGCGCGGCGGCGCGCAGCCGTCCCCGCGGAAGCTCGGGGAGTTCCAGGACTGGACGGCGGCCGTGCATACCGAAGGCGGCCAGAAGGTCTGCTACGCCTTCACCCGCGCGCAGCGGTCCGACCCGGCGCGGGAGGGCGTGATCCTGACGGTGACGCACCGCACCGCCTCGCGCGACCAGGTGGCGCTCTCGGCGGGCTATGCCTATCCGCGCAATGCCGCCGTGACGGTGGCGGTCGGCAGCCGCGAGCTCGCCTTCTACACCGGCGGCACCTCGGCCTTCGCGCGCGACGGCAGGGCCGCGGTCGCGGCCTTCCGCAGCGGCGCCACCGCCGTGGCGCGCGGTCCGCGCGCCGGCGGGCGCGGCACGGCGACCGACAGCTTCAGCCTCTCCGGCTTTTCCGCAGCCTACGACGCGATCAGCCGGGAATGTCCGGCCGGCCGCCGATGAGCGCCACCGCCACGACCGACGGGCTGAACGCGGCCGAACGCGAAAGGATCCTCGCCAAGGCGGCCGCCTTCGCCCCGCCGCCCGCCCTGCTGGCCGACGGCCGGCGCGACCTCGTCGGCCTCTCGCGCGAGGAACTCGTCGCCGAAATGGCGGAAATCGGCGAGAAGCCGTTCCGCGCCAAGCAGCTCTGGCACTGGATCTACCACCAGGGCGAGACCGACTTCGCGCGCATGACCACCATCGCGAGGCCCATGCAGGCGAAACTGGCCGAGCGCTTCGTCGTCGGCCGGCCGGAGGTGGTGACGCGACAGGACAGCGCGGACGCGACGCGCAAATGGGTCTTCGCCTTCCGCGACGGGCAGCGCGTCGAGACCGTCTACATCCCCTCGGCCGAGGAGGATCGCGGCGCGGTCTGCATCTCGACCCAGGTCGGCTGCACCCTCTCCTGCCGCTTCTGCCACACGGGGACGCAGCGGCTGGTGCGCAACCTCTCCGCCGCCGAGATCGTCGGCCAGTTCATGGCGGCGCGCGATTCCTACGGCGAATGGCCCTCTCCCAAGGATGGCGCGCCGCGGCTGCTCTCCAACATCGTCGTCATGGGCATGGGGGAGCCGCTCTACAACTACGAGAACGTGGCGAAGGCGCTGCGCATCGTGATGGACCACGAGGGGATCGGGCTGTCGCGGCGGCGGATCACGCTCTCGACCTCGGGTGTCGTGCCGATGATGGACCGCTGCGGGTCGGAACTCGGCGTGAACCTCGCCGTGTCGCTGCATGCGGTGACGAACGATCTGCGCGACGAGATCGTGCCGCTCAACCGCAAATACCCGATCGAGGAGCTGATCGCGGCCTGCCGGCGCTATCCGGGCGCCTCGAATGCGCGGCGCATCACCTTCGAATACGTCATGCTGCGCGGGGTGAACGACTCGGAGGCCGAGGCGCGCGAACTGGTGCGGCTGATCCGCGGCATCCCGGCCAAGGTGAACCTGATTCCCTTCAACCCCTGGCCGGGCAGCCCCTACAGGACCTCGACGCCCGAGGCGATCCGGCGCTTCGCCGAGATCGTCAACGCGGCGGGCTATGCGAGCCCGATCCGCCGGCCACGCGGGCGGGACATCCTCGCGGCCTGCGGGCAACTCAAGACCGAGAGCGAGCGGGTGAGGCGGGCCATCGGCGCCGTCTGAAATCCGTGCGCAGGCATGTTCGGCCGCCCTAGCGTGACTTCGGTCATGGCGTAGAAACCCATGCCATGATGCGTCCGATCCCTGTCCTCGCTGCCCTGCTGGCGCTGGCCCTGCCGGCGCTGGCGCAGAACCCGCCGCAGCGGCCATCCGGCCTTTTGGACCGGCTCGCCGAGGGGATGCTCACGCAAGCGCGCCGCGCCAACCTGCCCGAGGACCAGATGCCGGAATGGCGGCGCCTGGCCGCCTGCGCCGCACAGGTGCTGATCCGCTCCGACCTCTCGAACGCCGTGCTGGAGCAGGCCGCGCGCGATGCCGCGGCCGGCCGCACGAAGGCGCAGGTCGAGCGCCGCACCGACCTCAGGGACGAGGCGCAACGCCTCTGCATGGGCGGCCAGGGCGGCGGATGGGCCGCGGGGCCCGCCGCTCAAACCTTCTCGATCGGGCCGCCGGCGTCCACCCAGGCCTTGAAGCCGCCGAGGTTGCGGACGTTCTGATAGCCCATGTCGTGCAGGGTCTTGAGCACCAGCGCCGACCGGCCTCCGGAGGCGCAATAGGCGATGATCGTCTTGGCACGGTCGAAATGCGCATCGTGCAGCGGGGAGGTCGGGTCGGCGTGGAACTCCACCAGCCCGCGCGGGATGGCGAGGGCGCCGGGCACCTTGCCGGAGGCGGCGACCTCGTTCGGCTCCCGTACATCGAGGAACAGCACGTCCTCCCGCCCGGCCAGGGCCTTCGCCTCCTCGGCGCTGATCCGTGGCACGACCGCCTCGGCGGCGGCGAGCATCTGCTGGACGGTGACGGGCATCGCGCTTCTCCCTGCTGGATGCGGCAAGCCTAGCGCCAGGCGCCGAAGCAGGCGAGAAGGGCGGCGACGGCGCCGGAGCCGATCGCGCCCGCCCTGCGCCGCGCCGGCGCATCCTGCGGACCGGGAGCCACAGGCGGACCGGCGCGAGGGAGGCGGCCCAGAGGGTGGTGGCCGGGATCATTCCTTCACCTCCACGACCTTCGCGCCGGTGATGCGAAGGAGTTCCGCGGGCGAGGTCCGGAAGACATGCATGGGCGAGCCGGCGGCCGCCCAGACCGGATCGAGGGCCATGAGATCGGCATCGAGCAGCACGATCGGCGGCGCGAGGTGGCCCACGGGGGAGACGCCGCCGATCGCGAAGCCGGTGGCGTCCCTGACCCAGGCGGCGTCCGCGCGCCTGACGGGCTGGCCGATCGCCGCCGCGACCTTGCCCATGTCGACCCGGTTGGCGCCGGAGGCGATGACGAGCACGGCGCGGCCACCGGCCCGGAAGACGATGGATTTCGCGATCTGCGCCACCGCGCAGCCGATGGCGGCGGCGGCATCGGCCGCGCTGCGGGTGCCCTCGGGGAAGGCCTCGATGGTGCCGGGGTGGCCGGCGGCGAGCAGGGCGGCGCGGACGCGCTCGACGGAGGAGGAGGCGCTCATCGCACCGCCGCTACCACAGGCCGAGCGCCCCGCCGAGGGCGAGCCCGCCGGCCCCG
>Ga0272446_1002102_pt1 | contig 27862 bp, 22 predicted proteins | sample YNPCB0061_FD_194587 | JGI IMG/M metagenome (GOLD analysis project Ga0272446, IMG submission 194587) | Hot spring microbial mat communities from Yellowstone National Park, WY, United States - YNP-CB-006-1 | ecosystem: Environmental > Aquatic > Thermal springs > Hot (42-90C) > Sediment | place...
TACAGCACCTTTCCAGTCGAGGGCTCGAAGAGGAGCGTGGGGCTCGCCTTGGCCGGCGCATGGGCCGTCAGCCAAATCAGCATTGTCGCCACGATGCCGGCTGCCAAAGACCGCATGAAATACCTCGGGAAGTCGATGTCATTCGGCTAGCATATTCGCGCCTTGGGTGCCAACCGAACCCGCACACCGTGTTGAGCTTAGGGCGACTTGTGTTGGTTATGCGGCGCGGCGTGGCGGAAATTTCTGCAAATCGTCGCGGTCGCAGCGGGGTAGTGATTATTCGTTTTCAGGCGCCAACTTAGGCGAACACAACAAGGCATCGGCCGTTCCCCGTTGCGGTCTATTTTTTGGATTGTGCAGGATGCCGCCGCGTTCTCAAGGCTTGCTGAGGGCCGCGAAATCATCGTCGCTGAGCGCGATCTCAGCGGCAGCCACATTCTCCTCGAGGTGGTGCACTTTCGAAGTCCCTGGGATGGGCAACATGTTCGGACTGCGGTGCAAGAGCCAAGCGAGCGCGATCTGGCCGGGTGTGGCGGCATACTTCTTGGCGATGCTCTCGAGCCGCGATCCAGGTTTGGCAAGGCTGCCGGCTGCGAGTGGGAACCATGGGATAAATCCGATGCCGCTTGCGGCGCAGAAATCCAGGACATCCTCGCTGCTCCGATCGCCCAGATTGTAGAGGTTCTGCACGGTGGCGACTTTGAAGTATTTCTGCGCCGCTTCGATGTCCTTACGGCTGACCTGGCTCAGGCCGACGTGGTGGATCAGGCCTTCGGCCTGCATCGAGCGGATAGCATCGAACTGCTCATCCTGCGGAACTTTCGGATCAATCCTGTGAAGTTGCCATAGAACCAAGCGCTCGACGCCGAGCCGGCGGATGCTCAGGATCACCTGCTGGCGCAGGTATTCGGGGCGACCGAGTGGAATCCATGTGCTGGGCGCGGGTCTTGCGAGGCCGGCCTTCGTTGCGATCACAAGTCCGCGGTAGGGGTGAAGCGTCTCGCGGATCAGCCGTTCGCTGACTTCGGGACCATAGCTGTCGGCGGTGTCGATCAGATTGATGCCAAGCTCAGGAACGCGACGCAACGTGCGCAGGGCTTCGTCGCGGTCGGCCGGTTCGCCCCAAATCCCGGCACCCGTGATGCGCATGGCGCCGAAGCCCAGCCTCATGACCTGCATGTCGCCGCCGATCGTGAATTGGCCAGAGCGTGCGATTGTTGCGGCGGAGAGCGCCATGTCGAAGTCCTTTCTCGTTTGCACTCATCTTGAAGGTGGACCGGGTAGCGGTGATCGCCGCCATCATCGATGAGGGATTGGCAGGCATTGACGTCGATGGCGGAAGGGAATGATGCGACTCTGAATGAACGGTTCCCCTTGCAATTCCTGGGTTCGGTCTTTTGGGATGGCGTGCGGCGCAACCGGCCGTTGTTGTAAGCGAGGGACATTTATTGCCCATTGTCGCTTTTCCACCAGACACTCCCGGCTTGAATCTTGCCGCTGGACAAAAAATTTAACCATCACTTCACGGGCTGCCACTTATCTTCTCGGCGCCGATTACTCACCGGCGCACTACGGGGTCTCCGCGAAAATTTTGGCTTAGAAGCGTTTCGGAACGCGCGCTGGCGGCCTATGTTGAGATTTGCACAAGGGTGGAGAGGTCGTTGCCTTTCCGATCCTAATCCTACCGAGGTCCTTGCGATGAATTGCGGGTCGGTATTCAGGCGGTTTCAGAATTGTGCAGGCGCAGTTCTCGTTGCGCTCGCGGTCAGCGGATCGTTCGATGCCGCCGATGCCAGAAGCCGGCAGGCCATCCGGGACGCCGAAATTGAACAAAGTTCGCTTGCCGGCCCGCCGATCATGGCGATCGTCTCGCTTCGCGATCAGCGTATCTCCATCTACGATTCCAACGGATCTGCCCTGCGTGCCCGCGTTTCGACCGGGCAAACGGGGTATGAAACTCCCGTCGGCGTCTACAGTGTTCTTGAAAAAGAAGAGGAGCATTACTCGAACGTCTACGACGATGCGTCGATGCCGTTCATGCAGAGGATCACGTGGTCGGGCGTTGCGCTGCATGCAGGCGCGCTGCCCGGGTATCCCGCCTCGCACGGGTGTGTCCGCCTACCCTATGATTTTGCCGAACGGCTGTTTCCCATGACGCGCGTCGGGATGCGCGTGATCGTGGCAAAGGACGACGTCGCCCCCGCAGCGATTTCACATCCATTGCTGTTGAAGCCGATACCTGCGCCAGATGTCGCTCCTCGCGCCATCCCGGCCAACTACGAATACGATGGGGTCAGCCAGGACGATCGGGGCGTGTTCCAGCCTGACGTTTCCCGTTGGCCGGCGCGGCAGGCGCAAATGGAGGAACTCAGAGCCGCCGCTGCGGAAAAAACCTCTGCGGCGGAGGCCGCGCGGGAAGCCGCCGACGCCTTGAGGCCCGCCATCCGCGATAAATCGATCGAGCTTTCGAAAGCGACCAAAGTGCTGCGCCGGGGCGAATTCGCCAAGCGTGCAGCGGACGAAAAGGTCGCACGGGCCAATGCGCTTCTTTCGGCCGCCAAGACGCAGGCGGCGCTTACAAATGCCATGCTGGCCAAGGACAAGGCCGAGGCCGAGGCGAAGGACATCGAAACCAAGCTCGCCGAGGCCGGGGCGCGAGTGAAAGATGCCGAGGCAGCGCTCGCCAAAGCGAAAGAGGCTTGGGGTGTGGCCGATGCGGCAAGAGCTGCGGCCGTCGCTGCCGCAGAGGACGCCAAGCGCAAGACCTATCCTGTCTCCGTGTTCATCAGCCTCAAGACGCAGAAGCTTTACGTGCGGCAGGGGCATCAGCCGGTGTTCGATGCACCGGTGACCATCGCCGATCCTGAAAAGCCGATCGGCACGCACATCTTCACCGCCGTTGATTATCTTGACCAAGGCAAGGACCTGCGCTGGACAGTGGTGTCGATCAGCCGGAAGGCATCGGCGGAAGTTGCCGCTCTATCCGATAAACGGTGGCGTAGCGGTGACTTAAGCTCTGACGCCCCGGCGACGGATGTTGCTTCTGCGTCGGCCGCACTCGACCGCGTGACAATTCCAACCGAGGTCGCTTCGCGCATCTCCGGATACGTGTGGCCAGGATCGTCGATGATCATTTCGGACGAGGAGGCGAGCAAAGAGACCGGCAAGTCTACGGATTTCGTGGTGCTGATCAGCGGCGAGCCGCAAGGGGGCATCAAGAAACGTCCGCGCCAGCCTGCACCTTTCTATTTCCGCGACGATCCCTACGACCCCTATTACAGTTATGGCCGCCGTCGGTACCCCTATGGCGCAGGCAAGCCATTCTTCAGCTGGTGGTGAGTTTCATCGTGTCGCGAGAGGCCGACTGCGGCTCGCGAAACTTGAAAAGTGGCCCACCGAAGGGTGTGCACTAATCACAGTTTCGGCTGAGCCTGATTGGGAACATGGGGAGGGTCAGATGATGTCCCGGGTCGTCGGCATCGACCATATCTCGTTATGTGTCGATGACTTCAAAAGGTCGAAGCGGTTCTACAGCGGCCTTTTCGATTTCCTCGGATTTGACGTGATGGACGAGTCGAGCGCCGAGATCGGCTGGAGCAACGGCAAGACACGGTATTGGATCCGGCAGGCCAATGTTGCCGGCCGCAAGAACAAGCATCGTACCGGCGACATTGGCTTGCATCATTATGCCTTCCAGCTTCGCAGCCGAAAGGATGTCGATGATCTCGAGGCCTATCTGAAACGCGCAGGGGCCACGATCGTCGATCCCGCAGGTGAATATTATGATGATTATTATGCGGTGTTCTTCCTCGACCCCGATGGTATTAAGCTCGAGGGAATGAAATACGGTGAGAAGCAAGAGCGGGCCCGCAAGGAGGCACGCAAACGAGCGAAATCGCGGGTCAAGGTGCGGAAGCAGGGTTAGGGTTCAGGCCCCGCGGGGCAGCATTTCGCTATGAGGCGAGCTGCAGGGGATTTGCGTGCCGCCTCGATTTACCTTCGAAGTAACAGCCGTCCTCAAGTAAAAGGTGCTTGTGGAAAATGTCGGCTGCGACGGAGGACGCGGACTTCAATGTCAGGTGGTTGGCGAAAATCTCGCCCGATACCTCGCCGAGCACGGTGACGGCATCGGCCTTGATTGTGCCCTCGACGACACCGCGCTCCGCAACGATGAGTGAGGTACAACTGACATCGCCGATTACCGTGCCTTCGATGACGACAGGCCCCGGGAAATCAAGCGATCCCTCGATCGAAGCCTTGCGTGGAATGGAGAGTGCGGCGTCCAATGCGTGACGGGGGCTGCTCATGCGATATGCAACCTGCGTAGGCTAATTGATCTGTCCCGCTCACAGCGGATTTTCGGTGCCTTCCGTGGCAAGAATCGGGCTTGGCAGGTGTCAGCCACTTTGTCTTGACGCCGATTTGCCTCGAAGTGGTTGGGCCCCGAACGCGCCTCAACGCGTCAGTGCCTCCCGCTCTTTCAAAAGGGCGGCCAATTGCGCTTCCTGCTCGGCGATGCGATCGGCCGTGCGGGCTTCGTCGGCGGCTCCCGAGAAAGCCGCTGCCTGCTCGACGAGTTCGCGAATGTTATAGCGGATCACCGCGATGCGCCTGTCGATTTCTGCGAGAGCGGCAGAGTCGGGCATTGTCATGTCCCTTTGCTTGCAACTTGATCCCTGTGGCACTGGGCCATTTTGAATATTTTAGGGTATCACATCGCCTCCTTCCAGCGCTGTCGCACAGTCGCGCAGGCTGACTCGTCTTTCGGATTCGCGGTGCAGGTCAGCGCTTCCGTCGAATTGTCTGGCCGTTCTATTCCGTACAATGTGTCGAGAAGCGTTGCCAACGCGCGAACCAGCTTTGCACGAATTGCCGGATGATGCGCGACTCAGTCTGGCCACAAGGGCTTCAGGGGTCTCAGACGCCAGGACCTTCACCGCGGTTGATCCGTCAACATGCCGCGGTCTACAAACAATCTCTGCGTTTCGAGAACAATCGCAGGGTGGGGCCTATTTTGATTAACGCTAGCGCCCATCGCAAATTGCGTCATCCATTGCGTGGCGTCTAGAATACTTAATGGTTTCTGGTCTTCTTGCTTCGCGCGGGCGCTCCGGCGCAGTGAGTTCGACCTGAAGTCAATTTGTGGTCATGCGGCAAAAAAAGTGACGTTCTATAGTCCCGGGGAGGGCACAACATCTTCCCCACAGTGCCGGCCAATCTCGCTCGCTGCGGCATCTGATAGCTCGGCGGCGAGAAATTTGCGTGACCTCTTTTTCAATCAATGCCGGCGCCATGCGGCTGCCACCGCCTACGTTGTGCTTGCCGATGACTTGAGCCCTCTTGCAGAGCGGACGTTTGGGGAGCTTGAACGTGACGTGCGCAGGTTGGCATCGGCACTGGCTGTGCGGACGCAACGCGGCGATCGGGTGCTGTTAGCGCTCGATAATGGTCTGGATAGCGCCGAACTCTTCTGGGCCTGCCTCGTCGCGGGACTGGTGCCGATTCCGGCACCTGCGCCCAGTTCGCGAGGCTTGGGAGAGGCGGGGCTCAAGCGCCTCGAGGGCATTGCCGAGAATGCTCAGGCCGCATTGGTCGTGACCACTGCCGAGGGCCTCAAGGCGTTTCCAGAGGCGCCATCGTCAACCTGGATTTCGCGCGAGGCGCTTGATGGCTCAGCTTCGCCGCTTCTGCCGGATGTCGTAGTCGGTGAGGCCGACCTTGCCTATCTCCAATACACGTCCGGCTCGACCAGCGCTCCGCGCGGTGTGGAACTCACGCATGCCAACGTGCTCGCGCACTATGCTTCATTGCAGACGACGCTCGTCGCCAAGACGGAAGGTCCGCACAAGACTCTCAACTGGCTACCGTGGTTCCACGATTTCGGTCTGCTCCAGGGCGTGATCTCACCCGTTTACTTCGGGGTTCCTTCCTATCTCATGCCGGCGGGCGTGTTTCTACGCCGGCCCTTGCGATGGCTCGAGGCTATCGGGCGTTATAAGGTCACCTACAGCGGTGCCCCCGATGCGGCCTACTTCGCATGCGTCAGTGCCCTTGCGCGCAGCCCAAGCTGGTCGGCTGATCTCAGCAGCTGGCGGGTCGCGACGTGCGGGGCTGAAATGGTTCGGGCCGACACCCTCACCGCCTTCACGCGGGCCTTCGCGCCGCATGGATTCCAGCCGACCAGTTTTTTTCCCGCCTATGGCCTCGCCGAGGCGGTTCTCGGCGTCAGCATCAAGCCCGCTGATGCCATCCCCGAAATTCTACGTGTTGATGCTGAAGCGCTTGAGAGCAATCGGGTCGAGGAGGCGGGGGAGGAAAATACGCACCGCCTGCGTGCACTCGTGGGTTGCGGCGAGCCACTCGACGGTCTCGACGTGCGAATCGTCGATCCTGAGCGGAGGGAAGAGTGCGCTCCGTACAGCGTTGGTGAAATCTGGGTTCGTGGTGGCACGATCGCGCAGGGCTATTGGGGTGATCCCGAGGCAAGCCGGGAGACCTTCCGCGGCGTGCTGGCCTCCGGGGGCGGAGGCGGTGAACACTATCTGCGAACGGGCGATCTCGGATTTTTTCATCGAGGCCAGCTCTTCATTACCGGCAGGCTCAAAGACCTCGTCGTTGTGCATGGCCGCAATCTCTATCCGCAGGATATCGAACTTACGGTACAGGGCGCGCATGGGACGGTGCGCGGCAACGGTGTGATCGCCTTTGGCATCGATAGGGCCGGTGGAGAAGCCGTTGTGATCTTGGCCGAATGCTCAGGGCACCTCAATCCAGCCGAGGCTCGCACCTTCATTGCCGATATCCGACGCGTGGTGAGCGCCGCCCATGGCGTTGAAGTCTATGACGTCGTGCCCTTGAAGCGCGGAGCTTTGCCACAGACATCGAGCGGAAAGCTGCAACGCACGCTGGCACGCAAACGTTATCTTGATGGTGTGTATGACAGCCAGAGGCTGCCCGCCGAAGCCGATTTGGCCGAGCGCCGCAATCCACGCGATGCGACCGAGCGTATCGTCGCGGATGCATGGATGGCCGTCCTCGGCGTCGAGACGTGTGACGTTGAAGCCGACTTTTTTTCCCAAGGCGGTAATTCGCTTCTGGCAACGCAGCTCGTTTCGCGCCTCAATGCGGCCTTTGGGGCCGATCTTCCCATTCACTCCGTCTTTGAAACGCCGACGATCGCGGGGCTCTCGGCTGCCATCCGAGGTCAGCCGCAGGTTCCTGCCGCCTCGAGGGAGGCGCGTTTCAACGATGGCGGGCCCACGGCGGCGGGTGAAAGCCGCTTGTCGTTCTCGCAAGAGCGTATGTGGTTCATGTATCAGCAGGCGCCGGAAAGCACCGCCTATCATATGCCGCTTGCCATTCGCATGCGCGGACCTTTGAACGTGGCAGCCCTTGAGGCGGCGGCGCAGCGGATCGTCGAGCGTCATGATATCCTGCGGACGACTTTCGAAAGCACGCCATCGGGGGTCGTTGCGCGGGTGCATCGGAATATGCCGATTGTCGTACGCCGGGGAGGACTGCCGCGGCGGCCTGGGTTGGCAACCGAAGCAGCGCTTGATGAGCACCTCTCTGCTCTCGTCAAAGAACCATTCGATCTCGCTCGCGGTCCGCTGATGCGGGTGCATGCCATTGAGATCGGACCGGATGATACCGTCCTCCTGATCGTCAAGCATCACATCATCGGAGATCAGTGGTCGTATGCGGTCCTCGCCCGGGAGGCGGCGCACTTCTACCGCATGTTCGTTGGCGAAGAGGCCGAGCCGCTGCCGCCACTCGGGCTGCAATATGCGGAATTCGCTGCGCGTCAGCGGCAGATGTTCGAAGGGGAGCGGCGCGCCCGCGAAAAGGCCTACTGGGAGTCGCAACTTGCCGGCCTCGAGCCCCTTGCCTTTCCCCCCGACTTTCCGCGGCCCGCTGGCGCTGTGTTCGATGGTGCGCGCGTCCGGGTGGCATTCGATCCGGAGCTCACCGCACAATTGACAGCACTCGGCGCACGCCATGGCGCAAGCCTTTCGATGGTGCTGGTCGCGGCACTCAAGGCGCTCTTATATCGCTATACCGGGCATCGAGACATTGCCATCGGCGTTCCGATCGCGAACCGGCACCATGCGGCATCCGAAGCGCTGATCGGCACATTCGTCAACATGCTCGTGTTGCGAACCGAGCTCGACGACGAATTGGACTTTGCCGAGCTGCTCGCGCGCGTTCGCCGGACGACGCTCGACGCGTTCAGCCATCAGGACATGCCGTTCGAATTGCTGGTCCAGTCGCTCGCAGGCCAGCGCGAAGGAAACCGCACGCCGTTGTTCGAAGTCGCCTTCAATATGATCAACGTGCCGGTTGGGAAGCTCGATTTTCCAAAGCTCGAATTGTCGCGTGTCGACTTTGACCGGCAGGCGACGCAATTCGATCTTGCCGTGGTGGCCGATCCCGAGCACGATCGCTCGATCGTCTTTGAATATGCCACCGAGCTATTCCGGCGCGATACGATCGAGCGCCTCGCCGCGCAGTTCATGAAGCTGCTTCAAGACATCGTGGGCTCGGAGAAGGCGTCGGTCGCCGATCTTGTAGCGCCGGATCAGGCCGAGAGAGCGAAGGTTCTCAAGTGGGGCCGCGGCCGCCAATTGGTCCTCAGGGCCGAAACGGTTGATGAGTGGTTGCGGCCGGCGTTTATTAGATCCACCGATGCTACGGCGGTGATATTCAAAGGGCGCTCGATCACCTATCGGGAGTTGGACGAGGCATCAAGCGCCGTCGCTGTGGCCCTCAACCGGCGTGGGATTGGGCGCGGCCAGAGGGTCGGGCTTTATGTCGATCGCTCGATCGAGATGCTGGTGGCGCAACTAGGTGTCCTGAAATCAGGCGCGGCCTATGTGCCGCTTGATCCAATCAATCCGCCAGCGCGCCTCTCCTTCATGGCGCGTGATGCGGGCCTTGCATTTATTCTCGGAACCTCTGCCGGTGGTGCGCCATTGGATTGGGCCACAGGGATTCCATTTCTCAGCGTGACCGATGCCGAGGCTGAGGCCCGCCATCGGAATGAGGAGCCGCCCACGATTGAGGCAAGGGCAAAGCCTGACGATGCGGCGTATGTGATGTACACTTCGGGATCAACGGGCGAACCGAAGGGCGTCGTCGTCTCGCACCGCTCGGTCGTGAACATTCTTTCCAGTATCGCGATCGAACCCGGGCTCGATGACCGCGACCGAATACTTTCCGTCAGCTCGCTCAGTTTCGACATTTCCGTCATCGAGACTTTGTTGCCTCTTGGGGTCGGTGCCACGATCGTTCTGGCCGGAGGTGATGATGTGACCGACGGCGCCGCCTTGCGAGGCTTGATCGAGACTCAGACCATCACGGTCATGCAGGCGACGCCGTCGACCTGGTATCTGGTGATCGAAGCAGGCTGGAAGGGATCGCAAAAATTCAAGAAGGCCCTCGTGGGTGGCGAATCTTTGCCGGTCGATCTGGCGGCGGCCTTGTGCGAGCGCTGCGATGAGGTTTGGAACATGTACGGCCCGACGGAGACGACCGTCTGGTCGACCGCGGGGAGAGTGGTCGAGCCTGAGCGGCAGGGGATTTCGATCGGCCGCCCGGTCGCGAATACCCACGTCTATGTTCTCGATTCGAAGTCGCGGCTCTGTCCGGTTGGTGTCGAGGGCGAGCTGTGGATCGGAGGCGCGGGCGTCAGTCAAGGCTATGTCAACCGGCCGGGACTGACGGCGGAACGTTTCGTCCCGGACCGGTTCGAGCCCGACGTCCCTGGCGCTCGGCTTTACCGTACGGGCGATAGGGCCCGCTGGCGTCAGGACGGCACGCTCGAACTTTTCGGCCGAACGGACACGCAAATCAAACTGCGTGGCCATCGGATCGAACTCGCAGAAATCGAGTCCGCTCTCGCTCGCGAGTCCGGGGTCGCTCGTGCGGTTGTCGCGGTTCGAGATTTCGGGCCCGGAGACCGGCGGCTCGTGGCCTACGTGGTGCCGAAAAGCAAATCCCTGTCTGAGGAGTCCCTGCGCGAGCAGCTGCGTGGTTTGCTTCCGGTCTACATGGTGCCTCAGCACTTCGTCATGCTCGAAACGCTGCCGCTGCTGGCCAGCGGCAAAGTCGACCGAGCGAGCCTTCCAAGTCCGAGGCTCTCACCCGCGGCTCGATTGCCCGTCCACCCGCGGACAGAGATGGAGCGGGCCGTATGGCGGATCTGGAGCGAGGTTCTTGGCCGTGAAGACTTCGGGATCAAGGAGAGTTTCTTCGATCTTGGCGGCCATTCGATGCTCGCGGTGCGTCTGGTCAACCGGATTGCCTCGGAGGTCACGCCGAGCTGCACGCTGGCGCTCTTCTCGCATCATCCGACCATCGAATCGCTTTGCCGCGCGATGGTGTCGCTCCCCTATATCGAATGTTCATCGGCAGTGACTTTGCAGGGGCTGGGGGACGGGCCGACGCTCTTCTGTATTTGTGGCGTCCACATCTATCGCGAGCTCGCGGATCGGCTTGCGCCGCACATTCCGGTCATAGCGCTTTTCGTACCGTGCGAGATCCGCATCCTTAACGGCGAGATCGATCCTTCCTCCTATTTTATTTCGGTGGAGGAGCTTGCCTCTGATTACATCGAGGTGATGCGGAAAAAGCAGCCGCACGGCCCCTATCATCTCGCTGGGCTTTCGTTTGGCGGACTATTGGCGTTTGAGATCGCACACCAGCTGCGCAGCGAGGGTGAGCGCGTCGACCTCCTTGCAATGTTCGACACGACATTGCCGGAGAGCCGGCTTCGCGGCCTCGTGCGGCGTGCGGTCCGCTTCGTTGAGGGGTTTCGCGAGGAAGGGCTCATCCATGGGCTTCGGCGAGGCCGCGTCCGTTTGGATCGGCTCAGGAATGCGATCCGGGCCTGGAGTAGCAACCGCACCGCCGTCTCCGATATCAGCGATATCGAGGATGCCCGGCGCGTGGCGTTAAGGGATACCATTTATATGCGGGCTGTGCGCCGCTACGTCGCCCGGCCCTACGACGGACGGGCCATTCATATCCGCGCCCAGGACAGTCTGACGCCTGACACCAGCGACGGCTGGAGCGCGCTCGTCGATCAGCTTGAGGTTATTCGCATACCGGGTGACCATATCGGTATCCTCAAGTCCCCCGATGTGGAGGTCGTTGCCGAGCACCTCCTTAGGCGGTTGCGCACCCTTGCAAGTGATGATGCGCATGATGGAATAGTTAAAGCGTGCGTGTCTCGGCGTCCGGCTGAGGGCAGCGGTCGGGCATTCTGATATTCGGATAAACCGAACCCGTGGATACCGGTTGCCTGGCGTAGGGGCTCAGGCCATCAACGGGAAAATCCATCGTTTCGAAAGAAGGACCCCCGTCAGGTGATCTTTGAGGCCTGCATTATCCCTGAAGTCATCAAGGTTACGGCCAAACGGTTGGAAGATGACCGGGGCCATTTTGTCGAGCTGTTTCGAAAAGATGTCTTCGAGGAGCATGCCGGGGACGTTGACTTCGTTCAATTCAACCAGTCCCTATCGCGACAGGCGGGAACGGTCCGCGGGCTGCATTATCAGATCCCGCCGGCCGCGCAGGGAAAGCTCGTGCGGTGCGCGCGCGGCGCGATCCTTGACGTTGCCGTCGATTTGCGCCGGTCTTCGCCGACCTTCGGACGGCACGTGGCCGTCGAATTGACAGCGGACAGAGAAACCCAGCTCTGGATTCCGGAAGGCTTTGCGCATGGCTTTTGTACTCTCACTCCTGATACTGAGGTATGGTATGCGGTGACGCGAACCTATAGCCCGGCGCATGAGCGTGGTTTGCTGTGGAACGACCCGGGCCTTGGAATCGACTGGCCGGTCGGTGAGGCCCAAGCATCGCTTTCGCCGCGAGATACAAATTTGCCGAGACTTGCAAATCTCGGCGCGGATTTCGAATGAGCTCATTGGACCGGTTATGTCAGTTTATCGGAGCGGCAGATGCGCATATTGGTGACCGGTGGGGCCGGATTTATCGGATCGGCGCTGGTTCGCCATCTCATCCGCGACGTTGGTGCGGAAGTGCTGACGTTCGACAAGCTGACGTATGCCGGCAACCTTGCAAATCTTCGGGATGTGGAGGATTCCCCGAATCATCGCTTCGTTCGCGCCGACATCTGCGACCGGGCTGCCGTTGCCACTGCGTTCCAGGAGTTTCAGCCGGACCGGATCTATCACTTAGCGGCGGAGAGTCATGTCGACCGCTCGATCGACGGATCGGCCGATTTCATCGCAACCAATATCGTGGGCACGCACACGCTGCTTGAGGCATCTCGCCATTACTGGCTCAATCTCGACGCGGAGCGGAAGTCGAAATTCCGGTTTCTGCACATTTCGACCGATGAAGTTTATGGTTCACTCGGTGCGACGGGGCTTTTCTCCGAGACGACGCCTTATGATCCGAGCTCGCCCTATTCGGCATCGAAAGCGGCCTCTGACCATCTTGTTATGGCTTGGCACCGCACGTATGGACTTCCCGTCAATATCTCAAATTGCTCTAACAATTACGGCCCCTATCATTTTCCAGAAAAACTCATCCCTCTCACCGTGCTCAATGCAATTCATGGACAGCCGTTGCCGGTTTACGGGAATGGCTCAAACGTCCGAGACTGGCTCTATGTGGAGGACCATGCGCGGGCTTTGCATCTGATTGCGAGCCGCGGAAGCCCGGGAGAAAAATACAATGTCGGCGGCCACAACGAACGCCGGAACATCGACGTTGTGACAACCATCTGCCGAATTCTGGACCGGGTCCGGCCGGGTCCGCAGCCTTATGAATCGTTGATCCGTTTCGTTCAGGATCGGCCCGGGCACGATTATCGCTACGCCATTGATGCCTCGCGCATCGAAAACGAACTTGGCTGGCGAGCGAGAGAAAGCTTCGAAAGCGGGGTCGAGAAAACCGTTCTCTGGTATATCGAGAACGAATGGTGGTGGCGTCCACTCCGGCAGAATGTCTATGCCGGCGAACGGCTCGGCGTTGTAGCTGATGCGGTCTAGCGCACCCATGCGGATCGTTGTGACGGGCAAGAGGGGACAGCTTGTTCAAGCCTTAAGCGAACGCGCCGCGGTCGCAGGGGCGACGGTGGTGCCGGTCGGACGACCGGAGCTCGATCTTGCGCAGGCCGATGTACCGTGCCGGGAGCTCTTCGCTTCGCAGCGGCCCGATATCATCGTCTCAGCGGCAGCCTATACGGCAGTCGACAAGGCCGAGAGCGAGTCGGCCACCGCCTATGCCGTCAACGCCGAGGGCGCTCGCACCGTCGCCAGTGCGGCGGCGTCGCTCGGGGTTCCCGTTATCCATATCTCGACCGATTATGTCTTCGACGGAACAAAGGCCGAGCCCTGGACCGAAGACGATGTTCCCGCGCCGCTCAATGTCTACGGGGCTTCCAAGCTTGCCGGCGAAAAGGCGGTGCTTGAAGCCGCAAACGGAAATGTCGTTCTTCGTGTAGGGTGGGTTTACAGTCCCTTCGGCACGAATTTTGTGAAAACGATTCTGCGGCTTGCCGGGGAGCACAATTGCCTCCGCATCGTTGGCGACCAGATTGGTGGACCGACATCGGCATTCGACATTGCCGACGGTGTGCTTACGGTCGCCCGGAATATTCTTGGACAACCGGATCGAAGGGACATGCGGGGACTCTTTCATATGGGTTCCGGCAGTACCGCGACCTGGGCGGAGTTCGCGCGCGGGATTGCCGATTGGCTGTCGAGGCACGAAGGACGGGAGATCACGGTCGAGGAGATCACGAGTAGGGACTTTCCGACCCAGGCGCAGAGGCCGGCAAATTCGTGTCTCGACAGCCAGAAGCTTTCGAGGGTGCATGGGGTGCGGTTGCCGCCGTGGCAGACATCCCTTCCCCTGGTTCTCGAGCGCCTCACTCGGATTGAAGGGTCAGAACGTTTGCAATCGAGGACTTCATGAAAGGCATCATTCTGGCCGGCGGCAGCGGTACACGACTGCATCCGATGACGCATGTCACGTCGAAGCAGCTTCTGCCGGTCTACAACAAGCCGATGATCTATTATCCGCTGACGACGCTCATGCTCGCGGGAATTCGCGATATTCTGCTGATCTCAACACCTCATGATCTTCCGAATTTTCAGCGTCTCCTCGGTGACGGCTCGCAATGGGGACTGTCGTTGAGCTATGCCGAGCAGCCGCATCCAGGCGGACTGGCGCAGGCCTACATCATCGGTGCCGATTTCGTTCAAGGGGGGGCTTCGTGCCTCATCCTTGGCGACAACATTTTCTATGGTCACGGTCTCTCGGAGTTACTGGCTGCGGCTGCCGCCCGGCAGAAGGGAGCAACGGTCTTTGCCTATCACGTGACCGATCCCGAACGGTACGGTATCGTCGAGTTCGATGCCGCGATGAAAGCGATTTCGATCGAAGAGAAGCCCAAAGTCCCCAAGTCGAACTGGGCTGTGACGGGACTTTACTTCTATGACGAAAAGGTCGTTTCGATCGCTGCAGGGTTGAAACCCTCAGCTCGCGGTGAGCTCGAGATTACCGACGTCAATCGCGCTTACCTCGAACAAGGCGGACTGACCGTTGAACTCATGGGGCGCGGATATGCGTGGCTTGATACAGGCACACCCGACAGCCTCATCGAAGCGGCCGAGTTCGTCAGGACGTTGGAGAAGCGTCAAGGGTTCAACATTGCGTGTCCGGAAGAGGTCGCCTGGCGCATGCGCTTCATCACCACCGCGGACCTTGAAGCCGCGGTAGCGCGCCACGGCAAGAGTGCTTACGGGCAATATCTGGGGCAGTTGATCGGGGGGGGTTCGAGGTAAAGGGTACAAAATTACGTTGGTTCTGCCGTCCGTTTTCGGACGAATGTGTCTGCAGAAATTCCAAATATGAATGCGCTTGGCCCTTTGCGGCCACAACATTTCAAAAGCTTCGATCAATCGATATTCTGATACTTGCCAAATTGTATCTAATGGCTAGTGTTTCAAAGTTAATTGGAACCTGCAAATTGCGGCGTTCAACGGGAGGCCCCTCGCCCCATTCAATCAGAAATTGTACGACCTTAGAGGTCTTTCATAATTTTGTTCGCGTAGCGGGATTTTTATGGTTGGGAGTCACACGCACGTTGAGCTGCGGGCTCTCGGCGTTCAGCGTCTTTCTCGAGTGTTGGACGCCCAGAAGGTTCTATTGTCGAGGTTCGGCAACTGGATTGCGGCGTTTGCCGTCGTTGAGGCTCTAGCCGTCATTCTGGCGGCCTATGTCTCGAAACTTCTTTATATCGACATATTTCTTGGCCCCCCGCCTCAGCCAACGTGGCCATATCTGGCTCCGGCGTTGTTGTTGGCGGTGACCTCTACCTGTTCCTGAAGCAGGCAAGCCTTTATGACACGAAGGCTTTCGTCGAGCCGATCGTTGAATACGGCAGGGTTTTCGGGGCGCTTGCCACGTCGTTTCTGGTCGTCCTCGGAATTCTCTATGTTTTCAAGGTCGCCGACTGGTATTCGCGAGGCTGGTTCGTCTTATGGTTCGCCTTGAGCAGCGTCGCGCTTGCTGGTGTGCGGGTCGTAGGAGCGCGGCGCGTGCGCCGGTTGGTGGCGGATGGTTATCTTCGCCAACGTGTCGCGATTTTCGGTACGTTCGAGTTCGTCATGGCGATGAAAGCTCAAATCGAGAGGGCTTCGCCGTCGGTGGCCGTGGAAGGTCTCTATTTGGCGAAGCCGTCGAGCTGCCGGCTTGCAAACGCGAGCATCGATGGCGATCTCAGCGACCTCAAGAGCGCGATTGCGTGCGGCCTCTACGATACCGTTGCTATTGGACTGCCTGCGGCAGAGACCAAGCACATTCAGACCGCAGTACACGACCTTTCATCCTATTCGACGGAACTCTTGCTCTGCACCGAGCTCGATCCTTATCCGGTTTCGTTGCAAGGGTCGCGTAATTTTGGATCTCTCAGGACGAACGTCATCAATCTGGTGCCGTTGTCGGAGCGTAATCGCCTTCTTAAATTGGCCCTCGATTATGCCGTTGCAGGTATCGGCCTAATTCTGCTCGCGCCATTCCTTGCGTTGGTTGCGGTGGCGATCAAGTTCGACAGTCCGGGGCCGGTATTCTTCCGTCAACGCCGCTATGGGCAGAACAACCGGATTTTCAGGATCTTCAAATTCCGCACCATGGCGGTGACCGAGGATGGGGATGACATCAAGCAGGCCGAGCCCAATGATCCTCGCGTGACGCGCGTCGGGCGCATTCTCCGCCGGACGAGCATCGACGAGCTGCCGCAGCTGATCAATGTTCTGCTCGGGGACATGTCCATTGTCGGGCCACGGCCGCACGCGCTGGCTCACGATCAACTTTTCGAGCAACAGCTTGATTTCTTTGCGCGCCGGCGGCGCGTTCGTCCTGGGTTGACGGGTTGGGCGCAGGTCCATGGCTATAGAGGCGAGACGAAGACGGCCAGGGACATCCCCAGGCGGGTTCAGCATGATCTTTACTATATCGACAACTGGTCGATCTGGCTCGACATCGAGATCATCATCCGAACGGTGTTCGTGCTCTTCCGTGGGGCATACTGAGCCGATGACCATAGCGATCGAGACGGTCCAGTGAATCTCAGCCCCGGCGCCCTATGCCGCTGAGCAGCACGCTTGGGAACACATAGAGGCACTCGAGATAACGCCGTGCGAGGCGGCGCGGATCAAGGAGCAGCCGCCATAGCCACTCACAGTTGAGTCTACGAAAGATCTCGGGAGCGCGTTTTTGATGACCGGCGAGGAAATCGAGGCCGGCCCCGATGCAAATAAATGCCATTCCCTCGATCTCCCTCGTGCAGCGATCGGCAAAAACCTCCTGCTTGGGCGCTCCTAGCGCGAGGAGGCAGATGCGAGCTCCAGAATTCTTGAGGAATTCTATGCTTTCGGATGCCCGCTCCGATAGCGGATCAAAATCCGGCGGGGGCGAATAGGCGCCGGCGATCTCAAGACCTTCGATACGGGAAGTGAGTTGGCGTGCCGCACCGGAGAGCGAGCTGAACGTGGTACCGAACAACACCACCGGCAAGCTCCGCCGGGCGGCTTCGGCACACAGAGGGAGGATAAGATCCGATCCTGCCGTTCGGGAAACCTGGCGGCCCTGAAGCCGACCGGCGAGGACAATCGGAAAACCGTCGGGCAGCACGATCGCGGCGCGCTGGTAGGCGTTCGCAAACGCGCGATCACGGCGCAGCTTGACGATGTGATCGAGATTCAAGGTGAATACGGAGAAGGATTTTCCGCGATCGAGGTCATCGCAGATTCGTGCGCTCGCCTGAGGCAACGCAAGAGCGTCGACCTTCATCCCTTCAACGCGAAATGTTTCGTGGTGCACGGTGGTCCCATCGCAATGAGCTGCTGTGAGAGGAGTTGGGTGATTGATCGAAAACTGATGAGATGTCCTCAAACGTCTTCCTCGGCAATTGACATGGCGCAGGCGATGAGATCCGCGCCGATCCGGAAGCGGCCGTGAAAGACCGATCCGTTCTCAAACGGCGGTGCATCGCGGCGCAGGGTGGCGGTGAAACGTTCCTGCTCCCTGTCGAGCACGACGGCGAAATCGTGGAAGTCGAGCATCGTGCGCGTCAGCGGATATTGGCATTTGAAAGCGCATTCTTTGGCGCTGAAAAGGGCTCGCGCATAGATGCCTCGCTCGACATCGTTAAAACTTGCGAGCCAGGCGCGCTCCTCGGACAAAGTGACTCTGTCCAGAAGGTCGGAGGGTAGGGGCTCGGCAGGTTCGAGATCGAGTCCTACGGAGCGTAAGCCGTCTTCGCGGCGGCCAATGGCGGCGGCACAATAGCTGTCGGTGTGTGCGATGCTGCCAATCAATCCGAGGGGCCAAATCGGCAGGCGATCATTGCCTCGGGGGATGGCCGCCGGCGGCACACCGAGCTCTGCCATGGCCCTGCGCGCCAAGACCCGTCCGGACGAGAACTCCCGGCACCGCTTCTCCACTGCGTCGAGCACGAACGCTTCTTCTTCGGGAAAAAGCTCAAATGGCACTCGTTCGATTGCCATTGCCGCGACCGCCAGCCGTGGGTCGAGAAGGCCGAGATAAATGTTCACGATGGCCGGCGTCGGATGCGGAAGTAGCCCATATGCGGACAAGCTTGCGTGTTGGTTTTTAGCCCAGCGTCCCATCAGCCTTGGTGCTTCGAGAAGGCCCAATGCCGTTAATTCGCACCTTTCGCAATTCAATGTCAAAGATGTTGCCAAGATGGTTAGGACGTGTACGCATATTTATGAAACGGGTGCAAAATTCTGTTTGTCTGGCAAGAGCGTTGCACCATCAGGGGAGACCGCGATGGGGTGCAAATGAGCGGGCCGGCTCCTTTTCGCGCCATTCGCCGGCGCGTGATCTGGGTTGGCGGTCTACTGGTTATCGGTGGCATTGCAACTGCCCCCTTCATCCCTCCGCGAGCCTCCACAAACTGGGCGAGCGCGACCGGTTTTCTCTCCGCGGCCTATGTCGATACGCCCAATCTCGTGCGCATGGTGGGGGTCCTCGCGTGCGTCGTCACCCGAAGCGCATTTGCCGAAGGATCGGGGAGCGCGGGCCGAAATCAACACGTCGTCATCATCCGTTCGACAGATGGCGGGGCGACCTGGGGCTCACCCATTGAAGTCGAGCCTGCCGCGGAAAGCACGTCATCATGGGGGATACCCTACTATGACGGCGACAGCGATCTTCTCTACGTCTTCTATGCCTTTAATGTCGATGGCGTGACTTCGACGCCGCTATTGGGGGGAGGAACTTCAAACCGCACCGACTCTGTCGGTGCACTCGCTTACCGGACATCGTCTGATCGGGGGCTTAGCTGGAGCGCACGCACGATCCTTCCCATCCCGACGACACACATCGATAAACGCAATGCATATAATGGGTCCAAGGTGTTCTTCTGGCTCTCGGACACCGTGAAATTCTTTCGCGGCAACCTCTATCTGAGCTTGTCGAAGGTCACTGACATGGGATTCAGGGACACCGAAGCCTTCGTTGCGAAAATACCCCTCCCGCCGACCTCTATTGAGCTTTTGCCTTCCGGCAGCGACGGGCTCGTCGCGGATGACACGTTCGGCGCGACGCATATCACAGAAGAGCCGACGCCCGTTTTTCATGCCGATGGGTTGATAACCGTGTTCGCTCGTACCGACCGCGGGCGCCTCTTTGAAGCATGGTCAACAGACGGCGGAGCGACGTTCACGAGGGACTGGGCACGGCAGGCGGACGGGGCAAGCTATGTCGCCCATCCGCGCGCCGCGCCGGCCGTTTGGCAGCTTCCTGATGGCCGGTTTCTGCTTTGGACACACAACAATACGGGTACCACGTTCCACAGCCCACGAAACCCGGTGTGGTACCGGCTCGGCGTTCGGGCCGGCAATCGCATTCTTTGGGGGCGACACCACCTGCTGACGTGGTCGAACAATCCGAAGGTCCGGATCAGCTATCCGTCGATGCTCGTTGATGGGGACGACCTCATCTTTGCGGCCTCCGACAAAGGAACCGCGGCGGGCGGTTATGGCGTCAAGCTCATCCGCCTTCGTCTTGCGGATCTCAGATCGTGAGGATCGTCAATGGTGCCTCAGGAGGGACTCGAACCCCCACACCCTTGCGGATAGCAGATTTTGAGTCTGCCGCGTCTACCGTTCCGCCACTGAGGCCTCGCGCCCGAAACGGGCGAGCGGCGATCTATACTGGTGCTAGAGGCCGCGTCAACGCGTGATGTGGCCTATCTCAGCGTGTGGGTCACGCGGCCGGTCGCATGATGGTGCTCAACGATCTGGATTCGGTCGCCTATTTTGATGCCCCGTGACTTATAGGCAAGCACGCGGATGAGCTGGCCGCCGTCCAGCCGAACAAGCACCGTCTCGCCGTCGGCGGCATTCGTCTTGGAGACCAGCGGCTCGATGTCAGTCACGGTGCCATTGACATCGGTATTGGACACCTGAACGTCGAGGGTTTCATAGCCGAATGCGAGACCGATGGCCGCGACGATAGCCAAGCCGATGCCGGCCTTCTTCGCTCGCTCGATCCAGATGGCCCGCTCAAGCCGCTTTCGAGTTTCTTCGCGCAAGCGCCCCTCCCTTAGTCGCGCTGCGTGTACCAGAGCTGTCCCCAAGGTGTCACCCACTCGGTGACGATAATTTCACTGCCCACAGGTACTTTGCCTGGGTTTTTCGTCGCGACCGTGACCAAGCTGCCGTCGGCAAGACGAACTTTGAGGTGCGGCGGGTTCGCCGGAAACGATTTCGGCGGTGCCCGGCCAAAGTCGATCTCGGTCACGATTCCTTTGAGCGTTGCTTGTTCTTTCGACAGGAAATCGTGAACAAGGCCCCAGATCAGTCCGGCGAGCAACACGAGCAGAAAGAGGACGATCCACGGCTTCATTGTCGCCCCCTTTTCGGGGATGCCTCAAGCGGCCTTCGCGTGACGGTCAACCAGTTTTACAATGTCCGCCATGATGTCGTTCAATTGGAAGTCCTTAGGCGTATATACCGCGGCGACGCCCAGTGCCCTCAGCGTCTTGGCATCCTCTTGCGGAATAATGCCGCCGACGACCACCGGCACATCGTCGAGACTCTCCTTGCGCATCCGCTCCATCACTTCCTTGACGAGCGGCACATGTGATCCCGAGAGTATCGACAGGCCGACAACGTGCACTGCTTCATCGACGGCGGCGCGCACGATCTGGGCGGGGGTCAGGCGTATGCCTTCGTAGACAACCTCCATGCCGACGTCGCGGGCGCGGACCGCGATCTGTTCGGCTCCATTCGAGTGCCCATCAAGGCCAGGTTTGCCGACGAGGAACTTGATGCGGCGGCCCAATCGATCGGAAACCTCCTCGACCGTTCTGCGGACCGCTTCAAGGTCCAGTCGATCGCGGGCCACGGCGGCCTGGGCCACGCCGGTCGGCGCGCGGTATTCGCCGAAGATTTTGCGCAACGCCATGCCCCATTCTCCGGTCGTGACGCCGGCTTTCGCGGCGGCGATGGAGGGCTCCATGATGTTGCGACCCTCCTTGGCGGCACGCTCGACCTCAGCGAGCGCTTCGGCGGCCTTTTTGGCGTTGCGGCTGGCGCGCCAGGCCTTGAGACGCTCAATCTGCTCGGCCTCGACGGCAGGATCGACGATCATGATGGCGTCCGTGCCGGCGGACAGTGGCGATGGCTCGGTTTCGGTGAACTTGTTGACGCCGACAACGATCATCTCGCCGCTTTCGATCTGCGAGAGCCGTCCGGTGCCGCTCTCGACGAGGCGGCGCTTCATGTAGTCGATGGCGGCGACGGCACCCCCCAGTTTCTCGATGGTTGCGAGTTCGGCCTTCGCTTCTTCCTTCAGGGCGGCGACCTTCTTGGCGATCTCAACCGAGCCATCGAAAATATCGCCGTATTCGAGCAGGTCCGTTTCGTAGGCCAGGATCTGCTGCATGCGCAGTGACCACTGCTGATCCCACGGACGCGGCAGCCCCAGGGCCTCGTTCCAGGCCGGCAACTGGACCGCGCGGGCTCGGGCCTTTTTCGAAAGCGTGACGGCAAGCATCTCGAGCAGAATGCGATAGACGTTGTTTTCCGCCTGCTGCTCTGTGAGCCCCAGCGAGTTGACCTGCACGCCGTAACGGAACAGGCGGTTCTTCGCGTCCATCACGCCATAGCGCTCGCGCGTGATCTCGTCCCAGAGCTCGACGAATGCCCGCATCTTGCACATCTCGGTGATGAAGCGCATGCCGGCGTTGACGAAAAAGGAGACGCGGCCGACGACGTTGCCGAACTCGGCCGGCGGGACTTCACCTGACGCCTTGACGGTGTCGAGTACGGCGATCGCGGTGGCGAGCGCGTAGGCGAGTTCCTGCACCGGCGTCGCACCCGCCTCCTGAAGGTGGTAGGAGCAGACGTTCGTCGGGTTCCACTTCGGGACGTTCCTGGTCGAGAAAACGATCGTATCTTTGATAAGACGGAGCGACGGCTCCGGCGGGAACACGTAGGTACCCCTGGACAGGTATTCCTTGATGATGTCGTTCTGGATCGTGCCGGTGAGCTTTGCTCGCGAGGCGCCCGTCTGATCGGCGACGGCGATATAAAGCGACAGCAGCCAAGCGGCCGTCGCGTTGATCGTCATCGAGGTATTCATCTGCTCAAGCGGTATGCCGTCGAGCAGCGTCAGCATGTCGCCCAAATGCGAGACCGGAACGCCAACTTTCCCCACCTCGCCGCGCGCAAGCTCGTGATCGGAATCGTATCCCGTCTGGGTAGGGAGGTCGAAGGCGATCGAGAGGCCCGTCTGCCCCTTCGCCAAGTTCTTCTTATAGAGCGCATTCGACTTGGCTGCCGTCGAATGTCCGGCATAGGTCCTGAAAAGCCATGGCTTATCACGCTCGACTTTGGCGGCATTGGTTTCGGCGCGGTCTTTAGGCTTGGTGTCCGACATGGAAAAGGGCACCTCTGGCTCGGGCGATCACGTTGCGGAAGGTTTAACGTAACCGAATGCCTTGGAAAGGCAAAAACGGCAGTTCGCCGCGCTCGGGCGGCAGCGGGTGTGGCCGGGGGCAGAACTAGTGCACCGGGCGCTCAAGCCTTGCAGGGGAATTGACCTTCGTCTGGCGCACGCGGCGTTCCTTGAAGACCATCAGCGTCCATTTGGCGGTTACAATCAAGACGAGGGCCGCCAGCACGCCGATCGCGCTCATTGCCGCGACATTGGCGTCCTTGTCGTAGGACAGCGTTATCATATGGTTTCGGAAAATAAGGGGTGCGAGAATTCCGCCCCCCATCAATATTGGCACTGAAAAGAGGGCCAGGACCGGCGCGCCGACGATTTCACGAATGAACCAGAACACTGCTGCAGCGAACGCCGCGGTGACCCAAATCGTGAAGGAATCGATGTCTTTGAGCTGCCAAAGCAGGTCTTGCATGGCGAATTTCCGGGGTTGACGTGCGGCGAACGAGCGGCTGGCAAAGCGCCTAAAGTCCTCTAAGGAGGCCGACGATAGGCGGCGGCAGGTTAAGGAGTGATTGACCCAAGGGAGCGGCTTTGGATTACCCCCTTCATTGCAGCGCAAAAACATGCTTCAAACAGTGATCCCCGTATCGGGCGACGGGGCACGCGAAGATGACGAGCCAAAACGGCCCTCGTCGCGGGAATGTGTTCGGGAGACGCAACACCAATGTCGAGCCAGAACGTGGCAGTTAAAAGCGAGACGGCAGCGGCCGCTCTGACGGCGGCGACGGCCGTCAAGAAGGATCTTTACGAGATCGGAGAAATTCCGCCGCTCGGGCACGTGCCGAAAAACATGTATGCCTGGGCCATACGGGCGGAACGGCACGGCGAGCCTGACAAGGCCATGCAGATCGAAGTTCTGCCGACCTGGGAACTCGACAGCCATGACGTGCTGGTTCTCGTCATGGCGGCGGGCGTCAATTACAATGGCGTTTGGGCATCGCTCGGCACGCCGATCTCGCCCATACGGGACGTCCATAAAAATCCTTACCACATCGCCGGTTCGGATGCCTCGGGCATCGTCTGGGCGGTTGGCTCGAAGGTGAAGCGCTGGAAAGTCGGCGACGAGGTCGTCATTCATTGCAATCAGGACGATGGGGACGACGAGGAATGCAACGGCGGCGATCCCATGTTTTCCCCCAGCCAGCGCATCTGGGGGTATGAGACGCCGGATGGGTCATTCGCGCAGTTCTGCCGCGTTCAGGACCGCCAGCTCCTCGAACGCCCCAAGCATCTGACATGGGAAGAGAGCGCCTGTTACACGCTGGTTCTCGCAACCGCCTACCGCATGCTGTTCGGGCATCGGCCGCACGTGCTCCGTCCTGGCCACAACGTTCTCGTCTGGGGTGCTTCGGGTGGTCTCGGGTCCATGGCCGTGCAGCTCTGCGCAACTTCGGGTGCAAATGCCATCGGCATCGTGTCGGAAGACGACAAGATCGACTTTGTACGGCAACTTGGGGCCAAAGGCGTCATCAATCGCAAGAAATTCAACTGCTGGGGGCAGTTGCCGAAGGTCAACTCGCCGGAATTCAATGCCTGGATGAAAGAGGCCCGCAAGTTCGGTTCTGCCATCTGGGAGATAACCGGCAAGGGCAACAACGTCGACTTCGTTTTCGAGCATCCGGGCGAATCCACTTTTCCGGTGTCGGTGCTGGTCGTGAAGCGCGGCGGCATGGTCGTCATCTGCGCCGGAACGACCGGCTACAACTTGACGATGGACGCGCGCTATCTGTGGATGCATCAGAAGCGCGTGCAGGGCTCACACTTTGCAAACCTCATGCAGGCGAGCCAGGCCAACCGCCTCGTGATCGAACGCCGCATCGATCCGTGCATGTCGGAAGTCTTCTCCTGGGAGCAGATTCCGAAGGCGCACATGCGCATGTATCGCAATGAGCACAAACCCGGGAACATGGCCGTGCTCGTCTCAGCGCCGACCACCGGCCTCAAGACGCTCGAGGACGTCATCGAGGCCGGGCAGCAGCGGCGAGGCTAAGTCTCAGTTCCTCTCAGTTTTTGGGGCGAGCAACGACGTCAACGTCAGCTCGGTGATCCGGCGTGGAAGGCGGCCCTTTCGGCAGCCTCCCGCCGCATGCGCTTCACCTCCATGATGCCGCGGTTGAATTCGGCGCCTAGGAGGATCGTGATGGCGGTGAACTGGAAGAAGATCAGGGCGATCATCAGTTGCGACAGGCCGGCGTAAAAGAGCGAATAGTTGGTGATTTCGAGATAGTGGGACCAAAGCCCGGCGAGCGCCAGCCAGAGCACAATCGATAGGGTAATTCCTGGCCAGACGTCGGCGATGCGCCGGTGGCCGGCGGCAAGCCAAAGATGGAAGGCAAAGAGCTGGACCGCAATCACCGCTCCGGCAAGTCCATAGCGCACGCCGGGGCCCAGTCCGCTTGAATCGAACAAAGTTTTTATCCAGCCCGCCTCGAAGCGGGCCGCGATTGCCGGGCCGATGACGCTCGGGCCGACGACGACGCCCCACGTCAGCACCAGAGTCGAAATTGCGCTGACGAAGACAAACAGCATGCTGATCATGAGGCAAAGCGGATAAGGGCGTTTTTCGTGTACCCGGTAGGCGCCATTGAGCGCCGCGCGCAGAGTTTCGATGGCGCTTGTCGCAAAAAAGAGGGCGAGAAAGCCGCTGACCGTCAGAAGGTCGATACGCCGCGAACCCATGACGGCTTCGACCTCAGGCGCGATCCCTTTGGCGACGGGTTCGGGCAGAATGGCGAAGAGCTGGTTAATGGCGTTGTCGGCAAGCTCGCGGCCGCCGAACACGCCCGAGAGGGCGCCCAGAAAAATACAGAACGGGAAAAGAGAGACGACGAAAGAGAAGGCCACCGCGCCCGCCATGGCGAAGCCAGAATGCTCGTAAAGCCGATATATGGCCTCGAACAATCTTCGCATGCGCTTCATGGCTCGTCCGCTCTCCCTATTGCTTGTTTGGCGCGGACCCTAGTGTCTTGGCGGACGGAGGTCCACACCATTGACCCGGCATCAACGCCGCGAGCGACATTCGGGCTCAGGGGCCGCGTCGAAGGGGGCGGGAGCCCGGAGGTGCGTCGTCCCAGGAAGGGGGAGCAACTACCACCCCAAACCGTCAATGCATCTCCAGGATACCGCTTTTGCCGGCGCATTCGCGCCTTTAGGCCGCGCAGCAGCGGTTGCGGCCATCAGGGAGTGGACTAATCTTCTGTCACGAAATAGGAAACGGTCCGGCGCTTGGCGCCGCCTTTGGCATTTCTCAGGAGCTCCCGATGTCCGTTGCGCCGTTGAAGGCCGGAACCACAGTTCTGTCGGCCGATCCCGTGCAGATGATCGCTCGCTGCGGTGAGGCCGTGGCCGGGGCTGACCGCGTGCTTGCGGCAGCAACAGCCGGTGTGCGGATCAAGATTCAGGAAGCTGGCGGGATTGATGAAGCCCAGCACGCCGCGCACGGGCTTGCGTGGCTTGCGACCACCGTCGAGGGGCTTCGCCAGATGCATGACTGGGCGAGCCGCCTCAATGGGGAAGGGCGGTTCGGCGAATTTGAGCAGCTGCTGCTCGTCGCGGCCTTTGCCGAGTATGGGGCGCAGATCGCTAGCGGCATCCCGATGAGCCAGCTCGAGATTGCGCGCGCCGAGGCGCTGGGCGTTTCGAAGGCCGAACTTCGCCGATTTGAGGATTCCATTGCCGACCTCGTGGCCGAGGGCAGCTCGGAGACCGTCAAAGCACGGCTCGGCGCGCTCATTGCCGCGCAGCCCGAAGCCATGACGTTCGGTGACACGGGGCTCGATGAAACGCATGCGCAGATTCAGGACCTGATGCGCCGCTTCTGCCTCGATGAGGTTTATCCGCACGCTCATGAGTGGCACCTGAAGAACGAATACATCCCGCTCGAGGTCATCGGGAAGCTTGCAGAGCTTGGCGTCTTTGGCCTGGCACTGCCGGAAGAGTTCGGCGGCATGGCGCTCGGCAAGGAATCGATGTGCGTGGCTTCGGAAGAGCTTTCGCGCGGCTATATCGGTGTCGGCTCGCTCGGAACACGGGCCGAAATCGCGGGTGAACTCATCCTTCATAACGGCACGCCGGAGCAGAAGGCCAAATATCTGCCAAAGATCGCCTCGGGCGAAATGTTGCCGACCGCCGTCTTCACGGAGCCGAACACGGGCTCCGATCTCGCGTCACTCAAAACGCGGGCGGTCCGGTCCGGCAACGTCTACAAGATTACCGGCCAGAAAACGTGGATCACGCATCCCGTCCGCGCCGACCTGATGACGGTCTTGGCGCGAACGAATCCGAGTGAGCCGGGCTACAAGGGTCTTTCGATGTTTCTGGCCGAGAAGCCGCGCGGCGGCGACGACAATCCGTTCCCGGCCAAGGGTATGACCGGCGGCGAGATCGAGGTGCTTGGATACCGCGGCATGAAGGAATACGACATCTCGTTTGATGACTTCGAGGTGCCGGCCGAAAACCTGCTCGGCGGCGTTGAAGGCCAGGGCTTCAAGCAGTTGATGAACACGTTTGAGGGTGCTCGAATCCAGACGGCTGCGCGCGCGGTCGGGGTTGCCCAGTGTGCGATGGATTTGGGATTGAAGTACGCGCTCGACCGCGTGCAGTTCGGCAAGCCGATCTATTCGTTCCCGCGAGTCAGGAACAAGATCGTAATGATGGCGGTCGAGACGATGATCGCGCGCCAGCTCACCTACTTCTCGGCGCGGCAGAAGGATCAGGGGCGGCGGTGCGATCTCGAGGCCGGCATGGCCAAGCTCCTGGGTGCGCGGGTTGCCTGGGCGAACGCCGACAACGCGCTGCAGATCCACGGCGGCAATGGTTTCGCGCTCGAATATCCAATCAGCCGCGTGCTCTGCGATGCGCGTATTCTCAACATCTTCGAGGGCGCTGCGGAAATCCAGGCGCAGGTCATCGCGCGGCGTTTGCTCGAAGGCGCCGGTTGAGCTCATCATGCCAAGCGGAGATTTTCGGACGATCTTAGTGAGGTCTGCGGTGGCCTTGATCATCGCCGGCCTGACGTGGGCTTATGCAAGTCTTGCGCTCGGCGATGATGACGAGGGACCGCTGGCTGCGAGCTGGATCGCGATCGAGCTCAACGGCAAACCGGTCGAAGGGCTGACGCTCGACTACACGACGGACAAGGTTTCGGGCACGGGCGGCTGCAATCGTTTCAATGGCCCGATCACCATTGAGGACGATGCCGTTCAGATCGGACCGCTCGTGTCCACCCGCATGATGTGTGAGGGCAAGGGGGAGACCGAATCGGAATATTTCGCAGCACTCGAGGCGGCGCGGTCCTTTGTCCTCGATGGCGACATGCTCGTGCTCAAGGCCCAAGACGGCC
>Ga0272446_1002104_pt1 | contig 27833 bp, 18 predicted proteins | sample YNPCB0061_FD_194587 | JGI IMG/M metagenome (GOLD analysis project Ga0272446, IMG submission 194587) | Hot spring microbial mat communities from Yellowstone National Park, WY, United States - YNP-CB-006-1 | ecosystem: Environmental > Aquatic > Thermal springs > Hot (42-90C) > Sediment | place...
TGTCAAAGAGCCACGGAAAGGGTTGCGAGCGGCTGGTGGTTGGCCGCATTTACCGGGCCCCCCCAGTCGCTCGGCCGCCCCAAACCGCCGCCCGGCCAGCCGGTTGCGGGCCGCGAGCGGTGGTGCGCAGCCCCGCGGGCGCCGCGCCGCTCGCGGGCCGATTCCCATCGCCGTCGGGCAAGCCGCGCGACCTGAAACTGCGGGTTTCTGAGCCGGGGGCAAGGTTCATCGGGTGACGAAAGCGGGGCAGCGCCGGATTTTGCCGGCCAGGCTACGGACCAACGGGTGCTTGCAGTTGCAGGCTTCCGGCAGACGGGCAGGCAGCGCGCATGGGCAACCATCAGCTATTGGCCATCAGCTATTCCTCCGCCTCCGCCTCGCCGCGCGCCGCGCGGGCTTCCGGACTGTGGTAGAGCGGATGGTCCGGCTTCAACCCCCGCAGGAAGCGCAGGCGGTAATCGGCGGCCGCCTGTTTGACGCGGCGCTGCTCGCGCGCCTGCGGCGTCAGGGTGCGCAGACCCTGCACCGGGCCGGCGGCCACCGAGGCCATCCAAGCCGTCAACTGCCGCGCGCAGCATTCGGCGGAGGCGATGATTTCCCGGAACGACGCGGCTGCCGGGGCCAGGCCGGGCCGCCGGTGGACCACCAGGCACATGGAGCGCACTTCGCTGGCCGAGCCGCGGGCGGTGCCGAGGAACTGCTCCAGTTCGGCGGTGGTGCGGCGGTCGAAGCCCTCGGCGATGTTGTTCGACACGGAGAGCGCGGCGCGGTCAAGCTGGTTGCGAAAGCCGGCGGAGAGGCGGTTGCCGTGGGTTTCGAGGAGGTCCAGCACCAGGTTGTAAAGGCGGGCGGCTTCTTGCCAGGCGGGGGTGTTTTCGAAGTGCTGGTATTTGGGCATGGGCGGGCGTTTGGGGATGGGGTTGTGGGGAGCGGATAGCGGATAGTGAATAGCTGATAGCTGATAGTCAATAGCTGAGGGCGGAGCGGTGGTTCAAACGGCTTGGGCGGGGGTGAAGTTGCGGAACTTGCCGACGGTGATGCGTTCGCAACGGAAGACCTCGGCGATGCCGCGGGCGGCGAGTTCACGGCGGTCGGGGCGGACGGCTTGGAGTGTGTCGAGGGCAAGGACGGTGCGGACGGTGTCCAGCGGCAGTGGCGGTTCCCAGATGGGCCAGGTCCAAAAGTCGCCGCTGCCGTGGGGCGAGCCGAAGCCGGTGGTTTCAAGCTCGCGGCCCACGGGGACGACAGGAAAGAGCGGCAGGGCCTCGAGGGCGAGGCGGTTGGCGCCGCGCACAGTGCGGATGACGTCGCCGCTGGGGTCGTCCCAGCGAAGCGCATAGCGGCGGTCATCAGCGGGGTCCCAGCGCATGGAGAGTTTTTGTTCCTCGTAGCGCCAAGAGGAGAACAACGCCGCCTGGATTTGCGCGGCGGTGGTGAGGCGGGCCAGTTCAGCCATGAATTGGAGAAAGTGCTGGTGGCCCGCGCCGCTCATGGTGCGGAAGGCAGTGTCCTGGACCGTGCCGTCCTCGTTGACGGTGGCCTCGCAGGCGAAGGCTGCAGCGAACTCGGCTGCGACCGTATCGCCGCCGGTGCGCGCCGCCTGGCCGGCTTGGCGCGAGAACTCGGCAAAGCGGTCGGCCGGAAGTTTCAAGTCGGGGGCGAAGCTGAAGGCGGGGTGTCCGACCATCATGCGCAAGGCTGGGTCGAGCGCAGCCACGACATCCTCGGGCGTGGCGGCGCCCTGGGTCTCGAGGAAGGGCGTCCAGCGTCCGCCGTGGGATTCCCAGCCAAGGCGCGGGTCGCGCTCCGGCCAAGCCCGTGTGAGCACACGCAGGGTGCCGAGGGTGGCGAGGAAGGCGAGCGGGTTCGAGCCGTCGAGTCCGGACAGGGTCAGGCGGGTGTGTTGGTTCATGGGGCGGCGTCTTGGTTGCGTTGTTCGGCTTCGCTCTGGCGGTGGTCCGCCAGCAGCAGGAGCGTTTCCAGGAAAGCCAGGCCCCACCAACCGTGGCGGCGGATGAGGGACCAGAAGCGGTCGGCCACGCCCGCGCCGAGGTGTTCGAGGCCGGTGGCGGAGGAGTGTTGCAGCGCGACGGCAGCAGGGCTGTCGGGCGCGGGCGGCCAGTGCAGGCTGACGTTCACCGGCTGATCGTCTTGAACCACCGGGGCCAGAGGCCGGCAATAGCCGTGGGTGGCGGCGATAAGGTGGAGCACCAAGCGGCGTTCGTCTTCGGTGAGGTTGGGAGCCGGGTTGGTGTTGCCTGGCAGTTGGTTGAGGAGGGCTTCCGCGAATCGCACGGAAAGGAGTTCGTGGCGGGCGCCGGGCGGATAGCCGGCGCGGCGGGCCAGTTCGCGGCGGGCGGCGGGCGGCAGAGGCAGACCGCCGGACTTGGCGAGCAATTCACCAAAGCCCGCGCCCCGCGCGCCGCCGCGGAGCAGCATTTGAAAGCGTGGGTCGGCCTTGCCGGTGTCGTGGAGCCAGCCGGCAAGTTCGAGCGCGGCCTGCACCGGGTCGGGCAGCCCGCACGCGCGGGCGTAATGGCGGGCGCGTTTGGCGACGTCCCGCGAATGGTCCAGGAGGCCCACAGGCACGGTGGCGGAGGCGGAGTCGTCTTCGCCGACGGTTTCATCCGAGGCCAGCAGGCTTCCGGGCACACGCCGGACGGCGCGCAGGATCAGCCCGCCGGCGGGATGGAGGAAAAGGACGCGGCGGGCGCGGGACTTGGAACGGAGTTCCCGGGCAAGCCATGCGGCGGAGCGGGCCAGCCAGGAGGTGCGTTCCTTTTCGGTCTCGGCAAGCCGAGTCAGCCGTCGAGTGGACGCAGGTGCGCACCTCTCTGACGCGGTGCGTTCCTTTTCGGTCTCGGCAAGCCGAGTCAGGGCGTCGCGCAGGTCGGCGACAAAGGCCGGGGTTTCGAGGCGTTCGGCCAGGGGAGCATCTGCTTCCGTGGCGACCAACGCGATGAGGTCGTCACGCGCTGGCGACTCTGGCCATTGCTTGAGCAGTTCGGGATGGAGCCGGAGCACGGGGCGCGCGCGCGTGAGCAGTTGCGGCGGATCGCCCATGTCCAGGGGGCTGCCGGGTGGGAAGTCCGCGAGTTGCTCGCGGGGGCCGGCTTCGGCGGGCAGGACCAGCAAGTCGCCCGGGCGCAGGTCGCGAACATCGTCGAGAAAGGCGCTGTCGTCCGCGCCGTGCCAGCGCAATACGCGGAAGCGGGGGCGGAACTGCCGCGGGTCTGCGGGCGCGGCCGGCGTGACCCCGGGCGCGTCGGCGCTGTCCGGAGACTCGGTGGGATCGTCAGCGAGCCATTGGCGGAGACGCCACACGGGCACGCTCACGCATTCGCTGGCAGCAGGCGGACAGAGCGAGAGGACGTCGGTCCACACGTCCAGGCCCGCCTCGCCCGGCAAATCGGCCCGCCAGCAAACCAGGGCGTCGGGTTCGCCGCGGCCCGGGCCGTGAAGGAACAGGCTTACGTCGGGAGAAGGGCGCGGCTCTGGCGCGGTTTGCGCCCAGCAATCCAGGTGCGCGGGCAGCAGCACCGGCGCGTGGGCGGGCGGGACGTTGAGGCGTTGGCGCTGCCCGGCTTCCAGCGCGTTCAGCCGCGGTTGTAGGGCAGTGATGCCGAAGTCGAGCGCGCCTTGCGGGACCTGCGCTTGCAGCCATTGCCAGGTCTCGCTCAAGGCGGTGCCGTAAACCGGGTCGGGCTTATCTGTATCCGGCTCGGCCTGGTCAGCGCGGACGACGATGACCGCCGGGGGGGACTCGCCGGGACGCCCGCCGCGGTTGAGCCGGCCGAAGCGCTGGCGCAAGGCGTCGAGGCTGGCACATTCAGTGACGAGCGCGTCGAAGTCGAGGTTGGCGCCGACCTCGAGGGTTTGGGTGGCGACAACGAAGACGGGGCGGTCCAAGGTGCGCGGAGTCGCGGTGGGGCGGAGCCGGGACAGCCAGGCCTCCGCGAGCGCGTCGCGGTCGCAGGGGCGCATTCGGCCGGTGAAGAGCAGCACGTCAGCTTTGTCGTTGAAACGCTCGCGGAGCAGTGCCGCCGCGGCGCGGGCCGTGGCCACGCGGTTGGCGAAGAGGCCGATCGCGCGCCGCGCGTCCTTCACGAGAACCTCCGCCTGGCGAACCAGCTCCTGGGCGAGCGGCTCGACAAAGTTCTTGCCCCGGGCTTTGGCGGCGACGTGGAGCCGGACCGGTTTGCTGGCGCGCAAGCGCGGGCCCAGGACGGGGTCATTGAAGTCGTCCCCGTGTGCGTCGCTGCCCAGGCCAAAGGGAGCGGCGGTGGCATGATTGCCATCGGCGGCCGGTGGCGTGGCGGAAAGGACCACCACGGCGAACGGCCCCGGTGGCAGGCCCTGGCCCTGGGCGCGGTAGTCGCGGACGGCGGAGAGGGTTTCGAGGAAAGGCTGAGCCAGGTGAGCCTCGTCGAGGAGGATCAAGGCGTCGTGAGCGGCGAGGGCGGCGTGGATGGGCCGGGCGGCGGGACTCACGCCGTAACCGCGGAAGAGCAGCCGCGAGCCGAGCTGGTCCACGGTGGTGCAGACGATGGTGGGCTGCGTGGGCGTGCGCGCCCAGGCGTGGTCACGATAGACGCCGCCACGTAGTTGGGCCGCGAGCAGCGGGTCCGCTTCCTCGACCGGATCAGCCGCCAGGCCCCGCAGGCGGGCGGCCACCTCGGCCAGGATGCCTTGGTTGGCTGCGCTCAGGGCCGCGGCCAGGGCGCAGGCGTGGTCGTAGGCTTCGTCCACGACCACGCGGCGGTCCACGACGTAGAAAATCCGGCGGGCGGCGGTGCGTTGGCCGGGCGGCAAGTCCGCTTGGGCAGCCAGGTGAAAAACTGCAAGGTCCAGCGCCGTGGTCTTGCCGCTGCCGGTGGGCAGGGCAATGGGCTGCGGCCAAGCGTCGCCGTTGAGGAGGCGGTCGGCGAGGCGAACTTGCCAGGGAAACGGGTCATGGCCGTCGTGGACGGCGCGGAAGAAAGCGCGGAAGTCCGCGAGGGTCAGGGCGCTCATCCTCCCACCTCCGTGTTGAGCAGTGGGCGGCAGAAGCCGTAGCCGCGGTAGCGGCCAGCCCCGAGCAACAACGGGCCGGTGATTGGTTCGCGGAAGGTCAGCGCCGCGTGGGTGTGGTGGATGTTGCCGCCGGTCTTGCGTTGCAGGGGCGGGAAGCCGCGATTCGTCGGCGCGCCTACGAACAGCGACACGGGCGAGAGCGTGACGCTCTCGAGCACTTCGCCCACGCCCACCCGCTCGACCGCGCGCCGGATGGCGGCTTCGATTTCTGCCCACGGGTCTTCGCCCTTCGGATGGCGGTCAAAACAGATCGGCGTAACGGTCGCCCAACGGCGGGCGGCGGGGGGATCGCCCTCGCCCAGCCACGTTTCCGGCCGCAGGGCCTGCGGGCGGCTGGCCCGGTCGTCGAACTGCACTGTAACCACGCCCAGCGAGCCGAGAGTCAATCTCAGCTCGCGCGGTTCGCTCAGCGCCGCGCCCTCGAACAGCACGGGCAGAAGGGCACGTCCGACTTCCTCCTCGGAAACGGAGCGGGGCGTGACCAGCGCGAGGCCGAGCAGGTGGCCGTCCGCGTGTTGATGCCCGACGTGGGCCAGTGGCACGCAAGCGAGGTGGTCGCTTTCACTGCGTCCGCCGCCCGGCGCATGGCCGCAAAGCCATTCGGGGGCGGGCGTGCCGTGCGCCTGCGTGTAGGCCGCCAACACGGTGTCACGAAGGGCGCGGGTAAGCAGCAGCGTGCTGGCGAGGCCGAGCCGTGGGCCGTCGGTTTGGCGCAGGACCAGCAGGCGGGGATCGAAGCATGTGCCGCGCGGAAGCGGGCCGGACACGGCCGGGCGCGGCGGGGCATAGGCCGCCCACGCGGACGGGGTCGGGCGGAGGCCAGCGGCGAACTTTGCCTCCAGGTCCTCGAAGCGCCCGGGCGCGGGCACACGCAGACGCACCGCGCCGAGCGCGGCGGGCGTGGGAACGAGCGTGGGCGGGGGGACTGATTCCGGGTTGGTTTCGAGCCAGCATTGGACGGGCGTGGAAGAATGGCCGAGGTAGGTGACCTGGCGACAAAGCTGCGCCAGTGGCTCGGTGTGGCTGTTGGCGAAAGCCGTTGCCCAGCGGAGCCAGAGCAGCTCACCGGGCGGAGTCACGGTGGGGAAATGGCGAGGCTGCCGCGAACGCCTGTCCGGCAGCAGGGCGAGCCCGTCGGCGATTTGTGATGCCGACGGGGCCTTGCCTGGGCTGAGCCGGGGCACGGCAGCATCGTTGACCGGGACATAGCTGGTGACGACTTCCCGGCGGGTTTCGACCCGGTCGGTTGGGAACGCAAGTTCCGGTGCGCCCAAGGACTCCAACCAACGCAGCGCTGCGAGCTGCGCGGGGTCGCGACCGGACTCACCCCACGCCGCCACGAGGGCCATGAAGACGCGGTCCGGGTGGGGCGGCCACTCGGCCTGTTCCCGATCCGCCGGGTGCGTGGCCGTAAACCGCCCGGCGAGAAAGCGGACGGCAATCGCGATCATGCGCCGACTCCTTCATCAGCGGGTTGCGCGGCAGCCAGTTCCTGGCTGCGTTTGACCAGTTCAACCAGTTGCGGCGAGGGCTGGAGAACCAACTCGTCTTCCTCGAAGGGCAGGCCGGCGGCGCGGGCGGCGGCCAGCGCGTCGGCCCAGAGCTTCAGCGCGCCGGCGCGGTCCAGCGAGAATTCCTTGGGCGTTCCGCCGGGTTCATCGAGCAACTGCCAGACGTGCGGCTGGCTGGGGAAAAGCTGGCAGCGCGAGCGCAAATCGTGGTTCTGCTCGCGGGCCAGCGTGGCAGCGCAAAGGCCCAGAGCAGCCAGGGCGGTGCGGGCCGCGTCGTCCACGGCAGGTTGGGAACGCTGGCCGGGCCCGAGTGGAAAGGAGAGGCGGCGCAGCGCAGTGAGGGAAAGAACGATGGTTTGCACCGCGCGGCTGATGAGGACGCCGCCTTCGCTGATCGTGGGGGTGACGTTGCCGTGGTTGGCTTCGGAAGGTTTGCCATCCTTGCCGAGCTTGACCGGCTTGCCCTTTTCTTTGAGGGCTTCGGACTCGTTAAGGGTCCATTCGCCATCGGGCGCGGCGTAGAGCGGGCCGGCGGCGAGTTGAATCTGCGCCGGGTCAATGCGGCTGCTGGTTTTGACGCCCTTTTGGGCGTCGAGGCCGACAATTTCCGAGACCAGCGCGCGGGCGAACTTGGCGCCGAGACCGCCCTTGGGGCCAGTGGAGTCCCACAGCCCGAACACCAGCGCCGTTGGGCAGTAGCGGAACAAGGGCGTGGCGTTGCGTGCGTCCACGTTATCCAGTTCGCGCCCGACGGAGGATTTGCGGAACGCCACGTTCTCGCGTGGATGCCGGGCGTCGCGCAGTAGCGCGTCCGCAATGCGGTGCGGGGCCTCGAGGCTGGTGACGCGAAGGGTCTTGGGCAGGTTGTGGCCGGCGAAATCCACCGTAATCACAGGCAGTTTAAGTTCGCCGCGCTCCCAGGCCTGAAGGAGCGCCAACTCCATGCGGTTGGCTTGGGACTGGACCGAGTCCAGCAGCACGCGCTCGAAGTCGAGAATGACTTCCGAGCCGTCGGGCGAACGGCGAGGCGACTTGGGGCCTTCGGTGGCGTATCTCCCGCCTTCGTAGGTTGGCGGAAAAACCTTGGTGCCGGGGCCGCCGGCGGGTTGGTATTCGGTCACCGCGCGGAACGCGGCGACGCTTCCGGCCACGGCGTGCTGGAGGGCAGGGAGGGTCAAGGGTTCAAGGGCGTTTGGCATGGTTGCTTCCTTTGGTTCTTCTCGGTTGAGGGGCAGCCCGCCGGACGCCAGGGCAGGCTCCCCGCGCTTCTGCGCGGCGGAGCAGCGTCTGCCGGGCGTGCCTCGGTTTGTTCATACACGGGTGAGCGTGGCAGGGAGGGTGGGACAAATACGGGGGTAGGGTCAAATAATTTTCCGGTGGCCACGGGGCGGTTGCTCATCGGGTGACGAAAGCGTGGTAGCGCGGAATTTCGCCGGTCAGATAGCGGGCCAGCAGGCGGGTCTGGATTTCGAGGACGCGCCGGTAGTTGACGCGGTAGTTGAACAGCGGGTGCGTGACCAGGGTGTCCATGCGCTGTTCGTAGGCGCGGAAGAAGGCCTTGCGGCCTTCGGGCTTGAGGGCGACCGCCGGACCGGCTTGAACGAAGTCGCCGGGGGTGATCATGCGGTTGTTGATGGCGCTGAGCACGGCGCTGTCGGCAATGAGCGGCCGGAAGGGCTCCATGAGGTCCAGCGCCAGCGCCGGACGGCCGAAGCGCGGCTGGTGATAGAAGCCCAGGTAGGGGTCGAAGCCGACGGCCAGGCAGGTGACGGCCAGGTCCTTGGCCAGGACCGAATAGGCCAGCGAGAGCAGGGCGTTGACCGCGTCGCGCGGCGGGCGGCGGTTGCGGTTGATGAAGTCGAAGTGGAACTGTGCCGGCAGGGTGCGGGCGGTGGGTGGCTCGTCGCCCAGTTTGATCATGCCGGCGAAGTGGGCGAAGTAGAGCCGGCCGGCGTGGCCCTCGATGCCGCGCAGAGTGTCGAGCGAATCGGCCGCGCGCGCCTCGGCGATGAGTTGCTTGAGTGCGGCGAGCACGGGCGCGGGCGGCTCGACGTGGTTACGCTGGAGGAGGACGCGCTGGTTTTGGATTTTGCCGGCCACCAGCGCGCGGGCCACTTGCAGGCAGCACCACGGCAGGTCGGCCTTCCGGAATTGTTCGCGGCGCAGAAAGATGTTTTTGAGGCTGTGGCCGCGGGTCAGGCCATAGAACCAGCCGCCCATGGAAAAGTAGGCCACAGGGATGTCGTCGGCGCACAGGCTCTGCAGGGCCTGGGTGGTGAGCTGGATGTTGCCAAAGAGGTTGAGCTGGTTGATGTCGGCCAGGCGGATTTCTTGGAGGAGCTTGTCCTTGTCTTTGATCTGGAGCACGCCCCCGGAGATGCCCACGCGCAGCCCTGGGGTGTTGAGGTAAAGCGGGCGGAGGTCGTCGCGCGCGGGCACGAGGCGGCGGACCTCGGACATCGCGGCGGACGGCGGAAGCGGAAGCGGGTCGGGGAAGAGTGTCAGTTGCTCAGCGGCCGGTGCGCCGGTCTCGTCCACGATCTGCACCTCGGCGCTGAGGCGGGTTTCGTCCGGCAGGCAAATGCCCACCAGCGAGCAGCGCGGGCATTTGGGGCTGTCGGCCAGGGGCGGCGGGATTTGGCCGGAAGCGGCCAGGGCGCGGGCCTGGGCGGCGAGCGCGACGGTCTGGGCCAGCAGTTCGTCGGTAATGGGCAGGCGCACGCGCTGGCGGGTGGCGACGTAATAGACGATGCCTTCCTCGCAGCGATAACCGTTCTCGCGGAGCACCAGGGCCTGGGCGGCCAGTTGGACGCGGTCGGTGTCCCACAACTCCAGCGCCTCGTCGCCCGCGCGCGGCGCACCGCGCTTGTAGTCCACGGGCGAGACCGTGCCGCCCTCGCCTTCCACCAGGTCCATTTTGGCGATGAGGCCGTGGCGCTCGCTGCTCAACGTGAGTGAGCGGCCATGGATGGTTTCGCCTTCGGGCCGGGCGGCGGCGGCCTCGGCGGTGGGGAAGGCGGCGGGTTCTTTGTCGAGCTTGGCGTGGCGCAGCGCGCCCTCGACCGTCTCGGTGTTGTCGGCGAACAGCCCCTCGACCCACTCGTAGAAAAACAGGCGCGGACAATAGACGAACTCGTTGAGCATCCGCGCGGGCAACAGCTCGGGCACGGCCGATGTGCCCGAGGAGGGCGCACTGGGCGGATCGGTCGGTGCAGACTGCGCGGGTGTGGAGGCGTTGTTCACACGACAAAACAGGGGGCGTCCACGGCTACGTAAGGCAGACCCAGGGCGGTGATGACGCGCTCGCCGCGGCCCTCGGCCGGGCCGAGCGAGACGAAGAGCACCTGGTCCTCGTCGTGTTTGATGAGGGCGGCCAGGGCGGCTTCGAGCCGGGCCTTTTCCATCGGGTTCAGGTCGCACTCGAAGACCGAGTATTGGAGGTGGTCGCCGTAATCCTTGCAGGTCTTGAAGACGCGGCGCAGGCGCTTGTCGTCGCGGACATCGTAGCAGACCAGGTAGGTGGTGCGCATGGGGGGCGGGACAAATCTGAGATTTGAGATTTGAGATTTCAGATTTCAGACTAGTGCGCGAGAAGATTTTGCCGCCGGGGCCGCCGGCGGGTTGGAGTCGCCGACGGCACCGGAACGCGGCGGCGCTGCTGGCAACCGCAGCTTGGCGGATTTCGAAGGTCAGGGTTCGGGGGGATGCTGGAGGGGATCATCAGTGGCCTTGTGTAGGCGCATTTTTTGCGCGGCAGAACGGGTCTGCCAAGAGCAAACAGTGACCAGGCACGACTCCCGAGCCGCCCGTGATCAGGCCCCGTCTATTTTTTCCGGGCAGGCCAAGGGCGTACCAAGGGGAGCTTCCAGAGGCGGGAGGCGGTGAATTTTTCCCCGGGGATCGAGTTTCGCCGTTGAGCCGGCGGCGGGCGGGCGGGTAGGTTGGGCGCATGAAGGTGTTGGTCACCGGCGGGGCCGGGTACATTGGCGCGGCGTGCGTGGAGCAGTTGTGCGACGCCGGGCACACGGTCACGGTGCTGGACAATTTGAGCGAGGGGCATCGCAGCGCGGTGGACCCGCGGGCGCGGTTGGTGCGGTTGTGCTTGAGCGAGCGCGAGGCGGTGTTCGAGACGGTGCGGGCGTCCGGCGCGGAGGCGATTCTGCACTTTGCCGCGCACGCGCTGGTGGGGGAGTCCATGACCAATCCCTCGAAGTATTTTCGGAACAACGTCGCGTACGGCCTGAACCTGTTGGACGCCGCGGTGGCGGCGGGGGTGCGCAAGGTGGTGTTCAGTTCGACCTGTGCCACGTACGGTCCGCCGGAGCGGTTGCCGATGACGGAGGATTTGCCGCAGCGGCCGATCAACCCGTACGGGGAGTCGAAGTTGATGTTCGAGAAGATGCTGGGCTGGTACCGGCAAATCCACGGCCTGGAGTTTGTGGCCTTCCGGTATTTCAACGCCGCCGGCGCCACGGCGCGGTGCGGGGAGCATCACCGCGTCGAGACGCATCTCATCCCGAACGTGCTCAAGGTGGCGCTGGGCCGGGCGCCGCATTGCGAGATTTACGGGACCGACTATCCCACGCCGGACGGCACGTGCATCCGGGATTACATCCACATCAGCGACCTGGCCGAGGCGCACATCCGGGCGCTGGCGCCGGGGGTGGGCGGCTTTTACAACCTGGGCAACGGCGCGGGGTATTCGGTGCGCGAGGTGGTGCGCATGTGCGAGGAGGTCAGCGGCGCGCGTATCCCGGTGGTGGAACGGCCGCGCCGGCCGGGCGACCCGCCGCGGTTGGTGGCCTCGGCTGAGAAGGCCCGGCGCGAGCTGGGATGGGAGCCGCGTATTCCCGGCCTGCGGGAGATCGTGGCCAGCGCCTGGGCCTGGCACCAGGCGCACCCGGACGGCTATCCGGACTGAGTCAGAGCCGCGCCAGAATCCGCCGCAGGGTCTCGACTTCGCCTGCGCGGTGGGGGCCCACCAGGGCGAGGTTCGCGCGGTCCGCCCGGAAGAACTCTTCGGCGGCGGCGCGGAGTTCGGCCGCGGTCACGCGCCGCAGGGCGCGGCGGAAGGTTTCCGGCGCGAAGAGCCGGCCGTAGCCCAGCCACTGTTCGCCCAGCCACATCATCAGGTTTTCGCTGTTTTCCAGGCTCAGGTCCATTTGCCCCAGCACGTAGTCGCGGGCGCGGCGCAGTTCGGCGGCGCCGGGCGGTTGGGTCTTGAGCCGGCGCAGTTCGGCCACGATGAGCCGCAAGGCCCGGGCCAGGTGTCCCGGTTCCAGGCCGGCGGTGACCACCAGGTCGCCGGTGTCCTGGAAGAAGCTCAGCGCGCTGCCCACGTGGTAGGTGATGCCGCGTTCTTCGCGCAGGGATTGGAAGAGGCGCGAGCTGGCGTTTTCGCCCACCAGCACGTTCAAGAGCCGCAGGGCGAAGCGCCGCGGGTCGTGGCGGGAACAGGTGCGCAGGCCCAGGGCCAGTTGGGTCTGAGCGATGCGCCGGCGCTCGAGGCGCACGCCGGGGCCGTTGGAGCGCGGGCGCACCGGCTCGCATTCGGGCCGGGGGCCTGACGGGAAACGGTCCGCCCAGCGGGCGAGCGCGCGCCGGCATTCGGCCGGGGTGCAGGCGCCGGCGACGGCGATCACGATGGCCGGGGCCACGTGGTGTCGGCGCCGAAAGGCCAGGAGCCGTTCGCGGGTGAGCCGGGGCAGGGTGGCCTCGGTGCCGGTCAGGGGGCGGCCCAGCGGGTGGTCGGGCCACTGGAGGGCGTTGAGGAGTTCCTCGACGTGGTGGTGGGGCTGGTCGCGGTACATGGCCGCTTCTTCGCGGATGACCTCGCGTTCGGTGGCCAGGTCGCGGGGGTCGAAGACCGAGTTAAGGAACAGGTCGGCCAGCACGTCGAGCACGGTGCCCAGATGCGGGCGGGGGGCCTTGGCGAAGAAGCAGGTGGTTTCCTCGCTGGTGAAGGCGTTGAGGTAACCGCCCACGCCCTCGACGGCCTCGGAGATGTCCCGCGCGCTGCGCCGGCGCGTGCCCTTGAAGAGCATGTGCTCGATGAAGTGCGAGGCGCCGTTGAGGGCGGCGTCTTCGTAGCGCCCGCCCACGCCCACCCACACGCCCGCGCTCACGCTGGCCATGGCGGGCATCGGGGCCACGGCGAGGGTCAGGCCGTTGGGGTAGCGATGAATCACCGCGGGCTGACGCATGGTTTTCCACCGGCGGCTCAGGCAAAGGCCTTGCCCACCGGCACGGGCGCGCTGAGCGTCTTTTTGTACTCGAGAATCCGGCGCACGGCGTCGTGGGGGTCTTCGACCAGCGTGGGCAGGTGCAGGTCCTCGGGGCTGATGTAGCCGGGGCGGGCGACGGCGTCGCGCAGCCAGCGCAAGAGCCCGCGCCAGTAAGCCCGGCCCACCAGGATGAGCGGCACGCGCGGGATGCGCTCGGTCTGCGCCAGGGTGATCAGCTCGAAGAACTCGTCCAGCGTGCCCAGGCCCCCGGGCAGGAAGACAAACCCCAGGCTGTACTTGGCGAAGCACACCTTGCGGGCGAAGAAATAGCGAAAGTGCAGCGGAACGGTGACGTACCGGTTGTGGCGCTGTTCCTGCGGGAGGGTGATGTTCAAGCCCACCGAGGGCGCGCCGCCCGCCCGGGCGCCCTTGTTGGCGGCCTCCATGATGCCCGGGCCGCCGCCGGTGATCACGGCCAGGCCGTGCCGCGCCAGCTCCCGCGCCAGCACCTCCGCCACGCGGTAGTACTTGTCGCCGCGCCGGGTCCGCGCCGAGCCGAAAATGGCCACCGCCGGGCCCACCCGGGTCATGGTCTCGAACGAGTCCACAAACTCGGCCATGATCCGGAACACGCGCCAGGGGTCCTCGCTGATGAACTGTTCGCCGTGATTGGGTGCGATCACGGCGCGAACCTTACGGACGGCTCCGGGTGGTGACAAGCGGCCCCGCTGGAGGACGGCCAGCCGCAACCGCCCCCGCGCCTCGCCCGGGTGAAATCCGCCGTGACCGCCCGGCGCGCCGGCCGCTACCCTGCGGGCATGTCGCAACGCACGCTGACGCTGGGCCACTCACCCGACCCGGACGACGCCTTCATGTTTTACGCGCTGGCCCGGGAGCGCATCCCCACGCACGGCTGGCGCTTCGAGCACGTCTTGCAGGACATCCAGACGTTGAACGAACGCGCCACGCGCGGCGAACTGGACATCACCGCCATCAGCTTCCACGCCTACGCGTTCGTGGCGGACCAGTACGCCCTGCTGCCCAGCGGCGCGAGTCTGGGCGAGGGGTACGGGCCGTTGCTCGTGGCCCGCGAGGGCCTGGACCGCGCGGCCCTGGCGCGCTGCCGCATCGCCGTGCCCGGCACAATGACCAGCGCCTTCCTGGCCCTCCAACTGTGGCTGGAGCGCCCGGCCGGCGCGCTGGACATCGTGGTGGTGCCGTTCGACCAGATTTTCGCCGCGGTCCGGGCCGGTCGCGCCGACGCGGGCCTCATCATTCACGAGGGGCAACTGACCTGGCAGCGCGAGGGGCTGGTGGTGTGCGCGGACCTGGGCGCGTGGTGGAGCCGGGAAAACGACGGCCTGCCGCTGCCGCTGGGCGGAAACGTCATTCACAAACGCCACGCTCCGGCGGTGCGCCGGCAGGTGGCCGAAATCCTCGCCGCCAGCATCCGCTACGGCCTCGAGCACCGCGCCGAGGCGGTGGACTACGCGCTGCAATTTGCCCGCGACATGGGCCGGGAGCTGGCCGACCGGTTCGTGGGCATGTACGTGAACCACTGGACGCTCGATTACGGCGAGCGCGGCCGCGAGAGCATCCGCCGGTTCCTGGGACGGGCGGCCGAACGGGGCCTGATACCGCGCGCACCCGCGCTGGAGTTCGTCACCTGAAGCAGGGGCGGAAAACAACCGGGCCTTCCGGCACATCGGTGAAAGAGGCAATCCCTTGGCGTGCGAACCCAGCATTGGGAGCCGCTGAAGCAATCCAGGTTCAACGAGTCCCTTAGCCGCTGACGCAAGTTGGCGGCGACTTCCCAAGCCACGGTTGGAGCGGACGGACGCCCGCGGCTACGCGCCGGCCGCGGCCCCGCCCGGCGCAGGCCGGATCGAGGCGGGGCTGGAGCGGCGGCGGGTCGGCGCGGCCGCCCGCAGCGCCCGACGCCAGCGGGCCAGTTGCTGGCGGACCTGCCGCGGGCCGGGGCCGCCCACCAGTTCGCGCCGGGCCAGCGCCCGGGCCGGGTCGAAGAGCGCGAGCGCGTCGGCCTCGAACCGGCAGTGGATGGCCTGCAGTTCGGGCAGGGTCAATTGGTCCAGCCGTTTGCCCGCCTTTTCCGCCGCGGCCACGGCCAGTCCCACAGCGTGATGGGCCTGGCGGAAGGGCACGCCCCGCTGCACGAGGTATTCGGCCAGGTCGGTGGCCAGGAGGGCCGGGTCGGACGCTGCCGCGGCGCAGGCTTCCTGGTTGACGGTGACCCGGCCCAGGAGCGCGGTGGTGATTTCGACGCACGCCCGCACGGTGTCGGCGGTGTCAAAGACCCGTTCCTTGTCTTCCTGGAGGTCGCGGTTGTAGGTCAGCGGGAGGCCCTTGAGGAGGGTGAGCAGGGCGGTGAGGTTGCCCACGACGCGGGCGGTCTTGCCGCGGACCAGCTCGGGCACGTCGGGGTTGCGTTTCTGGGGCATGAGCGAAGAGCCGGTGGTGAAGGCGTCGGCCAGGCGAATGAACCCGAATTCGCTGCTGGACCAGAGCACCAGGTCCTCGGCCAGGCGGGAGAGGTGCACGGCGCAAAGCGCGGCGGCGGCGCAGAACTCGACGGCGAAGTCGCGGTCGCTGACCGCGTCCATCGAGTTCTGGCACAGGCGCGGGCGGCCGCGGCGGTCCACGAAGCCCAGGAGGCGGGCCACCAGGGCGCGGTCCAGGGGCAGGGTGCTGCCGGCCAGGGCGCCGGCGCCCAAGGGGCAGACGTTGGTGCGGTTGAAGCAGTCGGCCAGGCGCGCGCGGTCGCGGTCGAACATCTCGACGTAGGCCAGGAGGTGGTGGGCCAGGGAGACCGGCTGGGCGCGTTGGAGGTGGGTGTAACCGGGCAGGAGCGTGTGGACGTGGGGCGTGGCCAGGTCCACCAGGGCAAGTTGCAGCCGGCGCAGGGCGTCATCGAGGATGAGCAACTCCTCGCGCAGCCACAGGCGCAGGTCCAGGGCCACCTGGTCGTTGCGGGAGCGGCCGGTGTGGAGCTTGGCGCCGGCGGGCACGCGGCGGGTGAGCGCGGCCTCGAGGTTCATGTGCACGTCCTCCAGCTCGGTCTGCCAGAGGAAGCGGCCGGCGGCGATTTCACGGCCGAGGGCCTCGAGGCCGGCCACGATGGCGCGGTGCTCGGCGGGGGAGAGCAGGCCGGCCTTGCAGAGCATGGTGGCGTGGGCCATCGAGCCCAGAAGGTCCTGTTTCCAGAGGCGCCAGTCGAAGCTGACCGATTCGGTGAAGGCGGTGACGGCGGCAGCCGGGGCGGCGGCGAAGCGGCCGGAGCGGGCCGGGGGCGACGGTGGTTTCTTCATGCGCGCAAACGGGGCGGCAGTCTGCCCGTCCGCGCGCGCAAAGTCACGCGTCCAAAAACCCCGGCGCGCCGCCGGCCGCACGCGGCGGACTCGACCCGCGCCGGCCGCCCGGGTAGGTTTCGCGAGATGCCTTGCACACGGGAAGAGTTGGAACGACGGGAACACCACTGGCTGGCCCCTTACGCGCAGTTCAGCGCGGCCACGCGGGGCCGCGAGCACGAGGAGCCGCCGCCGGTGTGGCGCACCCATTACCAGCGGGACCGCGACCGGATCATTCATTCGCGGGCCTTTCGCCGGCTCGAGTACAAGACCCAGGTGTTCCTCAACGGCACGGGCGACCACCTCCGCACCCGGTTGACGCACACGATGGAAGTGGCCGCCATCGCCCGCAACATCGCCCGCGCGCTCCGCGCCAACGAGGACCTGGCCGAGGCCATCGCGCTGGCCCACGACCTGGGACACCCGCCCTTCGGCCACACCGGCGAGGCGGCGCTCAACCGCCTCATGCGCGGCCACGGGGGCTTCGAGCACAACGAACACAGCCTGCGCCTCGTCGAGCGGCTCGAACAAAAGTACCCCGGGTTCCCCGGCCTGAACCTGACCTGGGAGGTGCGCGAAGGCCTGGCCAAGCACCGCACGGGGTTTGACCGCCCCGGGCTGCGCTTGCCGTTCACCGCGCCCAGTCCCTCGCTCGAGGCCCAGATCGCCAACCTGGCCGACGAAATCGCCTACTACAGCCACGACCTGGACGACGGCCTGGACGCGGGGCTGCTCGACGAACGGCGCCTCGAGCGCGACGTGCCCGTCTGGCGTCAGGCCGCGGCGCAGGTGCGCCGGGAACACGGCCGCTTGCCGGATGAATGCCGGCGGTCTTTCACCATCCGCTGCCTCATTGACGCCCAGGTGCATGACGTGGTCGAGCACACCGCCCGGGCGCTGGCGCGGGCGGGCGCCGCGTCGGCGGACGACGTGCGGCGGCTGCCCCGGCCGGTGGTGGGGTACAGTCCGAACCGTCGCCGGCTCAACCAGCAACTGCGTCGCTACCTGTATCGCCACCTTTACTTCAACCCGGTCGTTCACGGTCCCAACGCCCGCGCGGCCCGGATGCTCAAGGCGCTCTTTGCGTTTTACCTCGAGCACCCCGAGCACCTGGGCGAGCTGACCCGCAAACGCATCGCCAGCGAAGGCCTGCACCGGGCGGTGTGCGATTACCTGGCGGGCATGACCGACCGCTACGTGATGCAGGAATGCGCGCGCTGGCTGGGGATGAAGTTTTGAGCCCGGCCGCTGCGCCGGACAACGCCGGGTTTTCCCCGCCGGCGGCAAGACCGGAACCGGCGTGAACCAGTGCCGCCCGAAGCGGGGGAATCCACAACCCGGCAATCCACCGCGCGCTGACATGGTCCCCGGCCGCGGCCAGACGCAGGCCTGCCGGGAGCAATGCCGCACGGGGAACTCCCGTGCCGCGCGCGTTGCCCGGCAAGAAAAAGCGGCGTCAGCGGCCCGGGACCGGGGCGCCCGCTGGCAAAACTGTTGCCGTCGCGCCGGGCTCGGCTTAAGTTGGCGGCACGACGTGCGCGAGTAGCTCAATTGGATAGAGCGTCGGCCTCCGGAGCCGAAGGTTGTGGGTTCGACCCCCGCCTCGCGTACCAGTTCGATTCGGAGCGCTTCCCCACTGCCTTCAGGCGTTGTCCCGCCATGTCCAGACGCCGGTTTTTTTCGGGCGGGTTCAGAGGACCGAGGCAGGATGGCGGAGGCCGGAGGCCGGAGGCGGATGCCGGATGCCAGATGCCGGATGCCAGATGCCAGATGCCGGATACCCGATACCCGATACCCAATGCCCGATACTCAATGCCCAATGCCCGATACCGGACCGTTGCGCTGTCGGCGGCGGGCCGCCGCTTCGCCGTTGTTTCTCGGCCCCGATTGTGGTGAGGTGGGGCCGTGATGATACCCCGCGCCGCCCTGTTTTTTGCCGCGCTGGTTTCCGCGGCCCGATGTGTGGCGGTTCGGCCGCGGCGGAGTGGCATTTGGGGATTGTTCGCCGGGTTGGCCCTGGCCGTGGGCACGCGGGCCGTGCACGGCGCCGCGCCGGTTACGAATCACGTGCTCGAGCTGCGCGGCGCCGGGGCTTACGCCGAGCTGCCCGTGGCGCCGTTTCGCTCGCTGCGTCAGGCCACGGTCGAGTGTTGGGTGCGCTGGGATGAATTGGGCGATTCGCGCCGGGCCTGGAATTACGGCCGCCCGCGCCGCGATGTCAGTCTCCTGGCGCGCAATTTGAACAACCTCGGCTTTGTCATTGGCGACGGCCGGGCGTTGCACTGGGTGGAGATGCCCGCCGTGGTCCAGGCCGGCGAGTGGCATCACGTGGCAGCCGTCTCGGGGCCGGGCGGGATGCGACTGGTGTTCGATGGCGTGGGGTTGCCCCGTACCAACGCCTTCACCGGCAGTTTCGCAGCCGCCGCGGAGGACGGCGTGTTTTACCTGGGCCGATCGGTGACCGAGTCGGACCGCGAGCCGTTGTTCAAGGGCGCGCTGGACGAGTTCCGGGTCTGGGACCACGAGCGCAGCGAGGAAGAAATCCGGCGGGACATGTTTCGCCGCGTGGCTCCCGGCGAGCCGGGGCTGGTGTTGGCGGCGAACTTCGAGCCGGACGAAACCGGCGCCGCCGGGCCGGTGCAATTGCGCGGGGCGGCCCGCCTGGTGCCCGAGGCGTTGCCGACGGAGGAGGGCTGGCGGCGGCCGGTCCGCGTCACCGGCCGGGTGTTGCTGGCGAACGGCCGGCCCGCGGCGGAGGCGCTGGTGGTGGCGCTGGCGGGCTCGCGCCGGCTGGGGGCCACGCGCACCGGTGCGGACGGCCGATTTGAACTCCAGTTGCGGCTCGAGGCGCCGACCCAGGTGCGGCTGGATTACCTGCACTGGGAGGGGGTCAACCGCGGCGAGCCGTCGTTCCTGCTGGACCCGGAGCAGCCGGTCAAGGACGTGGGCGAAGTGCGCTTGCGCGCGGTGGGGCCGGCGCGGGGCCCGTTTGAGCAGCACCCGTTGCGGGAGGAGTTGCTCCGCTTGACGGGCTCGGAAAACCCCGCGGTGCGCGAGGAGGCCGGCCGTCTGTTGCGTCGCGGCATCGGGGGCGGGCTGCCGCCGGCGGGGGCGCGCGGGCCGGGGCGGTGGTCGGGCTTTGGTTTCGTGGCGGGGATGCTGGCGGCGTTCAGCCTGATGCACGCGCTGTTGTTCGCCTTCCAACCGGCCGCGCGCAATCACCTGTACTTCGCCCTGGTGACCGGGCTGGCGGCGTTGATGAGCTGGCCGGCGCTGGAGCTGGACCGGTTGACGGCGCACTGGCTGCCCGTGCTGGCGGTGCTCACGCTGCGGTTGTTCCAGCTCCTCTTCGAGCCGGAGTCGCCGCCCCGCCTGCGGGGACTGGCCCGGCTGACCGGCGTGGCCGTGGGCGTGTTGATGGTGGACCAACTGGTGGTGACGTTGCCCGGGGCGTTGACCTGGCTGGCGCGCGCGGCCGGTCTGGCGATGGTGGTGGTGTGCGCGGTGCGCGTGGGCGGCATCGCCTGGCGCGCCTGGAAGGCCGGCCGGGAGGGCGCGCGGGTGATCGGGGTGGGGGTGGTGGCGCTGCTGGTGTTGCCGGCCATTCCGTACCCGGTGCCCGGACTGGGCGGGCTGAACTTTCAGCAGTTGGGCGTGATTCTGTTTTTCGGCACCACCTCGGTGCACCTGGCCCGCACGTTTGCCCTGGCCGGCCGGCGCCTCGAGCAACAGACCGCCGAACTGAGCGCGGCCAACCGGGAGCTGCGCCGGGCCAACGAAGAAATCGAAAGCCAAAAACAAGCCCTGGCCGCGGCCAAGGAGGCCGCCGAGGCCGCCAACCAGGCCAAGTCCCGTTTCCTGGCCAGCATGTCCCACGAGTTGCGCACCCCGCTCAACGCCATCATCGGCTACGCCGAGATGCTCGAGGAGGTCGCCCGCGAGGAGGGCCAGAGCGCCTACGTGCCCGACCTGCAAAAAATCCAGACCGCGGCGCGGCACCTCCTGCTGCTCATCAACGACATCCTCGACCTCTCCCGCATCGAGGCCGGCAAGGTCAGCCTGTGCGTCGAGGAGTTCGACGTGCCCGCGCTCGTGGCCGAGGTTGCCGCCACGCTCCAACCCCTGGTCGCCCGGCGCGCCAACCGCCTCGAGGTGGACTGCCCGCCGGACCTCGGCCGGATGCGCTCGGACCTGACCAAGGTGCGGCAGATTCTTTTCAACCTCCTGAGCAACGCCGCCAAGTTCACCGAAAACGGCCGCATCACCCTCACCGTGCGCCGCCAACCGGCCCCGCCGCCGGCCGGCCCGGAGGCCGCGCCCGCGCCCGACCAAATCGTCTTCACCGTGCAGGACACCGGCATCGGCATCGCGCCCGAGCACCTCGAACGCATCTTCCAGCCGTTCATGCAGGCCGACGCCTCGATCTCGCAAAAGTACGGCGGCACGGGCCTGGGGTTGACCCTGAGCCGGCGCTTTTGCGAACTCTTGGGCGGCAGCATCCGCGCCACCAGCCAACTGGGCCGGGGCTCCACCTTCACCGTCGTGCTGCCCGCGGAACTGCCCGCCGCCGTCACCGAGCCCGTCCCGGCTCACACCGCCCCGGCCGCCGTGACCGCCTCCTGACCCTTGCGCCCACCATGCCCACCATCCTCCTCGTCGAAGACAACGAAATGAACCGCGACATGCTCTGCCGCCGGCTCGAGCGCCGGGGTTACACCGTCCGATGCGCCGCCGACGGCCAGGAAGGTCTGGACCGCGCCCGCGCCGAGACGCCGGACCTCATCCTCATGGACCTGAGCCTGCCGGTGCTCGACGGCTGGACGGCCATTCGCCGGCTCAAGGCCGACCCCGCGCTGCGCCGCATCCCGGTCATTGCCCTCACCGCCCACGCCATGGCCCAGGACGAGCAGCAGGCCCGCGCGGCCGGCTGCGACGACTTCGACACCAAACCGGTCGAACTGCCGCGGCTGCTGGCCAAGATCGAAGCCCTGCTGCGCGCCGCCGCCGACGCCGCATGAACCCCGCCCCGCCGCCGCCCGCCCAAGACGCCTCCGACCCCGGCCCGGCGCAGGTGGACCCGTTGGCGCGCATCCGCCACGACCTGCGCACGCCCGCCGCGCACATCCTGGGCTACGCCGAGATGCTGGCGGAACAGGCCGCCGAACTGGGCCTCACGCACCTGTTGCCCGACCTGCGGCGCGTCGAAAGCGCCGGCCGGCAACTGGTGGACCTCATCCGCGAGGAACTGGTCCCGGAGCGCTTGCAGCGCGGCGCGCTTGCCCTGCGCGACCTGCACGCGGCGTTTCGCACCCCGCTCAACCACGTTCTGGGCTACACCGAACTGCTCGCCGAACAGGCCGAGTCTGGTCCCGCCGCCGCCCTGGCGCCGGACCTGGAGAAAATCCGCCGGGCCGCCGGCGAGTTCCTGCGCCTGATGGAGCAATGGCTCACGGCGGAACAGTTGCGCGCGGTCATGGCCGCCCGCCCCGCGGTGGTTCCCCGGCTCGAACCCGCCGCCCTGGCCCTGGCCCGGCCCGTGGTGGTGCCGCGTGTTGGCCCGCCGCCCGAAGGGCGCATCTTGGTGGCCGATGACGACCCCGGGCACCGGGACCTGCTGTGCCGGCGGCTCCGGCAACAGGGATACACCGTCGCCACCGCCGCCGGCGGCGCGGAAGCCCTCGAGCGGCTGCGCCGGGAGCCGTTTGACCTGCTCCTGCTGGACGTGCTGATGCCGGACCTGGACGGCGGCCAGGTGTTGGCGGCCCTCAAGGCCGACCCCGCCCTGCGCGAGCTGCCGGTGATCGTGCTCTCGGCGCTGGATGAAGTGGACAGCGTGGTGCGCTGCATCCTGGCCGGGGCCGAGGATTACCTGGCCAAGCCGGTCAACACCGTGCTGCTGCGCGCCCGCATCGGCGCGTGCCTGGAAAAATGCCGCCTGCGCCGCCAGGAGGCCGCTTACCTGGCCGCGCTCGAGACCGAGCAGCAGAAATCCGAGCGCCTGCTCTTGAACATCCTGCCCGCCGCCATCGCCGAGCGGCTCAAACGCGGCGAGACCACCATCGTGGATCAACTGGCCGAGGTGACCGTGCTCTTCGCCGACCTGGTGGATTTCACCGCGCTGGCCGCGCGGCTGGATTCGGTGACCGTGGTGCGCCTGCTCGACGACCTCTTCAGCGTCTTCGATGAACTGGCCCGCGCCCAGGGCCTGGAGAAGATCAAGACCATCGGCGACGCCTACATGGTGGTGGGCGGCGTGCCCACGCCCCGGCCGGACCACGCCGAGGCCGTGGCCGAACTGGCCTTGAACATGATGGCCCACGTCGAGCGGGACCGCCCCGACGCCCCGGTGCCGCTGCGTCTGCGCATCGGCATCCACACCGGGCCGGTCATCGCCGGCATCATCGGCCGCTCGAAGTTCAACTACGACCTGTGGGGCGACACGGTGAACACCGCCAGCCGCATGGAAAGCCACAGCTTGCCCGGGCACATCCAGGTCACCGAGGCCACGCAGCGGCGGCTGGCCGCGCGCTACACCTTCACCCCGCGCGGCGAGATCGAGGTCAAGGGCAAGGGCCGGGTGCCGACGTGGTTTCTCACCGGCCGCCGCGACGGGGCGCGGCGCGGTTGATCCTTCACCGGGCCGGGCGTGACGCGGACATTCACGGCCCGGCGACCTTCAGCCGGAAAAACCGCGCCGCGGCTTCATCGGCCGGGAGCGGCACGCCCCAGAGGTCCTCGGCCAGCGGTTGGGGCTCCGGCGGGGCGGGTTGGACTTCCTGCCACGGGCCGGAGACCACGTCGTGGGTTTGTTCGACCACGTAGCGGCGGCCCGCCACGGCCGGCGAGAACGTCAGCCACCACACGCCTTCGGTCCCCGGCGCCAGGCCCAGGCGCAAGTGCGACCCGGCGTCGGTCGGGTCGGTGCCGAAGGCAAACTCGGCCAGGTTCGAAAACCCGTCGCCGTCGGCATCGGCCAACGGGTCCGGTGCTTCGGGGAAGAAATGCGCAGTCCACCAGGCGGGCAGAGCCGGCGAAGGTGGCGGGTCCTGGCCCGCGCGATAAACCCAGCGGACCGCGCCCACGGCGAGCGACTGGCCGGCGGTGCCGGTTTGATTGGCCAGCACGACTTCCGGCATCTCGTCGCGGTCCAGCCACAGGTTCGTGGCCAGCTTGCGGAACCCGCTGTCGGCCTGGGATTGGTTCAGCCGCACCGTGCGGGTGAGGCGGCGGGTGCGGATTTCGTAGGTGGCTCCGGTCGCGCCCACGTTGGCTGGCAGGCGGTACTCGACGTCGTACCAGCCCGGCACGGCGGCCGTGACACGCCAGCGGGCGGTGGCGGAGGGCGTGCCGGTGGTGGTCGGGGTGGTCCAGTAACCAGGCGGTGGTTCGCCCGAGCCGGTTTGGACGAAGCTCCACGTGCCGGTCCGGCGCGTCTCCCACTCGCCAGCGAGCAGCGGTCGGAAGGCCGGTCGGAGGCGGACCGGCCCGGAGCGGTGCGTGGGCTGATCGGCCGCTTCGTTGAGGACGCGCAACCAGAGCTCGGGCGCTGCGATCCAGGGCGCTTGGTCCAGGCCGCCAAGCAAAAACAGGTGCCGCGTTCGCGGTGCGCCTTCGGCGGCGGCTGTGCCGGCCTCACAGGCTACGGTGGGGCCCAGACGCACGCGGCCGCGCGTGGGCACATCCGTCCGCCAGGTCACCACCGCGCTGTCGCGCCCGACACTGACCTTCAGGTCGCGTGGCTGGTGGGGCGAGTGGTCGGGCACGAGCACCAGGTTGGTGTACAGCACGCGTCGTCCGTCCTCGGGCCAAGGCTGGAATTGCGTGAGGTAGCCCGGTGCCGAGACCAAGACCGCAGCCGGGGGCGAACCGGGGAGCAGCCGGGCAAAGGCGCCGTTGGCATCGGTACTCAGCAACTGCGGCGCTTCGCCGCAAAGCTCGATCACGGCGCCTTCGACAGGTTGGCCCGTGGCGTCCCGCACCGTGCCGGATAGGCCGACCACTGAGCCGTCGGTTTTCCAGGGCATGGCGGGCGGTGCGACCGGCTCGGCGAAAATGGGCGGGGCGACCGGGTCATGCGCGGTCGGTGTAGTCAGCGCGGCGATGAACTCGGCCCGGGGGACATTGTCCCTGGCCGGCACGGCGTACGAATAGACCAGCAGACCGTCGGCGCGAGGCGCGTTGGCGCCCTGGCTGAGCCGCGTGGAGCGCATCTGCACGATCGAGTTGGAGATCGTGTTGAGGTAGGCGCCCACGCCCAGGGCCACGTGACGCTGGGAACGGTTTTGCTTGGCGAACCGGCTCCAGTCCGACCAGGCGGCGGCGTGGGTTTCCTGGCGGAAGTAGGCCATCGGGATGTTCAGGTCCAACAAGCCCTCGGCCATCCAGCCGCGCCAGTCCTGGAGCACGTGAGACCAGGCAGCGCTTTGCAGCCAGGTGGGAAAACTCGTGGCGGCCGGGGTCCAGGTGATGGTGGCGGCGGAAATTTTGGCGCGCGGTCGCACCGCGGCGGCGGCCAGGTACACGCGCCGCAGCAGGCCGGTGATTTGGTCGCGCCGCCACTGCTGCCAGGCCGAGTCGTCGGGAGCCGGGCGACCGGTGCTGGCGGTGTCGGCGTTGAAGCGGGCGACGGCGACCGGGTTGTAGCCCCAGTCCCGGCCGGCGTAGCGGATGTAATCGAAGTGCAGCCCGTCCACGTCGTAGCGGCTCAGGATGTCTAGGGCCACGTTGAAGGTGTGTTCCTGCACGGCGGGATGGCCGGGGTCGAAGGCATAGTTCGAGCCGTCCCATCGCTCGCCGGTGAAAGACTCGGTGAGCCAGTCCGGATGGAGCCGGTAGGGATGATTCGTCTGGGGTGGCAGGGTGGATTGCTGGTTCCAGATGTTGTAGGTGACGATCCAGGCGTGGACCTCGAGAGGCGGGTTTGTGCCCGAGGCCCGGGCGCGGGTGATCAGATAGGCGAGGGGATCAAAGCCCGCCTGGACATCGCTGGCGCGCGGCTCGAAGCGGCTGTTGTAGTACGCGTCGCCGCGTTTGCGCACCTCGACAAACAGGGCGTTGAAGCGGGCCGCGCGCGCGTTGGCGACCAGGGCGTCCACCTCCGCCGGGCTGCGCAGAGCCGGGTTCCACGTGTCCACCCACCAGCCGCGCAGCTCGGGCGTTTGGGCCAGGGCGGGCGCGGGGGAGGCGGCGAACAACCCCAACGCCAGGCCAAGGCTCAGCCACCCGCCGCGGAACCGTCGGTTCATCGCCGGGAGCGGGGTACGGTCTCGCGCACGCGGCGCAGGTCGCGGTCCTGCGCCGTGGACGGCACCTGGACGGTGTAGCTGGCCGGGTTGGCGAGGTAGGACTTCTTGATGGTCTCGGAGGCCTCGACGATGTGCGGGTCCACCCAGCGCCAGAGTTCGGCGTGGCCGTCGGCGAAGGACAGGACGCCGCCGCGGTTGTGGCGGCTGGCGGGGAGGTTCCACCAGTAAAAGGCGGGGTTGTCCGGCGGCAGGATGCCGAGGGCGCCGTTTTGGATGCTCCATTCGTCCTCGCAGAGGAAGACCGAGGCCCGGCTGGGGCCGGGGTCGGTGATGTCGGCCTCGCGATAGACCGGGTTGGGGATGAGTGAGGGGTTGTTGTGGGCCACGCCCGTGCCCATGGCGTAGCTGCGGGTGCGGAGGAGGTTGGGGAAGCGCGTGACCTTCGAGCGGTCGGCCGGGCAACGGTAGATGGCCACGGAGGTGTTGTACGGGAAGAGCACTCCCTTCTGGATGTTCGTGGTGGTGCGGTCGGTCTTGGCATCGCCCTCGATCCAGGAGCCGGGCAGGCTGATTTCGCCGCTGGCCTCGTTGGGCGGCAGCCAGCCGCGGTGGTCATCGGTGTACATCGCCCAGCAGAGCGTGAGCTGCTTGAGGTGGTTCAGGCAGCCGATGCCCTGGGCCTTGCCCTTGGCGCGGGACAGCGCGGGCAGGAGCATCCCGGCCAGGATGGCGATGATGGCAATGACCACCAGTAGCTCGATGAGCGTGAAAGCCGCGGCCCGGCAGGCCGGGCGGGTGAAGCCCGCCCGCCGGGTCGCGCCTCGAAGCGGAACCGCCCCGCGCTCGTCGGCACCGGGCGAGGAGAGTGAAACGGACGCGTCGTTCACGACGGAGGCTACTTGACGACGGCGCGGAAGAACCGGGCATTGCCGGTGACCGGCACGCTGGCCTGGCCGCTGGGGCCGCTGAGGCTCACGCCCGGCACGTCGCTCCACACCTTGAGGTCTTCGGAGGCTTGAAGGCCGTAGGTCGCGCCGGCCTGACCGGTGACGGTGAACTCGAAGTTGCCGCTGCTGACCCGCGCGCCCGAGAGCGTGGGCGGCTGGGCGGGCGCGGGCTTCTTCACGTCGAAGGCCACGATGCCGTTGTTCGAGTTGAGTGCGTAGAGCCGGCCGCCGCCGAACGCGGCCTGGCCGGTGCCGTTGATGTTGGCGTTGTCGGCGGCGCAGAACTCCTGGTCAATGAGCACCGGGTTTTCCGGGTCGGCCAGGTCGTAGAGCCGCACGTTGTCGGGGTTCTCGAAGGCCACGAGAGCCAGGAAGTTGTTGACCGGGTCCCAGGCCAGCGGGGCGGCGCTGCCGGGGATGAGCGCGGTTGGGTAGTTGCGCAGCGTGGTGGCGGTGCCCGCGGCCAGGTCGAAACCCACGTGCCGCAGGGTTTGCCCCGTGGCTTTGCCGAAGAAGCTGTTGCCCGGGCCGAAGGCGACGCTCAGGCCGAAGTTGCCGGGGGTGGCGTCTTCCACCGTGAGGAGCGTGGGCTCGAACTGGGCGCCGTCGGCGGTGGTGAACACGGCCACGGCCTGCCCGTTGCGCTGGGCGGCCAGCAACTGGGTGTTGGCTCCGGCGCCGCGCGCAGCCAGGGTGTCGCCCCAGCGTCCGCCGCCGGGGTTGCCCAGGTAGGCCACTTCGGGGAGCGTGTCGGCGGCGTCGTTGGCCCAGCGGTAGATGCTGAACGGAGTCGCGGCTGCGTCGGTGGTCAGGTTGCAGGCGTACACTGCGCCGTCATCGGCCACAGCGAGCATGTTCAAGGTGAAGGTGCCGCCGAAGACGATCGCGGGGTCCACTGTCAGGGTGTGCAACTCCTCGCCCGTGGCGCCGTCGAGCACGTAAATCTTGGCGCCCTCGGTGCGGCTGATGACCAGCACGTGGCCGTTGACCGGGTTGTAGGCCAGGCCGCGTTGGGAGTTGTCCTGGTTGAGCCAGGGTTTGGCCCCGGGGGCGAGTTGCCACTTGAGGGACAGGGCCTCGGACTTGACCAGCGGCACCACGGTGAGGGTGGCCGGGGCGCTCAGCACTTCGCCGGCGACGTTTTTGACCAGCACTGTGTAATCCCCGGCCCGGGCGGGCGTGACGCCGGTGAGGGTGAGCGTGGCGTTGGTCTGGTCGGGCAGGTTTTCCCCGTTGAACTTCCACTGGTACTCGAGCGGCTTGGTGCCGCGGGCGACGACGCCGAACTGAACACTGCCGCCCTCGAGCACGGTCTGGCTCAGCGGCTGGGTGTCAATGACCGGCGGCTCGGGCACGACGGAGACCTCGACCCGGGCCATCAACAGGCCGTTGTTGGTGTCCAGGCCCACGACCTTGTCGCCCAGGATGGCGGCGGCGGCGGTGCCGTTGCCGTTGGCGTTGGGCGGAT